>Ga0075026_100000232_pt1 | contig 21452 bp, 25 predicted proteins | sample Str012_2_FD_71392 | JGI IMG/M metagenome (GOLD analysis project Ga0075026, IMG submission 71392) | Freshwater sediment microbial communities in response to fracking from Pennsylvania, USA - Straight Creek_MetaG_SC_2012 | ecosystem: Environmental > Aquatic > Freshwater > Creek > Sediment... | reverse complement strand
GTCGGGTATCGATCGCCTGCCACGACCCGTCCGCGGCCTGATAGTTCACCGGCGCCGCGTACACCTGACTCGTGAGCGAACGATCCGGGTTCTGCCACACGATGCCGGCCGCCGTGCGTCCGACTTCCTTCACGCAGCCCGGATCCGATGCCGACAACGCCGACGACTCCGTCGCAAGCGGCAACGACCGCTCCCACAACGGCGGATCCGCCAACGGTCGCGCCGCACACACCCGGCTCGATTGCTCCGAGCCACCAGGCGTCACCTCGGTAGCGCTGTCCGCGCCGATCGCGCGCGCCGGCACCTGCGAGACCAGCACGCTGGCAAGCGCGACCGAACACACCCAACGCAAACGGATACTCACGAGTGACTCCCGCGTAAGACGTCCGTGCCGCCCCGAGCATCCGTATCTCGGCGCAGCATCGACCAGATGTCGCGCCCTGTCAAGCAAACGAGAGTCGACGGAGCAATGCAGGTCTAGCGCTGCGGTCGGCTTTGCTCAGCTTGATCCGATAGTAGGGACCCGTCACTCTGCGACCAGTTGCATCCGTCCGGCTGCTTGGCAACCAGTACGACGGCGATTCGGATCGCTTCGTCGGCGACGAATCCCCGCAGATCAACAAGCCTACGCTGCGCACATCTGCGCACCTCGATCGAGTAGTGCGCCTCAAACACGCGCGGCAGAGACTTCGACGATCGTGCCTCGCGACGCGACTCGCAAGCGAAGATCGGATTGCGTGCGCGCCGGGCGTGATGTCGCCCACCCAAGCCCTCTGGAACATGTGACTCGAACTCGAGCGGCCGATGGACGCGACACGTTGTATCGGCGAACGGGCTGCCGAGTGCGTCGCCGACGTTGTCGCCGGCCTTCCCGATCACTGGACGCGACGGTCGCCACGCCGAGCCCAGTGGGCCAGCGGTCACCCGGCACTGGACCAGGTCGACCAAAGGTCTCCGGAGGGTTTGAAAGCTCTCGCAGGGGTACTCCGCGATCTCGAAATCCCCGGCGTACATCGCGACGGAAGCGGTCGTCGAGTCGTTCGCCCTCCGGCCCAAGTGGCCGGGTTGAGCGGCAGAGCCGCGCACGAAACCTACGGAAAACCCGAACGCATGTTCGTGTAGACTTCCGGTCCGGCGACGGAAAGTCGCATCCCGACCCCCGAAGGTAGAGCCATGTCAGACGAAGAAGAAGCAGAGCACGACCAGGATTTTGAGATCGTTGTGAACACCAAGTCACACCAGATCCGCAACGAGAGCGTCAGTTACGAGCAGGTCGTGGAGTTCGCCTATCCGGGCGGCCTCGCGAATCCCGACTTCATTTTCGCCGTGGACTACGAGAAGGCGAAGGAACCTCCGCACGACGGAACCCTCGTGGCAGGTCAGCACGTCGAGGTGAAGCGCAACGGTACGGAGTTCAGTGTCATTCGATCCGTTCGGTCGTAGCCGGGACCTAGCAGCGCTTGCCAGAGATGGCTACGAGCTGGAAATAACGCAGGGCGGACACCTGCTGGTCAAAAGCGTTCCGCTTCGCACCGCGGACGGCCGCGTCGATCACGGAACATTCGTCACGAAGCTCGCGATGAATGGTGACGTCACCGTCAATCCGGTTCAGGACCACGCTGCTCGCTTTATCGGGTCGGCGCCCTGTGACAGTTCAGGTAATCCGCTGAGGTTCGTGACCGGCACGAGTACCGAGCAGCTCGAGCCGAATCTCGTGGTCGACCATTCGATGTCGTCCAAGCCCGATCCGCCGTATGCCGACTATCACCACAAGGTCACGGCCTATGTCGGACTGATCGAAGCACAGGCGAAAGTCATCGACCCGAACGTCACTGCTCGCACGGGCGGTCCATGTCTCGTCCAGAGCGATGATTGGCCCTTCGAGTACGTCGACACTGCTTCGGGCCGGGCCGGAATCGGTGCGATATCAGCGAAACTGTCCGACCAAACGGTTGCGATCGTCGGTCTGGGCGGCACGGGCTCCTACCTACTCGACTTGGTTGCGAAGTGTCCGGTCGCAACGATTCACCTCTTCGACGGTGACCAGTTCTCGACCCACAACGCGTTTCGAGCGCCCGGAGCGGCAAGCCTCGAACAGCTTCGCACCGGCTCCTTCAAGGTTGACTACTTGCGGAGTATCTACGCGAACATGAAGCGCAACATCGTCGCTCACCCGTACGACGTCAGTGTTGCCAACGCCGAGGAGCTGCGCGGCATGTCATTCGTCTTTCTGGCAATGGAGGGCGGCGCAGTGAAACGCGAACTCGTTGCGACACTCGAGCAAATGGGGCTGACGTTCGTCGACTGCAGCGTCGGTGTCGTCAAGCCGGAAGGGAGCGACGTGCTCTTAGCAACAGTTCAGGTCGCTGCAAGCACGCCCGACAACCGCGACTTGCTCCACGCCAAAGTCGACTTCGGGGCGGTCAACGATGACGATCCGTACGCGGAGAACATCCAGGTCGCCGAGCTGAACGCACTCAACGCGACGATGGCGGTGCTCTGGTGGAAGAGGCACGCCGGCGTGTACCACAGCTCGGCGCCCAGCCATTACCAACGCATCAACGTAGCTTTCAATCGGATGCTGAGCGAGTAGCGATGCCGCGAGCGACGCACGTCGACTTCGAATTCGTCGAGCGCTTTCCGGATGAGCTCCAGCCGGCGATGTTGTACATATCGATCCCATTCCGAAGCACGTCCCACCTCTGTCTGTGCGGTTGCGGCGAGGCGCTCGTCAACCCGCTGCGACCCAACCGGTGGGCCCTGACCTATGACGGGTCAACCGTCTCGCTTGCGCCCTCAGTCGGCAACAGCGGCATCGCATGCCGGTCGCACTATTGGATAACGCGCAGTCAGGTGAACTGGTTCCCCTCAATGACATCCAAGCAAACCTCGCTGGCAATGCAGCGAGACGGCTGGCAGCCGGGCGGCGATGTTCCACTCACGACTTCCGAGCCGGTTACGCAGAAGCCCTCGTCGTTGCCGCGACTGCGGAAGCTCGGCAGGCGCATTCGGAGACCTGGCCGCGGTTAGCGGAGTGGAAAGCAACGCATGTGGAACCTGCAGCAGACATGTTGCAGCGGGCACCCGGATGAAAGCCGAGCCATTGACGACCCGGGTTTGGTATTGATGGATAGATGCAAGAGCCCGTAGCGCCCGAACTCCCCCGCGCCTGGGAGCAGTTGCGCGCCGCGATGTTCGACAACCTGCGCTCGGCGGAATGCAACGAAGTCGGCGCCTGGTCGATGGACGTGCTGGCCGGTGCCTTCGGGGAGAAATGGCCTGCACTGGCGGCCGACCGCAACGCCGATCTGTTGGACGCGACGGTGTACGGAGCAGGCTCGCATCTCATCGCTTACGCTCAGATCGTCGAACTCGCTCTCCGCCTGCGGATATTCGAGGATCATGTCGGGATTGCCGCCGTTCGCAATCAGCTGCGACGCGATCTGAGGTTCGAGGCGTGGCATCACGCCCGGCTGCAGCTCGAGGTCGCAGCGTTGGCGGTTGCGTGTGGTCACAGCATCTCGCTCGAGCCCCGCCTCGACCGGAGCAGACCGCCCGCGGACGTTTCGTTGGCAGTGGGCCAGAGTGATCTCATCCGAGTCGAGACGTTCGCGCTCTTCCTCGACGAGCAAATGCGGTCCGACATGGACTACGACGATGCGGTCGGACAGAGCGTGATGATGATCAAAGTGCGCCATGATGTGTCCGTCGTCGGCGATCTTCCGGCTCGGCTGCGCGACGAGGCGACACGCGAGTTTCTATCGAATCTCGACGGCGCCGCCGCCCGGATTGCACAGACCCAGACCGCCGAGGCGTTTACGTCGCACGGCTGTCAGGTTCACATTTCGCCTGGATTCATGACGGAAGACGGTGAGTCCCTCAACGGGCCTCTGCACGAGCGGAACCCATGGCCGCGCTTCGACGCGCCTTTCCTCGAGAAGGCCGACCAGGCAGCGCGCGCTGGTGCAGGCTGGCTCCGCGTCGACGTGCTGGATGGGTTGTGGCAATTCACGGACTTCGCGACCTGGCAGCTGCCTAAGAAAGCCGCCTTCTTACGCCAGTACGTGCACAACCTTCTTGGCTCATCCATGCTCGACGGGGTCGTGATCAGCTCGGGGGCCGGGATGGGCAGCGCAGACACCCAAAGTGCTCGAGGTCCTGACGGAACCTGCGGTCTGCGCAGATCAGTCCAACCGGCCCGAGCACGTGAGACCATGATCCTGCCGTTATCGGCTCTGGGGCAAGCTCAGGTCGGGACGTGGCATCAACTCTACGACTGCGAGCCACTTTGGCTCCCCAATGCGATATCTCACGCGGGGCTGCCGGACGTGGCTGAAATCGGGCGTCCCTCGGCCTAATCGCGCTCAGCGCTTCTTGGTCGCTCGCACTGCCTTCTTGGTAGACGCCTTGCGGGTTGACTTCTTTGCGGCCTTGACGTTTTGCGCCCGCGCGGCACGAGCCTTCACGAGGTTCTGCGCAAGCTTCGCTCGAGCCTCGGACGAAAGCGGTTTACGCTTCTTCGCCACCTTCTTCACGGGCTTCGTCGCGACCGTAGCTCCGGCGACGCGTCCGCGAGCGGGGCGTACGTCAGTCACGTTCCCGCCGACGAGAACCGCGGCCTGGAAGGGGTTATCGGCTTCAACGACTCTCGTCGTCTCGATCGTCGTGGTCACTCGATATTTGCCCATGAACTTCGTCCTTCGGTAGCGGTCGAATTTGAGAAGGTAGCAACTCCGGCTCGGCAGAGCCGAGCACGTCCGGCTATGCGTCGGATAAACCGATCACGTCCACCACATCATCTCGGCAATAGCACTGGTCGCCGAATGTACGTTGTACGACGCCAAGTCAATAAAGCGCGCGTCACCGCCCGCCGCAATCGGCTTAGCGACCTCAACAAGGCGCCGTGCAGGGAATTAGGACGCGCGAGGCGTCGAAAAGTCCACGCCCACTCCGCGATCTTCCATACTCTCTATCTTCGCAGCGGCCACGTCGTGGAGCGGGTGTGATCTGTACGCGGCCAACGCTTCGGCTGACCGTCCACGCACGAGAATCACATGGGTGTAACCCTCCGAATACTTGGACTCGTTACGAGCGCAGGAGATTTCCACGATGTCGTCGACCTTGTCCTCCAGCGCCGCGATCTGCGCCAGCGCCTCATCTATCTCCGACTCGGTTGTGCCGTCTTTCCATTTGTAGAGCGCAATATGTATCTGCATTTCGCACCTTTCATTATACGCTAGTTAAACAACTATGATCTCCACGCCGTGTAATAGAAAGGCGCATCATCGCCCCGTCGTCGCTCGACCAATGTCGAATGCTTGGCAGTGAGGTCATGAAGCGCCGAGACCGAAAGCGATCGGTCATCGAATTTCCCGCCGCGTTCGATAGGGACTCCGTTCCAGGGAAACACGCGCCCGAGCGACGGGGCGGCAATCTGACCTTCTTTCGCGTGAATTGTGGCGCGCACAGTCTGCGGTAAGTATCGATTCAGCACATCGTGGTAGCGCATGGCGAGGTTGAACGACGCGTAATCAAGGGCAGCATTGTGTGCCCGTTCGGTCACCTCCCGATACGCGGAGATGCTCCCCTTACTCAATAGCTCCTCCGAGCCACCTCGCGTGATCAACCACAGTTCATCTGGAGGTATTGTCCCAAGCAGTTCGCGCGTGTTGAGGTTCCTCGCCATGCCGCGTTGAAGCACAGCGATGTTGCGAAGGACCGGATCGATCCGCTCCTGCTGAGCTCTCTCGAGTGCTGCTCGAATGTGCGCTCGAGTCGCGGTTATCGGTTGGCTAGATCCGTCCGTTGCAATGTCAGCGCGCTGTACCAGATCCGCCAAATCCACTATCGCCACCGTCCGCTGCATATTCAGTTCGTCGCGCCAGGCTCGCAGGCGGTTGACGTACTCCCTCGCGGCGTCCGCGTCGACGCCGAAGATCGAACTGTAGAGGACACCATCGGATAGAAGAATCCAGTCCGCCCCGTCAGAATGCACATGCCACAGGGCAAGAGCGAGGCAATGTAGGCGAATGATTAGAGCAATGTCGCCTAGATCGGGCTGGTAAGCGAGCGCGGCTGTACGGAAGGGATTCTGGTCCTTGAACGGGAACGCGGGCATGACAAAACGAAGGCGAAGGTGCTGCTCGACTAGAGGGGTCAACAGCTGCGAAAAGGCGTCCACCGTCACGTTCTTTCGGTTTGCATCGTTTCCGAGCCGCCTGTCTGCGATCAGAGCATGAATACGCTCGGGTGCAGTCTGCCCGCCCTTTTCAATCAGTGCCTCCAAGTGGCTGCTATAGATCAGTGCGCGCTCGCACGCTTGGAGATATCGATGATGCTCGTCACCATCCGCACGCTCGGTCACAAGGCTCGGCAGGCCCGGATAAGGGGGCACGTCGACGTCGCCGCTGCCGAACTCGCCACGTACGAACGCATCCAGCGCTGAGACGATCCACTCATCTGACGGTTGCTCGCTCAGAAGCTGAACCAACTCATATTGAGCTGCTGCCGGGCCGTAAGTGATCGCAGAGTACGAGTCGAAGGAGAAGAGCCGTCGCTGTACGAGCGCAGAAGCCGGCGGGCACATCTCCCATTGGCGCTCGAAATCTGAGGTCACAGTCGGCATGCCCCTACCTACTCGTCGGATCCAGTATCGAACAAGGGTGTAATGCTGTGGAGACGACGAATCGGAAGATGCTGTACGAGCGGCAATAGCCTCTCCAGATAGAGAATGATCGTTCCCAGTGCGACTCCGCGGCCGCTTGACTCGGCAACTACCTCTACCGGGGCGAAACCCGGAGGAATCAAGAACCGCGCGAGTTCAACCGTGCGGCCTGTATTGACTTCGCGTCGCTGGTACACCGTGATTTGCGCCGACTCAATCTCCTGTGTCGGAAAGCGCTCAGGCCATGCGTTGTAGGTGCGCGGCCATTCATTTAGGGCGGGAAGGTCCTCACCAACGCCCATGCCCTGCAGAATTTCGGTAAGCATTGCCTCCGAATCCGCAATCAATCGCTCAAGGGGCGCGTTCAAGGTCTTGGCCATGATCACGGTTGCCTCTGAACCGTCTGGACGTCCACGATAACTAGACGTGAACAGCGACGACGCGGTGAATACCTTGTCCCGACCCGTCGCAATGAGTGCTTCAACCAATTGCGGGGATGGCGATGGCGCTAGAAACATCGGCTCGCCGAAACCGGTGTAGAGCGCTCTCAATGTGAACGGGCCCTCGACGCCGTGCCAATCGGTCGTGAGCAACCGAACATCAAGCTGAACATAGCTCAGCGCTCTCAACACTTGCTCGGCAAGGTTGCGGAAGCTGGCAACAAATAGTGATGCTCCTATGCGGAGGCGATGGGGTTCGACCGCGTCGAGCGTCTCAGGAAACGAGTAATCCTGAATCATCGGAAACGACTCCAACCAGAGAGTCGGCGCGCCGGCGTGGCTCACGCCGAGTACACCAGAGATTCTGAGTCGCGCGCCTTTGCGAATTGCGCGTATCGAGATCCACTCCTCGTCGGTGAAGTCGTCTCGCCGTAGCCCTACCTGCAGCAGCTCGGCAGAAGTACCGTCCGTTACGTCCCAGAACGTCACGGCGCCCCCTCGCCGCTCCATGACGAGGCAGTACAGGTCGGCGCGATCGCCGGGCCTCGCACGCGTTATCACGGCGTGCGCCTGATTGAAGGTAACGGACTCGTCGTCGTCTGGCGGCGTCAGAGCTTCACCGAACCGTCGCCAGAGTTCCGCCTCAACCTCTTCGCTGAAGCCAAACGCGTGTGCGAACCAATTCAGAGTCTCAGCGCTCAGCACTTCCCCGCGTAGTGCTCGGCTAACGCGGTCCTTCAACTGCCGCGGGAGATCCGTGTCGGTTTCGCTTCGCAGCCCGCTGTCCCAGAGGTAGAGCGATAGCACTTCTGCGACTGCACCAGCGTTGACCCGTCCCGGCCTGACTCGATCGGCATACCTGAGCCACAGCGGTCGATAGGGCTCTCGATTCAGCACCTCAGTTAGGAAGCGGCCGACCGCTTCAAGGTCGCGTGACATGGGGCTTGGCCACTCCGTGCGACGTAGCTGCGACATGTGTCTCGTAGAACTTTGCTCGTTCGGTCTCAACCACGAAAGGCAGTGAAGTGATCCGAGTCCTACCTACTCCATTTCAAACTACCTGCAACTCACGGCCGACGCTACCGACCAATGGTGTCCCACTCGCTAGGCCGACTACAGCGCTCGAGCGGAGCTTGATCACCGTCGGTGATCGCGAAGTGAATGTGGCCGACTGGTTTGGCTCCACCCCCGAAGGCTGCGATGTGCCGGGCTGGATTCCCTTTATGACGGCCACCGAGCTCGGCTGGGACCGTGAGAAGCTGACCATCGACTGGACGACGGGCGAGGAATACCTGAGCTCACCGAGCGCGGAGGCGCAGGCCGATGTGCGGTAGCTGCACGCCGACGTTCGACGTCATCGGCGCGCAATTACTTCGCACCGCGCTTGCGGCCGACGCCGGACGGCCACTTCACCTGCGGGCGCTGATGGATGTCGACCGATTGCACGAGCTTCTCGGACCGATCACATCGGCGCTTGACACGTCTCTGACCACTCGCCTGCTGCGCGAGATCAACAACCCGGAGGTCTCATCATGACCAACCTGCCCGACCTGCCCGACAACAACCGATCCCGGAACAACACGCTCATCGTCGCCCGTGCCGCGCGCACGGCGCGGCGTGCGGAACTCGAGATGTTCGAGCACCGCGTGCACGCGGCGGTACGGCGCGACAAGGACATCGCCGACACCGAATCTTTGGCCGACGCCCTGGGCGTGGCGACCGACGAGGAGCTCAACTTCTTGCGGGAGTTCCGCGCCAAGGCAAACGGTTCCGAGGCCGCCATGGAACTCGTCGCGCGGAAGTTGGAAATCTTCTCGACGATCAACAACCGTCGGATCTCGCGGCGGTTCTCGTCATGAGCGACGGACTGACCTTGCTCGGCACCATGCTCGTCAGCGCGAGCACCGGTGGGTTGGCCGGTGCGATCGTCACGCTGCGACTCCGCAACCGCCCGACCGCGCCGGCTCCTGATGACGATAACCACGAACCGTTTCCCGAAGCCGCCGCAACGCGCGCGGCCGAAGCTTGGTGCGAACAGATCGGCGAACCCGACGCGGTACCGCTCGTGACCCGCAAGCTCCGGCTCGGTTGGGAGTTGCAACAGCGACGAGCACGGAGAACACGGGCATGAACATGTTGCTGACCGTCATCATGGTCGTGGTGCTGATCGTCACCGTGATCGGTGTCTGGTTTCGTTCAGCACACCGGCCCTCCGGTCGGGCGGCCGGGGAGGTCGGTTTACACCGCGCCCGGCGGTCAATCGACACGGCGTTCTTGAAGCAGGACATCCGCCGTGACGGCCGTCGACTTCGTCGTGAGTTGCACCGCGAGTTGGAAGGCCTGGGCGACTCGTGATTCACCACGTCGCCCAGGCCTTCGTCGTGGTGCTCGTCGCGCTCATCGCCATCAAGGTGGCCGCGTCGCTCGCCACGGTTTCGATCGGCCCGATCGCCGCGCTGCTCGGCTTGGTGTTGCTCGTCATGTGGTTCTTCGACCGGAGCGGCATCCTCAAATAGACGTTGTTTTTTCTACCTCTATGCGCAGGACACACGTCCTGTTATATCGGAAAGCAGGGACCGCAAACGCGGACGCAACTAACCGGACACGAAAGGAGATCGACGATGAAACACCACGGCCACCAACGAGTACACCCGTCGATCTCCGGAGGAACGACGTGAGCGCGTGGTACGCCGTGGCGGCGTTGACGATCAGCTTCACGACGTTGATCGTCATCCGCACGTGGTTCGTGAACGATGCACGCGCCACGTTGATCGAGTATGAGTTGCGCTTCCCGCGCCAACTCGCCGTCGAGGCAGTGCAGCGATTCCTGGCCGGCTGGTCCGGCAGCTTGCCACCGGCCTGGAAGCGTTGGGCGATCGGCGTGCCGCCGCTCATCATCGAAACCCGGGCGCGACCGAACGCCATCAAGCACTACTTGTTGGTACCGAAGCGGTGGGCGCCGCTGGTCGAATCGCTGCTCGGCGCGCACCTGCCGAGTGTCCGTTACGTCAAGCAACCGATCGCGCCGCTGAAGCTGACGAACGCCACCGAGTACCGCAGCAACACCAGCCAACGCGCTCTGGCGGTCGACGCCGCGGCTATCTCGGTCGGGCTGCTGTCGTCGATGCAGCCGTTATTCAAGAACGAACAGGTCGTCATCCAGTACGTGCTCGCGCCGCACGCGCCAGTGCAGCCGCCGCGCACCCAAGGCGGCAACGGCAACGCCTGGTGGGTAAGCGACCCGACCTACGTCGATTCGTCGGAAGCCGCAACGGCACTGCGCAAGAAGCAGGCGGCGGCGCTGCTGCTCGGTGTCGGCCGCATCGGTGTTCGTACCACCGGTCCGGACCGCGCGCACGGGCTGCTTCGTCGCGTCGAAGCGGCGTGGCATGGCACCCGCGCCCCCGGCGTTCATCTGCAACGGCGTTGGCTCTTGAAGCGGAGCGTGGCGGCCCGATTGAACACCCGGGCGATACCGGCCTTCGCGTGGCCAGGCGGCGCCATCAACGTCGAAGAGGCCGCCGGCTTGATCGGTTGGCCGATCGAGATCGACCAGTTGCCGGGGCTGACGCTCGGCGGCTGTCGCTTGCTGCCGGTGCCCGCGGCCGTGCCGCGCGACGGCGCGGTGTTGGGCATCGGCACCTTCCCGAGCACGCGACGTCCGGTTGCCCTCAACACCGAGGCGCGCTTGCACCACGGTCTGGTCGTCGGCCCGACCGGGTCGGGAAAGACAGTCTGCTTAAGCCGGCTGGCGCTGGCCGATCTGACACGGCCCGGACAAGCCCTGGTGGTGATCGACCCGAAGGACGGTGGGCTTGTCGATCGCATCGCCGCCGCCATGCCGGAATCGCGCGTGGCCGACACGATCATCTTCGACCCCACCGACACCCGGCCGGTTGGCTTCGACCCACTGGCTTGCACGCCGGACACCCGCGAGTTGGTCGTCGACCAGAACGACTCGATTATGGCCGCCGTCTGGAAGAACAACTGGGGGCCGCGTTCATCGGACCTCAATCGACACGCGCTGCTGACGCTGACCTTGGTCCCGGGGATGACATTGGTCGAAGCTCCGCGCCTCTTGACGGACGCCGCGTTTCGGCGAGCCGTCTTGGCTCGCGTCGATGATCCGTCGGTCCTCGGCTTCTGGCACTGGTTCGACAACCTGTCGACGGCCGAGCAGACCGCCATGGTCGCCGCCCCCGTCAACAAGTTGCGCAGCTTCACCAGCCGCGCCGCCGTCCGTCACGAGATCGGTCACCCGAAGCCGGCCATCGACTTCGGTCGCATCATCAACCAAGGTGGCGTGCTGTTGGTTCGGCTGTCGGCCGGATTGCTCGGCGATGAAACTGCCAGCTTGTTGTCGGCCTTGATCGCCACGCAGTTGTGGCAGGCCATCACCGCCCGAGCCGCGCTCGCGCCGAGCGAACGTCGACCGGCCATGGTGATCATCGACGAGGTGCAGTCGGTGCTGCGGCTGCCGGTGAACACCATCGAGAACATGCTCACCCAGGCCCGCGGTTATGGCGTCGGCGCAATTTTGGCGCACCAGCACCTGGGGCAACTATCGACCGACGTGCGCGAAGCCGCCATGGCCAACACGCGCTCCAAGGTCGTCTTCGCCTGCAGTCAGCGCGACGCCACCACCTTCGCCCGGGAGTTCGGCGGCAGCCTGACCGCCGACGACCTGCGCGACATCGAAGCCTACGAAGCCGTCACCACCGTCTTCGCCAACGGCCGAACGCAACCCGCGACGACCATCGCCATGCTTCCGCCGGCTGAACCGTTGCGCGATGCCGAAGTCGTACGCGCCGCGTCGCGCAACCGGTTCGGAACCGACCGTGAAATCGTCGAGGCCGCCATCCGCGAGCGTCAGACCATCGGCAACAAGACCGGCTCGATCGGGCGCAAGCCCCGGGGGTCGGCATGAGCTCCGGTCGCTTATCCGGTCGCGTCGACAAGGCCGCGGTATCGCTGCAGGCCAGGACCACCCCCACACACTCCAACGCCAGGGAATCTCTACGCTCTACACCGGTCGTTCCCACTCGGGTGACCGATGCGTCGGTCCGTCGCTTGACCGGTCAACTGACCCCGATCGACTACTGCGTCCTCGACACCCTGAAGACCGTCCGCGTCGCCACCGGCGGTCAACTGCGACGGCTGTACTGGTCTGACTCCGACACCGGCAAACGACTGGCTCGCCATCACCTGGCCAAGTTGAGCAAGCTGCGACTCATCGCTCGTCTCGACCGCCGCATCGGTGGTGTCCGCGCCGGTAGCGACGGCTACACCTACTCCCTCGACGTGGCCGGCTTGCGTGTCGTTGCCGACGCCACAACCAACCAACGACTTCGTCGGCCATCGACACCAGGCGATCGTTACCTCGCTCACGCCCTCGGCATCACCGACCGCTACGTCGATCTGCACCAAGCCGAAGCTCGGCACGAATTCGAGCTGCTGGGCTTCGAAGCCGAACCGGCCAGCTGGCGGGCCTACACCGGCGACCACGGCCTCCAGCTGACCATCAAGCCCGACGCCTTCATCATCCTGGCCGACCAGGACTGGGAACACCGCTGGTTCATCGAAGTCGACCGTGCCACCGAACACCGCCCGACCATCCTGCGTAGGGCTCATGAGTACGTCAGCTACTTCCTGTCGGGCACCGAACAGGCCAACACCGGCATCTTTCCCAAGGTGCTGTGGATTGCGCCGACTGACGCCCACGCCGCTCGCTTGACTGACTGGCTTAGTGCGCTCGAGCCTGACGCCCGACAGTTGTTCGACATCTGCTCCGACAGCAGCTTCCCGGCCGCGATCGCCTCGGCACTTGGTGGCAACGGGGGCAAGTCATGACGGTCGTTGCCAACGTCTCACGTCGACGCATCTACTGCCGCGACGACCGGCGCGTTGACGATGTTGATCGACACCTGCTCGTCGGCGACGCCCGCACGTTGCTGCCGACCGTCGCTACCGCCACCGTCGACTGCGTCATCACCAGCCCGCCGTACTTCTTGCTGCGCAACTACCAACACCACCAGCAACTCGGGCTCGAACGGTCGGTAGACCAATGGGTCACCGAGCTGCGGGTCGTCATGAAGCAACTCGCCCGCATCTTGAAACCGACCGGCGGCGTTTGGCTGAATCTCGGCGACAGTTACAGCCGCGGGCCGCGCTACGGCGCGCCAGCCAAGAGCTTGTTACTCGGGCCGGAACGTCTGCTGCTCGACCTCATGAGCGACGGTTGGATCGTCCGCAACAAGGTGGTCTGGGCCAAGCCCAACCCGATGCCCGCCTCGATGAAGGATCGACTGACCTGCTCGTGGGAACCGGTGTACTTCCTGGTCCGCTCCGCCGACTACTACTTCGATCTCGATGCCGTGCGCGAACCGCACGTCAGTCGCAAGGCGCGCGGTCGAGTTAGCCGCGAAGCCAAGTACGAGTCGGCGCATCCGCAGTGGGCCGGTCCATTGGCCGGAACGAACGACGGACTGCGGCGAACGCGTGAGGAGGGGCGCGCCGGTCACCCGCTCGGCAAGAACCCGACCGACGTCTGGCGACTAGCTACGGCGACGTTTGCCGGCTCGCACTTCGCCGTCTATCCCGAACGGCTAATCGAGCGACCGATGCAGCTGAGCTGTCCGGAGCGCGTCTGCAACCAGTGCGGTCGACCGTGGTACCGCGAAAGGCGGCGCGAGCGGCTCGGCGACATGCACGCCGACTGCACCTGCAACGCCGGTTGGCAACCGGGCTTGGTGCTCGACCCGTTCTTGGGCTCGGGCACGACCGCCGTCGTTGCCGAACGACTTGGTCGCCGCTGGAAAGGCATCGAACTCAACCCGGCGTTCGCACGACTCGCCGAGCAGCGCATTGTCGAGGCGCAGGTGCGTAGTCATGGCGACGATGTCGATGCGACGAAGGTCGCGGCATGAGGAGCAACGTAAGAACGAAAGGAGGTTCGCGATCGAAGGACCATCACCAGCGGGCGTCGGACCCGAATCAACCGGCAACAACCGATGGGATCAAGCGCCCCAGGTCGACGAGCCCACGTATGAACAGCTCGAGATCTGGACGGGCGACGACAGCGACATCGTCTCGTACGAGTTCACGCTCGGCCCGCTCGTCCCGACGTGTCGATGGCTTGATCACGTTCGGTCGTCGAACCGTCCGCATCCCGGCGTCCGCGGCGATCGACTCGACGGAAACTGTCCACGACCGGAACAACGCGGCCGTCCACGCCGCGGCTCCGACTGAAGCAACAACAACGAAAGGAACGATGCCTATGGAAGAACCAGAACGCAGGGAAACCGGACCCGAATCAACCGGCCACGAGACGCACGAAGAACTGCGCGAACAAGTACCGCGGATCTACGTCGCCAGCCTGTCGGACTACAACGCCGGCCGACTGCACGGCGTCTGGATCACGCTCGATGACGACATCGAGACGACGTGGTCGCAACTACACGCCATGCTCGCCAGCTCGACCGAGCGGCATGCTGAAGAGTGGGCCATCCACGATTACGAAGGCTTCGGCCCGCTCGCTCTCGACGAATGGGAAAACATCGAGCAGGTCCAGAAGGTCGCCGACGGTATCGCTGAGCACGGCGAAGCCTTCGCCCACTGGGCGGCACTACTCGACCGGCGCTACTGGGACGACCAGCTCGAGCGGTTCGGCGATCACTACCAAGGCACGTGGTCAACGGTCGAGGCGTTCGCCGAGCAGATGCTCGACGATCTCGGCATCGACGCTGACGAGATCGGACCGACGTGGTTGCAGCCGTACATCAGCATCGACGTCGCCGCCTTCGCGCGCGACCTAACGATGACTGACTACCGAATAAGTGAAGGAAAGGAGGGAGTGCATGTCTTTGATTGGTGACTATTCCACAACGCAAATCGCGTGGACGCACGTCGCGCCGAAGCGTAAAATGGTATGTAAGGAGCAACGAACAAGGGGAATGAAAAAGCGAGCTAACAAGTTATTGGGCCAGTACATCGCTAGGCATCGACGAGCAGCTGGTTTCAGCGTGTCGGATGCGGCCGATGCCGCCGGTGTCGATGCCAGCTTCTGGCGCAAGCTCGAGAACGGCGTCTACGAATCACCGAGCCCGAAGATACTGGCACCGATCGCCCGCGTCGTTGCCGCACCACTTGCCGACATCTACGCCTTGGCCGGCTACGAAGTCACCGACGAACTGCCGACGCTGACGCCGTACCTGCGCAACAAGTACCAGCTGCCTCCCAAGGCGTTGGCCGAACTGCAGCGCTACTTCGATCACTTGCGCAATCACTACGGCATCCCGGCCGACAAGCCGGTCTTCCCGCGCAAGCCGCGCCCAAGCAGCACACCCGGACGAAAGCCCGAGCGGCGACCGACCGGTGGGCCCTGGGACGATCCAACGGTCTCCGGTGGTCGAGCTGGAGGCGCGTCGTGAACCGCTCCGTCATCACCAGCTTGCGCGACTTCGTGCCGATCACGGCGTTGACGCGCGAACAGGCGCTGCGTATCGCTGAGTTACAAGCCACCCGCTTCCGCATCCTGACCGATCAGCGTCGGCCGCTACTTCCCACGTCGGCCATCGCCGACCTGCCGCGTATCCAGGTCGAACACATGAGTCCGCTGCCCGTCTCGGGCGCGACCGCTTGGTCCGACGGCCGGTGGCTGATTCTGCTGCGCGGCAGCGAACCACAAGCGCGCCAACGTTTCAGCCTGGCGCACGAGCTCAAGCACATTCTCGATCACCGCTTCATCGACGTGCTGTACGAAGGCATCCCCGAAGCGCAACGTCACGACTTCATCGAACAAGTCTGCGACTACTTCGCCGGCTGCCTGTTGGTGCCCCGTGTCATGGTGCGTCACCTGTGGAACCGCGGCATCACCGACGTCGGTGTGCTGGCCGCGCACTTCGGCGTCAGTCAACCGGCCATGCAGACCCGCCTGGCGCAAATTGGACTGGCTCGACCGCAGCCGCGTTGCGGCGTCAACAACGCCGCCTGGGCCTTGCATTTCGCCAAGTCCGCTGGTAGCTCCTCCGCCTCCTACAAGCGTTCGCTCCATCCTGCATGGAGTGAACCCGTCGCCGCAGGAGTGCCGACATGAGCGCCTTCGCACCCGTAATCGAACGTCCATACGGCGGCCGCGCGCGGGCCGCCGTTTCATTCGGGCGTGACTGGAAGTACTTCCGCGCAAGTGATCGTCGGGATGTCTCACGTAGGACTGATCTCATGTTGCCTGACCCTGCCATCCGGCCCGTGCTCACGGCCGAGGAAGCCTTCGCTGAACTCGGTATTGACCGCAGCACCGGCTACAAGTCGATCCGCGACGGCACCTTCCCGGTGCCGATCATCCGCGTCGGTCGCATCATCCGCGTGCCCACCGCCGCCCTGCGACGCCTGCTGCTTGTCGATCCCGAACAACCGATCGAACGATCGGAGGCTTCGTAATGCAACGCGGGTGGGTTCGTAAGCGCGGCAAGGTCTGGTCGGCGTGCTTCGTGGTCTACGAGAACGGCAAGCGCAAGCAGAAATCGCGCGGTGGTTTTCCGACCAAGAAGGCGGCGCAAGCGTTCCTGACCGAAACGCTCGGCCAACTGCAACACGGTGATCTCGTCGAGCCCACCCGCCTGACTCTGGGCGATTACCTAACCGAGCACTGGTTGCCGCTGGCCAAGAGATCGATCCGGCCGAGCACCTGGGACAGCTACAACCGCACGCTGCGCAATCACGTCATCCCGCGCATCGGCAGCGTCTACCTCCAGAGCCTGACGGCGGCCCACCTCGATCGGCTCTACACCGAACTGTTGAATGGTGGACGCAAGGACAGCAAGGTCGGCGGCTTGTCGCCGAAGACCGTCCGGTACATCCACACGACGTTGCACAAGGCGCTGAAGGACGCCGAGCGAAAGCAGCTCGTGACGCGCAACGTTGCTGGTGCAGCCGATCCGCCCAAGAACCGCACCGCGGGCTCGTCGGAGCTGATGACCTGGAGCGGCGAAGAGGTCGGCATCTTCCTCAACGCGCTGTGCGATCACCGGCTGTACGCGGCCTACGTGGTGGCGGCATCTACCGGCATGCGCCGCGGCGAGGTGCTCGGTCTGCGATGGCGCGATGTCGACTTGCAAGCGCGTCGTCTCGCCGTGCGCCAGACCATCACCACCGTCAACTACAAGATCGAGATCGGCACGCCGAAGACGGCGAAGGGTCGGCGATCGATCGCGATCGACACCACGACCGTGCAAGCGTTGCGCGATCACCGAAAGCGGCAGTGGGCGGAACGGGCAGCACTCGGCGACGGCTTCACCGATCACGACCTCGTGTTCTGCCATCCGAGCGGCGGCCCGGTGCATCCCGACTTCTTCTCGCAGACGTTTGACCGAACGGTGGCACGACTTGGTATGCGGCGAATCCGCTTGCACGATCTGCGACACACCCACGCGACACTCGGACTGGCCGCCGGCATCCCGCCGAAGATCATGTCCGATCGACTCGGTCACGCCACGGTCGCATTCACGCAAGACGTCTACATGCACGCCATTCCGCAGATGGAGTCCGACGCCGCTGATCAGATTGCAGACTTGATCTTCTCGGCGCGTGCGACGGACCCGATTCGATCAGCGTTGACCAAAATGGCAACAGATGAGACAATTGAAGGCGCGCCGAACAATGTTGAGGGCCTTATCGCGGGGTGGAGCAGCGGCAGCTCGCTTGGCTCATAACCAAGAGGCCGTAGGTTCGAGTCCTACCCCCGCTACCAAGAAGACGCGCCAGCGCTCGCACATGCGAGCGCTTTTCTATTGATGGCGCCGCGGCTCGATTGCTTAGCCTCGAGAACTGCGGGGATCTGCGCTGCGCGGGCAAGTGCGCTCTTCCTGAATGCGTCCGTTCTCGAGATGAATCTTCACGCTGACCGCGTCCGGATCGTTTCGTGCGACTCGGGCGGTGTTCTTGACGGCTTCCTCTTTCGTGCGGCCACGTGAGACCTCAGCACCGCCAGACTTACCAACCCAGCCCTTCTCCGACTTCACAACGTCAATCCGTTTCACCGAATATCTCCTTGCGCCAAGAAAACGAACGTACGTTCGGGTACGATAGTCCCATGGAGGACGACGTCTGATGATACGAGGCCTATTCATCGGTATTGACCGCTACCAGCCGCCAGTGAACCGACTGGCGTGTGCCGTTGCGGACGCCCGCGCGCTTAACAGCCTGTTTCAGGATTCGCTTCAGGGCGAATTCAAGGCGCTGCTGGACGACAAGGCGACACGTTCGGCGATCGAGGCTGAACTCCAGGCGCTTGAGTCGTGCTCGCCAGACGACTTCGTCATTATCACCTTCTCCGGTCACGGGACCGACGATCACCGGCTCGTGCCAGTCGACGTCGATGTTCAGGACCTCTCACAGTCATGCATCTCACTCGGTGACCTCGCCGATCGAGTTGATCGCATTCCTGCTCACCAGCTGTTGGTGATTCTCGATTGCTGTTTCTCCGGAGGGTTTGGTGGCGCCCGCGTGTTCGCGCCGACCGTACAACGTTCCATGATCGAAGATCGATCGTCGGTCATGGCGCTGACTCGTGGTAACGGCCGTGTGGTCATCACCGCCTCTGGAGCTGGAGAACCAGCTCTTGAAACCGTGGAGTTCGGTCACGGCTTGCTGTCGCACTACATGCTGGTTGGGCTGCAAGGGAAGTCTGGGCTCGCATCTGCTGATCGAATTCCACTACTCGAGCTCTTCAACTACGCGATGCGCGAGGTCGTCGCAGCGGCCGCCCGCGTCGATCACGTTCAAACACCCACGCTCTACGGCTCGGTTGAAGGTTCACCCACGTTGCCTGTACTGACTCCCGGCAAGAGTTACGCGACGGCGTTTCCAAATCGCGTCCGCCAACCCGCAACGATCGACTGGCAGTCGCTCGCTGCGTACGGTTTCTCTGACGTTCTGCTTGCCGCTTGGGGTGCTGCAATGCCGGGCCTCAACCCGTTGCAGCTCAAGGCGATCAACGATTACGAGGTCCTCGACGGAAAGTCGCTGCTCGTGGTTGCTCCGACGGGCGCTGGCAAGACGATGGTAGGAGAACTTGCCGCGCTAAAGGCTGTGGCTGATGGATCCCGCGCGGTCATGCTGCTTCCGCTCAAGGCGCTCGTTAACGACAAGTACGAGTACATGTCGCGCGTTTACGGAGACGAGTTCCAGATCGTTCGTGCGACTGGCGACAACAGCGATCAGGTTGGCGCAATCCTTGCCGGCCAGTACGACCTCGCTCTGCTGACCTACGAGAAGTTCATGAACCTCGTACTCGGAAGTCCCCACATCATGCAAGGTCTCTCGGTCGTCGTCGTCGACGAGATCCAGACCATCGGAGACCAAAGCCGGGGCAAGGACCTCGAGTTTCTCCTAACGCTCCTGCGATCCGGCCACGGTCGACAATCTGCTCCGCAGGTTGTCGCACTCTCGGCCGTAATCGGCGACACCTGCGGCTTGGAGCGTTGGCTCGGCGGATCGCTACTTCGCTCAACCGAGCGGCCGGTACCTCTCCGAGAATCAGTGCTCGACTCGTATGGAGGCCTTCGCACGCGCGAGCCCGACGGCTCCGACTCGACCGAAGCGGGCTTCATCCGGCCAGCGGCCGTTTCCGGCAGCCAGTCGAACAAGCCGTTCATCATTCCACTCGTCCAACGACTGGTTTCCGAGGGCAAGAAGGTGATCGTCTTCCGCGCGACGAAGGGCGACACCGTCGGCGGAGCGCGGTACCTCGGGCAAAGCCTTCAACTGCCACCAGCGTCAGACGCCCTTTCACTACTACCGCAAGGGGATCGGTCAGCCTCCTCTGAGGATCTGCGCAACAGCCTGCAGGGCGGCATTGGTTTCCACAACGCCGACCTAGATCGCGACGAGCGTGTTGCGCTCGAGACATGCTTCCGCAACCCAGACTCACCACTGCGCGTTCTCGTTGCCACGACAACGCTTGCGATGGGAGTCAACACCCCGGCAGAGGCGGTCGTCGTCGCGGGCCTGAGACATCCCGGGCGACCCGGCGATCCCTATTCGATCGCGGAGTACAAGAACATGGCTGGCCGCGCCGGCCGACCGGGCCATACCGATGCGGGCGAGTCGTACATCATCGCAACCGAAGAACCAGGTCCCGCCAGCGCCTGGGAGCACTACGTGTGTGGCGAACCCGAAGCGATCACCTCGCATTTCCTGTCCAGCAGCACAGATTCGCAGACCCTGATCGTGCGCAGCCTCGCGGCCCTGCGGTCGAGCGTTCAGGAGGCGCAGCTTGTCGAACTGTTGGAGAACAGCTTCGCCATGTGGCTGCGACGCGAAGCCGGCCAGCCAGGCTGGGATCAGGCGCAGCTCCAACAGGACCTGGCCGAGTTGATTAGCGCGAGCCTCGTCGACCGCGAAGCAACCGGACACCTAACCCTCACTGAACTCGGCCGTTACGCAGGCGAATCCGGTATCGAAGTCCGCTCCGTCACTCGTTTGAGTTCGGCGATGCGCTACGCGCCGCCGCAGCTCGGTTCGGCGGACGTCGTCACGTTGGCTCAGGTGACCGTAGAGCTTGATGCTCTGTACATCCCGGCGAACCGGAAGTCAAAGAAAGAGCAATACCGGTGGCCGACGATGCTGGCTCAACTTGGCGCATCACACGGTCTCGTCAACGCGATGCATGTCGGTGGTAACGAGCCGTTCATGGCCACCAAGCGCGCTGTTGCCTGCCTTCTTCTGACGAGCGATCGGCCGATGTCCGAAGTCGAGCAGATCCTCATGCAGCACACTCTCGGCAATTCAGCCGCGGGACCTATCCGATCGGTTGCTGCGCGAACTCGCGATGTCATCGGGGCCGTGATTCAAGTAGGTGTCTTCAACGGGCGAACGATTTCCGGTGCCGTCGATACTGATGATCTCGGAATACGGCTCGAGATCGGTCTTCCCGAGCAGCTCGTGCCACTTGCTCGCGTTCTGGGAACCGATTTGAACCGCGGCGACTACCTGGCGCTGTTACGCGCTGGCATCATCGACCCAGAGGAGATGAAGCAGCAGTCGCTAGATGACCTGAAGACGATTCTCGGAACGGAGTCCGCCGAAAGAGCGTTCAACCTCTTGCGCGTGCGCACCGTCAGCTAGGTCGGGAACGGCAGACCCTGCGGGGACTGCCGCACTCTCTTCGCCGCCACATCGGCAAGCTCTTCCGGCCGCGCGTAGTACGTCGATCCGTTTCGTCGGACGTAGTACTCCGGACGATTCGCGTCGAGAGCGAGTGCGTACAGAGAGCCAGCGCCTGCGGTTACATCGAGTCGAATGACAAACTTGTCCTCGACGAAATGCCCACCGAGAGTGCAAGAGGGTGC
>Ga0075026_100000231_pt1 | contig 21477 bp, 11 predicted proteins | sample Str012_2_FD_71392 | JGI IMG/M metagenome (GOLD analysis project Ga0075026, IMG submission 71392) | Freshwater sediment microbial communities in response to fracking from Pennsylvania, USA - Straight Creek_MetaG_SC_2012 | ecosystem: Environmental > Aquatic > Freshwater > Creek > Sediment... | reverse complement strand
ATTTTTATTCACCAGTCACAAAAAGACATGGTGCCTTTCCAGGGCAGCGATGCCCGCGAATTCTGGCAACGTGCAGAAGAAAGAAACCGCAACACCGCAAAACTGTATGAGCAATTGGGGCTAACCCATTATGCAGCCATGGAAGCTTTTGTGCGCTGGCATTATTAGTACCAGGCAAACGCCTGAAGCATTGCGCAACGGCTGGCTGCACTTCAATCTGCAGTATCCATTGTGTAAGTAAGCACACGCAAACGGTCTTGCGCTTGCCTTTCAATCATCCCGTAGCAATGTTTTCCGGGATGCTGCTATTTTTTTTACGCTACTGAATAATATTGTATAGATTTATGAGCGAACAATGGCAAAGCAGGATACATTGCACCCTGATTTTAAACGCCATTAACCTGTAACAGGTTTCAGCTCACTTATATTCACGTATGCAAACAGCACCATCTGGTACTGCACTGGAAAAACAATATACTTGGTCAATCGCCTGGCGCCAACCTTCATTCCGGATTAAATTTATACTGGTTTGGTTGCTCATTTTTCCAATGCTGAGTGTGTTTCATATTTTTTTTGCGCACATTGAAAAAAGGGAAGGCATTGTTTTAAACGACTGGCTGCTCAACCTCATTCCGGTTTATAATGTATCCTTGCCGGTTTTTATATTTATATGGGGCGCTGCTCTGCTGGCCATTGTACGATGCGTAAAAAAACCACAGATGTTGCTGATTCTTTTGTGGACTTACCTGCTCGTCTCCATATGCCGGATATTCTGTATCTGGATGGTGCCGCTGAATCCGCCCCCGCATCTTATTGCACTGGTAGATCCGTTAACCAATTTTTTTTATGGAAAGCAATATGTAACCAAGGATTTATTTTTCTCCGGCCATACTTCCAGTGTGTTTATTATTTTCCTTGGCCTTGAAAAAAAAGCAGACAAGATCTTTATTTTATTTTCTGTAGTCTGTATTGCTGCGCTGCTGCTTATACAGCATGTGCATTATTCTATTGACATCCTGGCTGCCCCCCTTGTCTCCTATCTTTGTTACCGTGTGGCAAAAATCATTGCAGGTATCGGTCAATATCAGAATGCTTCTCCCAGCTGAAAATAAAACCCCTTCGACTTTGCGCCTCTGCTAAGACCATAATCCAGCCGCAGGTTTAGCTTTTCTGATTTGGTAAGTGCGATGCGCAAACCGCCGCCATAAGAATATTTCAGTGCAACGGTGCTTAAAAAATCACAATTGCTGCTCACATTGCCAATACCACCAAAGGCCACGGCCCCCAGCCGCCTGTATACCGGCACCCGGTATTCTGCCTGCATAATAACCTGGTTTTTATCTCGGTAGCGGCCATCATAATAACCACGCATGCTGCTGGCTCCGCCAAATGAAGCAAGGCTTCTCAATGGCACTTCGCCGCTGTTTATGAAAATATAGGCCTGCAACGCAAGCACTTGTTTTTTATACGTGTTGATAAACCCGCGCGAATCGAGTACGTAATTGGTATAGTTGAAATCGGAGCCCAGCCAATTGGCAAAATGATTGAAATACCCCTGCAGAAAAACGCCCTTGTCGGGTGCAAAAGCATCATTTCTGGTATCATAGGTAAGACTGGCGCCCAAACCCGAAACCTGGTAGCCATCTCTGCCAAGGATGTTTTGCTTGTCAAACAATCCGCCGGGTATATAAGATACTTTTATGAGACGCTGGTATTCATAAATGGCACCAATAAAAAGGTGCCGCGCCAATGAACGCTGACCATGCAGGTAAACATAAAATTGCCTGAAATTATAAGGTTCGGCATTGCTGTCGGGTGTCATTCTTCCCAAACCCCAGAATTTATCGGGGAAAAAACTGTAAGACAATTGCTCGCTCAGTATAAATTTTTCGCCCGGAAAATAAATGGTGCCGTTAATAGCAGCGATAAATTGTTTTTTGAGGGAATATAAAACAAGGCCCTGCACATTGGAGGTGCGGATTGCGCTGTCGTTTTTATTGATATGGAACGTGCTTGAAATAGCAGTGCCGAAAGACCAGCTGGTTTCAATGGAGCGGGCAATGACCGGCAATACCAATAAATGATTTTTCCGGAAACTGCTGTCCTTTTGCGCCCTGCAATTTACCACCTGCAATAACAATACAGGCAGCGCAATCACAATAAAAAAACCGGGCCGCGACAAGCTCATCTGGGGATTTGGGTTGTTTGGAATAAATGGGGCATAAACATAGCAAAAGAAGTAAGAAATATGCGCTTTTAAATGATAAAACTTAATGAAATTTTAATAAGCATCCGCAGCCGCTTTTTTGGCTGAAAATCAGTAGTTTGTACTGTTTAATGCCAGCTGTAACCTGTAATATTGTTTACCATTTTACCAATAACCCGGTAATGATGGCCAGGCCAATGCTCATCAGTGTTCCAATCACCAGGTATTCGGTTTTAATTTCCTGCCGGTCTTTTTCGTTAAAACGGATAATACCCTTTGCCGCCACCAGCAGCCCAATGGCTGAGAACTGGCTGTTTAATACAAAAAGGAGAATAATAATGCGTTCTGCTATGCCAATCCATTTGCCGGCATTGGCCAGGTTTTCTGAACCGGTAATTTTATCGCGCCATTGCCTGGTCAGTTGCCCTATGAGGATACCTGCTGGTGCCGTTAGAAATACAAATGCGGTAATCATTTTCCAGGTGGCCACCTGTTCATTCAGGTGCTGCCAGGCCGTTTTCACATCGCTCCATTGAATGAAAATAACATACCAGCATGTCGTAATAACCAGCAGGTGCAGCAATTGATCTGCCAGGAAGTATACAATGGTTTTGGGCCTGTAAGATTTCCAGCCGTCAATCAGTATATGCGTTACAAGAATAATGATGGCTGTTGGCCAGTACTGCGGCCCCGCAAGCATCCAGGCCAGCAGGCCGGTAACTATTCCGTGCAGGTACAATTTTGAAGCGCCAAAATGCTTTGCGTGCCGGTCATCTACCCAGCTTTTGGGCTGAAGAATAAAATCTGATAATAAGTGCGCCAATATAAGTTTGATTAACCAGATGGATGCGGTGTTCATGATAAGCGGTTGATAATGGTTTCATATTGCTGCAACAGTTTTTCAATTTCGGCCCAGCGGCCCGCATTTGCATGCTGGCTGACGGTGCTTTTGGATTTTTTAAACCTGGCTGCAACCTCCTGCTGATTGTTTCCTTTCAGCAACTCAAAAATAACGCCAGCCTGCTTACCCGTCATATTTTTAAAAATCGCATTTATGTAACCGGCAATTACTTCCAGGCCAGGGCCAGCCAGCTCATTGCTGCATGCAATGGCCAGCCTGTTATCATCCTTGCTGAATTTATCGAATGCCCTGCCCGATAAAACAAAGGCCTCTCCTTTGGCGGCTGCCAGCGATGTAACCGGCCATTTTACTTTGCCGATACCAATGCTTACACGTATGTCTGAAGCAACCACCGCCCCTGGTTTTGCAATGCTGATGGCTGCTGTGCGGCAAAGCAAAGCGGTTTGCAGGGCGCTTCCTGCACCTTTTATAAAGACCTGGAAGCTGTCTCCGCGGTAAAATTCATACGGGTGGGCCGCCAGTACCTGCTGTAAGGTTTTCAGCAGTTTTTTTTCTGCCGGCCTGCCCAAAAGCGTAGAATTTACAATATCGCCTGTAAGTACTGCCTGTATTGCCATACGTCTTCATTAATTTATCAAATATACAACTTTTATATTGGTTCGTATATTTATACGAACTTTTTTATAATTCGGTAATTTAACCGAACTTTTATTTAGTTCGTTTAAGTATACGAACTTTTATATAATTCGGCTATTTAACCGAACTTGGTATAAACACCGGCCCACGGGCCCGATAAAAAAAGGCGCCCTGAATTAACAGGGCGCCTGGCTTACCGGGTTTACGGACTGAAGGCACTGATCATTAAAATTTTTGTACGGTTCAGTATCGTACAGACTATTGTTTTACAAATTTCAATTGCTGCAGTTTATCATGATTGCGGTAAGTAACGATATACATACCTCCGGATAAACCGCCCAGGTCTATTACCATACTGCTGCCTGTGGTCATCAGCTGTTTTACCGCCCTGCCATCCAGGGTCAGCACCTGTAGTATTCCGCTGGCCTCCAGGCCCTTCACTGTTATAAAACTGCGTGCGGGGTTGGGGTAAACCTGCAATACACTCACGATGGGTTCCACTCTTATGAGTTTGGTATCAGAATAGGTGAAATGACCATCTTTATCCAGCATCTTTAAGCGGTAGTAATGCAATCCTTCACTTAAAGGCGCATGCGTGAACGCATAGTTGTGTATACCGCCCGTGTTAACCGCTGCAACCACACCAGCATCATCAAACTGCAGGCCGTTAAGACTGTGCTGAATTACAAATTGACTGGTATTTATCTCATCAGCCGTCTGCCAGTTCAGCAATGCTGCATTTTCTTTTACCCCCACTGTAAACTGCAACAGGTGAAGCGGCAATGCTGCGTTTACACTGGTAACTGTAAACGGAGAGAAACTGCTGTAACCGTTTTGCGTTTTGCTAAAGCCGCCGGTTGTCTCTGTTACTGCGTTTCCGGCAGCACCCAGTTGCCAGCTGCTGGTATAATGCGCTGCCCTGGATATGGCACGGTCAAAACCAGATTGTTCATCCACCGCATCCCAGAAAAAGGTAACCGCCGCATCGCTGCCGCCAGGCGTTTGCTCTTCTATAAACCAGGTACGGTTTACATAACCAGCTTTTACCGTATCGCCGCCATTGCCGTTTTGTAACACATAAGGCGCTACACGAACCGTAAAATTATCAGGGGTACCTGCGGCATTGTTGATTTTCACAAAGCTGCTGTTGCTGATTGAAGCGCCTACCGGGAAGGTATTTTCTGCATTGCTATTGATAAATTTCAACCTTCCGCTGCCATTGGTAACCACAAAGTGTGCAGCATCGAAACCTGTTATACTACCGTTGATGATTAAGTCATAATCGCCCAGTACCAGCTTGCCACCAATCCATCCGGGCAACATATCGGGTAATGCGGCCACCATGTCCAGGCTGCTGCTGATGGTTGTATTGGCCTTTAAATGTGCCACTGTACTGTATGCCAGCGTGTCGGTGTTATTGAGCAAATCAAACTCGGCCGGCGAACAATTCACAATCTGCGTAATTACAGTGCCCTTGTCGGTGTCAAACAACATCCGCCTGCTCACTACTATGCTGTCACCAGCTGCAAGTGTAAACGGCAAACTGTCTATGGCTGTCAGCGTATTTGCGTCATCATAAATCAGGAACCTGGCCCAGGCTGTTCCTGCCTGCACCCCGTTGTTCTTAATGCTGAATGACACTGTAACGCTGTCGCCCGCACTAAAACCGGCAGGGTTAAAGCGGATGGCGCCTGCATGGCTGCGCGACATATCCGGTGCATCGCCCACTATCAGTGCCCTTGTTGCTTCGTTGTTGTCTTCGCGTTCTTCCACCAGCAGGTTGGCAGGGTCAACCACTATCTTCATAATTTTTACACCTGCAATGATAGAAGAATAAGTAGCCGTAGCCGCCACGGTGGTATCTGCACCGGGCTGCAGTGCATTCAGGGGAACATCGGCACCCAATTGTATATCATCTACCAGGAACCGCAGTACATTTGCCGTCGTTGCTTTTCCACCCGTATTTCTTACCGTACCAACGATGGTAATGTTCTGGGCTGCATTCGGGTTAAGGCTGCTGGGTGATATATATTGCGACAGCACTTCAAAATCTGGTTTGCTGTCAACAACGCGGATATGGAAATCGCCCTCATTATTGGTCTCATCGGCTTCACAAACTGTATTGGCTGTGTCCGCTGTTACTTTCACAATATAATCTCCCGGCACAGTAAACATCCTGGTAAACGATGCATGAGCTGCAAACATTTCACCGGCTTTTACGGCTGTAATTGTATCCGCACCAATCCAGTTGCCGTTCAGCATAAACCTTACAGTTACGCCCGCTGCATCTCTTTCACCAATATTTCTAATGGCCGGATAAAACTGGTTGCTGGTATTCACCCGTACAATTACAGGTCTTGGTGCCGAACCGTCCTCATTGGCCAGCTGGAACGGCGACAGATCTGCGGCAAGTACTATCTGCCTGCTGTTATTGCCTTCGTCAGATTCCGTTACCTGTGTATTGAAATCTGCAAATGCTTCAACCGTTTCACCACAGGTATTGAAAGCTGTTGTTACGGTATACACATCCGATACAACATCCACCGTACTCTTTTCGCCCAGTGAAATCACTTTCTTCCTGCTTCCTGCCTGCACACCATTCACTGCAAACCGAACATAGAAACTATCCGTTGCCTTACCTGTATTCTTCACCGTTGCAGTAAAGTTTACTTTCGATCCTATACTGAGATCGGTGGGTAAAGCTTTTATTTTACTAACGGTAAGGTCGGGTGCAGCCACCACGATGGTTGCCACGAACACATTGTTTGTTTCATCGGATTCTGCAACAGCATCGCCGTCATCGGTTACAATCTTTATAACATGCGTGCCGGGTGTAAGCGATGGGTCGCTGAAAACAAGTGGTTGCGCAAGCTTCCCACCTATTGACGATACCGTATAAGTATGCATCAGTACGTTCGGTCCGCCGGCAATTGAATCAAATACAAGTACCGTGTGTGAACCGGCAGGTCCGCATTTAATATTGGCATCATTGAAAGTAAATGCCGTGAAACCGGTTTGCGAAAAATTCTGTATCGTCAAATCCGGCAGGTTCAGCTCTGGTTGAATGGTACCACCGCCAGTTGCCAAAATTCTTGTGTAATTGCCATGGTAGATGGAGCTGGGTATTTGCAAATACTCGATATAGGTATAGGTCAGCTCTCCGGTAATCGTAACAGGCGCGGTAGAACTAAGCGGCAGACTTACGGGTATCACCCTGTCTTCTCCGGGTGCATGGCTATAGTCTGCGCTGAGGATGGTTTGTTCAAGCACACCATCCCTGAATACTTTCAACGTATCACTGATTATCTCGTCAAACAAGCCCCACATATTGTTTATGTCTCTCGACCTGTATTTTACAACAAAATTCATATTGGCTGTATTGCCAACAATATTGCTGCAGGGCGATGTGCTGATGCCGATGCTCATACCCCCCTGTGGCCTGGGCACGGTACATGGATTGGTAACACATGCAAGTGCTGTGCTATTGGTAAGCAAGCTGCTGGTAAACGTAAAGTCGGTTACACTTACAGTATACGTAAAGCTGCTGCCGCAGGTTATTCCTGTTAGCAGGTAACTGTAATTACCATTGGCATCTGTAGTGGTAGTAATGAGTTGTGTTCCGGTGTTGATGGTTACTTGTGCACCGGCTACCATGGTTGCTGTACCCGTTCCAAAATAAGCAGCGGTACCAGAAATGAGCGCTGTTAATTGCGGACATTGCTGAATGCTTACACTGGTATTTACGGTAATACCACCTGGCAGGTTGGGCGAGCCAACAACTACCGGACGGATGGCATAATTGTTCAGGATATTGCTTTCGCCCAGTGTATTGCTGCTGTCTATCCATACTTTGATGGGGAAAAAACCTTCTGCAGAAAAATTAAGTGTCTGGCTGATGGTGCTGCTGGAAAATGCATTCACCGCAGGTATTACGCCATTGCCAATGAGTATGGTATCCCTGTAAAATTTAACCGGCACATTGCTGGCAGGTACCGCAGTACTATTGGTAATGGTAGCCGTTACAGTAAATGTTTCATTGGGCTGCGGATTGGTTTTACTGAAAGAAATATCATTCGCAAAAATCCGCAAATCCAATTGCTGGTTGGTTACTACCGGCCCTGCTTTGTACGCTATATTGATTGAAGTGGCTGTATTGCCGTTATCATCCAGTGCAAAAAACTGGTAACCCGCGGTATTGGTATAGCTGCTGTGGCTGAAAGTATAACTGTATACCACACCCGTAATATAATCGGTGCTGCTGCCTTCCTTTACCATATTGAATGTGCCCTCGCCCAGGTCAGCAAAATCGCCGTCTCCATTCAGGTCGATACCCACTTTGGGATAGTTAGTCTGTGGCGCCCTGTTATTGGCCGATTTGTATAAAATTTTATAGGTAAACAATCCGGTTTGTCCGGCCGCAGGGTTTACACCGCTGGCACCGCTGTAAGGTGCTGCTGCAACATATTGCAATACAGGTGCTGTGCCCGGCGCATAGCCATTACCGGTAACAGTAGTAGTTACCGAATCAATACCGGATGTGCTTGATTTAATTTTCAATTGCCCCGTGTACAGGTTAACCGCCATCGGCGTAAATACAACAGGCAGGTTAATGGTACCGTTGGCAGGAATAATGGTACCCGCTGTAAACGTGGGTACAAAAGCGGGATCACTGATAGTAACACTGCTCAGCGTAATATCAATATTCCCGGTGTTGCGTATGGTGAAACCTGCACTGGCGGATGTACTGATGGCTACGTTTCCATAATCATGACCGCCCGCTGGCTCAATGGTCCAGGAAGGGATTTGTGTAACGCCCGTTCCTTTTACCGATACAGCAAAATTGCCTGCTGACGTTTGCAGTTTCACAGAGTCTGCATAAGCAATGGCGCTGGTGGGCGTAAAGTTTACCTGCAATGTATCCGATTTGCCGGCCAGTATGCTAACAGGCAGGCTGGCATTAATGCTGAACGGCGCTGCAATTAATATGGTATTGATGGTTTGTGTACTGGCGCTGTTATTGGTAACCACCAGGTTCTTAATAGCCGGGATATTTACCGGCACATTGCCAAATACAAGACTGTCTGGTGAAATGGCCATCAGGCTTGTAAAGAAAGAAGCGTTGTTGGTAATGCTCCAGCGGCCTTCCTGGCTTTTTGTTCTCACATACAAAATATGCGCACCGCTGCCAAGCCCCGTCGTGTTTACGTTTGCGCTAACATTGCTGATATTGGTTCCGGGAGTAACGACTATACTGGTGGCACTGCCCTGGCCCGGATCGGTATCGATAAAATATTCTGCCGCTACAACGTTTTGTGCAGCCGCAGGTGCAGGAGGATAAGACACATCACTATTTACAAGAAAATCCTGTTCCTGTGTCAACGACCAGCGGCCTTCCAGGTTTTTACTACGCAAATACAGTCTGTGAACACCCAATGCCAGACCGGCAGTATTGGCAGGAACTGTTATTCCGTTCAAATCAAGTCCGGGGGTAACGCTTATTGCCGTGCCCAGGCCCAAACCAGGGTCTGCGTCAATAAAATATTCCGCAGCAACCATGTTCTGCGGCGCTGCCGGCGTGGCCGGATAAGAGAAGTCATTGTCAACTAAAAAATCTTTTACTTGTGTAACAGACCAGTAGCCTTCCTGGCTCCTGGTTCTGAAATACAAGCGGTGGGTACCGATGCTTAAACCCGTTGTATTTAGATTGGTAGCAATATTGTTCAAATCCAGCCCAGCAGTAACCGTTACAGGTACACCATTGCCCTGGCCGGGTTCCGTATCAAAAAAATATTCGGCTGCAACAATGTTCTGTGCGGCGGCGGGTACAGCGTGATAGGCAAAATCAAAATCAACAATAAAATCTTTTACCTGGATAAGACTCCAGCGGCCTTCATTGCTCCGGCTGCGGATATAAAGCCGGTGTGTACCGTTGCTAAGCCCCACGGTACTAACGGTAACAGATACGTTATTAAGGTCAACCCCCGGTGTTACCACAATGGGCGTGCCGGCCCCAAAGCCCGGATCGGTATCCATAAAATACTCGGCCGCAACAATGTTCTGCGCTGCGGCAGGGGCTGTTTTGTATACCGGATCTGAATCGTATAAAAAATCCCGGGTATTGGCAATTGCCCAAAAACCCTCATTGCTTTTTGTCCTGATGTACAGCCGGTGTATACCATTGCTCAGCCCGGTTACATTTATCAAGGCTGCTGCATTGCTGATATTAACAGCCGCGGATATACTGATGGCGTTTCCGTTCCCAATACCGGGATCTGTGTCAATAAAAGATTCCGCCGCTATAATGTTTAGCGGTGCAGCAGGAGTGGCCGGATAAGCCGGATCCTGTGCATGGGAAAATACCGCCAGCAGCATTGTTCCGATGAGAAGTAAATATTTTTTCATTTCGTTGATTTTTGGGCTGTCAATTTTGTACAGTTGTATACAGCTGCACCAGGACATGTTTTAGGGTATACCGCATTTCGCCGGATGATACAGGCAAAAGCATCCTGCTCCCCTGCGGAAATACCATGCAGGTAGCTGAATAACACAAACAGTAAGCCGGGGCACCGGTGATAAAACAGGTGTCCCTTGTCGTTAGTTATTATTCTTTGTACTGAAACTAATGTTCATAGAAGTTGTACCCGAGGCAATGGATACTGGCACCGTTAGTGCGTAAATACTGGGGATATTGGGAATGCCGGAAAGTTTATAAGGATCGGTTGCACCGTACGCGCCGCAATCGGGTGTGGTAACGGTACCAACAGTTAATCCGGCAGCAATGGCTGGCGAACCTGTTTTCAGCACTGTTCTTGAATCGAAGCTACCGGTGGTGCCACCAACAAATACATTGGCCATGGTAACGCTTACCTGGTTATTGGTAGCGGTGCCGGGCAATGTCTGGTTGATCTGGAAAAGATTGTTTTTTAAAGTACTGTTGGTAAATGTACTCTGGCTGCCAATTCCAAAGATATTGTTGGCGATATAGGTATTGTTCATTACAAAAGCATTTCCGCCCACAACACTGTTGTTCCTGAAAATATTGCCGGAGCCGGCGAGTGTATTCAGTGTAACATAAGCGCCATTATAGAAAATATTATTTTCCATAACAAGGTTGGTTATTACAGCCGCTGCAGCGTTACTAAGGGCGGCACTGTTGTTGAAAAAACATTTCCTGAAAGTAAACCCATCGATTGTACCGCTTTGAAAATAGACCCCGGCCGGAAAGTAGACTTTTTCAAAACTAACATTGCTAACCGCATTTACATAAAAAGAACCTATAATGGTGATCCCTAAAAATTTACTGCCATCGGAACCGGCACCCAAATAAAAGAATTCGAGCCTGCTGTCTTTGGTTGCATACTGAAGGCCCGCGTTGCCAGGTTCTGCGGCATTGGCCGGATCAAGAAAATAACCAGGACCGATGACTACTAAACGCTTGGCAAGAGTAAAACTGGAAGTTGCATAACTGGTGGCACTCGGTTCAAGATACAATGTATCGCCTGTTGCTGCGGCAGTTACGGCTGCGTTAAACGTAGTAAAATCGGCCACTACACCTACGTTGTTGTTTACCCGCCATATTTTGGCATTGGCGCAAACAGACACGGTCATCAGTACGAAAAGAATGGATAAATATTTCATGTTGGTTAATTTTAGGTGCTAAAAGTATTTTCATTTAAAATTCCAGCCATCCCTTAAAAACAGGATATTCACGAAAAAGAAAAAAATCATGGAAAAAGGGGATAAGCATGGGCTTGGTCATTCCTTTATTTGTAAAATGGAAGTAAAACAATACTTTGCTTTATGAGAAAGTTAATAGTGTTTATACTACTAACCGGGTATCCGCTCTTGTTCCGGGCACAATCAATTCCTAAAAGAGACAGTTTGCTGAAACTACTGGCCGTTGCCAAAGAAGACAGCAGTAAAGTGCTGCTGTATATAAATTTGGGGGCATTGTATGAATCGAACGAACCCGAATCCGCCAGGTTATATTACAATAAGGCCGGCATGCTGAGCAAAAAAATAAATTACCTGCCCGGCTGGTACCAGTACCTGAGTAATTATGGCAATATTTTCTTAACGCATGGCAATTACGATTCATCCTTTTACTTTTTTGAGCAGGCGCTGGCGGTTGCGCGACAACTGAAGGATTCACTGAACATCGGCATATCGCTTTTTAATATCGGCATTAGCTACCGCGAACGATCTGATTTTGAAAAAGCCATTGACTATTGCCTGCAGGGAAGAACCATCATCGACAAAAAAGGTGAAAAGCGCATCACCATGCAGATGAATGATGCGCTACAGGTACTTTATTATAACCGTGCAGAATATGACAAGTCGCTCAGCTTTGGTGAGCAGGCGGTAGCACAGGCACGTGAACTGAAATCGAATGCGTTTCTTGCCCAATGCCTTTCCAATGTATCCATGAGCTATGTGGCCAAAAAAAACTATACCAAAGCGGTTGAAGTACTGGAAGAATCATTAAAACTGAATACGGCATCGGGCGACCTCAGGGTAGAAGCCGCCGCCGTGCAAAATATAGCCGGCATTTTTTTAAAACAACGCAATTACGGTGCTGTTATTAAAAATGCTGAAAAAAGTCTGGCACTCAGCCGCCAGGTTAATGATCCGGAGGGAGCTTCCATTTCACTCAGGGGGTTGGCGGTTGCCTACCTGCAACAAGGGCAGCTTGGCAAAGCAAAAGAGTATGCCATGCAGGCACTTGCCATCAATAAAAAGAACAATTACACCCGTGAATTATCTTCCATTGGCCTCGTATTATCCAGCATCGCTTACGCAGCGGGTGATGCCAAAGCGGGCATCGACTACAACGATGAAAGCATGGAAACGCTCGAGACCATGATAAAGGAAGTTATTTCCGGGCAATCTGCGGAGCTGGAAAAAAAATATGAAACTGAAAAAAAAGAAACCCGTATAAAGCAACTGGAAGCTGAAAAAAACATACAGGCATTGCAACTCCGCCAGAAAAATATTTTCAATTACAGCCTGGCGGCGGCGGCTATGGGTCTTTTGCTGGTGGGTTTGCTGGCCTACCGCAATTACGGCCACAAACAAAAACTGCAGCAGCAACGCATTGCCGAACTGGAAACCGAAAAGAAACTTACTGCCACCGAAGCCGTATTGAAAGGAGAAGAACGTGAAAGAACAAGACTTGCAAAAGATCTGCACGATGGATTGGGTGGCATGCTCAGTGGTATTAAATTCTCAATGAATACTATGAAAGTAAATCTGATAATGACGCCTGAAAACCAGCAGGCATTTGAACGCAGCATGGACATGCTGGACAGTTCCATCCGGGAAATGCGGCGTGTGGCACACAATATGATGCCCGAAAACCTGGTTAAGTTTGGATTGGATACCGCGCTGAAAGATTTTTGCAATGATATCAACCAGAGTGGCGCTTTAAAAGTAAATTACCAGTCAATTGGGATGGAACAGGCCAGCATTGACCAGACCACGGCCGTTACTCTTTACCGCATTGTGCAGGAACTGGTAAACAATATCATAAAACATGCGCAGGCAAGGTCTGCCATTGTACAGCTCACAAAAACAAACGGGCAGCTGGCTGTTACAGTTGAAGACGATGGAAAGGGCTTCGATACCGGTATATTAAAAATGTCGAAAGGGATTGGCTGGAGCAATATCCAGAACCGGGTTGATTTTTTGAAAGGAAAACTGGATGTTCAGTCAGATGGTACAAAAGGAACATCGGTCAATATTGAAATAACCGTATGAGATCAGTCTTACTGATATTTATTTTTTTTTCCGGCATCGTTGTGCAGCTCGCCGCACAACAAAAAACCGATAACCCCGAACAACAGATTTATGCCCTGCCCGATGATTCTGCCAAAATAAACAGGCTGAATGAGCTGGCTGGTAAGCAGCTCTTTGAAAATCCCGAACATGCAACGGCGGTTATTGCAGCTGCCATTGCTATTTCTCAAAAAATCAATTACCCGCTGGGCCTGTCTGTTGCTTATGGACTACAGGCCAACCTGCTTTTCTACCAGATGAAACTGGATAGCTGCAAAGGGCTGGTTGATAAAGCATACGCACTTGTTCTGCGCAACAACAGCGTCCCTTTCCTAAACCAGCGGGCATTGCTCATCAACCGGTATGCCGCCATCTACCAGCAAAGACAGAAATACGATTCGGCAGTATCGCTTTACCTGGAATCCGCGTCCATCTTTACTTCTATTAAAGAAGACAACAAAACCATTTACTCTTATTACAATCTTTCGGGCATATATAATTTCTTAACCGATTATGACAAGGCTATTTTTTATGCAAGAGAAACACGCCGCATTGCCGCAAGAACGAATGATTCTGTTTTTATCATCCGTAGCCTGATAGCCATGGGCGATGCATTTGTAAGCCTTAAAGCTTATGACAGTGTATTCCTGACAGCTCAAACAGGGTTAAAACTCGCCAATTTGCACAACATGACTTTTGCCATTGGCAAATTCCATGCACTGCTGGGCTCTTATTATACAAACCGGACAGAAACATATGATACGGCGATTGTTCATTTTAATGCAGCACTGGCATCTTTTTACAAAATAAACACCGGTTACGATATTGCCATGGTATTGCAGGGACTGGGAGAAGCCTATTTGAAAAAGAAAGATTATTCAAATGCAGCAGTACATTTAAAAAAAGCAACAGCACTTGCAGACTCGCTGCGGCTTGACCAGGTGTTGAGGATGGACCTGCTTGACCTTGTAACCGCTGAAGAAATGCTGGGGAACGAACATGAAAGCCATCAATACCTGAAACAGTATCTGGCCGTAAATGATTCTGTTCAAAACCGGAACAACCGCAAAATTGCCAATGAACTTGAAATAAAATACCAGACACAAAAAAAAGAAGCTTTGTTGCTGGATCAACAAAAAACCATCCGTCAAAAAAACTTACTGAATTACCTGCTGGCGGGCATGGTACTTAGTACATTCCTTATTTCTTTCCTCCTGTACCGGACTTACCATCAAAAACAAACATTACAACAGCAACGCATCAGCGAACTTGAAATAGAAAAAAAATTAAGTGCCACAGAAGCTGTTTTAAAAGGAGAAGACCAGGAAAGAACTCGTCTTGCAAAAGATTTGCACGACGGACTTGGCGGTATGCTGTCCGGCATTAAGTATTCAATGAGCACCATGCGCGGCAACCTTATAATGACGCCCGAAAACACGCAGGCCTTTGAAAGAGGTATGGACATGATTGACAGTTCTATCCAGGAAATGCGCCGCGTTGCCCACAACATGATGCCAGAAGCTCTGGTAAAATTTGGACTGGATACCGCATTGAAGGATTTCTGTAATGACATCAACCAGACGGGAGCGCTAAAAATAAATTACCAGTCGATAGGCATGGAAGACATCCGCATCGACCAGACGACGGCCGTAACCATTTACCGGATTGTACAGGAACTGGTCAACAACAGCATCAAACACGCGGCTGCAAAAACAGCCATTGTGCAATTAACAAAAACCAATGGTCACCTGTCTGTAACCGTTGAGGACGATGGAACAGGCTTCGATACCAGCCTGTTAAAAAACTCAAAAGGAATAGGATGGAGCAATATCCAGAACCGGGTTGATTTCCTGAAAGGCAAGCTGGACATCAGTTCCCAGCCGGCCAAAGGCACTTCCGTATTGATTGAAATAAATACATAAATGAAAATAAAAGTTTTTATCACCGACGATCATTACATGGTAGTAGAAGGCATCCGCTCTTTGTTGCAGCATGAACCGGATATAGAATGGATGGGCCATGCCATGAATGCCGCTTCCTGCCTGGCTTTTCTGCAGCAGCAATTGCCGGATGTAATTCTGATGGACATTAACCTGCCCGATAAAAGCGGCATCGATTTGTGCAAGGAAGTGGTTGAAAAACATCCCGGCGTGTATGTGATTGGGTTAAGCACTTTTAACCAGCAGAGTTTTATTCAAAAGATGATTGACAATGGCGCTTCCGGTTATGTGCTGAAAAATGCAACGCAGCAGGAACTGATGGAAGGCATCCGCACTGTACTGCAGGGCAAACAATACCTGAGCCATGAGGCTGCGCAATCGCTCAGAAAGAGTCATAACGGTGACCTACCGGTGCTTACCCGGCGCGAAAAGGAAGTGCTGGAACTGATTGCAGAAGGCATGACGAACAATGAGATTGCACAAAAACTTTTTATCAGCAGTACCACCGTAGATACCCACCGCAAAAACCTGCTGGCCAAATTTGAAGCGAAAAACGTGGCTTCACTGATTAAAATGGCAGTGCAAATGCAATTAATATAAAGGAGCGTAACCCGGAAGCAAGCTTATTTTCGTTTTTCGTACACTGCAATTTTTCCGTTGTTGACTGCCATTAAATACGCCGTCCGCTTGCCTGCCAGTTGTATCATTTTAAGATCCCTGGCTTCAGCAATGGTTTCCAACCCGGATTGAATAGGGCCGATGGGCGTAAAATGCAATTTCTCCTGCTGCAATAAAAGCAATGGTAACATGGCATCATACCTGCCTTCATAGGGAACGGTGCCGTAAAAATTACCCGCGGCAACAATATCCGTTTTCCCGTCATCATTAAAATCGCCGGTAATGAAAGAAAAAACAGGCGCCCATTGCAACTGGTAAGGCAGTTTTGACATAGAAAAATGTTTTCCTGCTGCATTCATCAGGAGAACAGAAGCTAAAGTTTCCGCTTTGAGTGTTTGCACAGCATTCATCTTTCCTTCCAAAATATAATCAACCGTTTGGCCTGCAAAAGAAGCATACGTTAAATACCTCTTTTTGATGAGCGAAGGCAAACGCTTTTCCAGTTCATCTTTACCAAGAAAAGGATAATACCCGTTGTTACCAGCAACGGCCAGCAATTGATCCACATCTCCGTTGTTATCAAAATCACCCACATATAATTTAAGGGGAAATAAACTGCTTGCATGCAGCTTGGCGTTCCCGCCCCAGTTGCCCGCAAGCAAATCATCATACCCATCCTGGTTAATATCAGCAACACAAAGCGTTGTCCAAAGACCGGTTGTATGTTCAAGTCCAAGTTCAATGGTCTTATTGACCAACCGGCCCTTCTCATTTTTAAAAACGGTAATGGGCATCCATTCACCGGCCAATACAAGATCCTTCCAACCGTCATGATCAATGTCTGTCCAGACCGCCCGGTTACCATTCCTATACTACGCAATCCCGGTGCCGTATTTTCATCAGCTATGCTAAACCGGCCTTTGCCATCATTTATCAGCAGGTAAGATTGCGGCATCAGTCCGTAACGACCGGCCACTACCCTTCCGCCAATAAACAAATCCATATCACCATCGTGATCAATATCGGCTGCTACTGCCACCGATTTATTACCGTACAGGCTGGGCAACAAATCCGATTTTGTAAAATTCCCCTTTCCGTCATTGGTATACAACCTGTCTGCAATGGAAGCTTCTTTTGTTTCGGTTTCATTGCCGCCGCTCACAACATAAAGATCCAAATCCTTGTCCCCGTCGGCATCAAAAAACAATGCATCTACCTGTTCGCACAAACTATCCTGCGCAAACAGTTTTGTATTGCTGCAGATAAAACCACCGGCCCTGGTCTGAACCATCAAGCATCCGGGCTGCCCTTTTGCACCACATACAAAAAAATCGTCCAGTCCATCGCCATTTACATCAGCCACGGATATTTTGGGGCCCTGGGTTGAAATTTTATGCGGAATCAATGACTGGATATTAAAATCATTGAATTCATTTTCGCGGTGCGTAAAGGGTATATTGACAGTTGCCGTGATATCTGTAAATACTGCCGCCTGACTTTCAGCATTGATTTGTGGCAGCATTGAAGCCCCGGCGCCGGGCAATGCAGGATGATTCACCAATAGCTTTTGATCTGCTTTCACATGGAGCAGCGTTGCAACATATCCATCGGGCCATAAAATTTGTACCGTATCAATTTGATTGTTTTTTCCCAGGCCAAAATGAACGGCCTGCAGCGAACTGCTTTCAAATCCTTTTGTGGTACTTACAAATCCAAACTGTACCTGCCCTTTTGTTTTGAGTATCACTTTTGCGCCAATGGCAAACGCATTGCCTTTGTTTCCTTTTACGTTTACATCCAAAAAATGATTACCAGTTTGTTCATGTTCATTGTTGCGGTATACAGAAGCCGGCTCGTTGATATTATTGATGACCAAATCAAGATCGCCGTCATTGTCAAGGTCTGCATAGGCCGCCCCGTTTGAATAACCGGGTTTTGCAAAACCCCAGTCAATGGTCTTGTCTAAAAACTGCAAACTATCTGTGCCCTTAAACATGCAGTTGGCTGCTTTTCCGTCCGGCATTTTTTTGATCGCTTCCAGTTTACTGATGCTGGAACCCTGCGGCCCGTAGTAGGCAGCCGAAATATATTTCAGGTAGTCGAGGTTATTCGGTCTTCTGTAAATGCCATTGGTAATAAAGAGATCTTTCACGCCATCATTGTCAAAGTCTGCTGCCAGCGGGCTCCAGCTCCAGTCTGTGGCAGACACTCCTGCATAGAGTGCTATATCACTGAAATGTTTGCCGCCGCCATTGTTTACCTGCAAGCAATTGCGTGCATACTGGTATTGATAACCGTAAGAAAGTTTGTATTGAAAAATCTCCGGCGATTCATCACCGTCAGATGTTTTTATCAGTTGTTCGCCGGACGGCTGCATGTCGAGCGTCACAATATCCAGCCAGCCATCATTGTTCATGTCGGCCATATCACTGCCCATTGAGAAACGGCTTTCGTGCCCGAATGCCGTAGTGTTCATTTCTTTAAAGCTGCCGTCGTGCTGGTTTACATAATAATAATCGTTTTCATGAAAATCGTTGCTTACATAAATATCATCCCATCCATCGTTGTTGAGATCTCCCGCTACCGCATTTAATCCGTAACCGATAATGCTGCTGTAGATATGGGCCTGTTCGGTTACTTCTGTAAAATGAGCACCATCATTCCTGAAAAGCTTATCGCCGCTTACATCATTTTTTATAGCCCTTGCTGACGCGTTTACATATGTACCGGTTGAATGCACAGAATGATTGACCAGGAACATATCCAAATCACCATCGTGATCATAATCAAAGAAAACAGCCTGGGTATTAAAACCTTCAATATCCAGCCCATAAGCCTGAGCACGTTCGCTAAAAGTTAAATCGCCATTGTTTATAAACAGTTCGTTTCGGCCATGTAAGTTTTTATACCGGCCTGCTTCACATACATAAATATCCTGCAGGCCGTCACCATTTACATCGGCAATGGTTACACCGGTCTTCCAGTTGCCTTTGCCATTTACAGCAGCTTTGTCTGTAATGTCTTCAAATGAAAGATTGCCTTTATTAAGGTAGAGTTTATTGCTGCCCTGGTTGGAGGAAAAATAAATATCAGGAAGGCCATCATTGTTAATATCTCCAATGGCAACACCTCCCCCGTTGTAATAATAGAGATAATCCAGGATGTTTAAAGAATCCGTATCCTCAATATGATTGACAAAATCAATATTGGTTTTGACGGAGGGCAGCGCGGTAAAAAGCGGCTGCTTTTGTGAGCAGGATGAATGCAACACCCACAAGCAGATGACTTGCAGCACAGTGTTGCGTGCACCTGCAAAACAGGATGCATTGAATATACTTTGCTTTTTGTTCAACCTGATTAAATTTCCTGCTGCCGGATTACAAATTTCCTCTCTTCAATTCGCTGAAGGCATAGTCAGCGGCCCTTGCTGTTAATGCCATATAGGTTAATGAAGGATTCTGGCAGGCGCTGGATACCATTGCCGCACCATCAGTTACAAAAACATTTTGGGCATCCCATACCTGGTTATGCGCATTGAGCACAGATGTTTTTGAATCCCTGCCCATTCTTGCCGTACCCATTTCGTGAATACCCTGCCCAATATTGTAGTCCTTGTCCCAGGTGCTAATATTTTTTACACCCGCTGCTTCAAACATGGCCACCAGTTCTCTGATAATGTCTTTGCGCATTTTCAGCTCATTTTCTTTCAGACCGGCATCCATGGTAAGCACGGGCAATCCCCATTTGTCTTTTACCGTTTTGTTCAACGAAATTTTATTGTCGTGGTAAGGCAATATCTCCCCAAAACCGGTAGCACCAATGCTCCATGCGCCGGGTTCTGTAAGCGCTTCTTTAAAGCCGGCACCAATATTCAGTTCAGCAATATCGCGACTCCATCCCTGGCGGCTGGCACTGCCCTGGTAGCCATAGCCGCGCAGAAAATCTCTTTTATCGCCGTATAAATTGGCAAACCGCGAAATATAAAAACCATTGGCTCTCCTGCCGTAATAATATTTGTCTTCATAGCCGTCTATTGTACCCTGAGCACCCAGCATGTAATGATGATCCATCACATTGTGTCCCAGTTCACCACTGCTGCTTCCAAGGCCATCGGGCCAAATATCTGTTGCAGAGTTCATCAGCACCCAGGCACTGTTCAGCGCAGATGCATTCAGGAAAAATATATTTGCATGAAATTCGTAGGTTTTATTTGTTTCCGCATCCAGTACTTCAACACCCGTTGCCTTTTTTGTATTCTTATCGTACATGATTTTTGTAACAATGCTCCAGGGGCGCACCGTTAAATTACCGGTTGCTACTGCAGCAGGCAGTGTAGACGATTGCGTACTAAAATAACCACCAAAAGGACAACCCTCCCAGCAACGGTTCCTGAACTGGCATTTGGTGCGGCCCGGAATTGCCTGCGTAAGATTGGCAACACGGCCGATAAACATGTGCCGCTGATTTTTATAAAATTCTTTTATCCTGGCAGCCACGTCTTTTTCAACACAATTCAGATCCATCGGTGGCAAAAAATGCCCATCGGGCAAGTGTGGTAATCCTTCCGCCGAGCCACTGATGCCCGCAAATTTTTCAACATAATCGTACCAGGGTGCCAAATCTTTATAGCGGATGGGCCAGTCGATGGCAACAGCATCTTTTGCGTTGGCCTCAAAATCCAAATCGCTCAAACGATAGCTCTGCCTGCCCCACAACAATGAGCGGCCCCCCATCTGGTAACTGCGCCACCAGGCAAAAGGTTTTTCCTGAACATAAGGGGCATCTTTCTCATTTACCCATGAATCCGTTATGGCTTCCTGTGCCGCGGTGCCATACATGGCCCAGTCACGTGATATTACCGGGTTGTCTGTTTTGTACCGGAGTGTTGCCTGTCCCCTGTGCGCAAAGTCCCAGGGGTCTTTTGTTGCAGAAGTATAATCTTTTACGTGTTCGTGCGGGCGTCCGCGTTCCAGCATCAGCACTTTCAAACCTTTTTCGGTTAATTCTTTGGCCGCCCATCCACCGCTGATACCCGACCCTATTACAATAGCATCATACGTATTCTTTTCAGCTGCTTTGTTGTTTACATTCAATGAATCGCCTGGCATACAATTTTTTTTGTTGAATGATCAATTATATTGTCTTAAAAATACCTGATTGCTGCATTATAAACGGATTTTTCTTTTGGCCGCTGGCCGCCCTTTGCCGGGCAATGACTGCTGCTGGTAAAAATCTGGTGCGGCATTGTTTTTTGCAACGATGATCAGGTCGTTTTTACCCGCCTGTGTTGTTGCAAATTCGCTCTGGATCTATCCACAAACCTATTTATTTTAATTGTCAAAAAAACATTTATTAATTATTAACGGCCCGCTGTGCATGCCCGTAAGCAACCGCAGCAGTCAATCCACATAAAGCAAGGGGTTGCTGGGCTGCTGTACCAG
>Ga0075026_100000230_pt1 | contig 21489 bp, 18 predicted proteins | sample Str012_2_FD_71392 | JGI IMG/M metagenome (GOLD analysis project Ga0075026, IMG submission 71392) | Freshwater sediment microbial communities in response to fracking from Pennsylvania, USA - Straight Creek_MetaG_SC_2012 | ecosystem: Environmental > Aquatic > Freshwater > Creek > Sediment... | reverse complement strand
TGTTATGCCAAAGTAAAATTGTGCTGCTTTTCTCCACCTAACTATTAAAACGATATGCTACCAAACATTCAAAGAGACCGACTCTTTCTTGCCAGTCGTATTGCCCTAATTGCTACTGCTATGACATTTGCCTTCCGTGCCGCGTTAGAGGGCATTTGGGGAAGTGAGTTTACCTTATCGAAAGAACAAGTAGGCTGGATATTTGCCCCTGCCTTTTGGGGTTTTACACTAGCCCAGATATTTGGAGGCAGCCTGGTTGACATACTGGGTATGAAAAAATTACTGGGTATTGCATTCATTAGCCAACTGGCCGGTATTGTAACTTATTTGATTGCAAAAGATTCTACTACACTTTTTATAGGCACTGTTTTTATTGGTATAGGCAACGGTATGGTGGAAGCAGCCTGTAATCCACTTGTCGTTACATTGTATCCTGAAAATAAAACAACGATGCTAAACCGCTTTCATGTTTGGTTTCCGGGTGGAATAGCATTGGGAGGGGTATTATCTTATTTGATGGTTGATAAAATGCACCTTGACTGGCGCATATTAATTTGCACATTGTTTATACCTGTTATTATTTATGGAATAATTTTCTGGAGACTGGAACTACCCAAAACTGAGAGGGTTGCCAAGGGAATCAGTACCAAAGAAATGTTTGCCAGTTGTTTAAACCCATTGTACCTGGTAATGCTAGTGTGTATGCTTATGACCGCAGCAACAGAATTGGGCACGGGTACCTGGATTAATGCTTTACTGAGCGGATCGGGGGTGTCCGGTATCATTATACTTGTTTTTATCAATGGCATTATGGCCCTGGGCCGTTCTTTTGCCGGGCCAGTCGTTCACCGGATTAATCCCAACGGCATGCTGATATTCTCCGCTGTATTTTCTGGTTTAGGACTATTGTTGCTTAGCCAGTCAAGCGGGTATGCTGCATTTGGATCTGCATTGGTTTTTGCAGTAGGTATCTGTTTCTTCTGGCCAACCATGCTGGGTTTTGTTTCAGAATATTTGCCCAAAACAGGTGCTCTAGGATTGAATTTAATGGGTGGCGGTGGGATGTTTTCAGTATCATTAATTATTCCGATCATGGGAAGATGGTTTGACGAAGCCAAAACCAAGGCAGTTGCCGCGGGCATCGATCCTGTTACCGCAGATGCCACAGCCGGCTCAAATACATTTTTAAAAGTGGCAGTTATGCCGCTTATCCTGATTGTAGTATTCTCTGTTATTTATATTGTACGAAGGAAATATTATCAGAAAGAAGCGGTTCAAACCGTATAAACAATACCATTCGCATTCATCATTAATACACTACCATGCCAGCAAACCAAACACGACGTGCGGCCCTCAAAAACCTGCTTGCAGGCACTGCCGCCATTACCACAGGCGCAACCGCATTAGAATCCTGTAATACATCTTCTGCAAACATGAAAAATTATACATTCAAAGGCAATATCAACCACTCCGTTTGCCGCTGGTGCTTCGACAAATTCTCCGTAGAAGAACTTTGTGTGGAAGTGAAAAAAATTGGTTTCAGCGCCATCGATTTGGTGGGGCCCAAAGACTGGCCTACCCTGCAAAAACATGGCATATATTCTTCTATGTGCAATGGAGCAGAAATTAACTTAACCCAGGGCTGGAACAACAAGACCTACCACGCTACGCTCATTAAAAATTATACAGACATGATTCCGCTGGTGGCCAAAGCTGGCTACAAAGACCTGATCTGTTTTAGTGGCAACCGCGACGGGATGGACGATGAAACCGGCTGGGCCAACAGCGTAGAAGGATTGAAACAAATTATCGGGCTGGCCGAGAAAAGCGGCATCACCCTGCACATGGAACTGCTCAACAGTAAAATTGATCACAAAGACCAGATGTGCAGTCATTCTCCCTGGGGTATAGAACTGTGCAAACGCCTGGGTTCAGAAAACTTTAAACTGCTCTACGATATCTACCACATGCAGATAGACGAAGGCGATGTTATCCGCACCATACAGGACAATCACCAGTATTTTGGTCATTATCATACTGCCGGCGTACCTGGCAGGCATGAAATAGACGATACACAGGAACTGTTTTACCCGGCCATTATGAAAGCCATTGTGGCCACCGGTTTTAAAGGCTATACCGCACAGGAATTTATTCCCAAATCAAGCGACAAAATGGATGCTTTGAAAAAAGCCATTCTCATTTGTGATGTATAAGAAAGCCGGCTATTAGCTGTTAGTTTTTAAAATAATGGTTATTGGCTAATGGCTTATAGCTAACGGCTGATAGCAATCTCAAGTTCAGATATAAATTTATTACTCCATGGCAGACAATAACACCTATGACGCAATTGTAATTGGTTCTGGCATCAGCGGCGGCTGGGCGGCAAAAGAACTTTGTGAAAAAGGATTGAAAACAATTATGCTGGAACGCGGACGCGATATCAAGCATGTGGTTGATTACCCCAGCGCAAACAAAGACCCCTGGGATTTTCCGCACCGTGGCGGCCGCACAGAACAAATGATAAAGGACTATCCTGTTCTGAAAAGAGATTATCCCTTAAACGAAACCAATCTTGATTACTGGTGCAGTGATAAAGACAGTCCCTATACAGAAATCAAAAGGTTCGACTGGTTCCGCGGCTACCACACTGGCGGCCGCTCGCTCATGTGGGGCCGGCAAAGCTACCGCTGGAGCGATTTTGATTTTGAAGCCAATGCCAAAGAAGGCATCGCCATCGACTGGCCGGTTCGTTACAATGAAATTGCACCCTGGTACGATTATGTAGAAAAATTTGCCGGCATCAATGGCGCACATGATGGCATGCCACAGTTGCCCGACGGGCAGTTTCTGCCCGCCATGGAAATGAATTGCGTGGAAAAAGATCTTGCCGCCCGGATGAATGCGCATTACGATGCCAAAGCCTTTCGCCGTATCATTATGGGCCGCAGTGCCAATCTAACGGTGGCGCATGAGGGCAGAACCAATTGCCAGTACCGCGATAAATGCTGGCTGGGTTGCCCGTTTGGCGCCTACTTCAGCACACAATCTTCTACTTTGCCGGCAGCACAAAAAACCGGTAACCTTACCCTGCGCCCCTGGAGCATCGTTACAAAAATTTTATACGATAAAGACAAGAAAAGGGCTACGGGTGTAGAAATACTGGATGGCGAAAACATGAAAACCTATACCTACTATGCGAAAATAATTTTCCTGAATGCTTCTGCATTGAACTCTGCCTGGATACTGATGAACTCTGCCACCGATATCTGGCCCGATGGCCTCGGCAGCAGCAGCGGAGAACTTGGTCATAATGTAATGGACCATCACCTGGGCGTTGGCGCCGGCGGACGTGTAGAGGGTTATGAAGACAAATATTATTTTGGCCGCCGCGCAAACGGGCCGTACATACCCCGCTATAGAAATTTATTTGGCGATAAAAGAGATTACCTGCGTGGCTTTGGCTACCAGGGTGGCGCCAGCCGCCAGGGCTGGGGGCACGATATTGCCGAATTAAACATTGGCGGCGCTTTCAAAGACGCCATTGCAGAACCCGGTCACTGGTCTATGGGCTTTGGTGGCTTTGGCGAAACTTTGCCTTACCACGAAAACAGGATCTATATCGACAAGGAATTGTATGGCGATAAGATGGAACAATTTAATGACCCCATTTCCGGTAAAGATTTGGGCATGCGGCCGGTGGCTGATAAAGCCGGCAAACAAAAGCTGGACAAATGGGGACTGAATGTGCTGGCCTTTGATGTGGAATACAAAGAGAATGAAAAGAAGATGCGCAAGGATATGAAAGAAGATGCCATTGAAATGCTCACCGTTGCCGGCGTTAAAGACGTGCAGGGCTGGGAAGGCGATGGCACACTGGGCCGCGGCATTCATGAAATGGGTACCGCACGCATGGGCAAGGATAAAAAAACATCGGTGCTCAATAAATTCAACCAGGTTTGGGATGCACCCAATGTATTTGTAACAGATGGTGCATTTATGACATCGGCCGCTTGTCAGAACCCATCACTTACATATATGGCGTTTACAGCAAGAGCCGTAGACCATGCGCTGAGTGAGTTGAAGAAAAATAACCTGTAGAAAAGCGTATAGTTATTAGGGTTAGCCCGGTTGCATACATTAATGATTAGCGTATCCGATCGGTGCCCAATCTCAGACTGTCTAATTTGCGGAAGCAACAGAAAGCAACAAGATAAAGAGGAGCAATAACACGCCTGATAAGAACTAACAGCTACTTGCGCTTGAGTAAGATCAGGAACTATTAATTATATTATTCATTTTGTAATACACTACCTATGCCCGGAGATTCACTGAATGTCAATAACAAAGCAGTTGCACAAAATACCTACGATGCCATTGTCATTGGTTCGGGCATCAGCGGTGGATGGGCCGCCAAAGAATTGACTGAAAAAGGATTGAAAGTGTTGTTGCTGGAACGTGGCCGCGATTTAGTGCACGTAAAAGATTATGTAAACGCTACCAAAGATCCCTGGGATTTTCCGCACCGCGGCCGCCGTACGGCACAAATGGAAAAAGACTACCCGGTGCTGAAAAGAGATTATCCCTTAAGTGAAACCAATCTGGATTACTGGTGCAGCGACAAAGAAAGTCCCTATACCGAAGTGAAACGCTTCGACTGGTTTCGTGGTTATCATATGGGTGGCCGTTCCTTAATGTGGGGCCGCCAGAGCTATCGCCTCAGCGACCTTGATTTTGAAGCCAACGCAAAGGAAGGTATCGGTATTGACTGGCCGGTCCGCTATAACGAGATTGCCCCCTGGTACGATTATGCAGAAAAATTTGCCGGCATCAGTGGTTCAAAAGAAGGTTTGCCCGAACTGCCCGATGGACAATTTCTTCCACCCATGGATATGACCTGCGTGGAGAAAGACGTTTCAGCCCGCTTAAAAGAACATTACAAAGGCGTCCGCAAAATGATCATCGGCCGCGTAGCCAATCTAACGGTGGCGCACAATGGCAGAACCAATTGCCAGTTCCGGAACAAATGTGCACTCGGATGCCCCTTCGGCGCCTACTTCAGCACGCAATCTTCTACTTTGCCCGCGGCATTGAAAACCGGCAATTTAACCGTTCGCCCCTGGAGCATCGTTACAAAAATTTTATACGATAAAAACAAGAAAAAGGCCACCGGTGTTGAAGTGCTGGATGGCGAAACAAACAAGACGTATACATTCAATGCAAAAATAATTTTCCTGAATGCCTCCTCACTCAACAGTGCCTGGGTGCTGATGAACTCCGCCACCGATATCTGGCCCGACGGATTGGGCAGCAGCAGCGGAGAGTTGGGACACAATGTAATGGACCATCACCTGGGCGTTGGCGCCAGCGGCCGCGTAGAAGGTTTCCAGGATAAATATTATTTCGGCCGCCGGGCCAATGGTATTTATATTCCGCGTTACCGCAATTTTTTTGGCGATAAAAGAGACTACCTGCGTGGCTTTGGCTACCAGGGTGGTGGCAGCCGCGGTGGCTACAACCGGTCTATGGAAGAACTTTCTATTGGCGCGGATTTTAAAGATGCGCTGACAGAGCCGGGTTCGTGGACCATGAATATTGGCGGCTTTGGTGAAACATTGCCCTATCACGAAAACCGCATTTACCTGGACAAAGCATTGTATGGTGAAACAACGGAAGCATTTAAAGACCCCACAACAGGGCTCAATCTCGGCAACCGCCCCGTGCAGGACAAAAACGGCAAACAAAAAGTAGACAAATGGGGATTGCCGGTACTGGCCATGGACGTGGAATACAAAGACAATGAGAAGAAGATGCGAAAGGATATGCTGAACGATGCCATTGAAATGCTGGAAGCCACCGGCGTAAAAGATGTAAAGGGCCGCGATGGCGATGGTACACTGGGCCGTGGCATTCATGAAATGGGTACCGCACGCATGGGCAAAGATCATAAAACATCGGTGCTCAATAAGTTTAACCAGGTTTGGGATGCACCCAATGTATTTGTAACAGACGGTTCATTTATGACTTCGGCATCCTGCGTAAACCCATCGCTAAGCTATATGGCATTTACCGCCCGGGCTGTTGATCATGCAATGAGTGAACTGAAGAAAAATAATTTGTAGAGAGCAGCACCTGCGGTCGGTACCGCAGGTGAGACCGCTTACGGATATGGCGGGCAACAAAAAAGAATATCTAAAAACATAAGCACTAAAAGCTAATGGCTTACAGCTAACAGCTTGTTTGGAATAGGAGCATAAACATACTCATAACCACAGATCATATCATAAAACACAAAACATGCCCGGAGATTCGCTCAACATCAACAACAAAGCAAAAGATCAAAATACATTTGATGCGATTGTAATCGGATCAGGCATCAGTGGTGGATGGGCTGCAAAAGAATTAACGGAAAAAGGTTTGAAAGTGCTGATGCTGGAACGCGGCAGAAATTTTGAACACGTTAAAGATTATAAAACAGCTACCAAAGACCCCTGGGATTTTGAACACCGTGGCACGGTAACAAAAGAAAGTTTAAAAAACAGGCCCGTCATTGCCCGCACCTGGGGCAAAACAGAAGCCAATATAGATTCCTGGGTGGTAGACAACGACGCGCCTTACCACGAAATAAAACCATTCAGGTGGTGGAGGGCTTACCAGCTGGGCGGCCGCTCTATTTTATGGGGCAGGCAGAGTTACCGCTGGAGCGATTTGGATTTTGAAGCCAATGCAAAAGACGGCTGGGCCATTGACTGGCCTATCCGTTACCGTGATATTGCACCCTGGTACGACCATGTAGAAAAATACATTGGCGTAAGCGGTTCCAAAGAAGGCCTGGCGCATTTACCCGACGGGCAGTTTTTGCCACCGATGGACATGACCTGCGTGGAAAAAGATGTGGCCGAAAGAATAAAAGCAAAATGGCCGGGCAAACGTTATATGTTTATCGGCCGCGCAGCCAATTTAACAGCGCCGGTGCCGGGCAGAACCCAATGCCAGTTCCGCAACCGTTGCTGGGAAGGCTGCCAGTTTGGGGGCTACTTCAGCACACAGTCTTCTACACTGCCCGCTGCAAAAGCTACCGGCAATTTAACCGTTCGCCCCTGGAGTATTGTTTCAAAAATCATTTACGACAAGAATACCCAAAAAGCAAAAGGCGTAGAAGTAGTAGATGCCGAAAACAATAAGACCTACGAATTTTATTCAAAAATTGTATTCGTCAATGCCTCTGCGTTAAACAGTGCGTGGGTGTTGATGAACTCTGCTACGGATGTATGGCCCCAGGGCCTGGGCAGCAGCAGCGGAGAGCTGGGTCATAATATTATGGATCATCATTACAACCTGGGTGCATCCGGCACTGTAGAGGGTTTTGAAGACAAATATTATTTTGGCCGCCGTGCAAACGGCATTTATATACCACGTTTTGCAAACCTGAACGGCGATAAAAGAGATTACCTGCGCGGCTTTGGATACCAGGGCGGCGGCAGCCGGGAGGGCTACAACAGACCCATGGAAGAACTAACCATTGGTGCAGATTTTAAAGAAGCGCTGACGGAGCCGGGTTCCTGGACAATGAACATTAGTGGCTTTGGTGAATTGCTGCCGCACCACAACAATACCATCAGCCTTGATAAAGAAAGAAAAGACAAATGGGGGCTGCCCATACTGGCGATGGATGCGGTACTGCAGGAGAATGAACTGAAGATGCGGAAAGACATTGTGACCGAAGCCGTGGCCATGCTGGAAGCTGGCAATGTAAAAAATATTAAGACCCGCGATAATGGCCACGAAATTGGAGACGGTATTCACGAGATGGGCAGTGCAAGAATGGGCAGGGATGCTAAAACATCCGTACTCAACGAACACAACCAGGTTTGGGATGCAAAAAATGTATTCCTGACGGATGGCGCTTGCATGACCTCCTCCTCTTGCGTAAACCCATCGCTTACCTATATGGCGTTAACGGCAAGGGCGGCCAATTTTGCCGCAGAAGAACTGAAGAAAGGAAACTTATAGAGAACGGATGCGGAAGGTGTGCTGCGGGTTAAACTGCCGGATAGAAAGGCAATAAAATAACAATCGGCCTCATTGCAAAACTTGCAGCTAAAGGCTAAGAGCTCACAGCTGCAGAACTTAAAAAGGATCAAAAACATCGTATAAACGTAGATCACCAAACAGTATCAAAACAACATGCCTGGAGATACAGCACTAGTAAACATCAACAACAAAGCCACAGCACAAAACAGCTACGATGCCATTGTAGTAGGAAGCGGTATCAGCGGCGGCTGGGCTGCCAAAGAACTCTGCGAAAAAGGAATGAAAACACTGGTGCTGGAAAGAGGCCGGGATGTAAAACACATTAAAGACTATACGGGCACCAACCTGGACCCATGGGAGCTTGACCACCATGGCGGCCTTACTGAAAAATATAAAACCAGCAGCCCCATACAAAGCAAATGCTATGCATTTAATGAGGTCTCTAATAAATTCTTTGTAAACGATATTGAGAATCCCTACACACAGGTAAAGCCTTTCGACTGGGTACGTGGCAACCATGTGGGTGGAAGAAGTTTAACCTGGGGCCGCCAATGTTACCGCTGGAGCGATGTGGACTTTGAAGCCAATGGAAAAGACGGACATGGCACAGACTGGCCTATCCGTTACCGTGATATTGCGCCCTGGTACGATTATGTGGAGCCTTTTGTGGGTATCAGCGGTTCAATTGAAAATTTGCCGCAATTGCCCGATGGAAAGTTTTTGCCTCCCATGGAAATGAATTGCCTGGAGAAACAGGTGGCAGAGAGGATCAAAAAAAGTTTTACGGATGGAAGAAGGATCATCATCGGCCGTTCTGCCAACCATACGGCCAAACTGGGCGAACGCGGCCCCTGCCAGTTCAGGAGCAAGTGCCACGAAGGTTGTCCGTTTGGTGGTTATTTCAGCAGCAATTCGGCCACGTTGCCAGCTGCTGCTAAAACAGGCAACTTAACACTGCGGCCTTTTTCAATTGTACTGGAAGTGATTTACGACAAGGATACCAAAAAAGCAAAAGGGGTGCGCATCATGGATGCAGAAACCATGAAGACCGAAGAATATTTTGCAAAAATTGTATTTATCAATGCATCTACACTGGGCACCGCTCATATCTTATTGCATTCTTCCTCCGATGCATTCCCCAATGGTTTGGGCAATTCAAGCAGCCAGGTAGGTCATAATTTAATGGACCATCATTACGGCGTTGGCGCCAGCGGAGAGTCGGATGATTTTGCAGACAACTATACTTTTGGACGCAGGCCCAATGGCGTTTACGTACCGCGCTTCCGCAATATAAACGATGCCACAAAGCAGAAAGAATATGTGCGTGGTTTCGGTTACCAGGGTGGCGCAGGTAGGGGCCGGATGCAAATAGAAGAAGGTGTTGGCGCAGGCTACAAAGATTCGCTGACGGAGCCCGGCAAATGGTCTTTTGGCATTGGAAGCTGGGGAGAGCACCTGCCTTACTACGAAAACAAAGTAACACTCAACAAAGACAAAAAAGATAAATGGGGCTTGCCTACACTCGATATTGACTGCGAGTTTAAAGCAAATGAAATGGCCATGCGCAAAGACATGATGAACAGTGCAGCTGAGATGCTGGACAAAGCCGGTTTAAAAAACATCAGCTCTTACGACAGCGCACCAAATCCGGGCTTTTGCATCCATGAAATGGGTACGGCAAGAATGGGAAAAGATCCAAAGACCTCGGTGCTTAATGGCAACAACCAAATGCACGAAGTAAAAAATGTGTTTATCACTGATGGCGCCTGTATGGCATCTTCCGCCTGCCAGAACCCGTCTGTTACTTACATGGCATTAACGGCAAGAGCAGCAGATTTTGCAGTAAAGGAATTAAAGAAAGGAAACATATAAAAGCGCTTTGAGTGATAGCTATAAGCTACGGTTTTTTAGATACATTCCTGGTTTAAAAACGCCCCCGCCAAAAAGCAATAAAGCGCAAAAGCCAAATCATTAAAATAAAAAAACGCTTAACAACAGCAAATGCCCGGCGATTCTTCACATATCAGCATCAATAACAAAGGTGTTCAGCAAAACAGCTACGACGCCATTGTTATAGGCAGCGGCATCAGCGGCGGCTGGGCAGCCAAAGAATTGTGCGAACACGGCTTAAAAACCCTGGTGCTGGAAAGAGGCCGGGATGTAAAGCACATCAAAGATTATCCCACTACCAACTTAAATCCGTGGGAGTTTAAACACCGCACCCGGTTAACATCGGCCCTGCAAAAAGAAAACCCCATTGCCGATAGCTGCTATGCTTTTGACGAGGCCACCCAGCATTTTTTTGTAAAAGACAAAGAGCACCCCTATGTTCAGGAGAAACCGTTCGACTGGATACGCGGCTACCAGGTAGGCGGCAAATCTCTGATATGGGCCAGGCAAACACAGCGCTGGAGTAAATACGATTTTGAAGGACCGGCCAGGGATGGCTTTGCGGTGGATTGGCCCATCCGCTATGAAGACCTGGCACCCTGGTACAGCCATGTAGAAAAATTTGCCGGCATCAGCGGCAATAAAGATGGCCTGGAAACCTTACCCGACGGCGAATTTTTAGAACCCTGGCAAATGAACTGCCCGGAGAAACACATACAGAAAAAAATTCTTGCAAAGTATAAAGACCGGCATGTAATACAGGGAAGATGCGCCCATCTTACCAAACCAAATGAAGTACACCTGCAGCAGGGAAGAGGCCAGTGCCAGGCACGTAATATCTGTTACCGCGGTTGTCCGTTTGGCGGTTATTTCAGTTCCAATTCTTCTACCCTGCCATGGGCTTCAAAAACCGGCCATCTTACATTGCGACCCGACGCAGTAGTGCATTCTATTTTGTACGATGAGAAAAAGGAAAAGGCCACCGGTGTGCAGGTTATTGATGCGCATACCAAACAAAGCACCACGTATTTCGCCAAAATTATTTTTGTAAACGCCGCCTGTCTTAATACCAATCTTTTGCTGCTGAACTCCAGGTCGGCCCGTTTTCCAAATGGGTTTGGAAACGACAATGGCCTGCTGGGCAAATACATGGCATTTCACAATTACCGTGGCAATATCAACGCCAGCATAGAAGGGTTTGAAGACAAGATTGATTATGGCAGAAGGCCCACCGCCGTAATGATGCCCAATTTCAGGAATGTTTATAAACAGGAAACGGATTTTTTACGCGGCTATATGGTACATTACAGTGCCAGCAGAGGCCGCCGCAACGATAGCAATGACAATGCTGGCATTGGGGCAGACTGGAAGGATGGGTTGACGGAGCCCGCGGCTACCTGGAATGTTTCTATGATGATGCAGGGCGAAACCATTCCCAAAGAAATAAACCAGCTGCGGCTGAGCGCCGACAAGAAAGACGATTGGGGTATACCTTTGCTGGTAACAGATATTGGTTACGACGACAATGACGAAAAGGTTTTAAAAGACTTTTTACAACAGGGGGCAGAAATGCTGGAGTCGGCCGGCTGCAAAAACATCCAGCCCTTCGACAATGGACGCAGGCCTGGCAACGACATTCATGAAATGGGAGGCGTAAGAATGGGCAAGGATCCCAAAACATCCTTGCTAAACAAATGGAACCAGTTTCACCAATGTAAAAATGTTTTTGTAACCGATGGGGCTGCAATGGTTTCTACCGGAACACAAAACCCATCGCTTACCTTTATGGCGCTTACAGCGAGGGCCGCCAATTATGCGGTGGAAGAATTGAAGAAAGGAAATTTGTAACGCCAGAAGCTGGTTTGCTGCTGATACGGGCAGCAACGATTATTTGAAAGCAATTTTTTTAAAAACTATAAAAACAAATCGATATGGACAGACGAGAGCTTCTCAAAATGATTACAGTGCTTACCGGAAGCGCTTTTATAGGTGGCGAACTGCTGCTGACCGGTTGTAAAAACGAACCTGCCATGGGCGGTGCTGTTTTTAACGCAGAAGACGTAGCTTTTCTGGATGAAGTAGCAGACACCATACTGCCGGCTACCAAAAGCCCCGGTGCAAAAGCTGCCAAAGTAGGCACGTTTATGACCGTAATGGTAAACGACTGTTACGAGGAGAAAGATCAGAAGATCTTTCATGAAGGCATTGGCAAACTAAACGAAGCCTGCAAAAAAGCAAACAGCAAATCTTTTCTGGAGTCTTCGCCAGAACAAAGAACTTCTTTCCTGACGGCGCTCGACAAAGAAGCAAAAGACTACCAGAAAAATAAAAAGAAAGAAGATCCCACGCATTATTTTACCCTGATGAAACAACTGACATTGTTTGGTTATTTCACTTCAAAAGAAGGTGCTACACAGGCCCTGCGCTATGTGGCTGTACCGGGTAAATACGAGGGATGTATTGATTACAAAAAAGGCGACAAAGCCTGGGCTACCTAGGCCGCTGTCGCCATGATTCGTGTCACACGAACCATTATAACCGTTTGAACTTTTCGCAGCAATATATACGGCCGGATGGTGAACAACTGCCCGGTTGAGTTTGGTGCCGGATGCCCGCTGGGTATCCGGCACTTTTTATTTGTAATGTTGTAAGCCGGTATTACTGGAAAACATTCAATTAAAAAGCCTCAACACACTAAACCCTTTACCTTTATACCATGAAACGGAATACCTTATTGCTCCTCGCCTGTTTTACAACAACACTTTTGATTGCCCAGCCGGACAAAGACGAAAAAGAAATTATTGATTTACTAAACAGGCAAACTGTTTCCTGGAACAAAGGCAACCTGGATGAATTTATGAATGGCTACTGGAACAATGACTCGCTGATGTTTGTAGGTAAAAACGGGGTTACTTACGGTTATGCCAATGCGCTGAACAATTATAAAACCAATTACGACAGCCCCGCAAAAATGGGTAAACTGTTTTTCGAAATCCTGAAAGTAAAAAAATTATCTGACGAATACTATTGGGTGCTGGGCAAGTTCTTTTTAAAACGAACCGTTGGCGACGTGGGCGGTCAATATACATTGTTGTTTAGAAGAATAAATGGCAAGTGGATGATCATAGCCGATCACAGCAGCGCTTCATAACCAGTTATACAAAGCAATTCAACCGTTCAATCAAAAAAAAAATTATGATACTCCTTATTCTTGGTTTAATTATTTTCTTTGTGGGCCAGGCCCTTCACCGCGGCGATATTAACCTGAAAAAATTCAGCGGCCCCGTACGTATTGTTGGTTTAATTGTAATGGTGCTGGGTGTTCTAACGGCCTGCGTAATCCAAATAGAGGCTGGCCAGGTGGGTGTACAAAAACTGTTTGGTAAAGTACAAAAAGACGTGTTGGGCAGCGGCCTGCATTTCATCAATCCATTGGTTGATGTGGTAAAGCTGGACATAAAGACACAAAATTATACCATGAGCGGTGTGCAGGATGAAGGACACAAATCCGGCGACGATGCCATTCGTGTGTTAAGTGCCGATGGCCTGGAAGTAACCATTGATTTGTCTGTATTATACCGTGTAATGCCCAATGAAACCCCCAAACTACTCTCAGAAACGGGAGACAATTACGAAGATAAAATTGTACGGCCCATTACCCGTACCCGCATCCGCGACAATGCCGTTTATTATGATGCTGTTGCATTGTTTTCAAGCAAGCGGGATGAGTTTCAGCAACGCATTTTTAAAACCATTGAAAGCGATTTCAGCAAACGCGGTTTATTGCTCGAAAATTTATTGGTGCGCAATATTACCCTGCCGCAATCTGTAAAAGCTACCATTGAACAAAAAATAAATGCAGAGCAGGATGCGCAAAAAATGCAGTTTGTATTACAGAAAGAAAAGCAGGAGGCAGAGCGCAAACGGGTAGAAGCCCAGGGTATTGCCGATTACCAGCGCATTATCAGCGAAAGTCTGACCGACCGGCAATTGCAATACGAAAGCATCAAAGCACAATTAGAAATTGCCAAATCACCCAATGCCAAAGTAATTATTATGGGCAAAGGAAGCAACCCGGTGATACTGGATACAAAAGGACAGTAGGATTAAATGAAAGTGTAAAAAAAGTGTAAGATTTGAAGTGTTTTTACAAGCAGCGTTTTTGGACAATACAATTCGTATTGAAAGAAACTTAAAATGCTATCATCCGTGCGGAAATTTCCTTTTCCACCATTTTCTTAAAAGCATAAAAGTACCTGCCGTACTCAGCAATACCCAGGTGTAAAAAATATAATTGCCTGTGGCAGGGGTATCATAAAAAAAGAACCAGCCGCCATAGATACCGGCCGTTAATATAATCATCAGGTATACCAGTACCAGTGTAACGGACCATACAATCCGCTTAAGAAAATCCTGAACATCGGGTTCCATGCCGCTCATAAAAAAAGTATTTAGTGCCTGGCATTGAGACGAACTATGAAAGTACTGCCAGTGTTTTAATGTCCTGTATCTCCAGTATTTTTTTAGAAAACCCCTTCTGCACCGTATTGATCATCGCCTGGCCAACCTGCTTCAGCGTTAAAGTTTGTTTGGGAAAAAAGACTGGAAAAATCAGGATGATCGGTTTAAACAATGCCTTTACATTTTTTTGTCCGTTAAATGGCTTCATAAATCCCGGCCTGAAATTGTAGACGCCTTTAAATGGCAGCCGCAGCAACGCATTTTCTGTTTTGCCTTTTACCCTCGCCCACATTATTTTTCCTTTTTCAGTACTATCAGTATGGCTTCCCGATACAAAATTAAAAATCATAGCCGGATTAATGGCCGCCAATGATTCGGCAAAACGCAGGGTAGTATCGTAAGTAATATAGGTATACTTCGCCTCATTCATACCCACCGAACTGATGCCTGCGCAATAGAAGCAGGCATCGTAACCCTGCAGGCTGTTTGTATATTGCTCCAGTTTCATAAAATCGGCCACAATCAATTCCTGTAATTTGGCATGTTTTACGGGAGAGGGCCGGCGGTTTATCATCAACACTTTTTTTACGGCTGCGTTTTCAAGGCATTCCAGTAAAACACCTTCTCCAACCATTCCTGTTGCGCCTGTAATGATCACTTTCATAAATTTTTATTTGCGGGTTCGTAAATCTATTGAGAGCAGACGAACCAGGCAGAGTTTTATTTTATGACACGGCTTTATTGACAGAAAGAAACGCTGTCAACACTTCTGATAAGCAAATAGCAGTTGTTTTACTCCATCAGCAAATTCCTGAACTGAACAGAATCGCCGTTGAAAACATTAAAGTCAACTTTATAACTAACCCCGTTTACCCTTCCACCTTCACTGTGTTGCCAGAAAATCCAGTCGCGTTTAATGCGGGGCGTGTCTTGCCGCAGGTAATGCGCCACCCAAAGCGGGTAATCATCAAACTGGCCTTCCAGGTATTGTTTGTAAAAATCTACGTTGGTGTAAATAATGGGTCTTACACCATAAAACTGTTCGGTGGTTTGTAAAAAAGATTTTACTTCCCGGCGCAATCTTTCGGTAGATACGCCATAGGTTTGTTCTACATCCAGCACCGGCGGCAGATCGCCTGCTTTAAGCGTTACCACATCAATAAAATTCTGGGCCTGTAGTTTGCCGCTCTTGGTGGCCAGAAAAAAATGATAAGCACCCCTGCACATGCCCGCATCTTTAGATTGAAACCAGTTTCTGTTAAAATGGCTGTCTACCTTGCCAATGCCTTCGGTGGCTTTTATAAAAGCAAAACCAATGCGGATGTTTTTTACCTGCATGTTTTTTACAAGGTCCCAGTTGATATTGTCCTGGTGGTGCGAGACATCAATACCATGAATGAGATAATTGTCTGGAACGGCGATGCCAAACTCCGGATAGGTTACAAAATTGCTGGCATGGTAGCGGTACCACCAGAAAGCAGCAATCCCCATTGTGGCAAAAACTGCAAAAACCAATAAAAGCTTGCGGGAAATTTTTTTCTTTTTTCTGGTAGCCATCAGGTTTTCAACTCAGCTGCAAATATAAACGGAAACACCAAGACACACGAATGTATGAACGCCCTTGCATATGAATAGAAGCGAATGTGTTAACAGCTGCCGGCACAAACCGGCAACTGTTGGCGTTTAAAAGATTTATGTATTTCTTACCTGGTCCGGTGTTAATTTTACAGTTCCAATGGGGCGATTTAATTTTACTGACAGCATTAACTTACTATCACGGCTTACACCCCGCCGCGCATGGAATGCGGCCAGAGTGCTGAGCAGCTTTTACGTTAGCAAGTGGACCCACAAGCCCGTGCAATGGGGTTTGCCCGTGTCCATTTCCATTGAGCCCACTACCTCGTGCAATTTACGCTGCCCCGAATGCCCCAGCGGTCTGCGGGCTTTTACAAGGCCCACGGGTATGCTTAAAAAAGATTTTTTTACCGAGACCATCGACCAGCTGTACAAAGAACTCTATTACCTGGTTTTTTATTTTCAGGGCGAGCCCTACCTTAACCCGCAATTTTTGGACATGGTAAAATACGCATCTGAAAAAAGAATCTATACCGCTACTTCTACCAATGCCCATTATTTAAACGATGACAACGCGAAGCGGACCATTGAAAGTGGTTTGGACAGGTTGATTATTTCTATTGATGGTACTACGCAGGATGTTTACCAGCAATACCGGGTGGGCGGCCAGCTGGATAAGGTGCTGGAAGGCGCTAAAAATATGGTAAAATGGAAACGGGCCATGAAAAGCAAAACGCCTTTTATTATTTTTCAGTTTCTTGTGGTGAAGCCCAACGAACACCAGGTAGAAGAGGTGAAAAAGCTGGCGAAAGAAATTGGCGTTGACGATGTATGGTTTAAAACCGCGCAGGTATACGATTATGAAAACGATCCCAACCAATTAATCCCAACCAACAACAAATACAGCCGTTACCGCAAAAATAAAAACAACCAGACCGAAGTTAAAAACACCCTGCAAAATCATTGCTGGCGTTTGTGGCATGCACCAGTAATCACCTGGGATGGCCTGGTAGTGCCCTGTTGTTTCGACAAAGACGCGCAGCACCAGTTGGGCGATTTAAAAGGAAAGCCCTTTAAAGAAATCTGGCAGAACGGAAAGTATACAGCGTTCCGGAAAAAGATCATGCAAAGCCGAAAGAACATAGATATCTGTGCCAATTGCAGCGAAGGCACAAAAGTGTGGAGTGATTGAACCGGATTTGGATAGATTCTCTTAATTTTTCTCGCAAAGAAGTAAAGAGGTATCGCTGCGATATAAAAATTATCAAATTTGCTATTATCCTTCAATCCTATCAATCTTTTTTCAGACAATTTAAATCCTCGTCTATGCCTCTTTCTTCATCAGTACAAGCACGTCTTAAATACCAGCACGAAACACTTGCAGAGCTTGTAAAAGGACTTACGGAAGCACAGTTAAAAGAGCGCATCAACCCCGAAAAATGGAGCGCTTTTGAAAACATTGTGCACCTGGTGGCCTACCAGCCAGTTTTCTTACAGCGCTTGCAGCTGATAACGCACCAGGACAATCCTCTTTTTGAAAGATATGTGGCCGATAACGACCCGGTTTTTCACCAATACCTTTCGCTGTCACTGAAAGAATTGATGGATGATTTGCAGACGCAGCGCTTTTTAATCAACAACCAACTGGGCCAGTTTAGCGAAACCCTGTTGCGGAGAGAAGGCGTTCATCCCTTGTATGGCGGATTCAGCATTGGCCAATGGGCCGATTTTTTTCTTTTACATGAGGCGCATCATCTTTTTACCATTTTTATGCTTACGGCGGCCCTTCGCAAGCGGTTTCAGCAATAAATTTGCACGGATTAACCTTAAATTTATAGTATGGGGATCGAGAAAGACATTAGCCAGGCCAAATTCAGGAATGAATACCAAAAGGCCACCATCAACCTGATTTTTACTTTTAACTGGATGAACGAGCGCATAAAAGAAATGCTTGACCAGTACGATATCACCCCCCAGCAATTTAACATTCTGCGCATTTTACGCGGCGCCGGAAAACCCATTTCAACTTTACAAATACGCCAGCGCATGCTGGATAAAATGAGCGATACCAGCCGCATTGTAGACCGCCTGATTAAAAAAGACCTGGTGAAAAAAGTAGTCTGCGAAGGTGATCGCCGCCTGGTAGACGTTACCATCTCTGAAACCGGGCTAGCGCTGCTAAATCGCATTGATGCCCACCAGGACGAAATGGACAGCGTTTTCAAAAACCTGGACGAGGAACAAGCCATAACGTTAAATAAATTGCTCGATAAAATCAGGAGTACGGAATAGTGTAATTTCAGGCCCAAAAAAACGTTCAAGTGGCATGAAATACAGGATTGGACTTTTACTGGTTGTTTGCTTCTTTTTATCTGCTCAACTATCTTTTGCCCAGCCCAAAGCAGAATTTAGGGGCGTTTGGGTGGCTACGGTAGACAATATCGATTGGCCCAGCAGGGGCAATTTTAATACAGAAAGCCAGAAGGCGGAATTTATAAAGCTGCTGGACATGCACCAGCGCAATGGCATGAACGCCATCATCATGCAGATAAGACCGGCTGCCGATGCCTTTTATCCTTCTCAATACGAACCCTGGAGCGAATGGTTGACCGGCAAACAGGGCCTGGCCCCATCGCCTTATTACGACCCCCTGCAGTTTATGGTTGAGGAGACCCACAAGCGGGGTATGGAATTTCATGCCTGGTGCAATCCTTACCGGGCAGAGTTTGCCATTGGCAAATCATCCATCGCTCCCAACCACATTACCCGCCTCCATCCCGGGTGGTTTTTGCCTTATGGTACCGTGCGCCTTTTTGACCCCGGTAATAAAGAAGCGCAGCAATATGTGATACGGGTAATCCGCGATATTGTGAGCCGCTACGATATAGACGCCATCCATTTCGATGACTATTTTTATCCCTACCGCATTGCCGGCAAAGAATTTCCGGATGATGCCTCTTACCAGAAATATGGCAATGGCCTCAGCAAAGACGACTGGCGCAGGAGCAATACCGACAGCATTATCTTTGCACTGAGCAAGGCCATCAAAGAAGAAAAAAAATATTGTCGCTTTGGTATCAGCCCTTTTGGGGTATGGCGCAATGCAGACAAGGATTCTACCGGCAGCAATTCAAAAGCCGGTCAAACCAATTACGATGACTTGTACGCAAACATTGTTTTGTGGCTGAAGGAAGGCTGGATTGATTATGTAGCGCCACAGTTGTACTGGGAGTTTGAACACTCGCACGCACCATATGGACCGCTGCTCGACTGGTGGAACAAACACACGTATGGCCGGCAATGTTATATCGGGTTGGGCATTTTTAAAGCCGGCAGCAATGCATCCTGGCGAGACAAAGATGAGTTGCCGCGCATGATACGGGAAATGCGAAACATGCCGAACATAAACGGGGCCATCTATTTCAGCAGCAAATCTTTTGAAAGAAACCCCAATGGATGGAACGACAGCCTGCGGAATAATTACTACCGGTACCCCGCGCTGATACCAGCAATGAGCTGGATAGATGCCAGCCTGATAGAGAAACCGGTACTTTCTGTAAGCAGCAGCGGCACCGCGGCCAATACCGCCATCATCAGCATTCAGAACAAGGAAACCATAAAAAAAATAAAAGCATTTGTAGTATACGGGTTCGACAAGCAGGACGCTCTACAGGATTCTTCAAACCCAAGAAATATTGTGAAGATTATTCCGGCAACGGCCGACACGGTACAATACAGCATTCCGCAAGCCGCCGGTACTATGAAAAAGTATGGCATAAGTGCCATTGATTTTGAAAACAATGAAAGCCAGCTTTCTTTCTGGCCCTGATGCGGGTGTGCGCCTGCAACAAAAATTTCTATTTATTTAACTGTCCCGGCCCCATTCTTTTCTACCTTTGCCGCTGTAAATGCAATGGTGCGCAATGGCTTTTGCGCGTGTCTCACGCACCAATAAAATATTATTAATTTTTAATTATCAACCTATGCCCGGTTTTGAATTATTTGGCAGCGATGAGGTAAACGGTGTAAACGATGTGCTTGAAACAGGCATCCTGATGCGTTATGGATTTGAGGGTCCCCGCAAGGGAATCTGGAAATCCAAAGAGCTGGAAGCTGCCATTTGCAAAACATTTGGAACCAAATATGCGCAACTGGTAAGCAGCGGCACTGCCGCATTAACAACCGCCATGGCCGCCCTGGGTATTGGATATGGAGACGAGGTAATATTACCCGCGTTTACTTTTGTGGCCAGCTTTGAAGCAGTTATCAGCGTGGGCGCCATACCCGTATTTGTGGATGTAGACGATACGCTTACACTCAGCCCGGATGCCGTACGCAATGCCATTACCCCAAAAACTAAATGCGTAATGCCCGTACACATGTGCGGCAGCATGGCCGATATGGATGCACTGGAAGCCATTTGCAAAGAACACCAGCTGTTTTTATTGGAAGATGCCTGCCAGAGCATTGGCGGAAGCCACCGTGGAAGAACATTGGGCACCATTGGCGATGCCGGTACTTTTTCATTTGATTTTGTAAAAACCATTACCTGCGCAGAAGGTGGTGCGGTAATCAGTAACCGCGAGGATGTTTTTATAAAAAGTGATGGCTATAGCGATCATGGTCACGACCACAAGGGTACAGACCGCGGCGCCGACCTGCACCCCTTTGTGGGCTACAATTTCAGGATTTCCGAATTGCATGCGGCTGTGGGACTGGCGCAAATACAAAAACTGGATCAGTACCTGGATATTCAAAAACGCAATCACAAAGCGCTGAAAGAAATTTTAGCGCAAGTGCCTGAGATTTCCTTCAGGCGGCTGCCCGACCCCGCAGGCGACAGCTGCACATTTATCAGCTGGTTTTTGCCAACCGAAGCCATTACACGTGCCGTAGTAGCGTCTTTAAAAGAACAGGGTATACTGGCCGGTAATTTTTACTGGTTCGATAACAACTGGCACTATATCCGCAAATGGGATCACCTGAAAGAAGGCATTACATTAAACGCATTAAGCCCCGAACACAAAGCCGCTGTGATGCAGCATGCCAGCAAAGACTTCAGCGCCAGTCATGCAGTGATGGGCCGTTGCATTTCTACCGCCATTGGCTTGTTGTGGACCGAGGAACAAATAAAAGACAAGGGAGACAAAATAGTGAATACCGTGAAACAGGTATTACAACAGCAGGCTGTTTCGGCATAAGATTGTTAAGAAAGTTAGGGAGCTGCTAGTGCTGTAAGCGACAAGCACTGAAAGGGCATCATCTTCCCGCAGTAGCTGCGGCGTGCCCCTATATAAGTACTACTCCAAACCAAAAACTATTTCCCCTCCAGCCTGTTTACATAATCCAGGCCACCCAGCCGAAACCGCAAAGGAATGCTGGTGGCTTTCTCAAACTGCAATTCTTTCTTGCAGAAAAATCCAAAATGTTGGGTGTAATAATCGGGTGCAATGCTGGCCGAAACCGGCAACGCCCATAAACGGGCGGTAGTGGGCGGGTAATTCTGTATGTTTTTTTCACCGGGCTTTGGCA
>Ga0075026_100000229_pt1 | contig 21498 bp, 22 predicted proteins | sample Str012_2_FD_71392 | JGI IMG/M metagenome (GOLD analysis project Ga0075026, IMG submission 71392) | Freshwater sediment microbial communities in response to fracking from Pennsylvania, USA - Straight Creek_MetaG_SC_2012 | ecosystem: Environmental > Aquatic > Freshwater > Creek > Sediment... | reverse complement strand
GGCCGCGCTCTGCGCCGAGCTCCGGGATGCCGAGGGCGTGACCATCGCGACCCGCTCGCTTGCCCGCTTCGCGCCGGTGCAGTTCGACGACACCGTGATCGATCTCGTGGAACGGGTGGCGAGGGAACAAGGTTGCACCACGCGCCGGATGCCGTCGGGCGCGGGTCACGACGCGCAGATGCTGGCGCGCGTGTGTCCGGCGGGCATGGTGTTCGTTCCCAGTGTCGGCGGCGTGAGCCACAACCCCGCCGAACACACCGACGACGCGCAACTCGCAGCCGGGGCCGACGTGCTGCTCCGGGTCATGTTGGAACTGGCGGAGGTGCAGTGAGCCGCGCCCTCACGATCGCGGCCGCGCAGCTCGGGCCGATCGCGCGAGCCGAGGCGCGCGAGACCGTCGTGGCGCGGCTCATCGAGCTGTTGCGCGACGCCGCGGCTCGAGGCGCGGATCTGGTGGTGTTTCCCGAGCTCGCCCTCACGACCTTCTTCCCGCGCTGGGACCTCGATGACGACGAGCTCCTCACCTTCTTCGAGCGCGAGATGCCGAGCGACGCGACGCGACCGTTGTTCGAAGCCGCCGCGCAGCTCGGCGTCGGGTTCCATCTCGGGTACGCGGAGCTCACCCCCGACGATCACCGATACAACTCGGCGATCGTCGTCGGACGCGACGGGCGCGTCGTCGCGCGGTACCGCAAGGTGCATCTGCCCGGGCACGAGGAACCGGAGGGGTGGCGTCCGTTCCAGCATCTCGAACGCAAGCACTTCGAGCCCGGCCCCGACGGCTTCCACGCGACGCGGGCGTTCGGCGGTCTGATCGGCGTGGCCTTGTGCAACGATCGCCGTTGGTCGGAGACCTACCGGGTGTTCGGCTTGCAGGGCGTCGAGCTGCTCCTGGTGGGGTACAACACGCCGGTGCACTACCCGCCCGATCCGTCGCAGGATCACCTCCAGGCGTTCCACAGCAACCTGGTGATGGCGTCGGGCGCCTACCAGAACGGGATGTTCGTGGTGGGCGTGGCCAAGGCCGGCGTCGAGGAAGGGGTCGAGCTCCTCGCCGACAGCCAGATCATCGGGCCGTCGGGCGAGGTGATCGCACGCGCGGAGGGATCCGGCGACGAGCTGGTCATCGCGACGTGCGACCTCGACCTCTGCGACCGCTACAAGCAGACCGTGTTCGACTTCCAGCGTTACCGTCGCCCGTCGATGTACGGGCCCATCACCGCGCCCCACGCGCCGCCGGGCTACGACTGATCGTTCCAGTGAACGCGGTATCGTCCGGTGCATGACGACGATCGACCTCGCGCCGCGCGCGCCCGTCACCGTCACTGGTGTGCTCGACGATCCCGAGCTGGCGTGGCGGTTGTGTGAGACCAACGGTCCCTACGCGCACGTGCTGATGTTGCGAGAGTTCGCGGCGTCGCTCGACGCCTACCGGGAAGCGGCGCGCACTGGTGCTCCCGACGCAGTCGGTGTGCTCGTCGACGACGAGCTGATGACCATGCCGATCTACCGCGGCGACTGGGTGTCGTCAGGTCAGGTGCACATCGCGGGTGTCGACGGCATCCTGCACAACGAACGGCTGATCGAAGCCGCCCAACGCGTGTTCGATGCCGAGATCGTGCGTCCCCGCATCGTGTTCTCGAACCTCACCGCGCCCATGCCGCAGAACCGCAAGCACACCGACGTTCCCACGTTCCGGGGCGTCGAGCGGTCGCAGTTCCCGGCGTGGGTCGTGAGTGCAATGGCGGCGTCGGGGTTGTTCGAGCGCTGGCGGGTGAAGGTGGCGACTGCCGTCGCCTGGTACTACGACGGTCGCAACGGTGGCTTCAGCTACTGGCCCAACGGCGGCGGCGCGCCCGAGGTGACGATTGAGCCGCCGTCGAACACCGCGGTCGTCGGCGACAACGACTTCATGTACCACCGCGTCGAGGCGGTGGGCGACGGCCGGTTCGCGATGGTGCCCATCGACTCGATCCTGTCGTTCGACGCCGCGTCAACGCGCTGGCGGATCACGAAGGACGACCGCGACTTCGGCGAGTTCGGGCGCGACGACATTCGCATCTCGATCTCGTGGAAAGCGGAGTGCTTCCACGATGCCGACGACGCCCGTGTGTTCGACGAGCACCTCGACGACGTCACCTTCGATCAGGTCGTTGCCGTCTGGCGGGCCGACTGCGATGCGCGCGGCATCGTGCTGCCCGACCGCGTCGACCCGCTCTCCGACCCCGCGTTCGCGACCGCGATCGCCACGGCCTACGCCGGTCCGCTCAGCACCGCCTGACCGTCCGGGCCGCGATCACTCGAAGGCGTGACGAGGCGTCGTGAGGGGCAGGTCGAGTGAATTGGCCAGGCCGGCGGGCGCGTCGCATACGAAGGGGATGGCGTTCACGAGGCGCATTGTGGTCGCGATCATGCCGTCGTCACTGGCGGTGGCCGGCTGGCCGACGGTGAGCTCGCAGGTGAGGTCGGGGTTGCCCTCGATCGCAATCCGGTAGGTGCCGTCGCGTGACGCGGTCGGCCAGTCCGGCGCGAGGTCACCGGCCATCCGGTTGATGTGCTCGATGACGATCGCGTCACGCCCGTTCACCACGCCGATGGTCTCGAAGCGCACCGCGCCGACCGTGCCCGCTTCGATCGTGCCCGCGGCCACCTCCAACCGCCGTGGCGTGACGATCTTCTCGTAGGTCTCTCGGATCTCGTCGAGCTCGACCCCGAGCCGGTCGGCGATCATGCGCACGGGTGGTCCCCACGTCCCCGACTGCACGCCCGGCATCGCCATGATCGCGTTGTACTCCATCGGCTTGCCGAAGCCGAACACGTCGAACATCACGAACGCGACCGGATACCCGTCGTAGCGGAAGATCTCTTGCGTTCGCACCGAACGCACGGTGTCGCTCATGGTCATGAGCGTGAGCGGGAGCTGATCGCCGGCGAAGCCCGGCTCGATGCCCGAGGCGTAGAGCGTGGCATTGCCCGCGGCCGCCGCAGTTTCGAGCTGCGCACGCCACTCGGCGTTGTACCCCGCGGGGTGCACGAGACCCGGCGTCGACACCGTGACCACGTTGATGCCGGCTTCGAGCATCCGTGCCATTTCCGGAACCGCGGCGGCGTCGAGCGTCTCCCCGGAGGCCGAGTAGCACACGCAGTCGGGCGCGAGCGCGAGCAGCGCATCAGCGTCGGTGGTCGCGGCGACGCCGAGATGATCGAGCCCCGCGAGCGTGCCCGCGTCGACGCCGTCCTTCTCCGCGCTGTGCACCCACACGCCGACCAGCTCGAGATCAGGACGACGGGCGACGGCGCGGATCGCCAGTCGCCCCACGCCACCGGTCGACCATCCCACTACTCGGTACGTCATGATTCCCCTTCAGGTTCGGTCGCAGGTTCGGTTGCAGGTTCAGTTGTTCTCACCGAGTCGGCTCGGGCGGGAGGCCCAGGCCCAGGTTGGCGATCGTCGTGCGCTGGATCTCGTTGGCGCCCACGCTCAAGGTCGGGTGCAGCCGCTCGACCAGCTCGTAGGCGAACCACTCGGGGAGCGGTCCGCCGATCCGTCCGGGCGCGGTGAGCACGTCAGCACCGAGCGCGCCCGCGCCGACCCGCGCGATGCGTTGCAGCAGCTCGGTGGCGTACACCTTGCTCATCGCGCCCTCGACGACGGGCGCAACGCCGGCGTCTTGCAACGCGAGCACGCGCTCGGCCTGGCGCAGCGCGACGAACCCGCGCGCGACGAGGTCGGCGAGATCGGCTCGCAGCCGACGGTCGCGCGTCCCTTCGCAATGCGCGAGGAGCGCGTGGAGCGCGCGCGTCGCCCAGCCGAGCCAGGCGGCACCACTTCGCTCCCCCAGGAGCGCGCCGGTCAGTTGGCGCCAACCCTGGTCGAGTTCACCCAGCAGCGTGTCCGCACCGACGATGGCGCCGTCGAAGCGGACGGTCGACAGCGTCCACCGGTTCGCGGTGGCGTCACGGGTGATCACGACCCCGGCGGTGCGCAGGTCGACCAGGAACATCGACAGACCGCGACGTCCGCTCGACTCCGGGTCGGTGCGGGCGATCGTGCAACACCAGTCGGCCTTGTGCGCACCGGTCACCAGCACCTTCTCGCCCTCGAGCCGGAACCCCTGGGGCTCGGGGTACGCGGCTGTCGTGATGTTCGCGAGGTCGCTTCCCGCGCCGGCCTCGGTGTACGCGATGCACGCGTTGACGGTTCCCGCGCACGCCGCCGGCACGAACGCGTCGCGCTGGGCGTCGGAACCGAACGCCACCACGGAAGGCGCGACGAGGACCGCGGCGGTGTCGATGAGCGGCGCGTCGTGATACGCGGCCTCGAAGCTGACCACGGCCTGCCAGCTCGGGGGTCGGCCACCACCACCGAGCTCGGACGGGAGGCTCACGCCGAGGATCCCCGCGTCGCCCGCTTCCGTGAGCAGCGCGCGTTCGAAGGTCGTGTCCCATCCGGTGAGGTCGGTCTCATCGCCCCGCCCCGCCGTGCGGGCGGGCGTCATCGCATCCTCGAGGAACGTCCGGACCTCGGCCCGGAACTCGGTGAGCTCGGGCGACACACGAAGGTCGGTGAGCGCGCGCAATCGTCGCGCCCGTCAGCGTGCGCGCGGCAGGCCGAGACCGCGTTGCGCGATGAGGTTGCGTTGGATCTCGCTGGTCCCGCCGTAGATGGTGGTGACGGGAGCAAAGCGGTAGCAGTACTCGTAGAACGCGCCGAGTTCGGTGACGTCGTGTGACTGCACGAGACCGGCCGGCCCCACGGCGTCGAGGAGCCGGTCGATCGCCCGGTTGAACGCCTCGCTGGCGAACAGCTTGGTCGCCGCGCCTTCGACCCCCGGGAGCTGCCCCGTTGCCGCCACCCATACCGCGCGGTCGGCCAACAGCTCGGCGACCGCGCAGTCGATCGCGGTCCGCGCCAGGTCTCGACGCAGGCCGGGATCGTCGAGCGCAAGCGTGCCGTCGTCACGCGGTGCACCGCGCAGGTGCTCCTCGGCGACGGCGAGGAGTCGCGCGGTGTCGCGGGTGCCGCCGACGACACCGCGTTCGAACGACAGCGCGACCAACATCACGTTCCATCCGCCATTCACCTCGCCGACCCGCCATTCGTCGTCGACGTACACGCCGTCGTAGAACGTGGTGTTCGTGCGCTTCCCCGACAGCGTGCGGATGGGTTGGAGCTCGAAGCCCGGCGCCGACGTCGGCACGAGGAAGAAGGTGAGTCCCCGGTGCTTCGCCACGTCGGGATCGGTGCGGGTGAGGAGGAACACCCATTCCGATTCCTCGGCGAGGCTGGTGAAGATCTTCTGGCCGTCGATGCGCCAGCCCGAACCGTCGCGTACAGCGCGCGTACGCGCGGCGGCGACATCAGACCCGGAATCGGGCTCGGAATAGCCGAGCGCGATGAGCGACTCGCCTGCGAGCAGCTTGGGCAGCACGACGCGTTGCTGCATCTCGTTGCCCACGTGCGCGATCACCGAGGCGAGCATGGCGCAGATGCTCAGGCCGTCGTACGGCGCGCCGGCGAGCTCGAGCTCACGGAAGAGCACGGCGAGCTCTTCGGGTCCACGGCCGCCGCCGCCGAGGGCTTTGGGTAACGCTTGGGCGATCCACCCGCGTGCGGCCATCGCGTGGTGCAGACCCCAGTCGTGCATGGTGCCGGTGTCGTGGGCGCGCTGGCGCACCTCATCGGTGAAGACGGTGGCGACGAGCTCTCGTACCTCGTCACCGAACTGGACCGCGGCGTCGGAAGGTGTGAAGTCCACGTCAGACCGCGGACGACGCGGTGGGGCCGTAGCGGAGGTCGGCGAGCCGCGCGTACTCGCGTCGAGGTTCATCGAGCACGTTCGCCCACCCCTTGGCGCGGCGGTAGAAGAGCTGGATGTCGTACTCCTCCATGAACCCGTAGCCGCCGTGATAGTGCAACACGCGTTCGGCGGTGCGCTGCGCCTGCTCGGCCGCGAAGAGGAACGCCATCGCCCCCAGCTCGACGGCGTCGGCGTGGCCGACATCGTGCGCCCACGCGGCTTTGCGGGCGAGGAGCTGCGCGCCGTCGAGCCCGACGCTCACATCGGCCAGCCCGTGTTGCAGGCTCTGAAACGACCCGATGGGCACGCCGAATTGTTCGCGTTCGGTGACGTAGCCGATACCGATGGTGAGCGCGCCCAGGCCGAGCCCGACGAGCGCGGCCGCGGTGAGCATGCGCCATTCGTCGACGGCCTGCCCGTGCAGCCGGCGCGCGTCGTCACCCGACGCGAGCACCCGGGCGCCGCGGTCAAGGGGGCGGTGGGCGAGCGGCGCCGATGCGAGGTTGGGGATCAGCTCGCCGGGCGGTGACGCGACGAGCGACAGCTCATCGCCGTCGTACGCGACGACGTGCTCGGCCACCGCGCCCGCCGGTACGAGTGCGGCAACGTGGTCGCGCGCCGGTCGCAGCGCCACGGTGGCGATCTGCGCGCCGTCGACGATCTCGGGCGTCATCGCGCCGACGCGCGCGAGCAGCCGTGCCGTCACCGCGTGCTCGACCAGCGGCACCGGCGCGAGTCGTCGCCCGAGGGCTTCGACCGCGAACGAGAGGTCGAGCAGATCGGCGCCGCCACCTCCGTCGCGCTCGGGGATGGCCATCCCGGGCGCGCCCACCGTGACCAGCTGCGCCCAGAGGTGGCGGGAGAAGCCCAGCGGTTCGTGATCCCGGAGCTGTTCGAGCGGACACTCGCGCTCGACGACTGTACCGAACACGTCGGTGATCGAGCGTTGCTCGTCGGTCGGGTCGAGATCCACGGGTCGTATATAACATACCGATGCTCGATCCGACCTGTCTGGCCCCGCATGCGGTCGCGCGCTGGGCCGCGGCGATGCCGGAGGCGACCGCGCTGCGACATGTCGGCGGCGCGTCGATCAGCTACGCCGATCTGGATCATCGGGCACGCGCGTGGGCCGGCGCGCTCGCCGATCGGGGCATTGGCGACGGCGATCACGTCGCCACGATGTTGCCCAACACGTTCGACGCGCACCTCACGATGCTGGGGTTGGCCTGGCTCCGCGCGATCGAGGTGCCCCTGAACGTCGCCTTCACCGGACGCATGCTCGCCTACGCACTCGACCACGCCGACGTGACCACGCTCATCGTCGCGCCCGAGTTCCGCGCCGCCGTCGCGGCGGTCGAACCCGATCTCCCCGACCTCCGTAGCATCGTCACCCTCGACGACGCGACGCGCGACGAGCTCGATGCGGGACCGCGCCGCGACGCGGTGGATCTGGTCGGTCCGCAGTATCGCGACGTGCACTCGCTGATGTTCACGTCGGGCACGACCGGGCCGTCGAAAGCAGTGATCACGCCGTGGGCGGTCATGTACCAGTTCTGGTCGTGGGTGCCCGACGACGCGCTCGGTCCGGGCGACGGGCTGTATTGCGCGATGCCGCTGTTCCACAACTCGGGGCGCTCGGCGTTCAACTACGCGATGGTCTGCGGCGGGCGGTTCGTGCTCCGCGACCGCTTCAGCGCCACCGAGTTCTGGTCCGACGTGCGGGCGACCGGCTGCGTGACCGCGGCCCTGGTCGGCCCCATGACCGCGTTGTTGTACGCCGCGCCGCCGGCCGCCGACGATGCCGGCTCGCCGCTGCGTCACGCGATCCTCGGCCCGATGATCCCGGAGATCGAGGACTTCGAGGTCCGCTTCGGCGTGCGGGTCGCCACGGGCTACGGCCAGACCGAGACCGGCATGGCCGTCACCACGGGATGGGACCACGGCCCGTGGCAGAACTGTGGACGCGCCCGCGCGGACTATCCGTGGCCCGAGGTGCGCATCGTCGACGAATACGACGAGCCGGTGCCGCCGGGGGCTGTCGGTGAGCTCGTCGTACGCAGCGCGGAGCCGTGGGCATTGAACGTTGGCTATTACCGCATGCCCGAGCAGACGGCGGCGGCGTGGCGGAACGGTTGGTTCCACACCGGCGACGCGTTTCGCAGCGACGCCGACGGCTGGTACTACTTCGTCGACCGCCTCCGCGACACCATCCGCCGGCGCGGTGAGAACATCTCGTCGTTCGAAGTCGAGACGCTCGTGGTCGAACACCCTGCGGTCTCGGAGTGCGCGGCGATCGGCGTGCCCGCCGCGCTGGGTGAGGACGACGTGATGGTCGCGGTGATCGTGCACGATCCGCCGGGATTCGACCCCGCCGAGCTGCTCACCTTCCTCGAGCCGCGCATGCCACGCTTCATGTTGCCTCGCTACGTGGAGGTGGTCGATGACCTACCGCGTACCGAAGCGTCGATGCGGGTCCGCAAGCATGAGCTGCGCACTCGGGGCGTCACCGACACCACGTGGGACCGCGACGCCAATCACTGACGCGGGCGCGTCGACCGCGCCGGTCAGGGAACGACGGCGACGGGTGTGCCGAGCGGCAGCTGGCCGGCCAGCATCGTGATGGCGTCGTTGTCCATGCGGATACAGCCGTGCGAGACGTCTTGGCCGAGCAACGATGCGTCGGCGTTTCCGTGGATGCCGATCTCGGCGTCACCGCCATTGAAGGTGGCCAGCGCGTCGGAGTGGCTCGAGAGTCCGTAGGCGTAGGGCCCGTACGGTCCGGTGGGATCGGGTGCCTGCAGGAGCACGTAGAGGTAGTAAATGCCGGTCGGCGTGGGCGTGTCGGGGGTGCCGACCGCGACCGGGCCGGTGTAGAGAACCCCCCGCTCCTTGGAGACGGTGATGGTGTGGGCGCCGAGCGAAACCACGACGTGATAGGGGTTCGCGGTGAGCGTCACGTCGCTCGCGTGCACCCAGCCCGTGCTGCCGTTCGGGCGAACGGGCAAGAGCACCTCGATCCAGCCGTCGTCGCGTCGGGTCTTCACCAGGAAGGTCTGGGGCACCTTGGTGTCGGGATTGTCGGCCTCGTAGAGCCACGGGTTCGGGAACTGTTGGGTCGGCTGGGCGGCATCGGGCGACGCGTAGACGCCGACGCTCGCGACCGCCGGGTTCACGGTCGCGATGTAGCTGATGTAGTCGGGAACGGTGGTCGTCGGCGCGACCGGGCGCGTGGTCGGCGTGATCGACGGCTTGGCCCGCTTGACCTGCGCGTCGTTCGACCCGCCCCCGCAGGCGGTGACCGCCAGGGCGAGCGCGAGGAGGCCGAGCACCAACGAGCGACGAGAACGGCTCACGACCTTCGACGGTAGCGTCCGGCGTGGGTCGGGTGCGGTCGCGGGCTGAAGGCGTGCACCGGCAAGGAACGACGGACGCATCAGGCTTCGTCCCACCCGGGGAGGCGGTCGTCGCGCGTCGGCTGACGCCCCGTCCGCATCGGCGACAAGGGCGCATCGACCAGGAGGAAGCGATGCCAGTCGGTCGCGAGCTCATAGGTGCGGCGACGCCACGCGCCCAACGTGGAATCGGTACGTTCGCCGGCTTCCGCTTCACCCCACTGCGCCCAGTTCGGAATGGCCCAGAGGAGGAAGCACTCCGATTCGTTGACCATCGCGGTTTCCCATGCACCGACGAGCTGCCAGCCGAACGGCTCGTAGGCGGCGATGGCCTCCTGCGCGACGGCGTCGAGGAAATCGCGCGAGGTGCCTGGCGGTACGTGCACCTGCTCGTGCGCGTACGTCTCGCCCGAGGTACCGGTGCTGCACAGCTGCTCGATCGTCGGCATCCAGGGTGCCGGGATGAGGACGCGATCGTCGCCGTGGCGTCGGTAGTTGGCGGCCTCGGCCCACCACTTCGCCAGCTTCGGGTCCTGGAGGCTGGGGTGGTTGAACTCGTGCTCGAACGAGCGGCTCAAACCGGGGAATCCGTCTTCCTCCCAGATGTTCACGACCTCCGGCCAGCCGCGGGTCGTGCCGACGACGCCCCAGACGCCGTAGCAGAGCTGGTGGCGTTCGTCCTGCGCGATCGGGCTCCAGTTCGCGGTCATGTGGTGCATGTAGTTGGCGCGGTTGTGCCCGATGATGTCGATGAACTCGTGGATGTACACCTTCTCGTTCGGTCGCTCATCCATCGTTCTTCCTCCGCTCCCGGTACGCTCGGCCGGTGACCAGCGACGACGAACGTATCGCGCTCTTTCTCGACTACGAGAACCTGGCCATCGGCGCGCGGGACGCGCTCGGCGGCACGCTCGACTTCCGACCCATCGCCGACGCCCTCGCGGAACGTGGCCGGGTCGTGGTGCGGCGAGCGTACGCCGACTGGTCGTACTTCGAGGAAGACCGCCGGATGCTCACCCGTCACCAGGTGGAGCTCATCGAGATCCCGCAACGCATGGGCATGGTCCGCAAGAACGCGGCCGACATCAAGATGGCGGTCGACGCCATCGAGCTGAGCTTCGAGCGCGACTACATCACCACGTTCGTGCTCGGCACCGGCGACAGCGACTTCACTCCGCTCGTGCACAAGCTGCGCGAGCTCAACCGTCGGGTCATCGGCATCGGTGTCGAAGCATCGACGTCGGCGCTGCTGCCCGCCGCGTGCGACGAGTTCCTGTTCTACGAGCGGCTCGAGGGCATCGAGCCCGGTCCGAAGCCGCCGCGCCGCTCGCCTCGGCGGGCGGGCACGCCGAAGGCAACGGTGAAGGAACCCGAGCCGGAACCAGTCGTCACCACCGAAGACACCGACCTCGACGCGCTGGTGACCCGCACGCTCGCGGGCCTGGAACGCAGCAGCAGCGGGCCGGTGCTGGCGTCCATGCTCAAGCGCGCCATCCTGCGCAAGGAGCCCACGTTCAGCGAAGCCGACCACGGGTTCCGCACCTTCGGCGAGCTGCTGCGCAACCTCGCCGACCGCAGCGTGGTCGACGTGAACCAGGGCAGCGCGCCCGGTGACCCCGAGGTGACGCTCGCCACGGTCGGCGGCGACGAAGACGCCGCGTTCGCGCTGCTCCGCGCGACGGTTGAACGCCTGGCGGCCAAGGGCCCGGTGCAGCTCTCCGGGCTCAAGACCCAAGTGCGCCGCCAGCAGGCCGACTTCAGCGAAAAGCGGTTCGGATACGGCGGATTCCTGCAGTTCGTGAAGGCGGCCCAGAACCGCGGCTTCGTGGAGATGGAACGCGACGCCGACGCCGACGACTACGTCGTACGCCCCGGGCCGGCCACGCCGGCCGCCTAGCCGTTCCGGCCGCCTCACCCGGTCAGAGGGCCTCGCCGGGAGAGTGTGACAAGCTGCGCCGATGCGCATCGGGCTCTTCATCAGCGACGTCAGCGGCGCGCAGACCGACATCGGCGAGCTGCTCGCCAACGCGCGGGCGGCGGAGGCACTGGGATTCACGACCGGGTGGGTACCGCACATCCCGTGGAGCCTCGACGGGCTCACCGCGCTCGCGCTCGCGGGCCAGGTGACGAACCGCATCGAGCTCGGCACCGCGGTGATGCCGACCTATCCGCGTCACCCGATGGCGATGGCGCAGCAAGCGATGTCGACCCAGGCTGCGACCGGCGGTCGGCTGGTGCTCGGCGTCGGCCCGTCGCATCCCGTAGTCATCGAGAGCATGTTCGGCCTCGAGTACGAGCGTCCGGCTCGCCACACCCGTGAATACGTCGAGGTGCTGCGCGCGGCGTTCGCGGGCACCGGTCACGTTGAGTACCACGGCGAGTTCTTCGACTTCTCGTCGATGCTCACGGTGCCCGGCTCCACTCCCGCGGCGATCATGATCGCGGCGCTCGCCCCCCGCATGTTGCACTTGGCGGGCGAGCTCACCGACGGCACGATCACTTACTGGGCCAACGAGCGCGCGGTCGGTGAACACATCGTGCCCGGGATCGTCGCGGGTGCCGAATCGGCCGGTAGATCCACGCCGCGCGTGGTGGTCGGGCTCCCGGTCGCGGTGTGCGACGACACCGATGCCGGCCGCGAACGGGCGGCGAAGCTGTTCGAGGCGTACCTCAACATCCCGACCTACCAGCGCGTGCTGGCGCGCGGTGGCGACGGTACGACGCCCGTCGACGTTGCGGTCATCGGCAGCGAAGCTGAAGTCACGGCGCGCCTGCGCGCGTACGCCGACGCCGGCGCCACCGATCTGTGCGCGACCGCGCTGGGGCTCGACGCCGACCGCGACGCATCGCAACGTCGTACGGTCGAGCTCCTCGCCGCGCTCGGCCCCGACTTCTGAGGAGCAGGAGCGAACCATGACCAAGGCGGTACGGCTCGAGTACGACGGACCCATTGCCGTCATCACCAACGACAACGTCGACAAGCACAACGCGTTCGACGACGAGATGGACCTGCAGCTCTTTGCCGCGCTCGCCGAGTTGAAGGACCGACCCGACGTGCGCGCGGTGATCTGGCGCGGCGAGGGCAAGTCGTTCTCGTCGGGTCGCGACGTCTCGGCCATCGGTGGTGGCGACGTTGATCTGACCCATCACGAGCTCATGAGCCGTGGTCATCGCGGCATCCTGCAGCTGTTCGACATCGAAGCGCCGGTGATCGTCGCCATGCAGGGCTGGTCGATCGGCGCGTCGTTCCAACGGGCGCTGCTGTGTGACATCCGCGTCGCCGCCGAAGGCGCTCGCTTCATGCTGCCGGAAGTGACGCACGGCGTGATTCCCGACACCGGGGGTGTCGGCCGCTTGTACGAGATCTGTGGCCACGGGGTGGCGTCCGATCTCGTGCTCACCGGGCGGCCGATGGGCGCCGACGAGGCCTACGCGCACGGCGTCGTATCGCGCGTCGTGGCGCCGGAGTCGCTCGACGACACTGCGCGCGAGATGGCCGAGAAGATCGCGGCGGCGCCGGCCGTCACCGTGAAGATGGCGCGACGGGTGCTGCGCCACCTGTCGGAGCCCGCCATCCGCGCCTCGATGGCTGAGGAGCTGATCGCGCAGACCTTCATCGCCAAGTCTGACGACATGGCCGAGTTCCGCGCTGCCCGCGCGGAGGGGCGCGAGCCCCGCTTCACCGGGAGTTGACCAACATGAGCGACGCGTTGCCGGGACTCCCCGGCCCCCCCGACCTCGGTGCGTGCGCGCTCCCCGCGGGTACCTACGACGGCAGCGCGGTGTTCATCACCGGCGCGGGCACCGGCCTCGGCAAGGCGATCGCGCTCGAGTTCGCCCGCCTCGGCGCCTCGATCGTGATCGCCAGCCGCAAGCCTGAGCACCTCGAAGCGGGGCACGAAGCGGTCGCCGCGTTGGGTGCACCGGTCACGACCGTCAGTTGCGACATTCGCGACCCCGAACAGATCAGCGCAGCGTTCGACGCCGCGACCGCCGCCTACGGCCTCCCACAAGTGTTGATCAACAACGCGGCGGCCAACTTCCCGGTGCCCGCAGAAGACATGTCGCCGAACGCGTGGCGCACCGTCGTCGACATCACGTTGAACGGCACGTTCTTCTGCGCCCGCGAGTTCGCCCGCCGTCACCTGGAGGCGGGCACCCCGGGTTCGATCGTCAATGTCGGCGCGTCGTACGCGTGGACCGGTGGCCCCGGGTTCGCGCACAGCGCCGCGGCCAAGGCCGGCGTGAAGAACATGGTGGAAACGCTCGCGGTCGAGTGGGCGCCCTATGGCATCCAGGTGAACGGCCTCGTACCGGGCCTCTTCCCGCACGAAGACATGACCGCCGACATCAAGGGCAACCTCGACCGCACCGACGAGAAGAACCGCGCGCAACCGGCGCTACGCGTCGGTCAACTTCGCGAGCTGGGATGGGCGGCCACGTTTCTCGCGTCGCCCTACGCCCGGTTCATCTCCGGCCACACGTTGGTCGTCGACGGCGCGAACTGGCAACGCCGATCGCTCACCAACCCACCGGTGGTCACCGTGCGCGACCAGATGGGCAAGGGACCGTTCGGATCTTGATCGTCGACACCCACGTACACGTCGTCGCGCGCGACGAGGTGCGGTACCCGCTGCGACCTTCGGGCGTGGGCTCGCAATGGTTCCGCGAGCACCCGGTGACAGTGGAGGAGTACGCGGCAACTGCCGATGCCGCGGGCGTCGACCGCGCGGTGCTGGTGCAGGCCCACGGTGCGTACGGCAGCGACAACTCGTACGTGCTCGACGCGGTCGCGGTTGCGCCCGAGCGGTTTGTGAGCGTGGGCATCGTGGATCCCGACGACCCGGCCGCGCCCGACGCGCTGCGCGCGCTCGCGGCAGTACACGGGTTTGCCGGCGTGCGGCTGTTCGGAATCGGCGCAACCGCGCCCACGTGGTTCGACGGCGATGCCGGAATGCGGCTCTGGGAGTCCGCCGCCGCGCTCGACCTGCGGATCGTGACGACGCTGCTCGCACCCGAGTTGCCGCGCCTCCGGCGCATGCTGGACCGATTTCCCGGCGTCCCGGTCGTGCTCGATCATTGCGGGTTCCCCGACCTGCGCGACGGTCCTCCCTATCCCGGACTCGAGCCGCTCCTCGACCTGGCCGACTTCGCCGCGCTGCACCTGAAGGTCACGTCGCACGTGCTCGAAGCCGCCGGCTCGGCGTCCGACTCCGCCACGTTGGTGAGGCGACTCGCAGGCACCTTCGGTGCGCGACGGCTGGTGTGGGGATCCGACTACCCGCAGACCCACGATCGCAGCTACGCCGACCTGGTCGCGCTCGGCCACGCGGCATGCGACGACCTGGCCGCGACCGACCGCGACCTCGTCATGGGGGGCAACGCGCTGCGGTTGTGGCCCGCGCTCACCTGACGCTCACCTGTCGCTCACCAAGGTCTCATCTGCGCAAGCCGATGATCTCCTCATGGCCCACGCCGAGGTTTCCGCCCTCCACCCCTCCCCAACCCTGGTCGTGCTCCCGACCTACAACGAGGCCGAGAACATCGCCACCGTGCTGCGCCGCGTGCGCGCCTCCGTGCCCGATGCCCACATCCTGGTGGTCGACGACGGCAGCCCCGACGGCACCGCCGATCTCGCCGACGAGTGCGCCCGCGCGCTCGGCGGGATCACCGTGATGCGCCGACCGTCGCCGAGCGGGCTCGGTGCCGCGTACCGCGCGGGGTTCCGGTGGGGCCTCGACCGGGGCTACGAGGTGCTGGTCGAGATGGACGCCGACCTTTCGCATGACCCCGACACGCTGCCCGCGCTGCTCGGTGAGATCGACGATGGCGCCGACCTCGTGATCGGTTCCCGCTACGTCCCCGGCGGGGTCGCTGTCGGTTGGCCGTGGGCCCGGCGCGCGATCTCGAAGATCGGGTGCCGCTACGCGCAGTTGATGTTGCGACTCCCGACGCGCGACGCGACGTCGGGCTTCCGCGCGTATCGAGCCGACGCGCTCCGAGCCGTCGACCTCGAGACCGTGCGGGCCAACGGCTACGGCTTCCAGATCGAGATGGCGTTTCGGGTCACCAACGTGGGGGGCGACGTGCGCGAGATCCCCATCGAGTTTCGCGAGCGGACCGCGGGCACTTCGAAGATGTCGTCGATGATCGTGGTCGAAGCCCTCTGGCTGGTGACGCGGTGGGGCGTGGTCGACCGGGTCAGAGGCCGGCGCCCGATTCCAGCGCGTCTGCGAATCGCGTGATCATCAGCCGGTAACTCTCGCGGATCGACGCCGGGCGCTGCATCACGCCGGCGTGCTCGAGGGTGATGAACCCGTGGATGCCGGCCCACACCGCGCGGTGAGCGTGGATCTCGGCGGCGCCGTCGAGCCCGAACGACTGCAGCACGCGGGTCAGCGCCTCGGCGGCCCAGAGGTTCGCGGCGCGCAGCTCGGCGTCGTCGCCGGGGTCGCGGATGGTCGACGCGTACATGCCAGGGTGCGCGGTGGCGAAGCGGCGGTACGCCTGGGCGACGGCCTCGAGCGCGTCGCGCCCGGATCGCCCGATCACCGACGACCGCAACTCTTCGCCGAGCCGGCGAACCGAGTGGAGCGCGAGGTCGCGGAGCAGACCGTCGAGCCCGTCGACGTGCGCGTAGAGCGACTGGCTGCGGATCCCGAGGCGACCGGCCAGCGCGGCGAGGGTGAGCGCATCGACGCCCTGCGCGTCGGCGAGCTCGGCCGCGGCGTCGATCACCGTGTCGTGGTCGAGGCCGACCTGTGTCGCCATGTCGAGTCCCCGGGTTGACAGCCTGATGCCATCAGAAATGTACCTGAGGACATCGGTGCGCCGGAGCGTCAGGGTGCGGCGGTCCCGTGGCGGCCCGCGCCGCGAGCGAAGCGTTCGGCACCGTCGACTGCCTCGCCCGAACGGAGCACCTCGATGCCATGCTCGGTCTCGACCGCGAGCGCACGGTCGAGTGGCAGGTCCCACTGCGCGTAGAGCGAAGCCCGGTCGCTGCGCAGACAACCTTGAGGCAACGCGGCGATGTCCTGGGCCAGCGCCACGGCTTCGTCGCGCGCGCGGCCCGGCGGCACGACGCGCGTCGCCAGACCCATGCGGAGCGCCTCGTCGGCCCCGACCGCACGACCGGTGAGCACGAGGTCGAGAGCCGCACCCTGGCCGATGAGCCGCGGGAGTCGCACCGTGCCGCCGTCGATGAGCGGGACGCCCCATCGCCGGCAGAACACGCCGAACACCGCGTCCTGCGCCGCGACCCGGAGGTCGCACCACAGTGCGAGCTCGAGCCCGCCTGCGACCGCGTGACCCTCGATCGCGGCGATCACCGGCTTGGTCAACACCCGTCGCGTCGGTCCCATCGGCCCGTCGCCATCGACCGCGACGCGATTGACGCGCGCACCGCCAGGCTCGGTCATCGCCTTGAGGTCGGCGCCCGCGCAGAACGTGCCGCCGGCACCAGTGAGCACCATCACTGCGAGACCGTCATCGGCCTCGAAGCGATCACACGCGTCGACGAGAGCTTCGGCCGTGGGTCGGTCGACCGCGTTGCGGGCCTCCGGTCGGTCGATGGTCACGACCACGACCGCGCCCTCGTTCTCGAAGTGCACCGCCATGTTGGGTCCTCGCTCTCAGCGCTCAGTAGGCGATCACGTCGCGCAGCGCGATCACGACGACGGTCAGCACGATGTCGCAGGAGATCGCGACCGCGGCGACCACCGGACTCCACCGATGTTGCAGGCGCACTGCCTCGGTGCCGGTGATCCCCAGTCGATCGCCGAGCCGGCCGAGGAGCGACGGCACGGTCACGAGCCACACGACGATGGCCAACTGTCCGCAGGCGAGGGGAACTCCGGAGCCGGTCGCCAACGCGATCGCGGCAGTGACGAGCAGGATCAGGACCGGCGCAGCCATCTGCGCGAGCACGAACTCGAGCCGCGTCGCGCGGGACGCGGGTGGGGGGTCTTCGGTGGTGAAGGCGACGGGAGCGCCGAGGGCGTCGGAGACCGACGCGGGATCGAGCGGGTGGCGGGCGCAGCGTCGACACGCGGGGACCAGGCTCCCAAACCGCCGCCGGCTGAACACCTCGGCGCGCATGCCGCACCGCACGCACACGCCGTGGAAGTGCACGGCCCGCACGGTCTGATCGCTGGCGCGGAATCCGTGGTCGTGTTCGATGACGCGTCCCGCGAGGTCGACGTCGAGCACGGCCAGCTCCGGTTCGTCGGCACCGAGGCGCCACAGCTGTGAATCGTCAGCCACCGCGTAGAAGCCGCACGTGCAATCGGCGTGAGGTGCGTCGTGGCCTTCGAGTGCACACGACGCGCGCGCGACCACTCCGTACGACGCGCCCAGCTGGCGGTAGAACGCGGGAGACAGCACGACTTCACCGCGCTCGACACCGAGGCGGGCAAGTTTGCGAGCCGCGATCGGCGTGGCGTACACGTCCCACGGCAAGCTCATGGCGACGGTCAAACCTCGGCCGGCTCCGGCGCGGGTACCGCGACGGGTTGGGGCTCGGGGCGCGCCGGCTCGGTGACGGGAATGTGGATCTCCCGGCGGGGTTCGCCGATCTTGCCCATACGCGCTCCGATCTGCTTCAGCCGCGCAGCGGCTTCAGCACAGTATCGGCGACGTCGCGGATCTGCTCGAGCGTCGCGTCGGGTGATTGGCGGTGGAGTCCGATCTGCACGTGGTCGACGCCGAGGTCGGCGTACTGCCCGAGCAGATCACCGAGCGGCATGTCGACGCGGCCGGAGATGCTGGTGAACAGCCGCAACGTCGACGGGTCGCGGTCGTTGCGTTCGGCCGACTCGAGCACCCTCGGCCAGTGTTCGGCGACCCGCTCGGGCGACATCTGCGCCGCGATCCACCCGTCGCCGATGCGGCCGGCCCGTTCGAGGGCGATGTCGGAGTGGCCGCCGATGAGGATCGGGATCGGCCGCTGCACCGGCCGGGGCTCGGGATCCATCGGCGGGAGATCGTGGAACTCGCCGTGGAACTCGACGAGGTCGCCTTCCGCGCACCACAGCGCGCGTAGGAGCGCAATGTGTTCCTCGCTGCGTGCACCGCGCCGATCCCACGGCATGCCCATCGCCTCGGCTTCCTCGCGCAGCCAACCGACGCCGACGCCGTAGAGCACGCGCCCGCCGGAATACACGTCGAGCGTCGCCAGGATGCGCGCGTTGTGCACCGCGTTCCGGATGGGCAGCACCGCGACCGAGGTGCCGAGCTTGACTCGCTCGGTGAAGCCGGCGACCCACGTGAGCGTCGTCATCATCTCGTAGTTCGGTGAGAGGAGGCCCGACACCGCGTCGTCGGCGATCGCCGCCGGCTTGCGCCCGAGGGTGTACTCGGAATCGGTGTGTTGGGGCATCACGAGATGGTCGACGCCCCAGAGGCTGTCCCAGCCCGCGGCTTCGGCGGTCACGCAGTACTCGCGCACCCACGCCGGTGACGCATGACGGCCGGTGTGGGGGATGGTGAGACCGAAGTCCATCCGACGAATCTACGCCGTCTCGAATGCGTCGAGGTCGGGATGCTGCGTGCGGGCGCGGTACTCGCTCATCGAATCGGGCCACTGGGTCACGATGCGACCGGACGGCACCCGGTAGTACGTGCTGCACCCGGCCTGCCACACCTCGACCCCGGCGAGGTCGTGTTGCAGCCGATCGTTGTACTCGTCCATCACTTCACGCTTCACGTCGATCCACGCGAGTTCGTGGTCGTCGAGATGCCGCAGGAGCTGCATCACGTAGTCGACCTGGCATTCGATCATGAAAATGATCGAGCCGTTGTTGGTGTTGGGTCCGTACAGCATGAACAGGTTCGGGAACCCGGCGGTGGTGATACCGAGGTACGCCTGCGGGCCGTCGGCCCACGCGTCGTCGATGGGTTGCTCTTCGCGACCCACGACATCGAGCGCGCCCAGGAACTTGGTGGTGGCGAATCCGGTGGCGAGGATGATGGTGTCGACCTTCCGGGCGCGCCCGTCGACGGTGATCACGGCGTCTTCGGTGATCTCGGCGATCGCATCTGTGACCAGCTCGACGTTCGGTCGATTGAAGGTGGGGTAATAGAGGTTCGACGCCAACGGCCGCTTGCACCCGAACGGCATGTTCGGGGTGAGCTTGCGCCGCACCTCGGGATCCTCGACCACTTCGATGTTCTGCAGACCTGCGGCCTCGGCCAGTCCGCGTCGGCTCCGGTCGGAGAAGGTGAGGTTGGGGTCGACGGCGGCGAAGATCGCATCGCGCGATGCCGTGAGGGCGTCGGCATCGGCACGGAAGGCGTCGAGCTCTTCCGGACGGTACGGATCGTCCTCCTTCGGCAGCACCCAATTGGCAGAACGCTGGTACAGGGACAGCTGGCCGACGGTCGGAGCGATCTCGGGAACGAACTGGACCGCGCTCGCCGCGCTGCCGATCACCGCCACCGATGCACCCGCGAGGTCGTGGGTGTCGTCCCACTGCGCCGAGTGGAACACGGTGCCGGTGAACCGGTCGAGGCCGGGGATGTCGGGGGCGACCGGCGCGCCGAACATCCCGAGCGCACTCACCACGAACTCGGCCTCGACGATCTCGCCGTCGCCGACGGTGAGCCGCCAGAGTGACTCGTCGTCGTCCCAGCGCGCCGCGTGCACCGGGGTGGCGAGCCGCAGGTGCGGCTCCAGCCCGAAGCGCTGCACGCAATCCTCGAGGTATGCCTTGATCTCCGGCTGGCGGGCGTAGCGCTGGGACCACTCCGGGTTCGGCGCGAACGAGAACGAGTAGAGGTGCGACTTGATGTCGCATTCGGCGCCGGGATAGCGGTTGTGCCACCAGGTGCCGCCGATGCCCTCGGCCTGCTCGAAGATCACGAAGTCGCGGTACCCCGCTTCGAGCAGCCGCACGCCGGTGCAGATCCCGCCCGGTCCCGCGCCGATGATCGCGATTCGTCGTGCACCTCGCATCCAGTCGACATTACGGCGCGTCGGCGTACGATGACCAGATGGGATCGGTGATCCGGCTCGCGACCGACGCGGATCGGGCGGCCGCCATCGACACCATCTCTCGCGCGTTCTTCCACGACCCCGTGTGGAGCTGGGTGTTCCCCGACGACGCGCAACGGCCGGCGATCTATACGCGCTTCTGGGACTTCTTCCTGACCGCGGGGCTCCGCAACCAGTCGGTCGACGTCGTCGACGACGGCGCCGCGGTGACCATCTGGGTCCCACCCGGCGAGTCGGAGCTCGCACCCGAGGAGGAAGCCGCGCTGGTCGAGTACCTACGACCGGTGTGCGGGGAGCGGATCGATGTCGTGCTCGAGGTCTTCGACCGATTCGAACGCGCGCACCCGACCGACCCGCCGCACTGGTATCTCAGCGTGGTCGCCACCCACCCCGATCACGCAGGGAAGCGTCTCGGTGTCGACCTGATCGCGCACCGATTGCGCGTCGCCGACGACGAGCACGCGCCCGCGTACCTCGAGTCGTCGAATCCGCTCAACCTCGCGCGCTACGAGAAGCTCGGCTTCGAGCCGACGGGCGAGTTCGCCCTCCCCGACGACGGTCCCGTCGTCACCACCATGTGGCGCGCGGCTCGCTGACGACGGGTCAGGCCGCTCAGACGGGTTCGAGCGACTCATTGGATCGATCGGGCGCAACTGCGACGATCGGGTCGTCGACGGCCACCGCGCCACCGGCGAGCACGACACCCATGATCCCCGCCTTGCGCACGAGACGACCGTCGGCGTCGCGGTCGAGCACCGCGGCCATGAGCCCGGGCTGGAGCCGATCGAGCTGCGCGCACGGGTTGCGCAGGCCGGTCACCTCGACCACGGCCTCCGGCCCGAGGTGGAGGTGTGTCCCGCGGGCCAGGCCGAGGAGATCGATGCCGCGGGTCGTGACGTTCTCACCCATCGCCCCGGGTGCGATGGCAAATCCGGCGGCGATCAGCTCGTCGTGCAACTCGCCATGGATGAGGTGCACCTGCCGCAGGTTGGGCTGGGTCGGGTCGCGCGCGACTCGGGATCGATGCCGCACGGTCACGCCCGCGTGCACGTCGTCGGCGACACCGAGACCGGCGACGAGCCGGATCTGCTCGACCGTCACCTTGCTGAAGGTGTAGCTGGCGCTGCGGTGAACGGCGACGACGCGGGCGTCCATCGCCACATTGTCGCAGCCGACCGCGTTCGCGGGGCCCCAATTTCCGGGGGCGACGGGACCGTAGGCTCCTGTTCCATGATGAATGACGAGTTCCGGTTCGACGGGAAGGCCGTTGTCGTCACCGGCGCCGGCCGCAACCTTGGTCGCGAGTACGCGCTCC
>Ga0075026_100000228_pt1 | contig 21617 bp, 19 predicted proteins | sample Str012_2_FD_71392 | JGI IMG/M metagenome (GOLD analysis project Ga0075026, IMG submission 71392) | Freshwater sediment microbial communities in response to fracking from Pennsylvania, USA - Straight Creek_MetaG_SC_2012 | ecosystem: Environmental > Aquatic > Freshwater > Creek > Sediment... | reverse complement strand
GTGTCGACGACCTTGGCCCCGGGGAGCGCGGCGCAGAGTGCCTCGGCGCGGGCGCGCAGGTCGTCGGTGGTCGCGGTGGCCATGCGCCAGAGCGGAATCGCAGTCGCGTCGCCCGCGAGGTAGGACCGCGCGACCGACTGCAGGATGGCGAGGGTGAGCTTGTCGGCGCGCATCGCCCGCGCCAGGGGGTGGCGGGCGATCGTGGCCACGGCCTCGGCGCGACCGACGATGATCCCGCCCTGGGGACCACCGAGCAGCTTGTCGCCGGAGAAGGTGACGACGGCCGCGCCGTCGGCCAGCGCCTGACGCACGCCCGGCTCGTCGTGAAGCCACGCGGGACGGTGCGGGAGCCACGGGGTCGTGTCGTCGAGCAGGCCCGACCCGGCGTCGACCATCACCGGCGGGCCCAGCGTCGCCAGCTCGGCGATCGGAGTGGCCTCGGTGAAGCCGACCATGCGGTAGTTCGACGCGTGCACCTTGAGCACCAACCCCACGGCGGGCGTGATCGCGCTGGCGTAGTCGGAGCGACGGGTGCGGTTGGTGGTGCCGACCTCGATGATGCGACAGCCCGACTCGGCCATGATCTCGGGCACCCGGAAACCACCGCCGATCTCGACGAGCTCGCCGCGCGACACGACGACATCGCGGCCCCGCGCCAGCGCGGCCAGTGAGAGCAACACTGCCGCGGCGTTGTTGTTGACCACGAGCCCCGCTTCCGCGCCGCATGCCGCAGCCAAGAGCGCGCCGGCGTGCGCGTGGCGCGACCCGCGGGTACCGGTGTGGAGGTCGTACTCCAGGTTTGACGCGGCGCGTCCGACGGCCACGGCCTCGGCGAGGGCGACCTCGCCGACGGGCGCTCGCCCGAGGTTGGTGTGGAGGAGCACGCCGGTGGCGTTGATCACCGGTCGGAGGAAGGCTCGTTGCAACCGGTCGACCCGCCGGGTCGCGTCGGCCACCACGTCGTCGACCGACGTCGTGGCTCCGTGCTCGACGGCCGCGCGCGCGCCGTCGAGCGCCGCGCGCGCCGCGTCGACCAGCAACGCGTGGGGAAGGCCCGAGAGCTCGGCGACGACCCGGTCGACGGAGGGAAGGGCGCGCCGCGGGTCCATAGCCACCTCTACAATACGGAGGTGACGGCGCACGCGAGGCCTGGCTGACATGCCCGACCTCATTCCCGGGGTGCCCAGTGCCCTCTCGCCATTGGTGCGGCGGATCGTCGCGCCGAACCCCGGCCCGTTCACCGGCCCGGGAACCAACACGTATCTCGTGGGCATCGACGAGGTCGCGGTGATCGACCCCGGGCCGGATCACAAGGGCCACATCGACGCCATCGTGGGCGCGTCGATGCGCGAGCGAGTGCGCTGGGTGCTCCTCACCCACACGCACCCCGACCACGCGCCGGGCACCGCACGCCTGGTGAAGGCGACGGGTGCCGAGGTCCTCGCCTACGGGAAGCGGCTCGACAAGGACAACACGATCGTCCCCGATCGCGTCATCGGTGAGGGCGACACCATCGAAGGCACCGAGTTCGGGCTCGATGTGCTGCACACGCCGGGCCACGCGCCGAACCACCTCTGCTTCCTGTTGGAAGAGGAACGCGTGCTCTTCACCGGCGACACCGTGCTCGACGGCATGTTCTCCGTCGTGAGCCCGGCGCGCGGCGGTGACATGACCCAGTATCTCGCCACGCTCGCACGCCTGGAGAAGCTCCGGCTCTCCCGTCTCGCGCCGGGCCACGGCGGCGTGATCGACGACGCCCGGCCTCGCATCCAGGAGTACGTGGCGCACCGGCGAGATCGGGAACGTCAGGTGCTGAAGCTGTTGAAGACCGGCCCGGCACGCATCCCCGACATGGTGACGACGCTCTACGCCGACCGCGAGTTGCACCCGAAGCTCGTCGAAGCCGCCGGTTGGCAACTGCACGCGCACCTGTTGAAGCTCAAGGCCGAAGGCAAGGTCACCGGCACGTCGGTCAAGTCGGTCTGGCAACTCGCGTAGTCGCGTCGCCCCGCGTACCAAACGGACCGCGCGCCCGCGATACTGACCGCCCCTCGCCGGGGGGATCACCATCCCCGACGCGAGTGGTGCCAGCAGGATGGTTGGTTCGCTTGTCGTCATCGACGATGGGGACCACCGAAGGAACTTGTTGTTCGACACGAAAGGGAGGGCATTGATCACCCAATCACGGCGCGTGCGCGTCACCCGGCTCTGGGCGGGACTCGCGACTCTTGCGGTGGCTTCGGCCACGTTTGCGGTCGCGGCTCCGGCAGCGAGCGCGAGCGGTTCCAACACGCTCACCATCAAGGCGGGCGAGTACGTCTACCAGCTCAAGGGCAGCCTCAAGTCGGGCTGGTCCCAGATCGACTTCCAGAACGCGGGCGTCGAGAACCACATGTTGGCGGTGGTGCAACTCAAGAAGGGCGTGACCGTCAAGCAGCTGAAGGCGGCTGCCACATCGAGTGACAACAACGCGTTCACCGCGATTGCCGCTCCCGGTGCCAACCCGAACGGGGTTGCCGGCTTTCCGACGGTGCTCGGGCCGGGGCAGAAGACCAGCACGATGACGCAGTTGAAGGCGGGCCATTACGGCATCATGTGCTTCATCCCCGCCGCGTCCGACGGGAAGCCGCACGTCGCGCACGGCATGCTGAAGGTGTTCGACGTGTCGACCGCGAAGTCGAGCCTCAAGCCGCCGACCGACGGCGTGGCCGACGTCACGCTCAGCGACACTGCGATCACGGTGCCGCCGGGCAACCCCGGGCGTCAGCTCACGGCCAAGATCACCAACGCCGGCAGCGCGGGCCACACGTTCGATCTGGTGAAGATCAGCGACGGCAAGACGTTGGACGACGTGAATGCGTACTTCAATGCGTTCTTCAGCGGGCAGAAGCCGGCTGGTGACGCTCCGGGCACGATCGTAGGAGGCATCGGCGAGATCGACGCCGGGACCACGGCGTACCTGGTCCAGACGCTCAAGCCCGGTCACTACGGGTACGCCAGCACCGACGGCACGGCGCCCAACGACGACTACGGCAAGGGTATGAAGGGCGAGTTCGACGTCAAGTAACGCGACGGATTGAACTGCAACACCGGCGAGCCCGGGTCGCAAGGCCCGGGCTCGTTCGCGTCAAACGTCGAGCGTCACGCGTCGATCTGGCCGACCAGGTCGAGCAATCGGGCGGTGCAGCCCGCCATCTCGATCGGGGGAAGCAGGTCGTCGACGATCCGCGCCGCGAGCTCGGCGAAGACCCGGCCCGCGGGGCTGGCGGGTGCCGACAACGCGACCGGCGTGCCCGCGTCGCCGCCGCTCGACACCGCGGGTTCGATCGGGATCTGCGCCACGAGCGGCACGCCGATCTCGGCCGCGAGCGCGGCGCCGCCTCCGGAACCGAAGATCGGGTGACGCGAGCCGTCGGGTGCGACGAACTCGCTCATGTTCTCCACCACGCCGACGACCTTCATGTACGAACGGCGGGCCATGTCGGCGACGCGCGTCGCCACCTTCTGCGCGGCCAGCGCTGGCGTCGTGATCACGAGCATCTCGGCTTGGGGGAGCAGACGAGCCAGACCCATCTGCACGTCGCCGGTGCCGGGAGGCATGTCGATGAGGAGGTAGTCCATCTCGCCCCACCGCACGTCGGTGAGGAACTGCTCCAGCGCTTTGGTGAGGATGAGTCCGCGCCACATCAACGCGGTGCTCTCGTCGTCGACGAGGAACCCCATCGACACGACCTTCAGCGCGCCGTCGCCGATCTGCACGACGTTGGGTTCGATCTTGCCGTCGCGGCCGCCGAGGCGTCCTTCCACCCCGAGCATGCGCGGCACGCTGAAACCCCAGATGTCGGCGTCGAGCACACCCACGGTGAGGCCGCGCGCGGCGAGCGCAGCCGCGAGGTTGACCGTCACCGACGACTTGCCGACGCCACCCTTGCCGCTCGCGACGGCCAACACGCGAGTGGTCGACGGCACTTCGGTCGGCGCCGCCTGCTCGCGCGCGTTGAACCGCGCTCGTTGCATGGCGGCGGTCTTCTGCGCCGGCGTCATCTCGCCGTACTCGACCTTCACTGCCGTGACGCCACGGAGCCCGCGGACCTTCGACTCGACGTCTTGACGGATCTGCACGCGTAACGGGCAGCCCGCGGTGGTGAGCGCCACCTTCACCACGACCGCGCCGTCGGCCGCGACCCGCACGTCGTCGACCATGCCCAGATCCACGATCGACGCGTGGAGCTCGGGGTCGATCACCCCGGCCAGCATGCCCCGGACGTCGTCGGCCGAGGGCGGGGGACCCGCCACCGGCTGGTGCACCGGTGCGCCCGGGTCGTCGGGGTCAGGTGTGTACGTCATGATTGATTAATACAGGCTACATCTTGAAAATATGCCCGGGGCCGGGTACCGTCAAAGCCGTGAACCGGCGCGAATCCGAGCGACAGCTCGCGGTCCTCAAAGCCCTCGGCGACGAGACCCGCTACGCGATGTACGAGGAGCTGGCGCGTTCGACGGCCGCGCTGTCGGCCACCGAGCTCGCCGAGCGCCTCGGCATCCACGCCAACACCGTGCGCCTCCACCTCGAACGGCTCCGGGAGGTCGGCCTCGTCGACGTCGAGGCCGTGCACCGGGGCACCGTCGGACGCCCGCAGCATCTCTACTTCCTCAGCGCGGGCGCGCCGGGTCTCGGGTTCGACCCCCCCGCGCACGCCCTGCTCGCGGGCCTGCTCGCGGCGCTGGCCGAACGTATCGGTGCCGACGCCGCCGAAGCCGCGGCCACCGGCCGGGTCTGGGGCAACGACGCCGGCCGGCGCACCCGGTCGCGTAGTTGCGTAGCCGCGCTCGAAGCCGAACTCGGCAAGCTCGGGTTCGAGCCGGCCCTCGAATCGACCGGCGGTGAGGAGTCGACCCGCATCGAATTCCTGCACTGCCCGTTCCGCGAGCTCGCCGAGGCCTACCCGGAGCTCGTGTGCAACCTGCACCGGGGCCTCTGCGAAGGCGTCGTCGACGCCGTCGGCGGGGGAACAGTCGAAGACTTCGCGACGTTGTACGACCCCGAGCCGTGCCACGTCACGGTGGGAGTCGGGTATCCTGATTCCCGATCACCTGCGACCACTTAGCGAGGTTCGATGTTCACCGTCCAGGACTCCAGCACCGTCTTCTCCATCACCGACACGGCGAGCGACAAGGTGAAGAGCCTGATCGCGTCCGAGGGCAACCCCGACCTCGTCTTGCGGGTCGCGGTCCGCCCCGGCGGTTGCTCGGGCCTCAGCTACGAGATGTTCTTCGACACCGATGTCGCGGCCGACGACCTGAAGACCGAGCACGGCGGCGTCACCGTCGTCATCGATCCCGCCAGCGCGCAACACCTCGGCGGGGCGTCGCTCGACTACAAGGACGGCCTCCAGGGCGCCGGGTTCAGCATCGAGAACCCCAACGCGCAACGCAGTTGCGGCTGCGGCCAGAGCTTCAGCTAGCCCAGCTACTTCTGCGCCACCAGCGCGTCGAGCAACACCTTCATCTCGGTACCGCCGAACGCGCCGTCGATGCGCGACTGCACGGTGCCTGCCGCGTCCACCCCGAACAGCCACGGTTCGCTTTCGAGGTGCCACGCGTCGAGCGTCGGCACCAGCGCGGTGCCGGTTGCGCCGCGGTAGATCTCGATGTGCACCGGCACGATCTGGTCGCCGTAGTTCTTCGTGATTGACAGGAACTCGTCGAGCACGGGCGCGCAGTATGCCGACTGGCACCGGGCGGGCGTCGCGAACAGCGCGGCGACCGGCTTGCCCGCCCCGATCACCGTCGACAGCGACTGCGTGTGCAATGAGCAGACGGGATCTCGCGTGCAGATGGGGTCGACGCCCAACGGGTTCGCGGCGGTGGGCGACGCGGCCCGAGGCGCGGCCGTGCCCGGCACCACCGCGGTGGCGGCGGGGTTCACTTCGAGGGTGAACGGCACCTTCTGCCCTTGCGCCCGAGCCTCCGCCTTCCAGACTCCGGCCCGGTCGAACGTGGGCCGCGCCACGTAGACACCGCGCCCCTTCGGCAGTCCGACGCGGTCGTACTCGGTCTTGCCCACCGGTGTCCACGAACCGTTCGGTCCCCGGAATCGCACCGACACCGTCGGGCCACTGGCGAACTGCACGCCTTTGCTGGTGCCGTGCGACAGCGCGAACACCAACCGCTGCGGCTGCGGCGACGCGTAGAGGTCGCTGCTCAGCACCAGGGGGAAGTAGGTCTTCGGGTCGGGTGCTGCGCCGGCGCCTTCGCCGAGGCCGGCGGCGAGCGCGATTCCTCCCGCCGTCGCAATGGTGCTGCCGAGGAACGCGCGTCGAGAGAACTGGTGACGCGAAGGGGGATCGACGGCCATCCCCCTATCCTGCCGGGTCGTGACCGAAACCGGGCATCGGGTGCAGTTCTCGTGCGACGGTCTGCAGGTTGAAGTCGACGCCGCGCCGGGTGAGTCGTTGCTCTCCGTGTTGCGTGAGCGTCTCGGCGTGACATCACCCAAGGACGGGTGCTCGCCGCAGGGTCAATGCGGATGCTGCACGGTGTTGGTCGACGGCGAGCCGCGCGTCGCGTGCGTCACCCCCGCGACGCGGGTCGACGGCCGCGTGGTCACGACGGCCGACGGCCTCGACCCGTTGATGCGCGAGCGGATGGCGGCGCAGTTCGTAGCGACCGGCGGATCCCAGTGTGGGTTCTGCACCCCCGGCATCCTCGTGCGCCTCGCCGCCGCGGAGGCGCGCGGGAAGACGCGGCGCGTCGATCTCGACCGCGCCCTCGCCGCGCACCTGTGTCGGTGCACCGGCTGGCAGACGATCTACGAGGCGAACGGCGAGCCCGTTGATGAACACGGCGCACCAAGATCGGCCGACGCGGGCGCGCGACGCGCCGAGCTCGAGGGCGGCGTGCGGCAACGGGTCGGGGCGGCGATCCCGCTGGGCGCGGGCGGGTTCGCCGACGACGCGGCACCGCGTGATGCGCTGGTTGCAGTACCGCTCCCGCCCGGTTCGGCGTCCGCGTCGGTGGAGGCGGTCGGGATGCGGTGGGTCGTGGCCGATTCGCTGCTCGCGGCGCGCGCGCTTGCCGGTCAGGTGCAAGGTCGGCGCACGACCGTCGACGCACCGCCCCCGCTTCCGATCCCGGCCGAGGTGGCCGGTGAAGTGCGACTGGTGACCGGTTGGGTCGAGCCCGCCTACCTCGAGCCCGACGCGTCGTGGTGTGAGCCGGGCGGAGAGCCGACGTCGCCGCTCGCCAACGGCGGCGCGTTCGGGGGTAAGACCTTTTCACCCGTCGCGCGCGCGGCCCAAGAGCTCGCGGGGTCGACGGGGCGCGCGGTGCGCGTGCTGTACGCGCGCGAAGACGTCGTACGGCTCGGGCCCAAACGGCCACCGATCGCGGCGACGGCTCGGTACCGCGACGGCGTGGTGCATCTGCGCGGCGCGGTTGCCGGTGCGATCGATCCGTTCGTCACGACGATCGAGTGGCCCTACACCCTCGAAGAGGTGGGTGACTGGACGAGCGTGGCGGTACCGGGCCCGCCCACTTCGAGCACGCTCCGCGCTGTCGGGCTCGCGGAACGCGCGGTCTTGATCGAGGGTGCTCTCGACGTGGCGCGAGTCGATCGCATGTTGCTGGCGCGCGACGAGCGCGCCCGCCGAGTGGTGCTCGACTCGTGTGTTGCCGCGGGCAGCGGCGCGCTCGCGGGTGCGCGCGTACAACTCGACGACCGCGGGCGGATCACGCGGGTCACGGTGCGCGTCGCCGCCGGCGATCCCCTCGACGGCGTCGTGTTGCGGTCGTACGTGATCGGCGCCGCGCACATGGCGCTGGGCTGGGTGCTCTCCGAGAGCATCGCCGTCGATCCAGTCACCGGCGAGGTCCACGACCTCACCATCCGGTCGTTCGGCGTGCTCCGGGCCAAGGACACACCGCGCATCGACGTCGAGATCGTCGACGATTCGGGCGCGCCGCGCGGCGCGGCGTCCGACGCCGTGTTCGCCGCGGTTGCTGCGGCCACCTGGAATGCGGTGAGCAACGCCGAGGGCGCGCGTCCCGTGGCGTTCCCCGCCCGCGAAACGCGCGCCGCCCGTGCGTTACGAAGCTGACGCCGCCTGCGCGCTGCCCCGACCGAGCAGCATCATCACGCTGATGATCAGCAGCCAAAGACTGAACGCGCCAAACGCGCCGAACGACAGTCCATTGAACACGTCGCGCGTCGACGCCACGATCCCGCCCGAGGTGAGCGCCACCAGCGCGATGAGCACGCCGAACCAACCGAGGAACTTCGGGAACACGCCCGTCCGCAGGATCACCACGGAAAACGCGGCCACGAACACAGCCATGCCGAACACCGTGCCCACCGCGAGGTTGGTCGACGTGATGTAGATCAATCGCGTTGTCTTGACGCCCCCCGCACCCGCGACGCCGGTGATGCCGAGAACGCTGAGCGTGATGCCACCGATTGCACCCATCACCGATGCGAACACGGCCCCGGCCACGGCCACAACCGTCAGCCGCGGGTCACCGCCCTCAGCCCGTCGCAGCACCCGCCACACCGATCCCAGGAACCAGAAGAAGGCCACGCCCCCGAGCGCACCGATGTAGCCCGCCCAGCGGATCTCGTCACCCTTGTCGTTGATGAAGTTGGCGATCTTCGTCGCTGAGTCACCCGTTTTGGGTGGGCTCCCCGGCAAGAACCCCCCGACCAGGATCAGGATCACGAAGAGAATCCCGCCGAGCGCCGACCACCGTTCCCATTTGCTGTCGTCCACGATCCAACCCCCCTGAGATGCCACGACTGCCGGGCAAATCGTGCGCTCCTTTCGGGCGCTTTGCAAGCATCCGAGAAGTTGGGCCGCGCTACGCTCGGCCCGTGATCGCTGGAGGCGTCGTCATCGTCGTCGTGATGCTGCTCGTCCTGCCGGTCGCGGTGATGCTCGGTGGTGCGGTCTGGAGCGCCCTGATGGGCTGGCTCCTCGTCGACGACGCCGACCGCCGTGCCGCACCCGCCGCCGCGCCCGAGCAGTCGTGATGATCTCGACGGCTTAGGGAGCCCCCGGATTCCAGCGCGGCGAACCGAAGCGGTAGCCCACCGACCGGACCGTCTGGATCAGGCTGGCGTGCTCCTCACCGAGCTTGGCCCGCAGCCGACGCACGTGCACGTCGACCGTGCGCGCCCCGCCGTAGTACTCGTAGCCCCACACCCGAGACAGCAACTGCTCACGGGTGAACACCTTGTTCGAGTGCGTGCTGAAGAACTTGAGCAGCTCGTACTCCATATAGGTGAGGTCGAGCGGGCGTCCGCCGAGGGCGGCCTGGTAGGTCTCGAGGTTGAGCACGAGCTCGCCGTACTCGACGATCTCCGGCCGTGCACCGCGACCCGTGCGCCAGAAGAGGTGACGCAGACGCGCCTCCAACTCCTTCTGGTGGAACGGCGCGAGGCAGAAGTCGTCGAAGAGGTCTTCGCGCATCTCGAGCTCCGACAGCTGCGCACCCGACACCAACAACAGGACGGGCTCGAGCGTGCTGTCGCGCTTGCGCAGCGCGCGGCACACACCGAACGCGCCCTCGGGATCTTCGTCGGCGCAGATCACCGCGCCGGCCCAACCGTCGGCAGGCTCCGCCTGTGTCGCCACCGACGCATTGGTGACGGCCTTCCACGGATAGCCGGCGAGATCGAGGGTCTGCGCGAGCAGCGGAGGTGGCGGGTCGGGGAAGACCAGCAGGGGTTCGGGCGCCGTCACAGCGATCCCAAGTACCGGTCCAGCTCCCAAGGGGTGACGTGCGACTTGTAGTCGAGCCATTCCGACCGCTTGTTGCGGATGAAGTACTCGAACACGTGCTCCCCCAGGGTCTCGGCCACGAGCTCCGATTCTTCCATGGCCGTGATGGCTTCGGTGAGGCTCTGCGGCAACGAGCCGATCCCCTCCGCGGCGCGCTCTTCCGGTGTCATCTCGTAGATGTTGTTGGTGGCCTCCGGCGGGAGGTCGTAGCCCTCGTCGACACCTTTCAGACCCGCGGCGAGCATCACCGAGAACGCGAGGTACGGGTTGCACGCCGGGTCGGGCGATCGGAACTCGATGCGCGTCGAGCTCTCCTTGCCCTTCTTCGGTGCGGGCAAGCGCACCAATGCTGATTCATTGTTGCGCGCCCAGCAGATGTGCACCGGGGCCTCGTAGCCCGCGATGAGCCGTTTGTACGAGTTCACGGTTTGGTTGGTGACCGCGGTGATCTCGCGCGCGTGGTGCAGCAAGCCGGCGATGAAGCAGCGGCCGACCTTCGACAAGCCGAACTCGTCGCCGGGGTCGTGGAACGCGTTGACGTCGCCTTCGAACAACGAGACCTGCGTGTGCATCCCCGAGCCGAACGCGCCCTCGATGGGCTTGGGCATGAACGTCGCGTACACACCGAGCTCGGTGGCCACCTGCTTGACGACCTGACGGAACGTCATCACGTTGTCGGCCATGGTGAGCGCGTCGGTGTAGCGCAGATCAATCTCGTGCTGGCTCGGGCCGAGCTCGTGGAAGCTGTATTCCACCGGGATTCCCATCGCTTCGAGTGTCACGATGGTTTGGCGGCGCAGCTCGCTCACCATGTCGTGCTCGGTGAGATCGAAGAAGCCGGCGTGGTCGATCGGCACGGGCGGCGCGTTGGCCGACTCGAAGATGAAGAACTCCATCTCGGGCGCGGTGTAGAAGGTGAAGCCCTTGTCGCGAGCGCGTTCCAGGTTGCGCTTGAGCACGTAGCGGGGGTCGCCCTCGAACGGCTCCTCGGACAGGTGCTTGATGTCGCAGAACATCCGGGCGACGGGTGCGTCCTCGCCGCGCCACGGCACGATCTCGAACGTGCTCGGGTCGGGCATGGCGAGCATGTCGGATTCCTGGACCCGGCTGTAGCCCTGGATGGCGGAGCCGTCGAAGGTCATGCCTTCTTCGAGCGCGGTCTCGAGCTCGGCGGGGGTGATGGCGAAGCTCTTCAGCGTGCCGAGGACATCGGTGAACCAGAGGCGGACGAACCGGACACCGCGTTCTTCGACCGTCCGCAACACGTAGTCGAGTTGCTGCTGCATGCGAGCAGTCTACGGACGCCCGCGTACGATCCCCGAGGCCGCGTGCGGCCAGTAACAGAGCGTTCATGTTTGGGCGACCAGGCCACCAAGATCAGGAGACAGAGTGACCTACAAGGCCGAATACATCTGGATCGACGGCACCGAGCCGAGTGCGCGTCTGCGATCGAAGACCAAGATCCTGGCCGACGGCAAAGACCTGCCGATCTGGGGCTTCGACGGCTCGAGCACCAACCAGGCGCCGGGCAGCAACTCCGATTGTGTGCTCCAGCCGGTGGCGTCGTATCCCGACCCCATCCGGGGCGGTGACGACGTGCTCGTCATGTGCGAGGTGCTGCTGCCCGACATGACCCCGCACGAGACCAACACCCGCGCGCAGCTGCGCCCGGTGGCCGAGAAGTTCGCCGACCAGGAGCCGTGGTTCGGCATCGAGCAGGAGTACACGTTCTTCAAGGACGGTCGGCCCTACGGCTTCCCGCCCAACGGCTTCCCGGCACCGCAGGCCTTCTACTACTGCGGAGTCGGTGCCGACGAGGTGTTCGGGCGCGACGTGGTGGAGGCGCACCTCGAGGCGTGCCTCGACGCCGGGCTCGGCATCTCGGGAATCAACGCCGAGGTGATGCCCGGCCAGTGGGAGTTCCAGGTGGGCCCGCTCAGCCCGCTCGACGTGTCGGACCAGCTGTGGGTGGCGCGTTGGCTGCTGTACCGCGTGGCCGAGGACGTCGGCGTGTCGGCGACGCTCGACCCCAAGCCGGTGAAGGGCGACTGGAACGGTGCCGGCGCGCACACGAACTTCTCGACGAACGCCATGCGCGAGGGCTACGACCCGATCATCGCCGCCTGTGAATCGCTCGGGAAGAAGGCGCAGGAGCACGTCACCGGCTACGGGGCCGGCATCGAGAACAGGCTGACCGGGAGTCACGAGACCGCACCGTGGTCTGAGTTCAGCTACGGCGTCTCCGACCGGGGCGCGTCGGTGCGCATCCCGTGGCAGGTAGAGATCGACAAGAAGGGATACATCGAGGACCGGCGTCCCAACGCCAACATGGACCCGTACGTGGTCACGCGCCTCATCACCAACACGTGCTGTAGCGCGCTGGCGTAGCCCTCGAGAAGTACCGCACTCGACACGGGACCCGGTTCGCGGCCAGGATCTCCTGGACCGCATCTCGGGTCCTTTGTCGTTCCGAACGAAAGGTGGTGAGTCGTGGCGACTCCCAGCGATGTCCTGAAGACGATCAAGGACGAGGAGGTCGACATCGTCGACATCCGGTTCTGCGACCTGCCCGGCCTCATGCAGCATTTCTCCATCCCCGCGCACGAGCTCACCGAGGACGTGTTCGAGGACGGCTTGGGTTTCGACGGCTCGTCGATCCGCGGCTTCCAGGAGATCCAGGAGTCAGACATGCTCCTGATCCCCGACGCCGACACCGCGGTGATCGACCCGTTCACCAAGCACAAGACGCTCAACATCAACTGCTTCGTGAAGGATCCGGTCACCGGCGAGTCCTACAGCCGCGACCCGCGCTACATCGCCAAGAAGGCGGAGGACTACCTGCGCGGCACCGGCATCGCCGACACCGCGTACTTCGGTCCCGAGGCGGAGTTCTACATCTTCGACTCGGCGCGCTTCGACCAGAACCAGTACTCGGGCTACTACCACCTCGACTCGATCGAAGGTGTGTGGAACTCCGGTCGCGAGACCGAGCTCGACGGCAGCCCGAACCTCGGCTACAAGATCCGTTACAAGGAGGGGTACTTCCCCGTCTCGCCGATGGACCAGTACCAGGATCTCCGGTCGGAGATGCTGATGACGCTCGAGCGCGTCGGCATCCCGATCGAGGTGCAGCACCACGAGGTGGGCACCGCGGGCCAGGCCGAGATCGACATGCGCTTCGACTCGCTGGCGACGATGGCCGACAAGCTCATGCTCTACAAGTACGTGGTGAAGAACGTGGCACGCGCCGCGGGCAAGACCGTCACCTTCATGCCCAAGCCGCTGTTCCAGGACAACGGCTCCGGGATGCACGTGCACCAGTCGTTGTGGAAAGGCGGTGAGCCGCTGTTCTTCGACGAGAAGGGCTACGCGGGGCTGTCCGATCTCGCGCGCTGGTACATCGGGGGACTGTTGAAGCACGCGCCGTCGCTGCTCGCGTTCACCAACCCGACGGTCAACTCGTACAAGCGGCTCGTGCCGGGATACGAGGCGCCGGTGAACCTGGTGTACTCGCAGCGCAACCGTTCGGCCGCGGTGCGCATCCCGCTCTACTCGAAGAGCCCGAAGGCGAAGCGCATCGAGTTCCGTTGCCCCGACCCGTCGTGCAACCCGTACCTCGCGTTCTCCGCGCTGCTCATGGCCGGGCTCGACGGCATCCAGAATCGCATCGAGCCGCCCGCGCCCCTCGACCGCGACCTCTACGACCTGCCGCCCGAGGAGCTGGCCAAGGTGCCGCAGGTGCCGGGGTCACTCGAAGAGGTGCTCGACGCGCTGGAGGTCGACCACGAGTACTTGCTCGCGGGTGGCGTGTTCACCCCCGACGTGATCGAGACGTGGATCGCTTACAAGCGCGAGAACGAGGTCGACGCCCTGCGTCTGCGCCCCCACCCGTGGGAGTTCTACCTCTACTACGACATCTGAGCCGAGCCTGCTCTGCAAACGCGTTGGAGCCCCGGCCGGGGGGATGGCCGGGGCTCCTCACGCGAACGGTGTCGCGAGACGCGGCGAGGGTTACCGCATCCCGTCTCCGACGCTGGCGACGCTGAAGTCGGCGTTGACCTTGACCGTGACCTTGCTGCCGTCGGACTTGGTCATGTGCGCTTCGTAGGTTGCGCCTTCGGCGTCGTTCTCGACGCGGTCGACCGTCGCGCCCGGCACCGCGCCTTGCGCGGCGGCAGTCACCTTCGCCGCGGTGTCACCGGTGAGGAGGGCTTCGGTGATGCCGTTGGCGACGTGACCACCCTGGCTCGGGTCGGGCGCGGTGGCGGTGGCGGTGGTCGAAGCGCTCGATGTCGACGAGCCGGTCTGCGCGCTCGCAGTACCGAGGACCGATGCGCCGATGGCGCCACCGGCGATGGTGGCTCCGAGCATCGCCCCGCTGATCAGGGCTTTCTGGGCGAACTTCATGACGATGTGCTCCTTTGGGGTGTGGGGTTCTCGAGTGGCCGTCGACCGTTCGACGACGAACCCCACACTGAGCGGCGAACGCGAGCCTGCGGGTAGAGCGGGTCAAGAACCGTCGAAGGACCTTCTGGCAGTTCACGCAGAGCCAGGGGTGGCTACCCCCCGAACCGGGGCGGGCTACCACCGTGTCGTCGGCGCCGGGATGTTGCTAGGAACGGGGTGTGGGTGCGATCCGGCTGTGGGCGCGGGTGCTGCTGCGCAAGCACTGGCGCGCCGCAGTGTTCCTCGGTCTCTTGTGCGGGCTGGCGGCGGGTGCCGCGGGGCGGGTTGGGCCGCGGCGCGCCGGACCGCCGACGCCTTCCCGGCATTCGTGGCTTCGCACCAGCCGGCCGCGTTCGGCGTGGTCGTGTGTCCGGCGGGTCAGCGGGTCGACGCTCGGTGCTCCCTCACGCCGCCGACCGTCGCGCAACGCGACGAGATCCGACACGTCGCCGGGGTGGACGCGGTCGTTCGCGCGTCGGCACTGGTCGGACAATTGGGTGTGCGCGGTCGCCAGCAACTGGCGCTCGTCATCGCGCTGGCTGATCGTCCACCGGCGCGTCCCGATGGCCTCCTCGTCGCCGGCCGGACGGCAATCCCCACCCGGCCCGGCGATCTGGTGGTCAACGAGATCGCGGCCCGGATCTACCACCTGCGCGCCGGCGACCGCATCACCTTCACGCCGTACCTGGAGGATCAGGGCGGCGCGGCCGACAATGCCGGAGTTCCGAACGGACCGCCGGTTCGTGGCGTCGTGGCGGGGATCGTGCGTCAAGCAGCCGACTTCACTGCCGGCGCCCGCGGGGCCAATCAGGACAGCATGGCGATGTACGCCCCGCGCCGATGGTGGAACCAGGGTGCGACGTTCTACCGGTACGGCGCGCTGTCGAGCGTTTGGCTGAGGCCGGGTGCCGATCCGGCGTCGGTCAAGCAGGGGATCCGAGAGGCTGTGGCACCCGGACACGCGTCGTTCAATCCGACCGACGTCGCCGATGCCACGACGGTCTCCGACGCAATCGACTTCGAGGTGTGGGCCGCCCGCGCGTTCGCGATGGTCGTTGCGCTCGCGGCGCTGTTGCTCCTCAGCCAGGCGATCGCCCGCCAGGTCGGGCGCGAGAGTGACGACGCGTCGACGCTGCGATCGATGGGGTTCACGCGCCGCGCGTTCGCGTTGGCCACCGGGCTGCGCTGGTGCATGACCGCGGTGGTGGCGGTGATCACTGCCGCGCTCGTCCTCGTGCTGAGCTCGCCGATCGCACCCATCGGCTTGGCGCGTCGCACGATCACGAGCGCGGATGTCCACATTGACGCCCTCGTGATGTTCGCCACGACGGTGGGCGTGGCGTTCCTCGTGATCGGATTCGGCGCGCTCATGGGTTGGCGAGTGTCCGCGCCGAGCCGGCAGGCGCGTACGGTCGGAGCTGTCCGTTCGGTCCGTGCCCTCCCGCCGGCCGCGGCGACCGGCATCCGCGCGACCCTTCTCGGGTTGCGCCGGCCGCTCCGTAGCAACACCGGATCGGCGGTCGGCGCGATCGCGCTGGTCGCGATGACGGCCATCGCGGGGGTCGCGGTCATCACTTCGTACGACCGGGTCGTCACCGAATCGGCGCGCTACGGAGCGCCGTGGGACGCGGTGGTCGGGAACAACGCGTCGGTGTCGGAGGTCGACCAGACCGCGGCGGCACTGGCCAAGGTGCGGGGCGTGGGCGCCGCCGCGGGCATCCTCGATCTGGACAACACCGTGATCAAGCAGGAGAAGGTGCCCTTGATCAGCTTTCTCCCGGTGCGGGGGCAGCGAGCGACGATCGGCCCCGAGATCGTCGAAGGCCGCGCGCCCACCCGCGCCGGTGAGGTTGCGCTCGCCAGCGTCACGATGCGCCGGCTCGGGGTCTCGATCGGCGATCGCATCGTTATGCACGTCCCCAACACGCCGCTGGGGCCGCTGCCGGCGCGGGTCGTGGGCCGCGCCATCGTCAACAACACCTACGGGCTCGAGCCCGGTGAGGGAGGAGTGATCGCGAGCGCCTGGGCGAAGGAGGAGGCCCCCAAGGCGGGCTTCGACCCCGTTCCCCAACAAATCGCGGTGAAGGTTGCCGACGGCGCGTCGCGCGCCACGGTGTTGCGCGATCTCCGACGTGCCTTCCCGCAGTCGTACGGGCTGTCCGTGCCGAGCACCGGCCTGCGGAATCTGGGTCGGCTCCGAGGACTCCCGTGGATGCTGGTCGCGATGCTCTTCGCGTTGGCCGTAGGAGTGACGTTGCACGCGCTCGTCACTGCGATCCGACGCCGTCGCCATGAGCTGGCGATCCTGCGCTCCCTCGGGTTCACCGCGGGCAACACGCGGTCGTCGCTCGGGTGGCAGATGGTGGCCACGAGCGCGATCGCGGCCGGAGTGGGGCTGGTGCTCGGCGTGGCGGTGGCCCGACTCGGCTGGCGAGGCATTGCGCACGCGAATGGTCTCGAGAGCCGGTGATTCCACTCTGGCCGGTGGCGGCGGTGGTTGCGCTCGCGGTGGTCGTGCCGCTGCTGCTCTCGGTCGTCCCGACGGTACGCGAATCCCGTCGCCATCTCGGTGGGGTGCTGCGCGTGGAGTGAGGTGCCTACAACGGCGTGTCGTCAGCGTGCAGGTGGTGCTCACGCTCGACGAGGTACGCGTCGAGGTCGTCGCCCTTGCGACGGAGTTCCGCGCGCACGTCGTCGGCGGTGAGCACGAGGAATGCGCGCTGCTCGATGGCATCGGCGACGCGCGCACCGGCGACCTCGGCTTCGACCAGAGGGTAGTCAGGCGTCCGCATCGGGAGTTGCTCGCCGACGAAGCGGATCTGTTCGACAATGTTGGTCATCACACCGGCGGGGCACAGGCACGAAACGCCGACACCGTACGGTCGCAAGTAGAGAAACAACGACTCCGACAACATCACCACCGCGGCTTTGCTGGCGGCGTAAGGCGTGCGGTCGTACGCGTAGTTGATGAGGCCGGCGGTCGACCCGGTGTTCACGATGTGTCCGCGGCGTTGCTCCATGAGCAGCGGGAGAAAGACCTCGTTGCTGCGTACGATCCCGAGCACGTTGAGATCCAACACCCGCTGCCATTCGTCGGCCGACAGTGCCTCGGGACGACCGGCCGTCATCACGCCGACGTTGTTCACCACCACGTCGACGGCACCGAACTCGTCGAGGCACCGGTCGCGTGCGTTCACGAAATGCTCGAGCCGGGCAACGTCGCACACCTGGGCCACCGCGGTGTGGCCCGCGGTTTTGATCTCTTCGGCGACGGTCGCAGCGCGCGTGTCGTCGACGTCGGTGACCAGGACCCGGCTGCCCCGAGCGGCGAGCTCGTGTGCGATCGCCCGGCCGATCCCACTGCCGGCGCCGGTGACGACGGCCACCGCGCCGTTGAGGTCGAATGCCGCCAACTCGGTCATGGGAGCGACGGTACCCCGCGGGGCCTGGGACACCCTTCCCGCCTAACATCGCCGGAATGGGACGGTTGCGCTACGGGGCGCGCCTCGGGGGCGAATTCGTCGCGTATTCGGTGGTCAACCGGGCGTGGTGGGTCATCCCGCTGGTGCTGCTGTTGGCCGTCGTGGCGCTCGCCATCGTCGTGGGGCAAGCGGCCGCGCCCTACACCCTCTACACCCTCTTCTGAACCGAACTCTTCTGACCGTGACGCCCTCCACCTGGCTCGAGATCCCGGCGCTGCCGCGCGCCGCCCCGCGGGGTCGGTGGCACACCCTCGCGGTGCGGCTGCTGCTCCCGCTCGGGATCGCCGCCCTGCTCTGGCTGATCCACCTCACCGTCGCGGCGGCGATCGTCGTGGTCGCGGTGATCGTGCTCACGGTGCTCGGCTGGGTGAGCCCCGCGTTGGCACAGCGCGTCGAGCACCTGATGGCGCGCTTCGGCGTGATCGTCGGGCGCGCCATCGCACTCGTGCTCCTCACCATCGTGAACCTGTTCGTGTTCACCCCGATCGCATTCGTGATGTGGCTGTTCCGCTACGACGCGCTTGCTCCGGGGGTTCGGCGGAACGAGACTTCGTTCTGGCACGGGCACACCGGTCGGTTGTTGCCCACGCACCAGTTCACCGACGAGCGCGCGCTCTGGTCGCGCGTCGGCGAGTCGCGGCCACGGCGTCGCCCGGTGTTGCGGGTCGCGACTGTCGTGGGCGTCGTGGTGCTGCTGCTGCTCGCCGATCTCGGCGCGGGATGGATCTACGACCAGGTGAGCAGCGAGACGCACGGCACCGCAGCGGTCGCCGCCAGCGGTTTCGACCCGGTGGCGCAGCCCGCGTTGCGTGACAGCCCGTGGGCGGCCGAAGTGCTCGCCGAGCAGACCGCGCTGCCCAACGTCACCGACTCGTTCCTCGGCTACCGCATGGGCAGCAAGGCGTCGCAGTACACCAACATCTTCGAAGGCATCCGCAAGAGCTACCAGTCGTCGGCGCCGGGCAAGAAGGTGTCGGTGTGGTTCTTCGGCGCGTCGGCGCTCTTCGGCGACGGCCAGCGCGACGACCACACCATCCCGTCGGAGTTCGCGCGGCTCGCCGAGGCCGACGGCATCCCGCTCGAGGTACGCAACTACGGCCGTCCCGGCACGGCCATGTGGCAGGAGCTCGAGCTGTTCGAACAGACGATCTCCACCGGACAGAAGCCCGACCTCGTCGTGTTCTACGACGGGTTCAACGACCTGGCGTGGCAGATGAACGTGGAGCTCACCACCGAGCCCACCAACATCTACGACCCGACGCGCGGCAAGGCGTCGAACGCGGGCGTGTCCGACACCAATGCCACCGCCAAACAGAGCGCACCGACGTCGAGCTCCGGTACGACCTTGTCGGATGTCGCGGGCGCGTACTGGGATCAGAGCGGAACTCACCACGTGTACGACGCGCTGCACGATCTGTTCGCCGGATCCGATCCCGCGCCGGTGCAGTTTGCCAAAGGGGTGCAGCAGCGCGACACCACCGGCACGGCCGCAGGCACCGACGTGACGCAGGCCGCGAAGAACGCGGTGTCGATCCAGTCGCGCGCCGCGTCGCTGGCGACCGCAGTGGCAACGTCGGTGGGCGCTGACGCGAGTTTCTTCTGGCAGCCCAACGTGTTCACGAAGCAGCTGACGCCCGACGAGCAGGCCTACCTCGGGTTGGACGGGTATCAGCCCGAGCGTTGGAACCCGGCGGTGAAGGAGGTGCGGTCGCTGCTGAAGCGCACGCCGTACGTTGACGTGAGCAACGCGCTCGATGGAGGGACCGACCCCGTCCTCTGGGACTTCGTGCACACGAACGAAGAAGGCGCGCGCCGCTCGGCCGTCGCGCTCTACGCGCACTTGAAGGCCGCGATGAAGGATCGGATCGACGCGAACCGGTCGTCGCGATGAAGATCCTCGGGATCAGCGCGTTCTACCACGACTCCGCCGCCGCGCTGCTCGTCGACGGCGACATCGTCGCCGCCGCCCAGGAGGAACGCTTCACCCGCAAGAAGCACGACGCCGCGTTCCCGGAGCACGCGATCGCGTACTGCCTCCAGCGGGGCGCCGTCGGCCGCGAGGGTGTCGACGCCGTCGTCTACTACGACAAGCCGATCACCACGTTCGTGCGCTTGCTGAAGACGTACCTGCGAGTCGGGCCGAAGGGCATTCGTTCCTTCTCGTCGGCGATGCCCACGTGGACGCGCGAGAAGCTCTGGATTCCCTACGAGATCGAGCGCGGACTGCAACGCATCGGCTCCAGGTTGCCGAAGGACCTCTGGTTCACCGAGCACCACGAGAGCCACGCCGCGAGCGCGTTCTTCCCGTCGCCGTTCGAACGTGCCGCCATCCTCACGTTCGACGGCGTGGGGGAGTGGGCCACCAGCAGCGTCGGCGTGGGCGAGGGTAACCGGATCGAACTGCAGCGTCAGCTCAATTTCCCCAACTCGCTTGGTCTCCTCTACTCCGCGTTCACCTACTTCTGCGGCTTCCGGGTGAACTCGGGCGAGTACAAGCTGATGGGACTCGCGCCCTACGGCGAGCCCGTCTACGTCGATCGCATCTTCGAGCACCTGATCGATCTCCGGCCTGATGGCTCGTTCCGCATGGAGATGAAGTACTTCAACTACCTCTCCGGGCTCACCATGACCAACCGGCGCTTCGCCGAGCTGTTCGACGGCCCCGCCCGCAAGCCCGAATCCGAGATCACCAAGCGCGAGCTCGACCTCGCCGCCTCCATCCAGGTGGTCACCGAGGAGATCGTGCTCAGCATGGCGCGCGCGGCGGCCGAGTCGACCGGTGCGCGCGACGCGTGCCTGGCCGGTGGCGTGGCGCTCAACTGCGTCGCGAACGGTCGGCTGCTGCGCGAGGGGCCGTTCGAACGGATCTGGATCCAACCCGCGGCGGGCGACGCCGGCGGTGCGGTTGGCGCCGCGCTCTACGGGTGGCACCAGATTCTCGGCAATCCGCGCGATGTCGACGGTCTCCACGACCGGATGCAGGGTGCGTATCTCGGCCCGCGCTTCGAGACCGACGAAATCGCCGCGTGGCTCGACGAACACGGCTATCCCTACGAGCGGGTCGAGGGCCAGCCGCGCGCGGAGCGCATCGCGCGCTCGATCGCCGACGGCGAGGTAGTGGGTCTGCTCCAGGGCCGTATGGAGTTCGGTCCGCGTGCCCTCGGGCACCGCTCCATTGTCGGCGACCCGCGCTCACCGGCGATGCAGTCGATCATGAACCTGAAGATCAAGTACCGCGAGTCGTTCCGACCGTTCGCACCCGCGGTGCTCGACGATCAGGCCAGCAAGTATTTCGAGATCGAACCCGGTGTGGAGTCGCCCTACATGCTGCTCGTCGCCGACGTGCGCCCCGAATGGCGGGTCGACGACACCCACGACCACGCACGCAGCGCCGATCTTCGTACGTGGGTCAACGAGATTCGTTCGACCATCCCCGCGGTCACCCACGTCGATTTCTCGGCGCGCTTGCAGACCGTGGCCCGGGAATCGAGTCCCGACTTCCACGCCATCATCGAGGCCTTCGATCGGCTGACCGGTTGCCCGGTCGTCATCAACACGTCGTTCAACGTGCGCGGCGAACCCATCGTGTGCACGCCGGAAGACGCGTATCGCTGCTTCATGCGCACCGAGATGGACACGCTGGTGCTGGAAGACTGCATCCTGAGCAAACGCGACCAGCCCGAGTTCGCCGACGCCGCGAACTGGGAAGTCGACTTCGTCCTCGACTGACAGAGGAGATGCAGTGGAGGCGTGGCCGGATGGCCGGGACGCCGGAACGGAATCGACCCGGGCGAAGGGAGATGCAGTGGAGGCGTGGCCGGATGGCCGGGACGCCGGAACGGAATCGACCCGGGCGAAGGGAGATGCAGTGGAGGCGTGGCCGGATGGCCGGGACGCCGGAACGGAATCGACC
>Ga0075026_100000226_pt1 | contig 21680 bp, 22 predicted proteins | sample Str012_2_FD_71392 | JGI IMG/M metagenome (GOLD analysis project Ga0075026, IMG submission 71392) | Freshwater sediment microbial communities in response to fracking from Pennsylvania, USA - Straight Creek_MetaG_SC_2012 | ecosystem: Environmental > Aquatic > Freshwater > Creek > Sediment... | reverse complement strand
AAGAACCCGCTGCGCGTGCTCGACTCCAAGCGCCCCCAGGACGCCGAGCTGGTGTCGGCAGCACCGCGCATTGCGGAGTTCTACAGCGATGCCGCGGCGGCGCACTTCGAGGCCGTCCAACGCGGCCTGCGGGCCATCCACATCCCGTTCACCATCGACCCCACGCTGGTGCGCGGTCTCGACTACTACCGCCACACCACGTTCGAGTACCAGGGCGGCACGCTCGACTCGGCGCAGAACGCGCTCGGCGGTGGCGGCCGCTACGACGGCCTCGTCGAGTCGCTCGGCGGCCCGGCCACCGCTGGTGTCGGGTTCGCGATGGGACTCGACCGCACGCTGCTTGCGTGCGACGACGAGGGTGTGTTCGCACCGCCCTCCACCGCCGTCGACGTGTTCGTCGTCGACACCACCGGTGGCGCCGAGGCACTGCACATCACCACCCAGTTGCGGTCCGTCGGCATTCGTGCCGACCGCGCCTACGAGAACCGCAGCATGAAGAGCCAGATGAAGGGCGCCGACCGCAGTGGCGCCACCTTCGCCGTCATCGTCGGCAGCAACGAGGTCGAGGCCGGCACCGTCGTCGTGCGACCCCTTCGCGCCGAGGAGGCCTCTCAGGCCTCGATTCCCCGTACCGATCTCATCGACCACCTGAAGAAGGCACTTTCATGAGTTCCACCTCCATGCGTACCCACCAGTGCGGCGAGCTGCGCCCCGAGCAGATCGGCGGCACCGTCACGCTCGCCGGATGGGTGGCCACCCGTCGCGAGCACGGCGAGAAGCTGGCGTTCATCGACCTGCGCGACCACAGCGGCGTCACCCAGTGCGTGGTCGACAACACCGTCGACGTACGCGCCGAGTACGTCGTGCGCATCACCGGCACTGTCGCCGCACGGCCCGCCGAGAACGTCAACACCAAGTTGCCCACCGGCGGCATCGAGCTGCAGGACTGCGTGGTCGAGGTGCTCAACGCGGCCGAGGCGCCGCCGTTCCCCATCAACGAGCGCGCCGACCAGGTGGCCGAGAACACCCGCCTGCAGTACCGCTATCTCGACATCCGCCGCGAGCGGATGCAGCGCAACCTGCGTCTGCGTGCCGCCGTCAACAGCGCCATTCGCACCGCCATGGAAGCGCAGGGCTTCGTCGAGGTGGAAACCCCGATGCTGGTGCCCAGCACGCCCGAGGGTGCCCGTGAATTCATCGTGCCCAGCCGCCAGCAGCCCGGTTCGTTCTATGCACTTCCGCAGAGCCCGCAGCTGTTCAAGCAGCTCTTGATGGTGGCCGGCATCGACCGCTACTACCAGCTCGCGCGCTGCCTGCGCGACGAAGACCTCCGCGCCGACCGGCAGTACGAGTTCATGCAGCTCGACGCCGAGATGAGCTTCGTCGACCAGGACGACGTGCACACCGCCATCGGCGCCGCAGTGCTGGCAGCCGCAGAGGCCACTGGCAAGGACACCGGCGGCGAGATCGTGAAGATCACGTGGCACGAGGCCATGAACCGGTTCGGCATCGACAAGCCCGACCTCCGCTTCGGCATGGAACTGCAGGAACTCACCGACGGCTTCGCCGACACGGGGTTCAAGGCGTTCGCCGGCGCGCACACCATCAAGGGCATCAACGCCTCCGGCAAGGCCGATGAGTTCGGCCGCAACAAGCTCGACGCGATGACCGACAAGGCCAAGCAGATGGGCGCCAAGGGTCTGGTGTGGCTGAAGGTGGCAGCCGACGGCAGCCTCGAGTCGCCGGTGGTGAAGTTCCTCAGCGAGGCCGAGCAGGCCATGGTGAAGGAGCGTCTCGACGCGCAGCCGGGCGACCTGCTGCTCATCGTCGCCGACGACTGGACCACGGCGTGCGAGGTGCTCGGCACCCTGCGCAACGACATCGGCCGCCCGCCGGTGTTCGAGGGCCCCTACCGCTACCTGTGGGTGGTCGACTTCCCGCTGTTCATCGGCGTCGACGACACCAGCGGTCGCCCCATTCCAGGTCACCACCCATTCACCCAGCCGCACCCCGACGACCTCCACCTGCTGGAGACCGAACCGCTGAAGGTGCGCAGTCAGGCCTACGACCTCGTGCTCAACGGGTGGGAGCTCGGTTCGGGTTCCATCCGAATCCATCAGCCCGAACTGCAGGCGCGTGTTTTCGGCATCTTGGGCATCAGCGACGAAGAGGCGCAGAAGAAGTTCGGCTTCTTCCTCAATCCCTTCCGTTACGGCGCCCCGCCCCACGGGGGCTTCGCATTCGGCATCGACCGTCTGGTGGCGATCCTCGCGGGCGAGGAGAACATTCGCGAGGTCATCGCCTTCCCGAAGACCCAGAGCGGCATGGACCCGATGACCAACGCGCCCACGCCCGTCATCGGCAAACAGCTCGACGAGCTGGGCATCCGCCTCCTGCCGCCGAAGGCCTGACCCGGTTCATGGCCAGCGCCCACTTCCGCGCCGGCGTCGTCATCGTCGTCCGTCACCCCGACCTCTCGCGTGTGATGGTGTTCGAACGCGTCGACCAGCCGGGCAGCTGGCAGCTGCCCCAGGGTGGCATGAAGGCGGGAGAGCAGCCGATCGAGGCGGCCTGGCGCGAGCTGGGGGAGGAGACCGGTCTCGGCGAGGCCGAGGTGGTGGCGCGTGCCGAGTTTCCCGACTGGATCGTCTACGAGTGGCCCGACGACGTGCAGGCCACCAGTGGTGGCACGCACCACCGCATCGGCCAGGCGCAGAAGTGGTTCCTGTTCGACGCGGTGTCGGCCGGCGTCGTGCCCACCCCCGATGGCATCGAGTTCGGTGCATGGCAGTGGGTCGAGCCCGCCTGGCTCCTCGAGCACGTCGTCGGATGGCGCCGCGACGCCTACACACGGGTGCTCGGCACGCTGTAGCGGCTACCGTCCACATCGTGTCCGACCTGTTCAGCGCCGCCGCCGAGGATCGCCTGCGCCAGCAGGCGCCGCTGGCCGCGCGGCTGCGCCCACGCACCCTCGACGACGTGGTGGGGCAGGAGCACCTGGTGGGCGCCGGCCGCCCGCTGCGCCGGCTCGTCGAGCAGGATCGGCTCACCAGCGCCATCTTCTGGGGGCCGCCCGGCACGGGAAAGACCACCCTGGCGCTGGCCGTTGCCGGCAGCACGCAGCGCGCGTTCGAGCAGCTCAGCGCCGTGAACGCCGGTGTGAAAGACGTGCGCGAGGTCATCGAGCGCGCACGCGGACGCCTGGGCCAACACGGCCGCGGCACCATCTTGTTCCTCGACGAGATTCACCGGTTCTCCAAGGCGCAGCAGGACGCCCTCCTCCCCGCCGTGGAGGACGGAACCCTCACGCTCATCGGCGCCACCACCGAGAATCCGTTCTTCGAAGTGAACGCACCTTTGCGCAGCCGCAGCACGCTGTTCCGTCTCGAACCATTGGCGAAGGCCGACATCCGCACGCTCATCGCCCGTGGGCTGCAGGCCGAAGGCCGCGAGGCCGACGCCGACGCCATCGAGCACCTCGCCGATCGGGCCGGTGGCGACGGCCGTCAGGTGCTCACGGCGCTCGAGGTCGCATGTGCGCTCGCCCATCCCGGACGCGTGCAGCTCGAGCACGTCGAGAGTGCGTTGGGCACCAGCGCGCTGCGCTACGGACGCGACGATCACTACGACGTCGTCAGCGCGTTCATCAAGAGCATGCGGGGCAGCGACCCGCAGGCCGCGGTGTACTACCTGGCTCGCATGCTCGAGGCCGGGGAGGACGCTCGGTTCATCGCTCGTCGCATGGTGATCTTCGCCAGCGAAGACGTGGGCCTCGCCGATCCGCAGAGTCTGCTCGTGGCCGTCGCTGCGGCCCACGCGCTCGAACACGTAGGGCTTCCCGAGGCGCAACTGAACCTCAGCCAGGCGGCCATCCACCTGGCGACGGCGCCGAAGAGCAACCGCGCGGCGCTCGCCATCTGGAACGCGCGAGCCGCCGTGCAGCAGGGTGCCGTGGGCGAAGTGCCTGCTCACCTTCGCGACGCCCACTACCAAGGGGCACAGTCCCTCGGTCACGGGGTCGGCTACGACTACCCTCATGATCATCCTGATGGCTGGGTGGCACAGCAGTATCTGCCCACCGAGCTGCACGATCAGCGTTATTACGAACCGTCCGACCACGGCGCCGAGCAACAGGTGGCCGAGCGGATGCAACAGAGGGAGCAACATCGCACATGACCGCAGGTGAACTGGCTGTCCTGATGGCAGCGGTGTTGTGCTGCATCGGTTTCGCGGCGCTGGTGGTCGTGTTGATGCGGGTGCTCGATTCGCTGAAGATGCTGCGCGCCGAGGTGGGCACACTACGCGCCGAGACCACACCACTGCTGCTCGAGATGCGTGCGTCCACGCGCGACGCACGCGACATCGTCGAGGAAGCGCGCGACGATCTCGAGCGCTTCGACCGGGTGCTCGGCTCGGCCGAGGCCATCAGCGGTGCGGTCGTGGGCGGCAGCCGGGTGGCACGCGCTGCCCTGTCGGCCCCGGTCATCAAGACGGTCGCCATCGGCACCGGCACGTCGCGCGCGGTGAAGCGGTTACGGCGCACCGAGCGTCGTCAGCTGCGTGGCACGAAGGGACGCAGGAGCGCATGATGAAGCGACTCACGTGGTTCGTCGGAGGTGCCGTCGCCGGCGTGGCCGGTGTCGGTCTGGCCAAGCGGAAGGTGAAGGAGGCCGCGGTCGACTTCGCCCCGGCCAACGTGGCCAAGAAGGTCACCGACCGAGTGAAGGACGCATTCCAGGAAGGTCGACGGGCGATGCAGGCCAAGGAGCACGAGCTGCGCGCCGTGCGCGACGGCCGTGTCGATTCCCTCGCCGACTCGCTCGACGAGGGCGACGAGGTGCTCGTCGACGGTCGGCCGGTCGAGCCCGGTCAGGTCATCGTGTTGCGGCAGGTGCGCGACCAGCGCGCGCAGCCGCCCCGTCGGCGCGATCGGGCATGAACGGGGCGCTCGTCGCCGACCTGTGTGCCGTCATCCCGAGCGATCGGGTGCACACCAACGCCACCGAACTCGGGCTGTACGGCCGCGACGCGTCCAACATCGAGGGAACTGCCGGTGTCGTGTGCTTTCCGCTCACCGTCGAGGAGGTGCAGGGGGCGGTGCGCGCCGCCGTGCGCCATGGTGTGCCGTTCGTGGCGCGTGGTGCCGGCACCGGCCTGGCCGGCGGCGCGGTGCCGCTGCACGACGCGGTGGTCATCACCACCACGAAGATGAACCGCGTGCTGTCGGTCGACCACGTCAATCGATTCGCGTGGGTCGAGCCGGGCGTGCTCAATCTCGACCTCACCCGGCAGGTCAGCCCGCTGGGCATGCACTTCGCGCCCGATCCCAGCAGCCAGCAGAGCTGCTCCATCGGCGGCAACGTGGCCAACAACTCCGGTGGTCCGCACTGTCTCGCCGACGGTGTCACCGCGGCCCACATCCTGGGGCTCGAGGTGGTGCTCAGCGACGGGTCGGTGGTGGTGCTGGGAGGCCCCGAGCCCGAGATCGACGGCCTCGACCTGCGCGGCGCGTTCGTGGGCAGCGAGGGAATGTTCGGCGTCGCCACCAAGGTGTGCGTGCGACTCACGCAGAACCCGCCGGCGGTGCGCACGATGCTGATGGACTTCTCGTCGGTCGATGCCGGTGCCCACACCGTCAGCGCCATCATCGCCGCCGGGATGGTGCCCGCGGCGCTCGAGATGATGGACCAGCTGTGCGTGCAGGCCGTCGAGGCCTACATCCATGCCGGGCTGCCACTCGACGCCGCCGCCGTGCTGCTGGTGGAGGTGGCAGGGCTGCCTCACGGCGTGGAGGCCGACGTGCAACGCATCGTCGACATCGGACGGGCCCACGGTGCGCGCACGGTGCGCATCGCCCAGGACGAAGCCGAGCGGGCGTTGCTGTGGAAGGGACGCAAGACCGCGTTCGGGGCGATCGCCCGCATCAAACCCAACTACTACCTCCACGACACCGTGGTGCCCCGGCGGGTGCTGCCCGACGTGCTGCGACAGGTGTACGACATCGCACGGCGTCACGACCTGCTCGTGCTCAACGTGTTCCATGCGGGCGACGGCAATCTGCATCCGCTGCTGGTCTTCGACCAGCGCGAGCCCGGGGTGATGGATCGTGTGCACGCTGCGGGCGAAGAGATCGTGCGAGCGTCGGTGGCCGCCGGGGGAGTGCTGTCGGGAGAGCACGGCATCGGGCTCGAGAAGCGCGACTTCATGCCGCTCATGTTCGATCCCGCCGACCTCGAGGCCCAGGCGGCGATGCGTCGGGCGTTCGACCCCACCGGTCTCGCCAATCCGTTCAAGGTGCTGCCGAGTGCCGCCGGGTGCGGCGACCTGCAGCACGTACCCGATGGAGCGTGGGTGTGATCGACCTCGCCGACTTCGCCGAGCAGGTGGGCACCGACGGTCCGGTCACGATCAGCGGTCTGGGCACTCGAGGCGGGCCGCAGCCCGGCGTGCGGTGCGTCAGAGCGCCCGACGGCGTCGACTGGGTGCAGCCCGACGAGATGATCGTGTGCTGCGGTGCCGGCACGCCGGTCGATGCGCTGGTGGCTGCGCTGGCCGAGTACGGCCAGACGGTTGCGTTGCCCTCTGGTGGCACGGTCGGCGGTGCGTTGTCGGTGGGCCGCAGCGACGTCCGCCGACTGGGCTATGGCCCGGTGCGCGACGTGCTGCTGCAGGCGCGCTACGTGTCGGCCGCGGGCGAGGTCGTGAAGGCCGGCGGGCCTACCGTGAAGAACGTGAGCGGCTTCGATCTGTGCCGCTTGCTCGTCGGTGCTCGCGGCGCGCTCGGCTTTCTCGGCGAGGTGCTGCTGCGCACGCGTCCGATCCCGGCGGCCTCACAGTGGTGCTGCGTCGAGGCAGTCGAGCCGTTCTCGACGTTCGGGTCGCTGCACCGGCCCGTCAGCGTGCTCTGGGACGGCGCGCGAGTGTGGGTGCTCCTCGAGGGTCATCCGGCCGACATCGATCAGCAGGCGTCCGGTGCGGGTCTCCAAGCGGTCGACGGTCCGCCTCCGCTGCCCTCGGGATCGCGTCGATCGCTCCACCCCGCCGACATCGTCACCTGTTCGGGATCGTTCATCGCCGAGGTGGGGGTGGGCATCGTGCATCACGCCGACGCCTGGTCGTCGCCGCCGCGTGCAGCCCGAGTCGACTCGCTCGCTCGGGCGGTGCGACACGAGTTCGATCCCACCGGTCGTTGCAATCCCGGCCTCGATGTCTGACCCGGCGTCGGCCGCACGTGCGGCAGCCACGGCATGGGGTCTCGGCGAACCGGTGCACCTTCGCACGGGCATGAGTTCGCTGTGGTCGGTCGATGACGAGGTGGTGTTGCGGGTGAGCACCGACGTCGCGCGCGCCGAACGCTGGCACTGGCTCAGTGGCGAGCTCGCCCGTCGGGGCGTCCGGGTGCCCCGGTCGCTCGGTACCACCGTGTTCCGTCATGACGAATGGGCAGTCGCCCGGGTCGAGCACATTCGTGGGGCCGGCCCGGTCGACTGGAGGGAGGTCGGTGCGATGGTGCGACGCGTGCACGACATCGCACCTGGCGACCTCGCGTCGCGCGTGGATCTGCCGTGGTGCGGATCGTTTCCGCATTGGAACCTCGATCGACAGTTCGCCGACCTGTGCGCGCACATCGACGCCGAGGCGAAAGCGGGGATGCGAGCGTGTCTACAGCGGTGGGACGGCTGGCGTCATGTGCTGGTGGAGTCGCCCAGCGTGGTGTGTCACGGCGATCTGCATCCGGGCAACGTCATGGCCGGACCCGACGGACCGGTGCTGATCGACTGGGATCTCATGTGCATCGGTCCGGCAGCGTGGGATCACGCCCCGTTGCTGCGATGGGAGGAACGCTGGAGCGATCGCTGGGGAGGTGGGCCGGGAACGTACGACGCGTTCGCCGAGGGCTACGGGCGGTCGCTGCGCGACGACTGGGTGGGCCAGGCGCTGGCCGAGATGCGTCTGCTGGTGTCCACCCTGATGCGAGTGCGCGCCACGGCCGAGCACCCCGAGGCGGGTGTGGAACTCGAGCGACGGCTGCGCTGGTGGCGAGGCGACCTCGACGCGCCGCCGTGGGAACCGCAGTAGCTCGGTGGTCGGTCAGCCGGGCTGGCAGGTGGGACAGTAGTAGCAGGCACGTCCGCCGAGTTCGGCGATCTGCACCGGTGTGTCGCAGCGCAGGCAGATGTCGCGGTGATACACGTAGGTGGTATCGCCGCGGGCGGCCCGGCCCTTCGGGATCGGGTATCGCTTGCGGTCGATGGTGATGATGCGGTTGTCCTTCACGCCTTGCCGCAGCATCGACGCCAGCGTGTCCCACAGTGCGACGAGCTCGTCGTGAGTGCACGAGCGGGCGGGACGACGCGGGTCGATGCCGTTGACGAACAGCGCTTCCGCCCGATACACGTTGCCCACGCCTGCCATCACCTTCTGGTCGAGCAGGACGGCGCCGATGGGCTGGGCACTGCGCTGCATCCGCTGCACCGCCACGGCGGGCTTCGCGTCGCGCCGCAGCGGATCCGGACCGAGGCGTGCGATGACGGCGTCGCGATCGTCGGCCGACCCGATGCTGCAGTCGGTGGGGCCGGCGAGATCGACGGTGCCGAGGTCGGTACGCATGCGCATCCTCACCATGCCGATCGGCGCCGGCTGGTCGGGGCCGGGGGCGACCCGGAACTTGCCGAACAGTCCGAGATGCACATGGCCGACGAGGCCGTTGGCCCAGTGGTAGAAGAGATGTTTGCCGTACGGCTCGATTCGCCGCAGTGCCACCCCGTCGACGAGCGCGGCATCGGATGCGAACCGACCCTGTGGCGACGTCACCTCGACGGGACGACCCACGAGCAGTGGCGTGTGGTCCTTGGCAATGCGATGGATCGTGTGGCCCTCGGGCATGAGCGGGAGGGTACGGTGAGGACGCCGTGAAACTCCATCTCGACGACCAAGAACTCGCCAAGTGCGTCAGCTGCGGCCTGTGCCTGCCGCACTGTCCCACGTTCCGTGTCACCGGCGAGGAAGCCCTGTCACCCCGTGGCCGCATCGCCGCCATCCGAGCGGTGCACCTCGAGGATGCACCGGTCACCGTCGATTTCGTTCGTTTCATGGAGTCCTGCGTCCAGTGCCGCGGTTGCGAGCCGGCGTGCCCCAGTGGCGTTGCCTACGGTCACCTGCAAGAGGGTGTGCGCGAGACGCTCGCCGAGCACAACACCATCACCCCGTGGTGGCAGCGTGTCGGCCTGTCGGTGTTGCCACACCACCGGATGCTGCTCGCCGGGTCCACGGCGCTGGCCGCGGCACAACGGGTGCGGCTGGTGCCTCGGCGTGTGCCGATCGCCACCATCGCGCTGCGGCGAGGCCCGGCGGTTCGCTCCACCGGCACCGACGTGTGGTTGTTCACCGGGTGCGTGATGGACGCGTGGCTGCGCGACACGCATCGCAGTACGGCCACGGTGCTGGCGCACCTCGGTGTCACGTTCCAGACGCCGGGTGCGGGCGGTGGCTGTTGCGGGGCGCTGCACACCCATGCCGGGCTCACCGACTCGTCGCGTTCGATGGCGCAGCGGGTCATCGCGTCTATGCCGGGCGACGCGCCCATCGTCGTCAACTCGGCAGGGTGCGGTGCTGCACTGAAGGAGTACGGCCAGCTGCTCGGCACACCGTCGGCCGAGGTGTTCAGCAGTCGCGTGCTCGACGTGCACGAGTTCGTCGCTCGCCACGTCGATCGCCTGCAGCCGCGCCGTCACCTCGGCACGGTCATCGTGCAGGATCCGTGCCACCTGCGCCACGTGCAGAAGGCGCACCTGGCCGTGCGTACCGTGCTCGCACCGGTGGCACACCTCGTGGAGCTCGACGACGACGGTCTGTGCTGTGGTGCGGGCGGCGCCTACTCGGCGCTCGAACCCGAGTTGGCCGAGCAGATTCGCGCGCGCAAGCTCGAGTCGATCGCTCGCGCCGGCGATGGAGTCGTCGCCAGCGCGAACCCTGGCTGTGCCATGCACCTGGCCGCCGCCGGGCTGGTGGTTCGCCACCCCATCGACCTGTTGGCCGAGGCCTTGTGAACGGACGCTACGACCACCTCGCCGAACGGCTCGACGCCATCGCCGAGGAACTCGACGACACCATGTTCGATCAGCTGCGCGAGGCCGCGGCCGACACGTCGGCGCGCCCGCCCGACGACAGACGCCTCATGCAGGCGCGGCGCGCCATCGAAAAGGCGTCGCAGCTGCTCCGCGGGCGCGACGACGCTCACTAGAGTGCGCGCGCTGGCCGTGGCGCGCCTTCTCGCCGATCGTATGGGCCTGGCCGACCGGGTGACGTTCGTCGAGCACGGTCTCGGCGGCGAGCAGTCGGCCGGGAGAGCGAGAGTCAGGTGGGCACGAGCTCGTCGCCGACGCTGACGTCGCCCGGCTGCACGACCGTGCAGTACACGCCCACTGCCTGGCCGAGATCGCGCACCACATGGCGCAGGATGGCCCGATCGGCGGGTACGTCGGCCGCGATGGGTTTGGTGAGCGACGCACAGCGGGGGCAGTCGTTCTTCACCTCGATGACGGCCGTGCCGATGGCGAACCGACGTCCGGACCACTCGAACTCGGGGTGACCGTCGACATCACCGGTGTCGACCACGATGCTGGGCCGGAACCGACGCACGTCGACGACGGAGTCGGGGAGTGCCGCCTGCATCGAGCGCAGCGCCGATGTGGTCATCAGCATCAGCGGATAGCAGTCGTAGAAGGTGCCGGGAGGCGTCTCGTACTCCATCACCTCCGGCGCGAACTTGCTGAAGTCGGGCAGCGGCTCGTCGCCCTCTCGGCCGAAGATCTCGCGGAGGTACGCCATCAGATCGAGATCGGCGTCGGCGGGAGGGTGTCGGTAGAACTCGAGGTCGGATGCCGGTGCGAGTGCCTGCACTTCCACCGGGATGCCCAGTGCCTCGCCGAGCACGTCGGCCAACGCCGGATCGGCGGTCGACAGCATGCGGCCGTCGGGGAAGGTGATGAGCGCCGTGCCGTCATCGGCGTGTGACGCGGCGAACTGCATCAACGAACCGTGCGATCGGCAGTTGGCGATGGTGCCGCGATCGAGGTCGCGGATCGCCCACAGCCGATCGCCGTCGATGCCGAGTGGTCCGAGTCGCACCGACGGCATCGTGGAGCCGATCATCGTCTTCACCGGGTATTGCCAGAGCGCGTCGACACGCATGTGTCATCCCCCCACGAACGAGTTGCAGAGATCGATCATCTCGCGCAGGTCACCGTAGCCGTGCTTGGCGAACACGAACGCCACCCGGTGCAGGTCGAGACGGTCGTTCTCCTTGCGCTCAGGGCCGAACGCCTCGGCGGCGTGGATGTCGCCGGTCTTGCACAGGTGACCGAACCGCTCGTTGAGCAGCTGCATCTGCTCGACGGTGGGTGCTTGCTGCAGACGGAGCACCAAGGTGTCGCCCACGTACCGCAGCGAGTCGTAATTGCGATAGAACCCGGTGATCTCGTCGACGGCTCGCTCGACGGAGTCGGTGATGAGGTAGAGGTGCCGATCGGCCTCGGCCACCAGCCCGCGCACCACCAGCTGGTCGCGCACCAGGTGATCGACGGTTTCCCAGTACGGATCGCTGGGCACGTCGAGGAACACGATGGGTGTGGGGACACCCTTGCCGGTCTGGGTGAGTGTGAGCAGCTCGAAGGTCTCGTCGAGCGTGCCGAACCCACCCGGCAAGCACACGAAGCCCTTGCTCTCCTTGATGAGCATCAGCTTGCGAGTGAAGAAGTACTTCATGCTGACGTACTTCGAGTCGCCGGCGATGATGGGGTTGGCGGCCTGCTCGAAGGGCAGACGGATGCTGACGCCGATGGAGTGTTCGCGTCCTGCGCCCTCCATACCGGCCTGCATGATGCCCGGCCCGGCGCCCGTGATGACCATCCAGTCCTGCGCGGCCAGCCGTGCCGCCACATCGCGAGCCGCTGCGTAGAGCGGATCGTGTGCCTGTGTGCGCGCCGACCCGAAGATGGTGACCTTCGGCCGGCCCTTGTTGCCGGCGAACATCGCGAACGCGTCGCCCATCTCCTCCAGCGCAGCGGCAGCGATCTTGAGATCGAGCGAATCGGGATGACTGGTGACCAGGTCGACCGCGGCGCGCAACAGCTGCTGCGCGTGGCGGCGATCGCCGTTGAGCGGAATGCCGTCGAGGAGCGATGCGAACAGTTCGTCGGCCGGGTGCTGGTCGGTCATGGGGCGAGGGTGGCGGCCTTCTCGGCGAGCGCCGCGAGCAGTTCGTCGAAGCTCTTCTGGAAGCTGGCCACACCGTCGCGCTCGAGCTTGGCAGCGACGTCGTCCATGTCGACGCCCACGGCATCGAGTGCGTTCCACACCGCCACGGCCTCGTCGACGTCGGCGTCGATGGTGCGAGCGGGGTTGCCGTGGTCGATGAACGCATCGATGGTGGCGTCGGGCAGCGTGTTGACCGTGTCGGGCCCGATGAGCTGATCGACGTAGAGCGTGTCGGGGTACGCCGGATTCTTGGTGGACGTGCTGGCCCACAGCGGTCGCTGCACCACTGCGCCCGCGTCGACGAGGGCGTCCCAGCGCGGGCCGCTGAAGGTGCGCAGGAAGGCCTGGTAGGCCAGTGTGGCCTGGGCGACGGCAGCCTTGCCCTTCAGGCCCAGCGCCTCGGGGGTGCCGATGGCATCGAGCCGGGCGTCGACCTCGCTGTCCACACGGCTGATGAAGAAGCTGGCCACGCTCGCTACGGCGGCCAGGTCGGCGTCGACCGCGCCGGCGTAGTGCTCGAGCCCTTCGATGTAGGCATCCATCACCTTCTGGTAACGGTCGAGGCTGAAGATGAGGGTGACGTTGATGCTGCGTCCCTCGGCGATCATCTGTCGGATCGCCGGCAGACCGGCCTCGGTGCCGGGAATCTTCACCATCAGGTTCGGGCGGGCGATCTGCAGGTGCAGCGCTCGCGCCGCCGCCTCGGTGCCCGGGCCATCGTGGGCGAGGCCGGGGTCGACCTCGACGCTCACGTAGCCGTCGCCGGCATAGCTGGCGTGGTACAGCTCGGCGAACTGGTCGAGCGCGCCGTTGATGTCGCGCAGCACCATCGCCCAGTAGTGGTCGAGGGTGGTGCCACCGCTGGCCACCAGCTCGCGGAACTGCTCGTCGTAGTCGGCCGAGCCCTGGATGGCCTTCTGGAAGATGGTCGGGTTGCTGGTGAGGCCACGAATCCCGTGCCCGATCAGCCGTTGGAGCGTGCCGTCGGTGAGATAGCTGCGCTTCAGGTTGTCGAGCCAGGGGCTCTGGCCGAACTCGTGATAGAGGTGCGAGAGACGTTCCATGATCAGTCCTTCCCGTTGACCAGCGCCGTGGCGCGTGCCACGACGTGTTCGAGGTTGATGCCGAGCTGTTCGAGCACCACGTTGCCGGGTGCGCTGGCGCCGAAACGATCGATGCCGATGGACTCGTCGGCGAAGCGGGCCCATCCGAAGGTGGTGGCTGCCTCGACCGACAGCACCGGGATGCCCGCTGGGAGCACGTCGGCACGGAATGCGGCCGGCTGGGCCAGGAAGCGATCCCACGACGGGATGCTGACCACGCGTGCGGCAATGCCCGCCGACGAGAGCGCCGCGGCGGCGTCGACGCACAGGCTCACCTCGCTGCCGGTGGCGAGCAGCACCACCCGCGGGGCGTCGACGTCGACCACCACACCGGCGCCGGTGGCCACCGCCGAGCCGTCGGTGCACACCGTGAGGTTCTGGCGGCTGAGCACGAGCGCCGTGGGGCCGTGGTGCTCCACGGCTGCCTGCCACGCGGCGACGGTCTCGTTGGCGTCGGCGGGGCGAATGACCTGCAGGTCGGGGATGGCGCGCAGGGTGGCGATGTGCTCGACGGGCTGGTGGGTGGGACCGTCTTCGCCCACGCCCACTGAGTCGTGGGTGAACACGAACACGACCTTCGCCTTGCTGAGCGCAGCGAGACGCACCGGGGGCCGCATGTAGTCGAGGAACACGAAGAACGTGCCGCCGGCGGGCAGCACGCCACCGTGGAGCGCCATGCCCACCATGGCCGAACCCATGGCATGTTCGCGGATGCCGTAGTACACCTGGCGTCCAGCGGGGTCGGCGGGGGAGTTCGCGGTCTGCCCCGCCAGCTTGGTGCCGGTGTTGCCGGTGAGATCGGCGGCGCCCGACACGAGGGCGGGCACCGAGGTGAGCGATGCGTTGAACGCCTTCTCGATGGCCACTCGCGTGGCGATCTTCTCGCCCTGCTCGAACACGGGCAGACCGGCCTCCCAGCCGGGCAATCCGGTGGCCGACCAGCAGGCGTCCCACACCGCCTGATCGACACCGGCGGCATCGAGGCGGCCCTGCCACTCGGCGCGCGCCGCGGCGCCACGCGTGGCGCAGTGGGTGCGATAGGCCTGGACCAGTGCATCGGGCGCCCAGAACGGCTCGTCGGGGATGCCCATGATGGCCTTCGTGCGGCTCACCTGCTCGGCCTTGAACGGATTGCCGTGGGCCTCGTGCTTGTCGGTGAAGTCGGGGCTGGGGGCTCCGATGTGCGAGCGCAGGATGAGCAGACTCGGTCGGTCGGTGACGGCCATGGCCTGGCGAATGGCTGCCTCGAGGGCGTCGCAGTCGTCGGCGATCTCGCCCGGGCGCTCGACGTGCCAGCCGTAGGCCTCGAACCGCTTGGCGACGTCGTCGCTGTAGGTGAGCGCCGTGTCGCCGTCGATGGTGATGTGGTTGTCGTCGTAGACGCACACCAGGTTGCCCAGGTGCTGGTGACCTGCGAGTGATGCCGCCTCGTGGCTGACGCCCTCCATGAAACAGCCGTCGCCCGCCAGGACGAACGTGTGGTGGTCGATGGCAGCGTCGCCGAACTGGCCGCGGAGATGACGCTCGGCCAGCGCCATGCCGACGGCGTTGGCAAAGCCCTGCCCGAGCGGGCCGGTGGTGACCTCGACGCCGGCGGTGTGGCCCACCTCGGGGTGACCGGGCGTGGCGGAACCCCACTGGCGGAATTGCTCGATGTCGGGGAGTTCGAGGCCGTAGCCCGCCAGGAACAGCAGCGAGTACTGCAGGATCGACGCGTGGCCGTTCGACAGGATGAACCGGTCGCGGTCGGGCCAGTGCGGCTGGGTGGGGTCGTGGCGCATGATGCGGCCGTAGAGCACGTGCGCCAGCGGTGCGAGCGCCATCGCCGTTCCCTGGTGGCCGCTGTTGGCCTTCAGCGGAGCATCCATGGCGAAGCCGCGGATGAGGGAGATGGCCTGCTGTTCGAGTTCGGGAGTGAGCGTGTCGGGCACGCTGCGACTGTACCGGTCGGTCAGGCGGGTGGTAGCAACGTGAAGGGCACGAGGTGCCACGGACCGCGATCGACGCGGCAGTGAGCGATGATCTGGCGGTACTCGTCGAACTCGAGCTCGCCGCGCACGAGCCGATAGGTGAACTTGCCGGGCTCGACGGTGAACGGGCTCACGTTGCGGGCGATCTGCTCGTCGTCCTCGGAGATGCCCTTGCGGAACACCACTTCGAACACGCCGCTGCCCGACTCGCCTGGCGGGCAGAAGATGAGCGCCACCAGGTGCGGGTCGATCGTCGTGGGGACCGGCCGGGGCGACGCCATCGAGAACATCGCCCCGGTGAGGTCGATGCGGGTGGAGGGGCCGGGAGCCTGGCGCATCTCGAAGTTCTCGACGAACAGTGCGGACACGATCTGCATGGCGCCCGAGGGTACCGTTTCACCATGTCGAACGAGACACCACCCGCGCAACCGAGCACCGCGCTCGCTGCCTGGTTCGGAGCATTCGCCAGTGTGGAGGAGGCGCTCGCCGCGGTGCAGGTGTGGTGGCTGGTGTGGGGTGCCGCCGAGGCCGGGTTGCTCGATGTCGCACGACAGCCCTGCACACTCGACGAGTTGGCTGCCCGCACGTCGGCGTCCAGCGAGGTCGTGGCCATTGCGTGCGAGGCGCTCCGACTCGCCGGTGTGCTCACGTGCGACGCCGAGCGATACGTGCTCTCACCGACGTGGCAGGCACTCACCGACCCGTCCGGATTCCAGCCCTGGACCACCTCGTTCGGCATGGTGGACGCCCGCACTCGGATGTTGCGTGATGTGTTCCACGACGGCGGTGGGTACTTCGGCGACGACGCGGCCGATCGACTGGCGTATGCGAAGGGCACGTCGCCCGACCCGTTCCGCCCCGGTGTCGGCGAGATGTACCGGGCCAACATGAGCGCGACCCCCGAACTGTTCGCTCTGCTCGATCGCCCGTGCGACTTCCTGGAGTTGGGCTGTGGCGTCGCCGGCAACCTGTGTTCGCAGTTGCAGGCGTTTGCGTCGATGCGCGCGGTGGGCGTGGAACTGCAGCCCGAACTGGCCGACGAGGCTCGGCGGCGGGCTGTTGCGTTGGGCATCGACGGTCGGTTCGAGGTCGTCACCGCCGACGTCACGAACTTCCGTCGGTCGGCATCGTTCGACCTCGCCTTCTGGAGTCAGATGTTCTTCCCGGCCGAGTCGAGGGCGGCAGCGCTCGCCACGGCGTACGACTCGTTGCGGCCGGGAGGACTTCTGATGTCGCCGGTGATGGACCCCGACGAGAACGACACGGCGCTCACCTTGCATGCGCTGATCGAAGACATCATCTCCACCTCGTGGAAGGTGCCGGCGGTGCGCCCCGACGGGCTCGCCGCCGAGTTCGAGGCAGCCGGGTTCGTCGACGTGCACGTGGTGCACCGGGTCTCGTCGCTGCTGGTGGTGGGGCACCGCCCCCTCAGCGGATAACGTCGCAGGACCTCAGTAAAGGATCACCATGGCAACCACCAAGAAGCTCACCCCTCTGCAGGAGAGCGAAGCCCGTCGCCTCGCCGCCGCCTCGGAGAAGCCGAAGCGACCGATCTCCGAGGCCGAGAAGGCCACGCGCAAGGAGCGGGTTGCCAAGGCCAAGGATGCGCTCGCTCGCTCGGTCGGCGTCAAGGGCGATCATGTCGCGTCGGCACGTGCGGCGTTGAAGACCTACCTGCAGCGGCTCAACGAGCCCAAGCAGCCCGACGACGCCCAGTTCGAGGCGCTCATCGCCGCTCCGTTCCAGGCGCCGCCGAAGAAGAAGCAGAACGACCGCCGCTTCTGATCCGGCGTCGTCGATCAGGCGGTCCGCTGCTGCGTCGGCTCGCCGGCGATCCACACCTGCTGCACCTGCAACTGGCCATCGAGGGCCACCAGATCGGCGCGCCTGCCCACTTCGATGCACCCACGGTCGTCGAGTGCGAGCAGCTGCGCGGGCGTCGTGCTCGCTGCGGTCACGGCATCGGCCAGATCGACACCCGCGCCGACGCACACCCTGATGGCCTGGTCCATCGTCACCACACTGCCGGCGAGCGTGCCGTCGGGCAGACGTGGCGCACCATCGCGCAGTGACATCCCGATGCTGCCCACGCTGCCGGCACGCCAGGCCACTGCGTCGGTGACCAACACCACCCGGCCGGGGCCGAGTGCCTGGAAGGCCAGCCGAACGACTCGTGGGTGCACGTGCACACCGTCGGCGATGATCGACGCGCACACGTCGGGATTGGTCATCGCGAACACCGCGACCCCCGGCGAGCGGTGGTGCACTCCGCTCATGCCGTTGAACAGGTGAGTGGTGAGCCGGGCGCCTGCCGCCACGACGGCGTCGAACTGCGCCTCGGCGGCCGTGGTGTGCCCGATCGACACCAGCCGACCGTCGGCCACCAACCGGCGCGTCGCCTCGACCGCGTCCGCCTGCTCGGCACCGACCGTCACCAGCGCGACGTGGGGCGGCAGCGCTGCGAGCCACTCGAGGTCGATCGGCACGATGAGGGCGGGAGGATGCGCTCCGGGGGCGCCACCCAGGAACGGTCCCTCGAGGTGCGCTCCTGCGATGCTGGGGCGGCGTTCGGCTGATCGCTCCATCGCCTCGGCGATGCGGGCCAGAGGCGCGCTGTAGCGCTCGAGTCGGTTGGTGACCAGTGTCGGGCACCAGGTGGTGACACCCTGCGCCAGAAGGAGGGCGTCGAGCCGCTCCCAGTCGGCACCGTCGGCGTGGGCGACATCGACGTCGTCGATTCCGTTCACCTGAACGTCGACGAAACCCGGCACCAGGGTGATCGGGGGCGCGGTGTCGATCGGCTCGACGGCGGCGATGAGGCCGTGCTCGAACGACACCCTGGTCGGGCCCCTGAAGCCGTTGGGTGTGAGCACACGGGATGCTTCGACGAACTGCATGACACCAACGATCTCATAAGCTGCATGAATGGTGGACAACGGGGGAGAGCAACTCACGACTCGTGAGCTCATCCTCTCCGAGGCCCGCAAGCTGTTCGCGGAGAGCGGATACGACGGCACGTCGCTCAACGACATCGCCGCCGGTGTCGGAATCCGTCGACCCAGCCTGCTGCACCACTTCGCATCGAAGGAGGCCCTCTACGGAGAAGTCTTCGAGGTGCTCCTCAGCGACTGGTTCCAACGCCTCGAGTCGGCCATCACCGCACCGCTCACCGGATGGCGCAAGATGGAGTCGGTCATCGAGGCCGGCTTCGACCTCTTCGCCGACAACCCCGACTACGTCCGCCTGATGCGTCGCGAAGCGCTCGACGGTGGCGCGCACCTCGGCATCGACCTGGCGGCCGTGCTCCGACCGATGTTCGACCGCGCCGTCGCCTTCTTCCAGCGTGAGATGGACGCAGGTGTGTTCCGTCGCCACGACGCCGAGCAGTTGCTGCTCACGGGCTACGGCGCACTGCTGAGCTACTTCAGCGACACCGTGTTCCTCAACGGCCTGCTCGACGACGATGCACTCTCCAAGGACGCGCTCGCTCGACGCCGGGTGCACATCACCGAGTTCTTCGTCGCCGCCCTCAAGCCGTAGGTTCCACGGGGTGAGTCGCGCCGAACAGTTCCGCCCCGCGTCGCCCGAGGTCGTCGAACGTTGGTCGACGTTCGGTCGTTGGGATCGCCAGTACTTCCCGTCGCTCGTGGGACTGCTGGTGGAGGAGGTGCGCACCGACTACTGCCGGATGCGCATGGCCTACCGACCCGAACTCGAGCAACCGGCCGGTGTGGTGCACGGCGGCGCCATCGCCACCCTGCTCGACACCGTGGTGGTGCCCGCGGTGGGCTCGGCGTACACCGCCGAGCATCGCTACTCCACGGTCGACATGCACGTGCAATACCTCGCGGCGCTGGTGCAGGAAGATGCGGAGGCCGAGGGATGGATCGTGCGACGCGGTCGCACCACCGTCTTCTGCGAGGCCGAGGTCCTCGGCGTCACCACGGGCAAGCTCATCGCCCGGAGTCTGCTCACGTACAACGTCAGCACGCCTCGCTCCTGAACGGGCTCCTCGACGGACGCCTGAGCAAGCGCCACGGGGCGACCTTGGCTACCGTGGACGTCGATGACCACCAGCGCCACCACCCTGTCGGAAGCCGCCTCCAAGGCCCTCTTGGCCGAATACGGGGTGCCCATGGCCCCCGAGCGGGAGGTGCACACCGCTGCCGCCGCCGCTGCGGGCGCCGCCGAGCTCGGGTTCCCGGTGGTGGTGAAGCTGTGCGGCGACGCCATTGCCCACAAGACCGAGCGCGGTCTGGTGAAACTGCGCCTCGGCGATGCCGCTGCCGTCGAGGCTGCGGGCGCGGAACTCCTCGGCAAGGCCACGGCCGACGACGGCGACGTGTCGCTGCTGGTCGCGCCGATGATCAGCGGCAACCGAGAACTGATCGCCGGCGTCGTGCGCGATCCGCAGTTCGGCGCCAACGTGATGCTGGGCCTGGGTGGTGTGCTGGCCGAGGCGGTCGCCGACGTGGTGTTCCGTCCGGTGCCGCTCACCGAGATCGACGCCCGTGAGATGATCGACGGACTTGCCTCGCAGAAGCTCCTCGATGCCTTCCGCGGCGAGGCCGCCGTCGACCGCGACGCGCTGGCGGCCGTGCTGCTCGGTCTGTCCGACCTGGCCTGGCGTCGGCCCGATGTGGTCAGCGTCGACGTCAACCCGCTCATCGTGCGTGCCGACGGCGTACCCGTGGCGGTCGACGCGCTGGTCGAGATCGGCGAGGCCGCACCCACCGGTGGGGGTGCACCCGTGCGCCAACGGCCCACCGACGAGCAGTTCCGCGCGTTGTTCGACCCCCGTGGCGTGCTCATCACCGGTGCCAGCACACACCCCGGCAAGTTCGGGTTCGTGAGCCTGCACAACCTGCTCGCCAGTGGCTACGCGGGCGGTGTGTACGGCACCAACCTGCAGGGCGAGGAGGTGCTCGGTATCCGTACGGTCGCCGACATCGATGCGCTGCCCGAGGGAGCCATCGACCTCGTCTTCGTGTGCACGCCGGCGGCCGCCAACCCGGCGCTGTTGCGGGCATGTGCGGCGAAGGGTGTGAAGGCGGCGTTCCTCACGAGCGCCGGCTACGGCGAAGCGGGCGACGAGGGCAGGGCCGCCGAGGCCGCACTGGTTGCGCTGGCCGACGAGTTGGGCATCCTCCTCGCCGGCCCCAACGGCCAGGGCGTGGTCAGCACGCCGTCGAACCTGTGCGCGCAGATCGTCGCTCCGTACCCGCCGGCCGGCGCCATCGGCGTGGCGAGCCAGAGCGGCAACTTCGTCAGCAGCTTCCTCAACTATTCGCGCCAGACCGGTGTGGGCATCAGCCGCGCGGTGTCGGCCGGCAACGCGGCTGCGGTCACCCCTGCCGACTATCTCGACTGGTACGCCGACGATCCCGCCACCATGGTGTCGCTGGCGTACGTGGAGGGCATCGTCGACGGTCGCTCGTTGCTCGACCGGTTCGCGTCGGTCGCGGCGCGCAAGCCGCTGGTGGTGGTGAAGGGTGGGGCCACCGAGAACGGTGCCCGCGCCGCAGCCAGCCACACCGGCGCCCTGGCCGCCGACGACAAGGTGTTCGACGGTGCATGTCGCCAGGCCGGCGTCACGCGCGCCGCCACGGTCGAGGAGGCGTTCGAGGCAGCCGCCAGCTTCGCCACGCAGCCGCTGCCGAGCGGCCCCAACACGGTGGTGCTCACCACCGCAGGAGGGTGGGGCGTGGTCACCAGCGACGCCATCGCACGCGATGGTCGCCTCACGCTGATGGCGCTACCCGACGACCTGAAGGCCCAGATCGACACCAAGTTGCCGCCACGCTGGAGCCGCAACAACCCCGTCGACTGCGCTGGTGGCGAGACCCGCGACACCATCCCCGAGGTGATGGAGATGATCGTGGCGCACCCGTCGGTCGACGCCGTGATCTACCTCGGCCTCGGCATCCAGAGCAACCAGGCGCGCTTGATGAAGGAAGGTCGCTTCTACCCCGACCACGGACTCGAGCGCATCGTCGCCTATCACGAACGCCAGGACGAGCGGTTCGCCGAGGCCGCCCACGAACTGTCGGTGCGATACGGCAAGCCGGTGCTCACGGCCACCGAGTTGGCGGTCGCCGACCCCGACAACGCCGGTCCCCGGGCCGTGCGGGCCACGGGTCGGCTCTGCTACGCGAGCGGCAACAGGGCCGTCACCGCGCTCGGGCACATGTGGCAGTACGCCCAGTTCCGCCAGCGACGCGGTCTCGACTGAATGGCTCGACGCCGCAATCCGTTCCCGGTCCTCATCGGAGTCGCGCTGGTGCCGGCGCTGCTACTGGGCGGGTGCTGGCGGTTCGCTGCGTCGAGAACACCCACCTCGGTCACCGCC
>Ga0075026_100000225_pt1 | contig 21682 bp, 15 predicted proteins | sample Str012_2_FD_71392 | JGI IMG/M metagenome (GOLD analysis project Ga0075026, IMG submission 71392) | Freshwater sediment microbial communities in response to fracking from Pennsylvania, USA - Straight Creek_MetaG_SC_2012 | ecosystem: Environmental > Aquatic > Freshwater > Creek > Sediment... | reverse complement strand
CAATAAACCCATTGCAGCCAGTATTACACCACTTAGTCGTTTCTTTTTCAGGAACAATAATAAAATCATTCCGGTTAGCGAGACCAGCGTCATCAAAATAGCTGAAATATCAATAACCACCGCCCATACTGATCCGGTATCCCTTCCCTTGTGCAAATCATTCAAAACGCCCACAATGCCGCCACTGGTTACAGTAAGATCATAGGCACCTGTTTGCCGGCTGATGAATGCATCGGCTGCATAACCTGGTCCTTTAAATGACAAATCGCATTCCGAATCATCGATCCTGAAATCACTCAAAGCACCTTTTAAATGGTGGGTTTCACGCAGGTAACGGGCAATGGCATTTTTATCCAGCAACGCGGTATCTGTTTTATTAACCCATTCTGGCACCAGTTTCCCTTTGTATTGCAGGGTATGCACCTGGTCGCCAAATTTTGCCGCATGGTTCAATGTAAGCCCGCTAACAGCAAAGAAAAAAACAATTGCAAAGCTGAGCATTGATAAATAAATATGCAGCCACCGGGACAATACCGCAAAACGGCGTTTCCAGGTAATTTTCTTACTGGGCTCCGGCGGATTTCTTTTTGTATTCAAAGGAGGCTGAGGCGAGTTCAACATTTCCGGTAAAATTAAAAGATTGTGGTGTTTCATTATAGTTGAATGCCTGTCTCAGCAACTGGTAAGTACCATGTTCCCTGTTCACTTCAATTTTCAACGTAAATACGCCAGGCGCAACCGCGTTTCCTTTATCGTCTTTGCCATCCCAGCGGATGCTGTATTTTCCCGGAGAACGGGTAGCGCTGGAAACAGAACCCAATGCATTGCGATCGCTTGTATACATGCCCCGGTATTTCAAATACCAGGATTTTAACTCGGGAAGGTATTTATCTTTTTCATGCCACAAAGCGATCGTACGCACGGCAGCATGATTCTCATCCTCTATCCAAACAGCAACATAGGGCCGCTTTACCATTTGTTCCGACTGTGTTCTTATTTCAAGGTTAACCGTTAATTCTAAATTACCCGCCAATATTGTTTTTACATTGTTTACCATGCCTGGTACCGCCGTCACTTGTTTTAATGGTATTTCTATTTGCTTCCAGCCCTTACTGGATACGCGTTTTCCCTCTTTTGTAATGATAAGGTAATCGGCACCCGGCACGGTAGCCGCAAGTTGCTGGCTTTCTTCAACGCTCAGTACATTAAAAGCGGTAGCCAAAGCGCCTGCATCTGTTGCATTGGGGGCTACCACAGTGGCACTGATGATATGATCAGCAGGCATACCCGTTAGCGGGTTTACAATATGAGAATACCATTTGCCATTGATTAGCTCGCCGCGCCGGTAATTGCCGCTGGTAGCAACGGTTTTATTGCTAAGCAGCAACTGGGCAACCGGTGCATCATTCTCTGCATCTGCCAATGGATTGCTTATCCGAACCGTTTCCGCCAGGTTTCCGGTAATTACCATATCACCCCCAATATTTACAACTACCGCATTTACACCTGCAATGGCCATTGCTGACGCCGCCGCCTTTTTGATGATGTATGTTTTTACAAATGAATTTAGCATCAGCGGGGTGCGGCTAAGATGGGTGGCCGTTTGTTCAGCCGCATCCAGTTGCCAGTGTACCTGTTTTACTGCTGCTACCACACTGTCTATTTCATATTGTGAAGGCAAACGCTGACGGGCGGCAGCATTTTTCCATAGCTTGCCAATGCTTTCTGCGGATGCATCCAGTGCGCCATGAGTGTTTATTTTCCATTTTTCAAAAAGAGCAAGAACTTCAAATAGCTCAGCTGACACATGCACCGGCTGGCCAAAAGACTGTAACCAGTGGCTAAACTCACTGTCAGCATTATACGAACTAAGTATATTACTGAGCCGGCGGATTTCTTTGAGCACCGATGCCTCCGCCAGGCCTGAAACTTTCTCTGATTTGCCCGACACCTTTAATTCCATTGAAGTTCCGAGTACATTCTCAAATTCGGAAACATACAAATGGCTGTTTTTCGTTTTTACGTGATTTAACCTGCCGCTGTTGTTGGCATAGACCGAACCAGGCAAGGCCATCAGCAGCAACAGCACTGTTTTTAGTAGGATTGATTTGTTCATGGAGCTTTGTATAATTAAAAAATGTAACCGCGTTTTTTATGCAGCGCCCTAAATAAATTTCAGGAAAATTATTGCTCAGGAAACATTGTTTATGACAACAAACCCTGAACAGTTGATTTAATCGTAAAATAAACTTTTCCTGCTAATTGCCGCTTCCTTCCATAAAAAAACTGTCCTGATAAGTATACATTAACAAATGTAAAACATGGCCATAAATTGGCGGCAGCTTGCGGATATGATGCAGCAAGACGTAAAATTCATACACTGCTGCTGCCATTGTCCGGCTTTATTAAAAAGACAAAGGATTTTTTAATACCAGGCAGCTGTATTAATCAGTTGCCCGGTAGAGTTTCACGGGCCCCAGTAACCCCGATTTAAGCAGTGCTGTATGCCCGGTTAAAAAATCGAAACGGAAAGCATCATGTGTTTTTGTAAAGCGGCTTTCGGCAGGCAGGTTTAAATCGCCGATAACCCGGTTGGCCCATAGGTTAATGATGTCAATTTCCAGCAGGTTATGGGTTGGCTTAATTGCTCCTGTAACCTCAACCTGCCAGGGAGCACACCAGAGAACGCCAAGCTTTTTACCGTTCAGCCGAACCGCTGCAACATCCTTTAGATCGCCCAGGTTTAAATACAGCCGGTTAAGCCGCTTTCCATTTTTGTTTCCATCGTTTACCTGCGTATTTAAATCAAACATCATATTATACGTGGCTTTGCCGGAATAATACCTGATGCCGTCTTCAGGCCGGTCTGCCCAGTTCATCAATGAAGAAAATAACACCGAATCCGGGCCGCCCCATTTACTGTCAAAGGAAATTTTCCACGAACCACCCAGTTCCTGCAACTCCTGCAATGCAGGAAAATTTGTTGCGGCTGGTCCTCTTTTTCCAACGGGGATGGGTTTGCGAAAAACAACAAAACATGAACCGAACGCGTCCATTTCCAGCGGCAAGGTGGTGATGGTATTTGCCTGCTGGTAAGCATTCGCTAAAAAAGTTTTACCCGTTACCGCGTTCCATATCTCTGGTTGTTTTCGGGAAACGCGAAAAGTAACATCTCTTCGCAAAGGGCGGTTGCTGCGGTTGATAACAAAATAGATCTCCGTATTGCCGTTGCTGCGGTGAATATAATCGAGCAATTCGGGGTTTTCTGCCTGGCCGGTATAACCAAAGTCGGGTACAATTCCGTCGGCAAGCAGTATCTCCCGTGCAGTTTTCCCCCAGATGATCCGACCCTTGCCCAGCCTTCTTTCCGTTCTTGTCTTTCCGTCAAGATCTCCCCAAATTTCCGCCGCTATTTTTTTCAGTTGGGTGTCGCTGGCCGGATAATTCTGCAACCCAGCAGCATTGATGGGCGGAGCCCCTACCACCGTTGCGCCGGCAAGAATCAACTGTTGCAGCTTTTTAATAACCGCTACCGACATGGCGGTTGAGGGAACCGGCGAAACGGACAGTTGCTGGTATGCCCCCACCTGGTCGCAGATTTCTTTAGAAGTGGACGTACAGTTTTGCAGTACCAGCAGGCGGTACTGCATTCCATCGGGCAGCACTATCCGTCCATTACTCACAGACATGCGGTTGAGCAACGCATCGGGATTGCTGTAGTCGCAATCGTAACCAGTACCCAGTGAAGGAACAATGTATTTTGGCGGTGCCAGTGTGGGTGGCCTTTCTCCCAGGTAAAAACAAACATCTGCAACAAAGTGGCCCTGCTGCAGCATTTGCTGGCATCTGGAGAGATAAGAAAAAAATGCAGGCGATTGTTGCCACCAGGTAATATTGGGCGTAAAATGCTGACCCGCACAAAATTCATAGCCCGGTAACCCATCGGAAGGTGGTTGGCAGGTAGCCTGGTGCAGCATAAAACGGTTGATGCCTTCACAAAATGCATCGTTGGCATAAGGTTTCAGATCGGCCGGCCCCAATGCCCAGTGTGTAGCATCTCCATCCATCATCGTAAACGCTTCTGCCATCGCCTCCCGCTTTCCATAGATATGTGCGGCTGATGCTGTTTGCTTCAGGTTCAACCGCTGGTATCGGTCGGCGTTGTATCCATTTTGCGCCTTCCGGTGTCCATTCACCCAAAACTCACCGGCGGGTATATCACAATATCCCAAATTCATTAAAGCATCTATTGGTGGAATATCATTCGGCCCGCCCGCTTCATTGCCTACTTTCACCCCATACTTGTGACACAGCTCCATGAAATGACCGTAAAAATGATGTGCAATACAATCCTGGATCGTACGATCGAAATCGTCCCGAAACCGCATCGACAGCTCCGCATTGCCGACCTTGTACCCGGCCAATACCGGCATATAAGCTTTCAGATCATAGCCACGAAATTTTTTGAACTGAGCGGGGAAATCCTGTGTCCAGGTAAGTTTACCACATTCCCAGCTGTCCGACCATAGATAGGCCAGTTTTCCACCCGCTTTTTTCACCGCATCCAGGATGGGTTTACCCAGGTGATTGAAATGATCGTCCAATGCTTTCGGGTTTAAATAATCAATCTCATAACCATCGCCTCCTTCAAAAGTATCTCCCTGCGGGTAAAACTGCGGGTATGCATGCCATTTACTCCAGGGATGCCCCGTCAATGTGTAACCGGTTCTTAATATTACCCATTGCCCGGCAGGCACTTCCCAATCAAGCTGACCGCCTGATCTTAGCCGGCCAGTTATATCTATGATCGATTGGGGTTCTATATTTTTTTCATCTCCGTTTACCCGGAATGCCTGTACCAAAACATCATGATAATAGTCATCCACAATAGTTGGCAGCGGAAGTTTACCGGAGAATTTTGCAGGGCCCTGAACTTTTATTTCGGCCGATACAATCTTTTTCATCGCATTGTCCTTTGTTACCCAGGGGCCCTCCATTGTCCAGCCACCAGCGGAAAGGTTAAAGCCCAATTCAATATTAACCCGTTTGGCTTCTTTTACGGCATGGCGAAAGAGTTCCCACCACGCGGCGCTTTGATAAATCACGCCCGGAAGTGGCGCCTTGCCAGCATAGCCCCCGGTACAAATCAGGTTTACGCCACTAATGCCCTTGGCCCTAAACGCTTCCAAATCTCTGGTGATGCCTGCTTTGTCAACACGGTTAAAAAGCCACCACCAATATACCCTTGGCTTAACCGCATCCGGCGGTGAAACAAATGCACTTAATAAAGCATCATTGGTTACCGTATTTTTTTGGGGGATCCTATTGGCGGGTTGAGCATACGCAACGCTTACCGTCTGCAAAACAAAAAGCGCCATCGCCACCCATAGATTGCTGATGCAAAACCCTTGCTGCCCGATGCTGCTTTTCATACTGTAACTATTAAATTCCCGGTCCGGGCGTTTTAAATTTGAAACCGTACTATTCAAGGAAGCTATTTCATCCAAAAGAAAATCAAATCCATGCACTGCTTTTATCCTGCAATATCAATAATTACAATTGAAAAAGCCGATGTTTAACAATTTGAGAAACATAAAGAAGTCATACAGCATCAGGTTGTAATATACATTGTTCTGTTTTAATTATAATCGGCAAAATTCTTATCAAAAAAAAGGGCGCTGCCAAAGAATATGGATCCAAACATCGGCTTATCTTTATTAAAACAAACCTCATTAAAAAAAGAACCTTATTGATTGCACTTACCGCAGTACTTACAACCGGGTTCCTGCAGGCACAGGACACTGTATAAAATCAACCGGCGAGCTGCATTCGTTCTCAAAAAAGACCACTGAATTATTCCAGGAAACCTATTTTGTCAGCTATGCATTCACTGCCATCCGGATTATTTTAACATACTACAAAAATGAAAAGGGCTGGTTGATCAATGGGTTTAAATGGGAGGATAAATTCGACGAAGAGCTTAAGTAATATTTCAGCACAATGCAGCTGCAGCCTGTTCAATTATTACATTGCTTAATTTTTACAACGAAGCTCAACGGATGCATAAGAAACAGAAGCGATGCCTCCCTAAAAATCGTGCAACTGCTAAATTTCATGTTCTTTATCCTTATCTTGGTTAGGATGAACTATCAGGTCTATGTTATTGAGCTGTCAAAAAAAGTCTTTACGGAAAATGCAAAATTCCGCGATGCCAATCCACAGTTCAATGGCGTGCTGGAGTGTTTGTATGTAGGCATGACCAGTAAAACAGCAGCGGAGCGGTTTAAACAACACAAGACAGGTTACATTAATAAAAAAGGACACAATTTATCAGCTGCGATCGTTCGGAAGTATGGCGCCTACCTGCGCCCCAGCCTGTACAATCACATCAATGCAATACCCATGAACCGCCAGCAGGCCCTTACCATGGAAGAAAAACTGGCTTTGGATCTGAGAAGAAAAGGCTATGCCGTATGGTTCAATTAAATGAATCCTTTTTTGTTTGATTTTTTAACCACGATTTTACTGCACTCATTGAAGGCGGCAAATGCCTCAATGGCATCCTTGATTTTAACAAGATCAGGTTTGCCTATTTTCAGTGGTTCGAAGCAGAGATTGTGAATGATGAGTGTGTTTTCTTTGCGGCCTGCCTTTGCATCCATGCGGGCTACAAAACGCTCACCCACCAATACCGGCAATGAGAAATACCCATATTTTCTTTTGGGTGCGGGCACAAAACATTCTACCTGGTAATCAAAATTAAAAAAATCGCGCAGGCGGTGCCGGAACACATTCACCGGGTCAAAGGGTGAAAGAATAAATGCATCGCCGTACAATTCTATCTTTTTATTTTTATAGGCGGGCAGCATATAAAGCGGAGCCGCTTTCAATCCATCAATGCTGACTTTGCATATTTCACCCTCTTCCAGCAGCTTTTCAATTTCATTTTTTATAACATTATCTTTTGCAAAACGGGAACGCCAGTTAATTTCTTTGGCATAGGCAATGCCGAGCGATTTTAAACAGCGGCGGATAAGCTGTCTTGCATACGCTTCCGGTGTTGGCGCTGTTTTCTCAATACCTGCCGGAATAATATTAACGGGCAGATCGTATATTTTATGAAAACTTTTATCCCGTGTCACCATTAGCCTACCGTCGAGGTACAAACGCTCAAGCGCTATCTTGGCCGGCCGCCAGTCCCACCAGCCAGCGCTGGCTTCAGTACGATCGTTGTCAAAATCTTTTACCATCAGCGGTCCCTCCCGTTCAATCCGGTCCAGCACTTTTTGCAGTTGGTTAATGTCCGGCAACGAAAGGGCATTGTGCTTTTGCAAAAAAGCTTGTTTCGCCGGCCATGAAAACCGAAAGTCCTGCATGGGCATATAACCAGCATCTGAAGTGAGGTATTCAAATACGCGCCCATCAGATTGCAGTTCCTCCAACCATTCTGCCTTGTAACCGGGCACCCGCGCCGCAATGGTATGGTGATGTGCCCGCTCCACGGTATAATTGGTATCCAGCTGAACAAAACCCAGGTGATTGATGAGTTTAAAAACCGCTTCACGTCCTTTTCCAAACTGCGCAGCTTTGGCCAGTCCGCCAGCGTGCAGGATTATTTTCCTGGCCTGTGAGGGGGTGAGCCCGATTTGATTCATGCTTGCTAAGGTAAAATAAATGTTCGCATTGTGTTTTGTTTCTTCTTTAGCGGGACGTTTCACTATTATCGTCAATCGGTTTAACTTGCAGTAACGAATGATTGTTTCATTTGTATGCCAAAACGATTGACCATGCCTGGAAAATTTATTCAACAAATTACCGGATTACTTTCCTGTATTGAACACAGCCAATATGATAAGCTTTCGGAAATTTCATTAGAAATACCTGAACAGTTTAATTGGGTAAGGGATGTATTTGAACCGCTGATTGTAAAAAGCAATGCAAGCCGCAACCTGCTGGAAATTGTAAACGCCAGGCGGCAATCCAGTACGATCACGTATGAACAGGGGCTGGTTAAATGCAACCAGCTGGTAAATTTGCTGCGCAGGCAGAAACTGGTGCAAAAAGACAAAGTGTTTATCATGTGCGGTTTGCAGCAAGGCTTATGGGTTACTTACCTGGCGGCAGTAAAAGGCGGTTTTATATTAATACCCGCAGCTGGCATACTCAGCGCTGATGATATTGCGTACCGGTTTGAGAAAGCCCGTCCTGATGTAATTATTACGGACATAGAAAATTGCTCTAAAATTGAACAGGCGCTTCTGCAATACAAGCACCCGGTTAAAGTAAAATTGCTGCTGGACGACGTGCACCCTCGCTGGTCTTCTTTTGATTTAATTGATCATGAGCCAAAGGATGCCGATGCTGCAAACACGGCTAAGGACGACGATCTATTCTGGTTTTTTACTTCTGGTACAACGGGCATGCCCAAAGTAGTTGTACATACGCATGCCAGTTATCCATTGGGACATTTGACAACCGCGGCCTGGATAGGACTTAAGCCGGGCGACAAACATTATAATATCTCACAACCCGGCTGGGCAAAATTTGCATGGAGTTGTGTTTTTGCACCGTTTAATACCGGCGCTACCGTTTTTGTGTATAAGCCAGCCGGAAGATTTATTGCCAGTGAACAACTGAAAATTATCAGCGATTTTGGGGTGACGACCCTTTGTGCACCGCCTACTGCATTAAGATTGCTTATCCAGGAAGATTTGCACCGCTACCGGTTTCACTTACGCGAATGTGTAAGCGCAGGTGAACCGCTCAATGCAGAAATTATAAAAGTTTGGGAGGAAGGCACCGGCATCCGGTTAAGAGACGGATACGGGCAAACGGAAAGTACCTGCATGATCTTAAACCTGCCGGGAAGCAATATCAGGTTTGGTTCCATGGGCAAACCCGCATTCCTGTACGATATTATTATAGCAGACGGCGAGGGAAATGAATTGCCGGTACACGAAACAGGCCAGATAGCCGTACGCATGCATCCGGGAAAATTTAACGGCATCTTAAAATCTTATATAGGCGATGCAGAAAGAGTAAAGGAAGTATTTAAAGACGGATTGTATTATACAGGCGATAAGGCATACAAAGATGAAGATGGCTACTGCTGGTTTGTTGGCCGAGATGATGACGTCATTAAATCTTCCGACTACCGCATTGGCCCTTTTGAAGTAGAAAGTATTTTACTGGAACTGGATGAAGTACTGGAATCGGCTGTTGTGGGCAGCCCCCACCCCGTTAAAGGACAGGAAGTAAAAGCCTTTGTGGTACTGCTGCCCGGACTTACAGAAGATAAAGAACTTTCTGCTAAAATTTTCCATTACTGCAAAAGCCGGCTTGCCGCTTACAAAGTTCCGCGCATTATTGAATTTGTACCAGCATTGCCCAAAACCATCAGTGGAAAAATCCGGCGCATTGAATTAAGGGCAGCCGAAGAATTTAAAAAAAGCAGTAAAGAAAGCAACCCCCGCGAATATTTTTTAAAGTGAAAATTACTGGACTGATGAAACGTTTAATGGAGTTTCAGTAAACAAATGAATCAATTGCCCGTTTTTAAACAACAGCCATTAACTTCGCGGCACAATAAAGAACCTGTTCTATGTCAGCTGGTTTAAAAACTTCCGCAGCACCCAATCTTACATCCACCGTGTACCCCATACTGCTGGCCATTAGTTTTTCGCATTTGCTCAATGATACCATTCAATCCCTGATTCCTTCTATATATCCCATGGTAAAAGACAGTTACCATTTAAGCTTTGCCCAAATAGGAATTATCACCCTCACCTTCCAGCTATCGGCATCGCTGTTGCAGCCCCTGGTTGGGTATTATACAGATAAAAAACCACAGCCATTTTCTCTCGCAACGGGAATGGGTTTTTCGCTTATTGGCCTGATAGTGCTGGCACTTGCACAACATTATTATATTGTTTTGATTGCAGTTGCATTGATTGGCACCGGGTCTTCGGTATTCCATCCTGAAGCATCAAAGGTTGCGTATATGGCCTCGGGCGGCAAGCGCGGATTGGCGCAGTCCATTTTCCAGGTAGGTGGCAATGCAGGCAGCGCCATCGGGCCATTGCTAGCGGCGCTTGTTATTGTAACACACGGTCAAACTTCTATTTTGTGGTTCTCCATACTGGCATTCACCGCCATCATTGTGCTGTACCAGATTGGCAAATGGTATACACAGCACATGCAACTGATCCGTCATAAGAAAAATACTGCTGCTTTATCAAACCCATTGCCAGCCCGAAAAGTAACAAAGGCTGTGATTGTTTTACTGGTGCTGATATTCTCCAAATACTTTTACCTGGCCAGCATGTCAAGCTACTATACTTTTTTCCTGATAGATAAATTTCATTTGTCCATCAAAGATGCCCAGCTGCATTTGTTTATTTTTTTGGCAGCGGTGGCGGCAGGTACTTTGCTTGGCGGACCAACCGGCGATCGTTTTGGACGCAAATACGTCATCTGGTTTTCCATTCTTGGTGCAGCACCTTTTACACTCCTGCTGCCCCATGTAGCGCTATGGCTGGTAACCCTGTTAAGTATATGCATCGGGCTCATACTGGCATCGGCTTTTTCTGCCATCCTGGTATATGCACAGGAATTATTACCTGGCAAGATCGGCACTGTCTCCGGCCTTTTCTTTGGTTTTGCATTTGGAATGGGTGGTATCGGGTCGGCATTGCTGGGTACACTGGCCGACCATACCAGTGTAACATTTATGTTCCTTGTGTGCTCTTTCCTGCCGCTGATTGGATTGCTAACCGCCCTGCTGCCCGATTTACGGAAAGTGGAACAGCAAGTCGTAAGCAGGTAATCTGCCAGCGCATCTCAATGCATGACTGCCTGCAATGCCGGGGCACTTGCGCTTTCTTGCAGACTTTACCTTAAAACATGGGTACGGACTAAATACGTCCTCCTAAGAAGATATTCTGCACAATTGCAATAAAAACATATCAACAAAAGGGTTAGGTTTTGCTGGCAACGACTTTATTGAAACATGCAGCATTTCATTCCAAAAATTAAAAATTGAAACCCAGCCTCAGGCCAACTGTAGAAAGCGCACCGCCGGTGACGCTGGTGGCTTCGTATTTTATGCCCAGTTCAAAAGCATTGAAATTAACGCCGATGGCAGGTGCATACGTAAACCCGCTTGCAGCGTTGTATGCGATGGCATTGTTAACGCCTTCGTAATATACCCTGAAAGAAGAATACCCAACTTCGGCCATTACAAAAAACGGTTTGTAAAAGACATATTTATACCCCGCTTTTACCGGAATCTGCAGACTGGCTTTGGTAGACTTACCCTGGTCTGTCTTGGGCACGTATGCAAAAACACCTGAACTAAGTGTGATGAATCCGGGACCCGCATGATAAGAAAACCTGACTCCGATACCAGCTGTAAAATGATAGGAAGTATTGGCAGTGCCGGAAGGCAAACCCGCTTCAAAACCGAAGCCAGCACTGAATTTCTTCGTTTCTTTTTGTGCATTTGCAGTAATAGAAGCCGACAGTAGCAGACAAAATAATGCCAGGGGAATGCAATGTAATTTTTTCATACAAAAATTGTTTTGGTTGTTATTGGTTAAAGTGAATTCACATTGTTAACGGGCAAACGAATCATGCATTATTTTCGTTCAAAAAATAATTCCGCACAAACAAACGGCTGTAATGCAATATGAATGAGGATTAAATCAAATTGTTTTTCGTCGCAATCTTTATGGCCTGCGCTTTTGAGGTAACATGTAATTTCTGGTAGATATTGGCGGTATGTTTTCTTACTGTATGAACACTGAGGTATAATTTTTCTGCTACCGCTTTATAATCATACCCGTCTACTGTCAATTTTAAGACTTCTATTTCACGGGCAGAAAGATTGTACAATTGCTTTTCTATGGCAGGGTTGTCCTTCGACGCAAGAGACGCTTTCATCAGCATATCCATCGCCTTCCTGGCAATGTGGGGGCTCATTGGCGCACCACCCAATTCAACCAGTTGCTGAATACAATCAATAATAACAGGCACTTTCTCATCTTTCAGCAAATACCCTGAAGCGCCGGCTTTGATTGCTTCAAATATTTTATCCTCGTCGTCAAACACGGTAAGCATCAGGAAGCACACAGCAGGGTACAATTGTTTTCCCATGCGCACAGTATCAATCCCATTCATTAGCGGCATTTCAATATCCATCAGTATTACCGCAGGATAAGCGGCCGGCAGCAAGTGCTTCATCTGTTCCAGAAAATCATGGCCATCTTTTGCGGTAAGCACTACCTGGATATCATCGGAATAATTAATCCTTTCCGCCAGGGAAATACGGTTCGGCGACTTATCATCAACTATTCCAATGGGTATTTTCATCAGTCACCGAAGTTAGTTTATTCAATCCCGGTTACAATAACGCATATGTAGTATTTCCAGGCAGCCTGTAGTATGGCTATCTGCCTGCAAGAGCCGTTAACGGGGAAGCAGAAAAACCTTTTGGCTGAAATATATCGGGTACAACCCGCTACATTTACAGTACGATGAGAAAGGTTTTATTAATAATTGCAAGTCTTGTTTGCATCGCCAGCCATGGCCAAAACAGGTATGAAGACAGCTTGAAAAAACTACTGGAAAAGGAAGCGCAGCCTGTCAGAAGATTTGACCTTGTTAATAAAATTCTGGAAGATGAAGTAAACAGCGGTGTCAATATCGATACATCCCTCTGCATACAATTACTCCGGCTTGCGCAAGGTTTAAAAAACGATTCGCTGGAAGCCATTGGCTATAATATGGCGGGCTCATACAACGCAAGAAAGGGCGATTATCCCACAGCACTGGAATATTTACTCAAAGCCATTCCCCTAGCAGAAAAAGCCAAAGACAAAAGAAGGATTAGTTCTTTGTATTTTGACATCTCGCTCACTTACATCATTCTTAAAAACATGCGTGAGGCGCTCTACTACAATTTGAAAGGACAGGAAAATCTGCCCGCCAAAACATCGCCCGTCTATGATTTCATGGCAGCACAGTTTGACAGGAATATGGTGCGGTATTATTTACAGCTGAACAAACCCGGGGAAGCACTGCCCTATGTAAGACACCTGGAAATGGAAGGAACCAGGTTAAACGCGCCAGTGATACGGCTACCGGCTTTGTTCCTGAGCGGCGCAGCATATGCCCAGCTTGGCAAAACGGATTCAGCGGAATTGTATTTTGGAACTGCTGCCCGGCTGTCGGATTCAATCAGCTCAATTGGGCTTAAATGGACCAACGACAAATATTATATTCCTTATCTTATACAAAGCGGAAGGATCGGTGAAGCAAAAAAACGTGCAGTGCTTTTGCTGAAACTTGGCGAAGTGCACAACAACTGGGATGTAAAATTAACTGCAGTGGGTTTTCTCAGAACAATTTTTGATAAAATTCATATCCCGGACAGTGCCTATTATTTTTCAATGGCCGAAATGTCGATGAAAGATTCCTTTTTTAGTGAAAACAATATCAACAAGGTGCAGGTACTTTCCTTTAACGAAAAGCTGCGCTCCATTGAAGCACAGCGCAGGCTTGAAATACAGGAAAAACGGCGGCAACAAAACTTTTTACTGCTGCTGGTTTGCGCAGGTATACTGCTGCTGGTATTTGTATTCATGTACCAACTAAAAAAAAGGCGCACTGAAATGGATAAAAAACTAGCGGGTCAGCGTGAACGCATTTCAAGAGAATTGCACGACAATGTGGGATCTCAATTAACCTATATCAGGGGCAATATAGACTGGCTTATAGACAGCAAAGGGCAACTGAGCGGTGAAGAAGAGATGAAGAAATTATCCGATGTTAGTGAAACATCGAAAAATATCATGGACGATCTCAGGGAAACCATCTGGGTCATCAAAAAGGAATCTGTAACGCTCGATGAGCTTTCCGATCGGCTTAAATCTTTCCTGCAGAAACAGATCTCTTTATGCCCTGGCACAAAGGCTGAAATTATTGAGGACATCAGGAAACATTACAATTTTCTGCCTACTGAATCTTTGAATACTTACCGCATTTGCCAGGAAGCCATTGTTAATGTTATCAGGCATGCAAGGGCATCCAAAATAATTTTAACTATCCTGTCTGATAAAGAAAGAGACTATTTTTTTTCCATAGCTGACAACGGAATCGGATTTTTAACGCAGGCACAAAAAGAAGGACATTACGGTCTGCCGAACATGGTACAAAGGGCTGAGGAAACCGGTGCAGTACTTTCCATTCATTCCGAACCCGGCAACGGCACCGGTATAACACTGAGCAAACCTGCGGATTAACCAGCGGCTGTATTATCCCCTGTTTTTGAATGCAGAAAAGCGATAAGACAAATCAATTGAATCTTTACAGACTGCATCATGCCGCCGCATTGTAAATAAGCACCGCGTTGATTGCTGCATACAATACAGACAGGGAAACAAAAGCCAGTTTATCCAATTTTAAAGACTGGCGCCTTTTATTTTCATCTCCCGATTCAAACATGCGGAGTGAAACCGTAATAACGATAATAATCAGCAGGATAAAAATAAAAGTAAGCGTATGCACATTGTCCATAAGCGTATTGGAAGTGGAAGAAGGCACAATGGATTCAACAATGTATTTATTACCGATGGCTGCAAATATACCGCCCACGCAAAGGCCAAACCGTGAATCCTGGTTTTCTGAGGAAACAAAAAATACGATGCAGGAAATGAGAAAAGCAACATATACCCCCGTAAGCATCTTCACCAGTTTTATCCATGAGTTATTGCGCCGGATGGTGATTTGTGCGATAACTGCCGGATAGGAACTTTTGCCCGAAAGCACCGGGTTTCCGTAAGTAGTCTGGTAAGTTTTGATGGATTCTTTTAAGGAAAAACGTTCCACGGTCCACTCGCCCAAACTAAATGCGCGGTTGATCTTTGAGTTAATATCGTCTGCTGCATATACCAGGGCCGAAGTATCGTAACGGGCATCTTCAATTACAATTTCCAGTGCTTGTTTATCGAAAGGAAAACAGGTTACATCCCATTCATGCGTAAGCTGTGCCCTGCATTTCTGCGCTACCCAGTTCCATTTGCCTTTTTTCTCCATTGAATAGTGGCTGAAATCCGCTGTCTTGCTGTTGGTTATTTCCACGGTATTTTCAAACTGAAGGCTGTCGGCCGTATAGTTCATCCACATCCAGAAATCGGCCATAAAGCTTTTGTCGTCTACTTTAAAATCGTAAATATTATTGATGTAAACGCCTACCCGGCAAGTGTCTTTTTGGGCATTTGCGCTGAAAATAATAAAGACAGGAAGCAGGGATAGCAGCCGGAGGTTTTTCATTTATACGGCAGTTGCGTTTGTATTCCCAATACCGGGCTGGTACCATTTCTCCAGCTTTGCTACCAAATCTTCCAGCTTTAATGGTTTGCTTAAATAATCATCCATACCGGCCTGCAGGCAAATCTCTTCATCGCCCTGCATCGTATTGGCCGTTAATGCAATAATCACCGGCTGGTTTACTGGCTGGCTCCGGATACGCTGCGTGGCATCTATCCCGTCCATTTCAGGCATTTGCATATCCATCAGTATCAGGTCATAATTTTTTTCCTGTTGCTGCGCAACTGCTTCCAGCCCGTTCTCAACCATGCCGGGTTCGTAGCCCAGCCTTGTGAGAATGTGCAGTATTACCTGCTGGTTGATGAGGTTGTCTTCTGCAATCAGGATATTCATTGGGTGCCGCACTGCAAAATCACCCGGTAGTTTTTCCTGCACTGTTTTTTCTTCCTGCCGGTTGTTTCTTAATTCGCTGAAAGCCGAAAGAATTGTTTTGCCCAGCAGGTGCTGCTTCACCGGTTTGTTGAGAACCGCATGAAAAAGATGCCGGTGCGATTTATTAAGTTCATCGCCGGCAGAACTCAGCAGCAGCACTGGTATATGCGGGTACAATTGCTTAATACTGGCAGCCAGTTCATTTCCATCCATATAGGGCATCTGCATATCTGTCAATACAAGATCAAACGAATTGTCTGCTGCAAGCACCAACAAGGCTTCGTTTCCGGAATTCGCCAGTACGGGTTGCAGCTTCCATGTTTCCAGTTGGTTTTTGAGAATAGCCCGGTTGGTCATGTTGTCATCCACTACCAGTACGCGTTTGCCATTGTGATCAGACAATTGGTAATGCTGCAAAGGCGCCATAAGTTGCTTTCCTTTTTTGGATAGAATGGTAAACGTAAATACCGATCCTTTTCCCGGCTGGCTTTCTACCCAAATGCTTCCCTTCATTAACTTCACCAGCTTCTCCGATATGGCAAGACCAAGGCCGGTGCCCCCGTATTTGCGCGTAGTAGAACTGTCTACCTGCGAGAAGGATTTAAACAACCTTTCAATTTTATCTGCCGGAATACCGATACCGGTGTCGCGGATACTGAATTGCAGTGCAATGGCATCGTCCGCTGCAGCCTGCTGGCTCACATGAATAAATATTTCGCCGGCCGTTGTAAACTTCATGGCATTGCCCACGAGGTTGGTAAGCACCTGGCGCAGCCGCAGGTGATCGCCCAATACATAAAATGGAACCGCTTCCTGTATCTGGTAAACAAGCTCCAGCCCCAGCCTGGCGGCTTTGGGTCCAAAAAGATCCAGCACATCTTCTATACAACTTCTCAGTTCAAACTCTTCCTGTTCAATCTCCATATTACCCGATTCAATTTTGGAAAAATCGAGGATATCATTGATTACATTCAGCAGGCTGTCGCCGCAGGTTTCAATAGATTCGGTATACATTCTTTGCTGATCCGTTAGTGCCGTTTCGCCCAGCAACGAAGCCATGCCCAAAACACCGTTCATGGGCGTTCGTATTTCGTGACTCATGGTTGCCAGGAAGGTACTCTTTGCCTGGTTGGCCTGCTCTGCCTCCTGCCTGGCGGCTTCCGCTTTCTGGTAGGCCACTTCAAGTAATGCAGCATGGGATTTGCGTTCTTCATTCAAAATGGCTTCTTCTTTCAGCCGCGCCATTTCAGATGATTGCTCAATCTGTATTTCGCTGTATTTTTTTAACTGGTAAGCCCAAAGTCCGCAGATAAAAAATATAATGGCCGCTAAAAATATATGGATGATAAAAGTTTGCAGGTCCAGTGCATCCAGGCGGGTAAAATACAGCTTGCTGAACCCTGTATTCTGGAGGTATCCAAAAATGCCATGGTGCAGCACCACTACAATCATCAGTGGCACCTGTAATTTCCAGTTTTGGTAAGTAATCAGTATAGCGCTGGCAATAAATGCCAGGAAATGCATTTCAAACAAACCATGCATCTGGTAAATGTATTGCGCCATAAAAACTGCCAGTACCACGCTTAGTACATACTGGTAAAGATCAGACTGCGGCAACAATGCTTTTACCGAATAGTAAGCCAGCAGGCAGAGGCTGCCGGTGGCAATACCAATAAACCAGGTGTTGTAAAAAAAACCGATGGCAATTCCTCCTGCAAAAAAACTGAGCAGGAAATAATTCATCAGCCTGTCTGATCTTTTCTTAACGGCTGCATGAAAAAGGAGGGTCTGATTTTGTTGTTCCATTAACGGGTACATTTTGGCAGCTGGCAGCCATAAGCCGTAACTGCAAGCGGTTCATAAATAATATTTTCATGCTGCAGCAACGCATCCAGCGCCGCCTTTGCGTATTCTGTTTTCTTATCGGTACAATAGCGGCTCCTGTTATAGTTGCCACGGTACCAGAGCCTGTGGCGGGCATCAATGATGGCGGCCTGCGGCGTAGCAATAACACCGCATGCTGCAGCAATGGCAGAATCGGCGTATACAGGAATACTGGTTTCAAACCGCTGCTGTATGTCTTTAATGCTGCAGGGCTGGCTGCTCATTACTACGATTGCAAAATTTACCCTTCCCTGGTATTCTTTAACCAGCGATTTAAAATGATTGACATTGAATTTTGAACAGGGACAATCCGGGTTAAAAAAATGAAGAAACAGCGGTTTTGCGCTATCCCGGTTCAATGCCCATGAAATTTTTATCTCGCCACCTGTTTTTACCGGCTGGTAGTTTTGTGGTATGGGTGTTGGCAGGCTGTATCTCCAATCGTTGTACCAGAAGATACCACTGATGGCCGTGGCAATCACGAGCAGCCAACCAGCAACCAGCAGTTTTCTTTTCATATGGTAATTTTCTATACAACGTTAGCAAGTGCCGGCAAATTGGTCATTAAGTGTTTTCTGTTGCTGTTACCAGTAACCAATTATTCAACAGTTTGTAACCAGTTGCCGGAGTTAAAGAAAGCGATCTGTTTTATCGCATAAAAAAAACACCGCTAATGCCAATGCTGCTGGCCGCACAAATTTCAAAGGGGGGTACACGAATTGCAATTACAGCTATACAAAATTGTTAAACCTTGCTTGCTTGCAGGATCTTCCTTTATGCAACCGGCATCATGGCATGGAAATCGCAACCCTGCTGTTGTATTGCCCAATTTGGGGAATCAGCAACTTAAACGACAAGTATATGAAAAAAGCAATTTTTATTTTATTCAGCCTGGCACTGTCAGCTGGATTGATGGCACAAACGCCAGAAGCAAAAAAGAAGGCGGAAATGAAAGATTTGAAGAAAGATGTAGTAGAAAAACGCGAAGAAAGAAAAGAAATGGGTAAGGATATTACCCATGCAAAATTTAAAAAAGCAGTACACGAACGCAAAGATGTAAAGGCCGAAAAGAAAGACATTAAGAAGGATGAAGAAAGATTGGAAAAACAAGGCGTAAAACATCCTGTAACAAAAGTGAAACACGAGATCCGCGCCGAAAAAGAAGAGAAGAAAGCCAAAGAATAAACCATTGGCCTTATTCAGATGAAGCAACCCTGCCCCACCCGGCGGGGTTTTTTATCCCCATCCCGTAACTGCGAAAATAAAATCCTGGCTGTCGTGTTAAAGGCTAAAAAAAAATATTTGTTTCCGTATTGCGCCAAAGGGATCAACGACAAATTACAAAACCTGTTTACTCCTTTTTCACCAGTACTACCCTTGCCCGGTCTGCTTTGTAAATCTGCTCCTGGAATTTTACCAGCTCGGCGTAATCGCTGGCAGGAAAACGGTTTTTGTTCTTTTCGTAAAAACGCGTGTAGTATATTTTATCAGCATCAATTTTTACGGAGGAAGTATATTTTCCGAACTTACTTTCCAGCTTTACGGGCGGGGGCGTGGCTTCGGGCGTGTAACCACCAGGTATCTGTATCAGAATTGAATCAATATCCCTGAATGACTGGTTGTAAACAATATCATATTTCCTTACTGAATCCGCTGAATACCGTAAACCCGTTTTGTCGAAAAGGTTGGGGGCGATAAACAATCTTTTGCCGGTGATACTGGCGTAACTGGTAGACAGTACATGCAAATATTCCTTCATCGCCGGAATTCTGCCTCTTTCTTCCTCGTAATTGCTTTTGTCTACCTGGTAAGTAGGTAAATTAAGCGATTCATTCAGGTAGCGGTCACGCTCTTCCTTACTGGCGCCATACATCAGCCCATGGGCTTCTTCCTGCTCAATGCCGGTAAAGCGGGTGTTTACCTGTGCTTCAAGATTGCCCTCAACATCAATTTTTGCATTGACTACACGTAGTTGCAGGTTATCGGCAGCTGTATAATGCGGCGTATTAACAATATGTCCACCGCTTTCATCAAACAAGATGGCTTTCCGGTCGCCCGTAAAACGTCCCATATAGCCGGGCGATACCGTCTGGCTGGTACATTCCAACCATATAGTGTCTTTACCCAACGGCACACAGGATACCACATGATTGAATTGACCAAAACTGGAAAAATCTTCCACCAATGGACGATCCTCCGCGTTGCCCCCATAAATAGTAACACAGTTTCCTTTAATACCCGCTTCCTTCAACAATGCCACCATATAATTTGCCAGTGCTTTGCAATCGCCATATTTTTTGGTGGCCACATAGGTCGCATCAAATGGCTGCCAGCCACCGATGCCTAATTGAATACTGATATAGTGTGTATTTTTTTGCAGGTAATCATACAAGACATTTACTTTTTCCTGCGGTGTTTTAAGATGGTCTGTCAGTTTATGCACCGTTGCTTTCACATTCTCCGGCAGAATATCCCGTTTATCATACAGTTGGCTGATAAATTTTCCAAAGTTCTGCCAACTGGACATATTGCCCTTGTATCCTTCTGCTTCAAACTCTGAAGGTGCAAACATGATATGAGGAACCAGTTCCCTGAAAGAAGGGCCATTGCTTTCGACCGCTACCGCTGGTACATTTTTTATCTCCCATGTATAGATTTTCTTATTGTTGCTTTCCGTAATTACTGGAACTCCCGGAAAATGATAAGCTTTGTACCGCACTTCATAGTCTTTGGGTGCTATAATTATATAACGGCTTAACTGAACGGCCACCGAAGGCGCCGGCACGGGCCTCCAGCCTTCAAAGAAAAGCAGTCCGTCCAAATCATCGTCTTCTTCGTATTCAACCGTATAAGGGTAGTTCCTGTAATAAAAATCGTTGACTTTATAACGGGTATCCACCATCAGGCTCATTTCATCGTTTCCGCTTACATCCTGCATGTCCTTTTTCTTTACATGCTTGAGCTCTTTTCCCATAGCATCAAAGAGTACACCTGTAAGACTATTGATAGCAATAAACTTGTCGTAATCGCTGGCATTGGTGGCCCAACTTTTGCCATTCTCATTCAAAATAGTATACACCCCCTTTTTTTTAAGATTTGCTTTTCCGGGAGATTTTATTTCCAATATTTTCTCATCATACCGAACCACAATATTGGATTCTTTCTTCAAAGAATCAGGTATCAGCAATACATTGTACAACTGCGCAAACATACAGGCTGGCAGCAGCAGGCCGGCTATCAATAAAATTTTTTTCATAGCAATTATTTCTTCTTTAACACAATTTGTTCGTTTTGCTTTTTTACCACAAAAGCAAAAAAATCACGCAGTCCATTGTAATCTTCCGGCGTAAAAACGGTTTTATTCAGTTTAATACGTGTCCGCAACTGTATGCCCTCGTCATTTTTCTGAACAAGGTATTCAAAATAACCTTCATCTTCATTGAACACCGTTTTTACCGATTTTGGAATTTCGTCTACCATATAGCCTTTCGGTATTTCCATATTAAGCAGGTAGGTCTCATCCATTGTAAACGGCATTTCTACCGGGTAGCGGCGGTCTGCAGACTTAAACGGATTTTCCTTGTAGCCTTCATTCATCAGCGGGTTCAGGTAAATAATATTTTCATCGGCCGGTGTTTTGAACGAGAAATCATAATGTACCAGGGCGGGCATGTCGGGCTGTTTTAAAGAATCAATACCGGGCGTTTCAATTTTCAGTTCAAAACTATTACCCGACTTAATGTTTTTGAAAAAGCTGGCTGCGTCGCCTTTTAGTTTTGCTCTTAGCGCCGCAGACTCATAATATCCAAGCTGCGATCTGAAACTTCCAACAAGCCCCTCTTTTTCATCATTGGTAATAAAAATGGAGGTCATTTTTTGTTCCTTGATTGAATCGGAAGTAAAAACCACCGGCATAGCCGCTTCCTTTTTTATCACCCTTGCGTAACCGTTATAACAATAAGAAGGCAATTTTGAAAATCCGTTGTAGGGGCTGCTGGCATCCAGATCGTAAACCTTGTTGTCTATCTCTGTATGGCAG
>Ga0075026_100000224_pt1 | contig 21815 bp, 18 predicted proteins | sample Str012_2_FD_71392 | JGI IMG/M metagenome (GOLD analysis project Ga0075026, IMG submission 71392) | Freshwater sediment microbial communities in response to fracking from Pennsylvania, USA - Straight Creek_MetaG_SC_2012 | ecosystem: Environmental > Aquatic > Freshwater > Creek > Sediment... | reverse complement strand
AAATAGATCCTTTACGTCTGCTTCCAGCGCATTGATGATTTTGTAAAGCGTAAGCACCGTGATATTCGTTTTTCCTGCTTCAATTCTCGACATACTGGCTTTTTCAAAATTGCATTCCATGGCCAAATCCTTTTGGGAAATATTCTTGGTAATCCGCAATTCTTTAATCTTGGCGCCTAAATTTGTCAGGAACTCTGTCTCTGTCATATATTAATTTCAAAAAAATAAATATCACTATAAATGATCTAAAAACGGTTGCTTTATTGGACAACTACCACTATTTCAACACTTTGATATCTTATACAGAAGAATAATCGGGATTGGCAAAAAAATACAACACTCAAAAGCCGCAAGAATAATAAAAAAAGAAATAATTGCTTTAAAACACAATGTTTGAGGAAGTAGGATAAAGATAGAACTATTCCTGTCTATTTCAACACAGCAGTTTTGCAATGTTTATTGTTGAAACCCACGTTGACTGGCCCTTTATCGCTTTCAAGCTGCAAATGCTTGGTATTATAAATGCCTGACCAGTTCTTTAAAATGGATTTGACAGAACAAACACCGGATTCCACCACTAAATACTAGCATAATATTGGTTTCAGCATCTGCATGTATAAAAACTGGCTTGTGTTGTTGCTGGCTACTTTACCTGTGTGCCTGTTTGCGCAAAACCCTGCGGGTATGATTGTTCAAAACAAACCGCGGGCAAAAGATACCAGCGGGCAGAGAGACCTGGTAGCCGTGCTAAAGGATCTGACCCATATTCATTTCAGGAAACCTGAAAAAGTAAGTGGCCGTAAAGTGTATTATTCGTTGTTACCCATTGGCACCACAGTACCCGGTGGAGGTACTGCACTGGTAACCGCAACCCAGGCAGGCTTTTACCTGGGCGATAGAAAAAGCACCTATTTGTCCAGCATAACTTTTTCGCCGGGTACCAACTTCAGAGGCGCTTTCAATATTCCTTTTCACAGCAATATCTGGTCGCCCGGCAATCAATGGAATTTTCAGGGAGACTTGCGCTATTCTTATTTTCCGCAGTATACCTGGGGCCTCGGTGGAGGGCAACCGGAAACAGACAAACTATTAATCAATTATTCTTATGTGCGGTTTTATTTCAGTGCGCTGAAAAGATTAAAGCCTTATTTATTTGCCGGCATTGGCTATAACCTGGATTATCATATTTCTATTGACAGTGAAAACGACAGCCTGGATTTGCGGCAATTTACCGGTTATACCTACGGCACTACCAATCATTCTAATTCATTTTCTGCCGGTCTTTCATTTAACCTGCTCTATGATTCGCGGGTAAACAGCATTAACCCGCTGCCAGGCTTCTATTACAATTTCGTTTACCGGGTAAATCCAAAATTTATGGGCAGCGATGATTACTGGCATTCACTGTACCTGGATGTGCGCAAATACATACCGTTTAGCCGGAAGGAACAAAATGTACTGGCCATATGGACTTACCTGTGGACAACACTCAGTAGTCATTCTCCTTATCTCGATTTACCCGCAACCGGCTGGGATACCCATCAGCGTTCCGGCAGGGGATTTTACAACCGCCGGTATACAGGTAAATCGCTGCTGTACCTGGAAACTGAATACCGCCGTCAGCTGACCACCAACGGGCTGTTCGGTTTTGTTGTTTTTGCAAACCTGAACACGGTAACGGAGCAGGACACACGAAAATTTTCTTACCTGCACCCCGCTGCAGGTGCCGGCCTTCGCATCAAGTTCAATAGAAGCTCCGGCACCAATATCGGCATCGATTATGGTTTCAGCAAAGGATACCGGGCCCTGTACATCAGTTTGGGAGAAGCATTCTGAATAAAAATGGGGCAGCGTTTTGCACTTGCCCCATTTAACCTGCATTGCTATGTAAACTTACTGCCCCAATGTACCCATACTACGTTCCAGTGCAATGTGCGCCGAAAGATAATCATACACGGCTTCCAGGTAGTTAGACTGAGCTGTTGTTAATGCCAGTTCTGCATCTGTTAGTTCCAGCCGCGATGCCACGCCTTTGGCATAACGGTACTGCGTGATGTCGTAACTCAGGAGTGCTGTTTCTTTTACGCTGGTACTGGTTTGTATCCTGGCAGCCGTCTCCCGCATATCGGCTACAACCTGTTTTATTTCTGCTTTTAGTAGTTCGTATGCATTTGCAGACTTTACAAGAGATTGATCTTTTTCAATTTTTGCCTGGCGTACCCTGGCCTTGCCACTGTAGCCATTAAATATGGGCACGGTTACCTGTGCACCCACAAAAGCTGTTGAAGGATAATAAGCATTGAAATAATTGAATTGGCTGGTTTGTGTCTGCATCATGTATTGTGCATTGAGCGATACTACCGGCTTCATTGTAGCAGCCGCCAGTTTAATCTGTTGGTCTGCCATCTGCTGCTCCATGTCCAATGCTTTTAAATCGGCCCGGTGTTGCCTGGCTTCGCTGTATACTTCGTCTTCAGACAGCAAAGGGCCTGCAACTGGCAGCAACAATGAATCGCTGAGTTCAATCTCACTGGTCGAATCGATCCCCATCAGTGTTTTCAATTGCTGTTTTCCTACTCCAATGGCATAGTTTAATTTTAAAAGACCCGGTTCCAGGTTCATGACCGAAGTATAGGCGCGAAGTGTATCTACCCGCAAAGCCCTTCCCTGCGCCAGCAGGGACTTTGCATCCTTCAGCGCTTTCTCGTTGCGGGCAATACTTTCGTTCTGTAGTTTGATGCGTTCGTGCAATACCAGCAATTGTATATAAGTCTGTTTCAGCTGCGCGGCAACAATTGTTTGCCTGTCTGTAAGCAGCAAATGATCCTGGTGCTCCTGCAGTTTGGCCTGTTGTATGGCAGGTTGTGTGGCTGCATTGTAAACGGGCTGGCTGACAAACAATGTGGCCGCTACCTGGTCTTTGCCACCAAAGCGGCCATAGGGAATTTTATCACTGCCATTGGTATTGCTGCCAAATCCAAAGAAGGCCGGCGACTGAAAATAATGGACCACCTGTCCGCTGGCACCTGCAACCAGCTGCTGCTGGCTTTTGGCAATGGCTACCTGCTGCGCTGATTTATCCGCGTACAGCGATGCTATCTTTATTTCCCGGTTGTTTGACAGCGTTAGTGACAACGCTTCCTGTAAAGATATTTTACGCGGAGGTTCCTGTGCCGAAGCCAGGTAGGAAAACAGGCAGATCAGCGCAAATACCGTAAAAGTATAGATGTATGCTTGCTTGTGTGTCATAAAAAAATCAAATGTTGATGATTCAAAATAGAGTGCTTATGCAGGAAGAACTTCTGCCTGCAATGCATTTGTAACAATATTATTTTCTGCTTTTTGCCGGTAGGGTCTTGAGAAATAAGAATACACGGCGGGTATTACATACAATGTAAGTATACCTGCAAACAGCAACCCGCCTACCACTACAATACCCAGCGATGTTCTGCTGCCGGAAGAAGTACCCAGTGACAAGGCAATGGGCAGTGTACCAAAAATCATGGCCAGCGTGGTCATTAATATGGGTCGAAAACGGGATGCCGCAGCCGCCAGTACGGCTTCACGAACATTCATGCCTTCGGCCTTGCGCTGGTTGGCAAATTCCACAATCAGGATACCATTTTTTGTAATCAGTCCAATGAGCATGATAATGCCAATTTCGCTGAATACATTGATGGACTGGTGTGTAATCCACAAACTCAGCAGGGCACCGGTTACCGCCATGGGCACGGTAAGCAGTATGATAAAAGGATCTACCAGGCTCTCAAACTGTGCTGCCAGTACCAGGTAGATCAGCAGTATTGCAAATATGAATGCGAATATTAAGCTAGAGCTGCTTTCCGCAAAGTCGCGGCTTTGCCCTGCCAGTGCAGTTCTGAAACCCGGTGGCAATACTTTTGCTGTAATGCCATCCATCTCTTTAATGGCTTCGCCCAGGCTAACGCCGGGTGCAGGCGTTGCAGAAATGGTAGCGCTGTAAGACTGGTTGTAGCGGTACAAGGCCGGGGGACTCACACTTTCTTTCATAGTTACCAGGTTGTCGAGCGAAACCATTTCCCCGCCGGCTGATTTCAGGAAAAGAGAACGCAAATCCGCTGGCGCAGCCCGTTCCTGCCGATCCAGTTGTCCTATTACCTCATACTGCCGGTCGTTGTGAATAAAATAACCATACCGCCTGCCGCTCAGTGCAAGTTGCAGGGTGCGGCCAATTTCCTGCGTATTAACGCCGGCTTGTGCAGCACGCTGACGGTCGATGCTGATGCCAATTTCCGGCCTATCTACTTTAAAATCCGGGTTTTGAAAAACCAGCTTTTTACTCTGGTACACTTCACCCATTAGTTTTGGCATGATGTCTACCAGGCTTTTAAGATCGGGTGCCTGTACCACATATTCCAGCGGTTGATCACTGGAGAAACCCCCAATCGTTGGAATTTGAATGGGTATGCAAATTACATTCCGGAACTTCTGTGCAGCACCCACCAGTTTCTGGTAAACCTGAGCCTGCGATAAGCCACTTTTCCTTTCTTTGGGATCTTTTAGAAAGATCCATTGAAACCCACCATTGACCGGCTGTACCAGTGTACCGATTGAAGCGGCCACCCCCGCATAGGTTCTGTTGCCATTTAAATCAGGAATGGAATCGGATACATAATTGCTGATGGCCTTCATGGTTTCTTCCATGCTTTCATAGGAAGTGCCCTCTGGTGCAATTACTGCCAGGCCTACCATGGACCGGTCTTCCAGCGGCGCCAGTTCGGAAGGTAGTTTTGGCGCCAGTAAATAAGCGATGCCAAAAGAAAAAAGCAACAACGCAAAGCCCAGCCACCTGAATTTAAAAAATCCGCGCAATGTTTTTTCATAGCCATTGTTCAGCGCAACAAACCACGGTTCTGTTTTTTTGTACAACCAGTTGTGAGAAGAACCGGCTTTCAGCAAATAGGCGCTCATCATGGGAGATAGTGTTAATGCCACAAATGCGGAGATGAGTACAGAACCGGAAACCACTACTGCAAATTCCCTGAACAGCTTTCCCGTAATGCCTCCCAGGAATAATATTGGCAGAAATACAGCAGCCAGCGTAATGGTAGTAGAAATAACGGCAAAATAAATTTCGTTTGAGCCTTTGCGTGCAGCCTGCAGGGGCGTCATGCCCTGTTCTATTTTACTGTAAATATTTTCCAGCACTACAATGGCATCATCTACCACAAGCCCAATGGCCAGTACCAGGCCCAGCAGGGTTAATACATTGATAGAAAAATTACCAATGTACATGATAAAGAATGCAGAGATGATGGAAACTGGTATCGCTACCAGCGGAATGATGGTGCTTCTCCAGTCGCGCAGAAACACAAAGATGATGACGGCTACCAGGCCAAATGCCAGTATCAAAGTCTCTCCTACTTCTGACAATGAATTGCGGACGGGCACAGTAAAATCTTTTCCCAGCGAAATGATATAGTCTTTGGGTGCCGTTTTTACAATATCATCAAATCGTTTTCTGAATTCATCTACTATGGCCAGTGAATTGGCACCGCGCTGCGGTTGCACACCCGTACCAACGCCATAACGAGCCGTATTGCCTTCGCTCACTATCATGGCCGTTCTTTCATTTTGCGATGACATGATAGCTGTACCAATGTCTTTGAACCGTACAATGGCGCCACCCTGTTCGCGCAAAATCATGTTGTTGAAATCATCTTCGGTGACCAGTCTTCCCTGGGTGCGCAGCGTTACTTCCGTATTCTGTCCTTCTATGCGGCCACTGGGCAAATCCACATTCTCCCGTTGCAATGCTGCCTGCACATCGGCCGGTGTAAGCTGGTAAGAAGCCAGCTTCACAGGATCCATCCGCAAGCGCATGGACCTTTTGCGGCCGGCATAAGAATCAACCAAACGCACGCCGGGTATGGATTGCAGCCTTTCCTTGATATTGATGTTTACGAAATCAGTTACATCTTCCAGGCTTTTTGTATCGCTTTGTACAGTTAAGAAAACCAGGAAATCCGGCGGGCCCGATTTTTCAACAATGGTAGGCTCAATATCTGCCGGTAATTGCTGACGCGATTTGGACACTTTATCACGTACATCATTGGCCGCCGCTTCCAGGTCGGCATTGAGGTTAAACTCAACAGTAATGATACTAACCTGTTCACGCGATTGCGAAGACATTGCCTTGATGCCATTGGCTTCTGCCACGGCTTCTTCCAGCGGCTTGGTTACCTGCGATGCAATGATGTCTGCACTGGCACCCGGATAAACCGTTGTAATGGTAACGATGGGTGAATCGGTTACCGGGTATTCTCTTGTTCCTAAAAAAGTATAGCCCACAATGCCAAACAGCACCAGCAGAACCGACATAACGCCGGCCAGTACGGGGCGGGATATACTTACCTGTGAAATAGCACTCATTTTGATTTGTATTAAATGTTCTTGATTATTAAGCAATGAGCTGTGAGCATAACACACGTTTCACGAATGATGTCTTACAGCTTTATTTAACAGTAACAAACTGCACAGTCGCCCCGGGCACCAGTCTCAGCAGGTTGCTGGTAATAACCGTGTCGCCATTGCTCAGCCCGTGCAGTACTTCTACCGAATAAGGTCCGCGCTGTCCAATTTCTACCGGTGACAGTTGAACGCTGTTGTTTTTAACGGTATACACGTTGTAACCTTTTGAAGAAGGCATCAGTGCCTGCGAAGAAACCACCAACGCATCTGCAGTAGTATGCAGTGCCAGGTGCAAACGTGCACTCTGCCCCGGCAGCAAGGCCCTGCCTGGGTTTGCGCTTACGGCCCTTACCAGCAATGTGCGTGTATTCTGATCCAGCTTTGCTTCCCGCGCAATTACTTTGGCGCTGTATTGCCGGTTATCTGACGCAACAGTAAAATGTTGCTCACTGCCTGCAGTAATGATTTGCGCATATTTTTCAGGCACCTGGAAATCCAGTTTCACCACACTGTTATCTTCTAAATTGGTAAGAATGGTATTTACAGAAACAACGGCGCCTGGATAAACATGTATGATGCCCACTTGTCCGCCAAAAGGTGCTTTGATGCGTGTTTTACCAATCATTACCTGCAGTTCTGCTACCTGTGCCTGTAATACTTTCAGGTTAGTAAAAGCCTGGTCGTAATCCTGTTGTACTACGGCTTCATGGGCAACCAGGTCGCGCAGGCGTTCTTCATTCAGCGATGCCAGCTTTTCCTGCTGGCGTAATTTCTCCAGCTGGGCCTGCAGATCTGCATTGTCCAGTTCAAATAGCAATTGCCCCTGTTGCACAGTGGCGCCTTCTTTTACGTTTACGCGAACAATTTTACGGGTCAGCTCGCTTACAATATCCACTTGCTGGTTTGCTGCCAGCGAACCGGTTATTTCCAGTTCTTCCTTTAATGAAGCGGCTTTAATTACAGCACCATCCACCGGAACGGCCTGCACAACGGCCGGGGCTGCTACCGGTGATTTGTCATTTTCTTTTGCACTGGCATAGCAGCCTGAAATTAGCACCACCAGCGTTAAATAAAGAGCGGTAACCAGTAAATTCCTGGAAACGGGTTGCGTTTTGGTTCGTTTTTGCGTTGACATGATAATTGTTATTAGATTTATTCAAATAATTCAATAAATAAGTGCGAACTTCACGGGATGGGACTTGAATAGAATACAAATGTATAGATATATTTAAATAATTCAATAAATAGTATAAAAAAAATATCAGATCTTTAAAGTCTCCAGGAACCCAATGTATTCATCCATTAATTTATTGTTGAGGTAATAGCGCACATTGCGGCCTTCTTTGTCTGATGTAACCAGTTCACTTTCTATCAGTAATTTCAAATGGTGTGCAATGGAGGGTTGTGCGAGGTTGATGGTATTGTTGAGGTCTACACAATAAAGACAAGTCTTGCTTTTCTTTATTTCTTTCAGAATCGCCAGGCGATTGGGGTCTGCCAGCGCCTTCGAAATCTTCTCTGCTTTTTTAGCGTCCATAAAAAATAATTACGGCACAAATGTATACTCTATTTATTGAAGTTTTTCAATAAATCGGCAACCTTAACATATTTATGGGCTTTTTGTGATCGCAATCAACCTTACTATATTAATACTTACGGCGACTGTTTTTAAAACCGAATAAAAAAAAAGAGGCTGCCAATAATATTGTGCAGCCTCTTCTCTACGGATTTCATTTTAGTATAGCATTTTTAAAAACTCTTCCTATTTTTAAAGTATCCCGGGTAATTATACTTGTACTCAGCAAAAATTATTTCGCCGGGTACCAGTTCCGCAACCTTACTTCTATCTTTTGATTTCCTGCATCCACCAAAGACTTAAATGCATTTACATCACTCAATCCGCCCTGGCCACGGTAGTGATAGGGATATATAATTTTTGGTTTGAAAGCCAGCACCGCCTCTGCCGCTTCTTTTACATCCATGGTATAAGGCAGGTTCATGCACACAAACGCAATATCAATTCCTTTTAAAGAACGCATTTCTGGAATGCCCTGTGTATCGCCGGACAGATAAATGCTTTTGCCACCAATCTCCAGCACATAACCATTGCCCCTCCCCTTCGTATGCATGGCTGTTGCGCTTTCAGGCAGATTGTACATTGGCACCGCAGTGATGGAAATACCGGATTGCGTGCTGTTGCCGCCATTCTTAAGAATCACAACATGTGCTTTATCCGTTTCCGGCAATTTATCGGCGACAGCCTGTGGCACTACCAGCACCGTACTGGCGGCTTTAACGGCTTCAATAGTTTTTACATCAAAATGATCGCCGTGTATGTCTGTGATCAAAATGATAGCGGGTGCCGCCATTCCTTTGTAATTGTCTGCGCCGGAAGGATCTGCATAAATGGTAATGCCCTTCACCGTTAGCACCAGGCTGGCATGTTGCAGGGGCTGGATGGTTAATGCACCCATTTTTGTTTCAATTACATCGGGTGCGGCAAACTGTGCACGGGCATACTGCAAACCGGCAACAAAACACAAAGAAAGGATGATCTGTTTCATACAATGTTGTTATTTAAGATGATGAAATAAGTGTACAGCACCTGCTCTGCAAACGCCGGCATTGGCAACAACAGTCCTCACACAGAAATGTTGCAAGCTTAACACAAAATCTTGCAGCTTGAAAGCTTTCAGTCAATTTTTATTAGATATTAATGCAGGCTCCTAAACTATCAACTGCATCAGTTTTTAACCGGCAATTGGTAAACCCTTACATAATCCACTTCAAATTTTTTGGGGAATGGCGTATGCGAAGGGTCGCCGCCATTTATGCCGCCAATGGCCAGGTTTAGCAGCATATAATGCGGTTGTGTAAACGGGTTAATACCGGTACCATCTTTATTTACAAGCTGGTTTAGTTCAACATGGTTCATCAGCAGCTCGTCCACATACAGATCAATTTTTTGCTCATCCCAGTCCATACGCCAGGTATGAAATTGCGAAGCCCATGCCGCACCACCCAATGAATCTGCCGGCTTTGTCTTGCTAAACCATTCAGCTTTGTAAGGAACAGCGGTGCCGCAGGCAATATTGGCCAGCAGTTTATTGTTGTAATACTCCATCATATCTATCTCACCGTTGGATGGCCATTGCCCTGTAATGCCCAATGTCCACCAGGCTGGCCACATGCCAGCACTGATATCAATTCTTCCGCGCATTACAAACCGGCCGAACTTCCAGGAAAATTTACCGGAAGTATTGATGCTGGCTGCAGTATAGCGGATACTGTCCATCCGCCGCTTCCAGTCTTTGCTGCCGGCTGTATAAACCGGGTTTGGTTTTGCTGCACGACGTCCTTCAATGATTAAAAAACCATTTTTGCAATACGCATTTTCCGCCTGGTACCATTGCAGTTCCTGGTTGCGCACAAACCCATTTTCAAAACCCCAGCTGGCAGAATCGGGTGCGCCATCTTTGTTAAACTCATCGCTCCATACCAATTGGTATCCACCGGCAAGCATTTTATCTGCAGAAACCGGAATGCCTGCATTTTTATTTTGTGCCTTGCAATGGCATACAGCCATCAACATTAAAACCGGAAAAACAAACCTGCTTAATTTCATACACATCTCATTACTGGATTTTTTTTGGTTAATTTTAGACAAATGCCCGGTAAAAATTATCACGGCATCCAGCGAATGCTCACTTGTAAAACCCGCCAGATGAATAAAATTATACAAACTATCCTGTTTTCCGTTGTTTTGTCATTATTGGTTTGTGCAAGCCTGTCAGCTCAAAAAAAGTCACCGGTATCCATCATATTCGATACAGATATGGGGCCCGATTATGATGATATCGGCGCCATTGCCCTGCTGCATGCCATGGCAGACAGTGGTGAGTGTACCATATTGGCCACCATGGCCAGCAACCAGCACCAATACATAGCAGCCGTACTAAATACAATGAATACCTATTTCAAAAGACCTGGTATACCAGTTGGCGTGGTGGGTGGAAATGCGGTAAACATCCCTTCATTTCAAAAATGGGATTCATTACTGGTGGCAGACTACCCGCATGCTATTCAAAACAACCGGCAGGCCCAAGATGCGCTGGGGCTTTACCGTAAGTTGCTGGCTGCGGCGCCGGACAAAAGCATTACCATTGTTACTGTTGGCTTTTTCACCAATATGGCCAACCTGCTGCAATCCGGGCCCGATCAATATTCTCCCAAAAACGGCCGTGCACTGATCAAACAAAAAGTAAAAACGCTGGTAAGCATGGCAGCTTGTTTCAACCAGCAAATGGGAACTTTTAAAGAATTCAATGTAGTAAAAGATGCCGCCGCTTCACTAGTGGTTTTTAATGAATGGCCGGTGCCCATCATTTTCAGCGGTTTTGAAATTGGATCTAAATTGTTTACCGGTCTGCCCATTGTTAACAATGCATCCATTCTTCATTCACCGGTAAAAGATGTATTTGCACGCAGCATTCCACTCGACCCCAATGATAAAAATGGCCGCATGAGCTGGGATGAAACGGCCGTGCTGGTGGCTGTACGCGGGTATGAAAAATATTTTGAAGTGGTAAAAGGAAGAATCATTGGCAAAGCAGACGGCAGCAACGGTTGGGACCCCGATGGCAAACGTGATTATTACCTCTTACAAAAATTGCCGCAACCCGCTATGGAAAAAATATTGAACGATTTGATCATGCACCAGCCCGGGCATTAAAAATTTATTTATGCCCCACTATCATTTCCATCAGCCGTTTGTCGCGGTTGTAAATATCATCGCGCAGGTTGAGTTGCCCCGATTTGTCTACCCAGGCAGTGAAGTAGGTAATAAAAACCGGTACTTCAGCGGGCAGGGTTGTATATTTTTCTTTTCCGGCTTTCATGGCCGCTGTTATTTTAGCGTCATCCCAAGCAGCGTCTTTGCGCAATAAATAAGTGGCCATCTTTTTGGGGTCCGACAGGCGAATACAACCATGGCTGAAATCCCTTTTGCTTTCGCCAAACAATGATTTGGACGGCGTATCATGAAAATAAATACTAAAGCTGTTGGGGAATAAAAACTTCACTTGCCCGAGAGAATTCCAGGGGCCTGGCACCTGCCGCACGCCATTACCCGATTTTTCCATATGGTGTTGTGCCAGGTAGTTTTTGTTGCGCTGCATCCCCGGCAATATTTCATTCTTGTAAATACTGGCAGGCACATTCCAGTAAGGGCTAAAGACCACAAACTTCAGGTGACCGGAAAAAATAACTGTTTTGCTGGCAGCTTTTCCCACCACCACGTTCATGCTCCACAACACAGAATCGTTGCTGAATGCATGCAGTTTAAATTCAGGAATATTTACGGCAAAGTATTCACCTTTTACAGCCATCGGCAACCAGCGGCTTCTTTCCATGTTCACCAGTATTTTTTCTATTTTGCTTTGCAGTGGTGCATTCAGTTCTTTCAGCACCGATGCGCCGATAACAGCATCCTCTTTGATTCCATAACGGCGCTGGAAATTTTTTACCGCATGTTCCAAAGCTGTGTCAAATTGTTCTGAAGAATCTGCAATGGACAAATCACCCAGTATCCGCAATTTTTCTTTTACCTGCTGTATTACCGGCGACGAATCATGCAGGTGGAATGATTTTTTATCCGTTTTTATGGGCTGCCACCGCCCGGCCTTTTCCAGCTCCTGGTATCTTTTAAGGTATGATCTTAAGAGACCGTATTGCCGGTAGATGGGTTCATTGCTGTGAGAGAAACCTGCTGGTGATTTGAGCAAAGAATCCAGCCATTGTTCGTAGGATATTTTTTTTCGCGGCACATACCATTCTATCTTGTCGGTAGCATTTTTATCGATGCCATTCCATACCTTACCGGCAAAATAAAAATAAAGACCGGATAAAAGGACTTCTGTTTCCGCCTGCTGCCTTTTTTCAATCGTATCCGTACTTAGCAGTAAACTGTCAAGGTCTTGCAGGTAAGGTGTTTTTGCAGCAATGCCTTCCGCCTGCAAATTACTGACACGTGCATAAAAATTTCCTGCCTGCTCAATCAGTCCGTTGCCATCGTACCAGGCAAACGCATAATTTCTTTTTTTGTAAAACAGCTCCAAGTCTTTTTTATACGGCGCCAGCAACGGGTATTTTACATAAAATGAATTCAATTCCAAGCTGTCAAATTTCAACAAAGACTGGTCGCTGAATTTTCCATTCATCTCCGCCGCCATTTCAGTAACTGCTGTATTGGCTGTAATGGTATCCTTTTGTATGGCTTTTACCTTGGGCGATACCGGGTTTTTGCATTGAAGAGTTGCTGCTATTAAACTAAACAAGAGCCAGCATTGGGCCTTGTTAAAAATGTTTATCCGCTTTGCGTAGTACATCGCTATAAATTATTTTAGTGGTTCAGGCAATTGAACAACAAACGAATAATCTCTGGAAAACCCGGAAAAATCCGGTTTAATCCGGTTCGATACCAGCTGCAGTACATTGCCCAAACGCCGCAGCTGAAGGTAATGAAATAAAGGTTTGTAGGAAATCGCCAGGTCGGCAGGCATAGCAGGTTTTACACTTAAAGGCTGGTGCAGGCCACCGCCGCCACCTATCACCAGGAAATTTTTCTGCTGGTAACTGAAATGCTCAAATGCGTGGGCGTGGCCGGTGATAAACAATACACATTTCTTTGTTGCTAAAAAAGCTGGAAGAAACTGTTGCTGCACACCCGGCGAAGGTTTTACCATATTGCTGTTCGTAAATACCGGGTGATGGCAGGAGACAATGATGCCCTTAATACCGGGCGCACTGCCAAGCGAATCAATAGCCCTGGTATACCATTGCTGCTGTTGCAGTATTTCTTTTTGAGAAAGTTTTTTAAAGTTTGAATTGAGCAATACAATGGCCAGCGAATCTATCACCTTCAGGTAACCGGTACGCCGGTGATCCGGAAAGCGCTTGTCGAAATTCCGTTCTCCTTTCCGGTCTCTTATCATCACATCGTGGTTGCCCAGTAGTCCGTATACTTTCACGCCTTCCTGTTTTGCGCTGTCCAGAAAGTTGTCTGTATTGCCCCATTTCTTTTTCCGGTAGCCCAATGAAACAATATCGCCCAGCATAAAAAGTGCCGCCGGCCTGTCGCGCAAAATAGAAGAATAGATCATGGCCGTGCCACGTTCATTCTGGGTGTTCTTAAGGTAAATTTCTTCTACCGTAAGCGGCTCCTGGGTATCGCTAACAAAATCTATCAGTGTACCGGCAACTGCATTGCCTGTTGTTGTTTGCGCTATGATTTGCACCGCTGAACAGCAAGTGCAAATAATGGTCAGCAGCAGTTTTCTGCCAAACGCATTACCATTCAAAAAATTTCCAGACCAGCAATACCTGTGCGGAGATTCCATAATCTTTTGTTTGAGTGGCATTCGTCCATTTCAGTTCTGCACCAATACCCAGTTTGGGCGAAAGGGGTTGTACATAATTGACCGATACATTGGTGCCAAGGCTGAATGCACTTGATTTAACATGCCCTTTGTAATTAAGATCGGTTGTAAGCAGGTAATAACCAAAACCTGCAAAAATATTCAACCGTTTTGTAACCGCCATCGACCAAACTAACAGCAAGGGAATGCCCCTGAGATTTACCTTACCGGAACTTGTGTCGTTTTGTACCGTATAGGTATAGAAATTTTCATATCCTGATTCTATGCCCACGCGCAGCCGGTGATCGGGGTGCCACATGATCCGGAATGTACTGGTGGGCCTTGCACGCACAACAGCTGTATTGCTGGCAATTCCGGAAGACCCAACAGAACCTATATAATTAAACCATCCCCCTCCCGCATACAATATAAATGCATAGCGGCCTTTCTGCTGCACATTTACTTCTGCAGAATCCTTGTCATTGATTTTTGTGGAATCCTGCGCAATCAATTCCCCGTTCAGCAGGAATGTTGTAAAAATTATCAGTAATATAAAAGGTTTAATGCTGCACATAATAGTAATAGGCTACGCTTGACGGGTAATTGGATAAGATGCCATCAAAATGTCCATCGCGCAAATACTGCTCAATAAATTCCGGCACATCCAGTGTCCATACAAATGCCTGTTTGCCGGCTGCATGCACCTGCGCTACCAGTTCATTTTGGGTGCCCAGTGTAAATCTTGGTGCCCAGAACTCGGCCTTGGACCTTTCTACATCGTCAAGTCCCAGTTCACACAAATTGGGTGCGTCGGCATAATCGGGTAATGCCAGGAAATCATCCAGCGCATCCGTTGTTGGAAGGCCGATAACGATGGTAAGGTTTCGGCCGGCAACCGCGGCTTTTTGAATGTACTCTTTTTGTAAGGCACGCACTACTTTCAGCGATCCGATATATTTTGTATCGAGCCAGACAAAACTCAATCCGGTCTGGTAAACAACAGCATCCAGCGCCTGCCGCAGGGTAGGTACTTTTTCACCATGAACCAGCCGGATAAAAGTAGAAATCTGGTCAAAAGTATAATTCTCTATCGGTCCTATTAAACCGCTTTTCTGGGTTTCGCGGAGATTGATGGTGTTGTCGTGGTATAAAATGGGTATACCGTCGCTGGTTAACCGAACATCTATTTCAATTCCGTTGGAACCAAACTCGGAAGTTTTTCGTATCATTTCTACAGAGTTCTCTGAGACCGGTAAAAGATCGGACGTTCTGCCACCACTGCGGTGTGCCAATATCCGGAAAGGGCCATTGTTAAACAATTTTCGGCCATAAGAAAAACTAATGGAAGTACCCGGAACCGTTTGCCCGTTGCCAAATACGCCACTGATAATTATGGAACCGGGTGTAATAGCGCCGTTGCCGGCAATTAAATCGGCCCCCTGCTGTGCTTTTATGGAAAACCGTACGATGCCGGTTTCAACCCCATTCATTTTGCGCCAGTAGCCATTTAACAGGATATCGCCGTTTGATTTTTTTCCTTCACAAATGATATAGGCAATGTCTTTTCCGCAAAAAAAAGAGAGATGGTAGAGGGTGTCCGTTCCCGTTATAACATAGCTCCATTTTACGGCAACGGTATCGCCAAAAATATCGTTTCCGTCTGTAAGTCCGTAGACGCCTTCCATCGCAGACCTCGATTGCGAAGAAAGCGCCAGCCTGGCTGCGGCCGTAAATGCATCCCAATTGTTGTAATCGGGTACCGGGGCTTTGTAGTCCTTTTTACAGGAAACAAAAACCAACAGGCTGCAGGTTATGATAAAAATGGTTCTCATAATATAAAACCAACGGTTATCTGCGGATAGAAAATTTTCCGGTTGACCCGGTAAAACAACAACCAGGTTTGCCAGTAGAAATAATTGTTGATGGCAGAAAAAGCAAGCGTTAAATGTTTGTGGTGATAAAATGGTTGCTCCAGCGCAATGGTAAATGTTTCCCCATTGTAGAAAACTTTTCCCGATGACAGCTCTTCGTTTCCATTGAATGCCTTGTAATAAAGATTGATGGAAGATTGTGCCCTGGCTGTAATCAGCAAATTGCTTTTTGTTCTGTAGCCAACAGACAGGTTGGGATAGGTAAGCCATCCCGAGCCTTTGCTGTTGAACCCTTCTACCGTAAGAAAACCAAACCAGTAACCCACACCGGCGCCGGCTGATAAAAACAATCGATCGGTCAGTGGCAGTACATATTGAATACCAACCGCCAGCTGGTTTTGCAGTATTTGCGAATTGATCCTGCCTTCCGCCATAAAATGATCATTGATGCGCCGCAATACCCTGAAATCGATGGAAGGCACACGTACCCGAACAGCTTCTGTGATATCTTCAGGCGTGGTGAGCAATGTGAGCCCGATGGAAGAACGCCATTTTTCGCTGTACATCGGGTAGGGAAAAATGATGGCTGCATGTTTTGCTTCCGGCAAAGAATCCTGTGCCATGGCAGTCAATGAGGAGCCGATCACCAGTACAACCAGTAAAAAAGGCAACACCGCCAACTTGATGGGCATATTTTTTATGCGGGTTTTGTTCCGGGTTTTTGAAAAAGAACCAAATTGTGTGGTGAATATAAATCAATTTTGCAGCCAAAGACAGGGCATTCCGTTTTTATCGCTCATACAGTCACCCAAATGATAAGCCCGCAGCACATTTGATTGCCTCGGGCTTATCTATTTTCCGGCGGGTTGATACTGTTGTTATAAATTTATTTTTACACCCGTTTCAAAACTAAGAAAGTTCTGGTAGGTTTTTACAGGCGTGTCTTTGTTGATGGATGTAAGTGCCATGCGCAACAATGGCCTGAAGCCAATTGAAATTTTCCGGTTGAGCATCAATTCTGTACCAAAACCAATGCTGGCATCTGCATATGCACTTTTCAGGCCTGCAATGGCACTTATTTCTTTTTGATCGCCGGCATTGGCCAATGCAGTAACAGATTTGCCCGAGGTTAAAAAATTAACGGAGATACCAATCCCTGGTTTCAGCAAAAAGCGGCCGCGTTGCCACACATAGTTTATTGAAAGTGGTACGCCAATATAAGTAAGTGTAGAACTGGAACCCGTCACCAGTATACTATCGCCCACTGCTGGTTGTGTGCCCGTTTTTGGGTTTATATATGCATAGCCGGATGCGCAATTGAATTCATACCGTGTATGCCCGTTGTTATCGGGTCTGGCATAAATCATTTTAGGCGAAATAATGGTTTTGGCAGAAGTAAATACAAGGCCCGACTGCAATAGCAGGCTTCTTGAAATACTGTAATTAACCAGTATGCCGGCAGTATAAGAGGTACTTTGTTTCTCGTCACGCTCTGCCACTTTTTTATCGCTGCCCGGCCTTGCCCGCAGATCGTCATTTTCAAGTGTTGTAAAACTATGATTAAGCGAAACAAATGGCATCATTGAAAACGAAGATTTGAAAGCAGGCTTGCGTTGGGTAGCCGGATTTTGCAGCTGATCATTTTTCAGGGTGTTAAGAAAGGAGCTTGTGCCAATACCGGTTACTGAACCCGGAGTTGCAAAATCAACCGATGATAAAACCAGGGGGGCAGGATACAGGTAAGCAGCCAGCGGCGAGATGGCTCTTTTTGCAGGAATGGCTGCCAATTGTTTCTTTTCATTGTTGCTGTTTACATCTGCCTGTTGGTCACGAACATCATCAGCCAGCGGGTTTTCTTTGCTACGCAGGATTTTATTCAATGACTGGCTGCCCGATTTTGGCGTTTTGCTTTTATTTTTTACCACCTGATCTTTTGCGCTTCCGGTGCTGGCCCCGGAAAGTGTGGCAGCACCGGCAATGGTTAAATGCTGTCGCAGGTTTCGGGCATGCAGTTTCAAAATCTTGTCTTCTTTTTTTACTGCAGCAATACGGTCTGTGGATTCAGGTGCATCCGTTCCGGACAATGGATTGCCGGCCGCCGGCTGTTTCTGCGGGTTCTTACCAGTTGCTACTGCGTTTTTATTTATGTGTGCCGCTCCCGTTGCGGTAGTATTGATTGGGTCTTCATTTATTTGTTTGACTTCATTTGTTACCCGATTATTTTTAACGGGGTTATTGCTGGCTACCGTATTTTCCTTTACAACGGTGGATTGTTCAGCGGCACCAGGCATGAGTTTTGTGCCTTTGGGCAAAGCCGGAACAGCTGCAGGCTTAGCGGTTGATTTACCTGTTGAAAGATTGCTTTTAACAGCTTCATTTTGTACCGGCTTTGCTTTAGCTGCAGCATCCTGCTGTTGGGTTACTTTAATTTCTTTCTGCGCAAGACCGGTGTCGTTAGTTTTGTGTTTTACAACATAAAGCATGTAAACAATGCCGGCAAAAACAATCAGCAGCAGTGCTACAGCCAGTCTTTTCAGGCGAAAATATTTTTCTTTGAAATGAAATGCCTGCCTTTTATCCAGGTCATTGCTAACCGCGTCCCATGCTGCAGACGGTGCGGGTTCAAGATGCTCATCCAGGGCATCTTTAAAAATTTTATCAATGTCGTGTAGATTTTTCTTCATGAATAAAGTTTTTTCAAATTACCTGTTTTCCCTTCCCTGACGATCCTGTCCCGGAGCCAATGCCTTGCATCGTGCAGGTTCGATTTGGAAGTTCCTTCAGAGATATCCAGCATTGAGGCAATTTCTTTGTGCTGATAACCTTCAAAAACGTATAAATTAAATACCATTCGGTAGGCGGGCGGAAGTTCCTGCACCAGGTTCAAAAGCTCTTTGGCGCCCAGGTGCGCAACCACGTCTTCTTCGTCTGATACGGCCTCGTTATGGGTTAGTTCAAGAGACACCACTGCATGAAGGGAGGAGCGTTTACGGTAACGTTGCAGCGCGGTATTGACCATGATTTTCCTTACCCAGCCTTCAAAAGAGCCTTCTTCGCGGTATTTGTGCAGTGATGAAAAGACCCTGATAAATCCTTCCTGGAGAATTTCTTCTGCCTCATGCCCCGAGCGGCTAAAGCGCATACACACCCCATACATCTTATCTGCAAGTGCATGATAAAGTGCATTCTGGGAAGAACGGTCTCCCTTCAGACAATTAGCGATGGTCTTACTAAAAATAAAAGATGGTTTTTGTTAACAGATCCAGATGCCGCCTGGTTTACAATGGTTGGGTCAATCCTGTACAATTAAAAAAAATCTTTTTTCAGCCGTAAACCCAACTTATTTTTTCCGCCGGGCATCTGGCAATTGTATACCTGCAAATGTAAAACAGCATTTATGAATAAAGCAGCACTGCCCTTGTATATTTTACTGGTTACCGGCTGGCTGGCCTGCATTTTAACAGATAGCAATCTTACCCGGATGATCTCAACACCCTGTATTTCAATAGCCGTAACAACAAACCCTGAAAACCATGGAAAGGCTATCCGGCTGCCTGCCATTATGGTATTGCCCGCCGGCAATGTTGCTGCCTGCATTTATTACAAGACGGCGGTAGCCGCTGCCAATACCATCTATATTATACCACACAGCTTTTACCGCGGCACTTCATTCAATACCAAAAAAAATTACGGCAATAATGCAACAGTTAGTATTAACTGATAAACCTTGGCGGCGGCCCGCAACCCGCTGTTTAACACGTTCATTTAGGGTGGTTTTTTTAGAGAAGCTCCGGGGTTTTTACCCGGGAGCCATTTTATAACCCAAAGCGAACGCTATTTTTCAATCTTGGGGTTTACCGCCACCAACAAATTAAAATCAGTATGATCAATTCGTCTTCTTATCGCACCTACCATATACAAACCCGCTCCAGCAATGCCAGTACGGTGGTGCCGGTGCATGCCGGTGCTTTGCAACGCGTAATGCTAAGGCTGTATAAAATAAACTGGTTGCGCTATTTTGTACATGCCGGTTTGTGGCTGGCCTTTTATTGTTTGCCAGCGCTGGTACTTTTGGCTATAAACGAAAATCCGCCTGCTTCTTTTTTCAATCCCCTCAACCCTGCCTATTGTATTGCCTTTGCACTCGTTATTGTTTTTACCTATTTCAATCATTACTGGCTGGTGCCCGGGCTTTTTTTACAACAAAAATTTATTGGCTATTTTGTACTGGTAGCCGCATTTGTTGCTGTTACCAGCGGCTTTCAGTATATGGCAATGATGGCACTTGCGCCAGGCGGTAATTCACTCACCGCAATGAACTACCTGTTGCTGCTGCTGGTAGTTGCCGTCTGCACCTCGGTGATAATATACCAGTACAAAAAAATAACGGCTGCCAGAACGGAGATCAGTAAATTAAAAACGGCATTGCTCAATAGCCAGGTAAACCCACATTTCCTTTTCAACTCGCTCAACTGGATCTACCTGCTGGCACTGGGAGAATCGAAAGAAACACCCAACGCCATTATACAATTATCTGGTATGATGCGCTATCTTTTACAGGCTTCCCAGTCAGATTTAATCGACTTAAAAAAAGAACTGGCCATTGTGCGCAGTTATGTATCGCTTCAGAAAGGCCGGCTGGGCGATACTATTTCACTCGATTGCACACTGCCCGTGTATACAGGCGCTGGCAAAATTGCGCCCCTGCTGCTGATGTCTTTTATAGAAAATGCATTTAAACATGGTGTGAATCCAAATGAGGACTCAGCGATTAGTATCGACATTTCTATAGTTAACAACCGGATCTCCGCGCAGGTTATCAATAACAAAGTGACCACTATTGGATACACTGCGGCCAGCGGCCTCGGGCTAAAAAACACCCAGGAAAGATTAAGACTGCTTTATCCTGCAGCACACCAGCTAGAAATACTGGAAGACAACAAAATATATTCTGTAAAACTTTCAATGCAAATACTATGATCAAAGCCATTGCGCTCGACGACGAACCACCAGCACTTGAACTCTTAAAAAAATTCTGTAGCCAAACGGGTTATATGGATCTACTGAAAACTTTTACCAACCCGGATGAAGCACTCCGGTACCTGAACAATTACCCGGTAGACCTGGTTTTTCTTGATATCAATATGCCTTCGGTTTCCGGACTAAAATTCAGGAAACTGATACACGCCAATACGATGGTTGTTTTTGCAACCGCCCATGCGGCTTATGCCATTGAGGGGTTTAACCAGAATGCGCTGGACTACCTGCTGAAACCATTTAGTTTTGAGCGTTTTCTTCAAACTGCTGAAAAAGCAAAAGCCCATCATACATTTATTCACCAGAATATAGCCCGCCGCCCAGAAAACATTTCATTAAGAGTAGACTATTCGCTAATGAAAGTGCCGCTCGCAAAAATCATGTACATAGAAGGAATGGATGATTATATCCGTATCTATATGCATGACCAAAAACCGGTGATTACCCGCATGACCATGAAGGCGCTTGAAGAAAAACTGCCCCGTGATGAATTTGCCCGTGTACACCGCTCGTATATTGTTCCCGTAAATAAAATTAATTTTGTGCGCAACAAAGTAGTGCACATAGATAAATACGAAATACCCGTTGGTATTTGCTATGAACAAAATTTTTACAACGCATTAAACAATACAGGCAGCCCTGTTACCGCGTAAGCGCAGGAAAAACGGGTTATCCCAAAAAGTTTATTGGCGGGAAAAATTGCGGGGAATATCAAAATAATGGATGCTCTTGCGCGAATATTCCAGAATGTTTTCTTCTTTTAATTCAGTAAGCAGTGTTGTAACCGTTTGCCGGCTGCTGCCGATGAGCCGGGCTATTTCTTCCTGCGTTAAGTAGTTGGCAACAACCGCATCTTTTTGCAACGGGGTTTTATCACCCGCTGATTTGTACAAAATATCCTGCAAAAAAAGAAGCAGTCTGGATTTTGTGTCTTTCTGGATAATATTGATCAGCCTGTTTTCAAACTTTCGCAAACGCCAGCCCACCAGCTTTGTATATTTCAGCGACAAGGCAGGATTGTTCTTCAGTAATTGTACAAATT
>Ga0075026_100000223_pt1 | contig 21911 bp, 16 predicted proteins | sample Str012_2_FD_71392 | JGI IMG/M metagenome (GOLD analysis project Ga0075026, IMG submission 71392) | Freshwater sediment microbial communities in response to fracking from Pennsylvania, USA - Straight Creek_MetaG_SC_2012 | ecosystem: Environmental > Aquatic > Freshwater > Creek > Sediment... | reverse complement strand
AATATGAAAGACAATTTAATTATTACTCCGGAAAACATGGCTGTCTTTGAGCGATCCCTGGATATGCTGGATACATCCATCAAAGAATTGCGAAGAGTCGCCCATAATTTAATGCCCGAAACGCTTTCTAAATTCGGACTGGATGAAGCGTTGAAAGGCTATTGCAGCACTATCAATTCCACCAAGCTACTCACCGTAAGCTACCAGTCGCTGGGTATGGATGCGCGATTGGACAGTTCTGTGGAGATCATCGTGTTCCGAATTGTTCAGGAGTTACTAAACAATATCCTTAAACATGCATCCGCTACCACCGCCTTTGTGCAACTGATCAGGGAAGAAAAGAGATTGAATATTGTTGTGGAGGATAATGGAAAAGGTTTTGATGCGGCCCTAACGGAAAATAGTTCAGGAGCAGGCTGGACAAACATTCGTTCGCGGGTTGACTATTTAAAGGGCCAGCTGGATATTCACAGTGACTTAGGAAAAGGAACGATGGTTAACATAGAGTTCAACATTTAATTATGATTCGCGTTTTTATAGTAGATGATCATCCGCTGGTTATTGAAGGCATTCATGCCCTGCTTAGTAATGAGAAGGATATCGAATGGGCAGGTCAGGCGATGAATGCGCAATCCTGTTTGGGGTTTTTTGTAGCCAATACGGCTGATGTAGTATTGATGGATATCAGCATGCCCGATGTCGGCGGGATTGAATTGTGCGCCACATTGAAAGAAAAACACCCCAATGTTTTCATCCTCGGCCTCAGCACTTTCAACCAGGGCTTGTACATCAAAAAGATGATGGAAAATGGCGCATCCGGATACATTTTAAAAAACACTTCCAAAGAAGAACTAATCACTGCTATTCACTCAGTATACGAAGGCGGCATATTTTTCAATGGTGAGGTAGGTGAGACTTACTCCTCTTATCAAAGATCTTCAGCCTCTACATTGCCATCCCTCACCAGCCGCGAAAAGGAGATATTGGAATTGATTGCAGAAGGATACACCAATCCGCAGATCGCCGCGAAAATATTCCTGAGTCCGTTTACGGTTGATACGCACAGGAAAAATTTACTGGCTAAGTTGAATGTGAAGAATACAGCCAGCTTGATTAGGTTGGCGGTTGAGCAAAAATTGATTTGATAGGTGCGGGAATTTCTACGCTTAGCAATCTCGTCAAATTCGCGATATTAAGTATCTCAGGTGATTAACCAGGATTTACTTCCAATATCTTAAAGGTCCCGGGAATAACAGATGGCCTAAAATTACCAGGCGATTGAGCCTTAAATTCTGCAGCCGGCAAATAAATTGAGTGAGTAATCTGATCAACTGCAATTGTTCTCGCTCCTTTCTGCGTTTTTAAATCCTGAACCACAGTGAATTTATCAGCGGACCACTCTTTAATAATCGTCAAAGTACCTTCCCCATTCGAAGAATAAACCGTCTTTAGCTTTTTATCGAAGCCGACAGCATCGCATTCATCTCCAATTGCCAATTTGGCTACTACCTTTCCGTTCATAGCATCCATCACAATTAATAATTTATTGCCGCAACCAATAAATAATCGCATCGTTTCTCTATCCATGGCGATTCCGGATGATCCTTTTCCCGGTGAAATGGGCCATGTATTGATTACCTTATAGGTATTGGCATCAATAACATCCACTTCACTCTTCTCAGCATTATTGACATAGATCCTTCCGGCTCCGTCGCTGGTAGCTGTCTCCGGCCAGCCGGTTAATTGGATCGTAGCGACGGCCTGGTCAGTGGTTGGATCAATAACCGTCAAATTCTTACTCATACCATTTGAGCTGTAAACTTTTTTCGAGAAATCATCATACATAATACCATCCGCAAACTTACCCGCTGGAACATGCGCCAAAACCTTGTTCGTTTTCAAATCAAAGACCAGCACGCTGTTGAGCATGCCATTCGTAACATAGCCTTTGCCTGATTCGTATACGAGTGCCGTGCCGTGCACATCTTTTTCCGCGGGAATAACTCCGATGGAGTCGCCAGTTACCTTGTCTAAAACATTAACCTGCGAACCATGGGAGATATATAAATTATTGGAAGTAGAATCCACCGTCAAATAATCGTATCCTCCGGCGCTTTTAATGGGGAATGATTTTGTGATACGATAAGTTGCCTGATGCTGACTGTATGCAGCATTCACCAAACAGGATAAAAGCAGAAAGATAAATAGAGCAGCGTTTTTCATTGTATTTAAATTAGATGAAATTCATGAAGCAATAATACGAATGAATTACATCGGTTCCGTTTTAATTGGAGAGAGAAAATCAATGAAAGGATAGAACTCAAAATTTCCTCAGAATGCTTTATTACTTTGTACGTTATTCATTTTTTTAGATTACTTCCTTCTATATTAAAATAATACTACCATGGAAAAGCGCATTGTAAGATTCCCGTTGTTTGCAGTTTCGATTTTACTCTGTCTGATATCATCAGCACAAACAGGAAATCTGTATTCGTTTGAAAAACTCATTTCATTACCGGGTAATGGTGGGTATGATTATTTATCCATCGACGAAGTTAACAGGCATTTGTTTGTATCTCATGGAACTTCCGTCAATGTAATCGACCTTAAAACGGAACAGGTGATCGGTTCCATTGACAATATGAAAGGAGTTCATGGCATTGCAGTAGACAATGAAGTGAACCGGGGATTTATTACCGATGGAAGGGATAATGCTGTGGTCGTTTTTGATCTTATAACTTTCAAGACCATCAAAACAATACCTGTAACACCAAAAGGGCCGGATGGTATTATGTTTGACCCTTTTTCAAAAAGAATATTTGCCTTTTGCGGCGATGGCAATGCGGCTTCGGTCATTGATGTAAATGATCTGAGGGAAATCGGAACCGTCGCCCTGGGCGGTGGACCTGAGTTCGCTGTACCAGATGGCCAGGGATTAATCTACAATAACCTGGAGGATAAGAACAGTCTGGTTGTTATCGATGCCAGGGCAATGAAGGTGCTACGAAGTTTTCCATTGTCGCCCTGTGGTGGTCCAACTGGCCTGGCACTTGACCTTCCAAATAAGCGTCTTTTTACTGTGTGTCGCGAAAATAAAGGAATGAGTGTAATTGATATCACTTCAGGAAAAGTCGTTAGCACTTTGCCGATCGGTAGCGGGGTTGATGCAGTAGTTTATGACGCAACAACCAAATTATTATTTTGCTCAAATGGCGACAGCACGACTACCATCATTAGTCAAAAATCAGCCGATGACTATGCCGTGGTGCAAACCCTGTACACCCGGGTTCGGGCTAAAACGATGGCGCTTGACAAGGTCACGCACAAAATATATTTGAGCGCACCAAAATTTGAACCAGGAACCAGAAATGCCATCCCAGGTTCATTTGCAGTGCTTGTTTATAAAAAGAATTAAACCACAACTGATCCGGTCAATATCGCATTCACGAATCTGCGTGTGAAAATCAATTTAATACCGGACAAGAGTTGTATCAAAATGGAACAACTTATTTGATCTGTGACGAACTAATCTTTTGATAACCAGTATATAGATGTCTGGCATTTTAATTGGTGACTTTTAATAATCATCATCAACCACGATATTCAATCATGTTGAAGAACTATTTTAAGGTCCTCTTTAAAATTCGGATATGTTTAGAAACTATTTTAAGGTTGCCGTAAGAAATCTCTGGAACAACAAACTATTCTCCTCCATCAATATCGGGGGCCTCGCCCTGGGAATTGCTAGTTCAATTTTATTGCTTAGTTATGTTGCCTTTCAATTCAGTTATGATAATTTCCACTCCAACAAAAAGGACATTTATCGCGTAAACCTGGCGTTGTATGAAAACAATAAACAGGTTTTTCAGAGCGCAGAAAATTACTCAGGAGTAGCAGACGCTTTAAAAAAGGACTTCCCTGAAGTGCAAAGTGCTGCGCGACTCTATAATATGGGCTATAAAAACAACTGTGTATTCACTTATGCTGAAAATCATTTCAGGGAAAATAAATTTCTGTATGCTGACAATTCCTTCCTCAGCATGTTCAGTTTTCCATTTATACAGGGTTATTCAAAGACTGCGCTCGCTGAACCTTTTTCTGCTGTTATTTCAGAAAGTCTTTCCAAAAAACTTTTTGGTAACGAGAATCCTATGGGAAAACAAATTCAGATGGATGACGATGACCGAAATGCTGAACGCTGTAAGGTGACGGGTATTTTCAAGGACCTCCCTCAAAATTCACATATTCAGTTCAACATCCTGATTTCATATTCTACGCTCGATTATCGAAGAAATAACCAGGGCAGATATACAACTGCCTGGGACCACAAGGATTTTTATACCTATATCCAACTTCGCCCCAATACCGATCCGAAATTACTTGCCAGCAAATTCCCGGCATTTGTTGTTGCTCACGTTCCATCTGAAAAATCTCTGCATAAGGAAAGCAGGTTGTTTCTGCAACCCTTAACAAATATTCATATGTCGTCCGGTCTCATCGATGAGCCAGAAACTACGGTAAATGAGAAAGCAGTTTTATTCCTTATTGTAATTGCTTTTTTCATTTTAGCAATTGCCTGGGTGAATTACATCAATTTGACAACGGCTGAATCGCTCAACCGGGCAAAGGAGATCGGTATACGCAAAGTATTGGGATCACAAAGGGGGCAGCTGATCAAACAGTTTTTAGTAGAGTCTTTTGCGATTAACAGCCTCAGCCTTACGATTGCCATTCTGTTGATACTGCTGACGCAACCGCTTATATCAAATCTATTTCCCTTTAATTTCTCCTTTACAGGATTTTTATCCGATAGCTACGGCTTGATTTTTATCGGCCTGATTGTCACAGGGGCCTTTCTTTCGGGGTTGTATCCTGCCTTTGTTCTTTCTTCTTTTAAGCCAATTGCTGTTTTGAAAGGGAAATTGAAAACCTCCCGAAACGGAATTACCATTAGAAAAACACTTGTAGTGTTTCAATATTCGCTATCCATTTTTCTGATCATTGGCACCCTGGTTGTTTACCGGCAGATGCATTATATGCTGAATCAGGATCTTGGCATGAAAACAAGCCAGGTAATTGCATTGGATAGACCAGGCAGATGGGATACAGCACGTAGCGCTCATAATTTATATGTTCAACGGTTCAAAGAGGCCCTGCAAAACGATCCCTCGATCGAGGCGGTTGGCATGTCGGATGAATTGCCGGGAAAAGAAATAAGGTATCCCAGTCAATATACAATGTCCAATTCAGGCAATCAGAACTTAATCCCGATAAATACCATTGGAATAGACGAAGGGTATTTAAATGTTCTCGGCATCAAAATGCTAAAAGGCCGAAACTTTTCAAAGGAATATAAGACGGACAAAACCGGATTGATTATTACGGAGTCGGCTGCGAACCTGTTTGGCTTCAAAAAAACTGATGACCCAATCGGTAAAACGGTATATTCCGACAACACACCTACTACTATTTTAGGAATAGTTAATGATTTTCACCAGCTGTCGCTTGCCAGCAAAGCCACGCCGACCGCATTTCAGTTATACAGTGATACCAGGGAATTTGAATACTACCTGGTTAAGATAAAATCTTCCCATGCTGCACTTGCGACCCAAAGAATCCAAAAAGCCTGGAACGAATCATTCAAAGGCAATCCATTTAGTTTTATTTTTCTGGATGAATACTTTAATCGCCAATACCAAAGTGACATTCAGTTTGGGATGTTGTTTGCAGGATTTGCTATCATTGCCATTATGATTGCCTGCATTGGCCTGTTTGGCCTGGTTGCATATACGGTACGTCAAAGAATCAGGGAAATTGGCGTAAGAAAAGTATTGGGGGCTTCCATGAGCGATCTCGTTGTATTGCTTTCAAAGGACTTTATTAAACTGGTATTGCTTTCCAATCTAATAGCTTGGCCACTCGGCTGGTTGCTGATGAATAACTGGCTAAATGACTTTGCTTATCGAATTCAGATTGGATGGCTGGTTTTTGTAATAGCGGGATTTACTGCATTGCTTATTTCTATCGCAACAATCAGTATTCAGGGTATAAAAGCTGCCACCGCAAATCCTATTAAAAGCCTTCGTACTGAATAGTCAACATTGCTAAGTATGAGAGCCAGTCTTGCAAAACGAATTTGATACTATTCTTCAATATTTTTCATATTGTCATTGGGTTGGCGGTCTATTAAAATTGCATAGGGGTCAATCCCTACCGAGACAGGTTTTCCCGAAACCACGGTGCTGAATGTGTGCTTGCCTATGGTAAGTTTCTGTTTTTTCAGATACAATGGATTTGCCTGAAATCTCCCTTTGGTGTCTTTGTTGTTTTCAGCAAATATTCCAATATAGATATAATCATTCATGGTCGTAACGGGAATATCATTCCCCTTGTCGTCGATCCATGCTTTAGCAATATCAACCGTCATGGTCACCCTATATTCATTAGGCTTTCCGGTGGGCGTCGCTTTAACGTCTACTACCTTGTTGTCGTAAAGAGTAATTTTTTGCCAGGTATCAATTAAATAATACTTCAATGAATCGGGGACATGTTTATCTAAATAACGGTAAAGGTCGTTCGCTCCAGCAAAGGGCCCATTGGTTTTGAACGAATAAGCTTCCTTAAATTCCCTTAACGCTGCATTGATACTATCTTCCCCGATCAGATCCCTTAAGCCGTAAAGGGCAACACTCGCCTTCCCTTGATATTCAAACCATTTATCAGCCTTAATCAAAGGATGCTCTTTGTTTTCCTGCCTGGATCTAACAAACAAATAAAACCACAACTGATCCTGAATAATGGATTTTATACTTCCAACTCCATATTTTTTCTCTGCCATAACGAGCGCACTATAGGTTGATAACCCTTCAGGGATTACCAGGGATCCAATGGTATTGTTAGGTGCTACTTCAAAACGCCACCATTGTTGAGCGAGTTGCTTAACAGTGTAGAAATAGCAATAGTCAAATTCATTGGGATCTGTAAAATCCGCATTCCATCCATAATATTCCGCATGGGTATCAAAGCTCGTCATGGAAGCATCATGAGGTCCATAACCAGAAGTTTCGGCCAGTCTAATTTCATTAAAAGGAAATTTTCCGTAAACCGATGAGAAGTATTTAAGGCCATCCCGATAGGCTTCCACGAAGCGACCAATGTTTGCATTGTGTGCGGGATGATGATAAATATGGATACTTACCGGATGATCCAAATCAGCTGTAGTAGTTGAATCTGTAAACCTGGCCGAAACAATTCCAACAGGCTGATACAAGCCAGGGCTATTTTGAACAAAGTGAAAATAATTGCGGCCTTTTTCCTGCCATTTTCTTTGTAATTCACCCGGTGCTACTACTGTTTGATCACCAGACGTACTCACAGTTAAATCCAGGCTTAACAGGTCCGACGAATTCCCCGCTTTAAGTGTATTCATTCCAATAGGATCATCCTGCGCGATCTCTTCATCTTCTTTCGGTGGAAGTCCGGCTTTTTTTCGCTCATACGGGCTGCCGAGTTCATCATCATCATCATAACCGAGACCCGGAAGGCCACCATTAAAAAAGGTGCCGTTGTGTAGTAGATTCCCAGCATAGAGACCATTGCGGAATCCATGATAATAAATGGCAGAATTGATTTCAAAAACAACCGAATCACCCACTCCTATCGGTTTGCTAAGTTGGTATAATCTGAATTCCGCAGTATCGTACTTCGGTTTGAACAAATTAAAAAAGCCTCTTGGGTACAACAACGGAGAGCTGAATTTAACGGGCTGCCCGTCTATGCGAATCGAATAGTCTGTAATTCCGTCCGCATCCAGCAACAATTGTTCAATGGGCTTGCTATTTTTATTAACAACAGTGATCAAAGCATGTACAAACTCCTGTTGGTTATCCGGATAAATATCGACCGCCATCCTTGCCCGCGTAATTTTTGGAAGTGGCAGATGCTGATATTTTTTCAGGGACTTCTCATAGAGTATCGCCCTGTCGGTCTGTTCATAATTAATCAGGAAAGTATTCAGGTAACTAACGTTATAATAGATCCAGCCTCCTATAGTTAGAAAGGCTATCAGCAAAACAGCTGTAAATGATTTCGTCCTCCTGTCAAATCTTTCCCTGGCCAATTGCAATCTTTCTTTAAAAGAAGACGATACGCCCCGGAAATAAAACAAGGCAGCGACAATGATGAGTAGTCCACCAAATAGCAGCCAATAGATATTAAACCAGATAACGGGCATTAACATATGACCAATCCCATCCATGTCGGAAATCCCATACCAGGGTGTATAAGAATACAAAAGCAGGTTGTAATTAAAAACCCCTGTGACTCTTAAGAAAAATACAACTACCCAAAAAGTTACACCCACTCCATGGGCAACGAATTTATTATTAATTACCACATGCACCACGTATGAAAACAGCACCATTGCAAGCAAGCCTGGAAGAATCACGACAAACAAATAGAGAAAATATACAGGGATATTATAATCATGAAACCCTTTTAAGGTCTGCACGATTAATCCCAGTATAACAGGAATAAAAGCCAAACCAACCCCAAGTATCAGTAATGAAATGAGTTTCGAACCATTGAGTACCCAATTGGGTGGAGGAAGGGAATCATTGATAAATGAATACCGGGTTGACCGATCCCTGTGTAATGTCTCACCTGTATAGAAAATGATGATAAAAAATATGAAGAACGGAAATACATCCAAAAAAATACTAAATAACATTACCGTTCTGGGGTAATAGGAGACCCCGTATTCACGGTTGCCCAACCAAAACACAAAAGCCAGAAATGCCATCCCGGCAGATAAAATAATCCAGAAATAATTGTCCCGGATAATATTCAATAATTCTATCCGGGTAAGGCTCCAGAGTGTTTTCCTGTTATATGGCGCAGTAAAATTCGCACTGGCATTTCTTGAAAAAGTCCGTTTCACTTTTAATCCCCCTTCATCAATGGCCGATTTATCCCGCCTCCCGCTAAAAAACTTTTCAAAACTAAATCGCGCATAGGTGCCTAATAAAACGATTACACCTATTCCGGGCCAAAGGATACGATTCCATAAAAAAACTCTGCTCACTGGAAACAAACTGTTGTTTTTTTCGATTGAATTTGCAGCACCGGATGCATAGCGGATACCGTTTAATCCGAAAGGGTCGGCCAAATTGATCACGGTGGCGTTGTTAGTATTGTTGAGGAAGTATACCGAAAGGAAATAACCGAGAAATAATAGAATGCCTCCGCTATAAATTACTTTCACATTGCGGGTTACGGCAACGAGGCCAAAAAATATTGATGATGTAAAAAAGATATTCGGCAGTGCAATTGTGAAAAATGGATGCAGGTAATAAATTAAATTATTGGGGCCGTATTCTTTAGCATCCCTCCAACCCATAAGGGGCCCGATCTTCGTTCCCAAATAAATTCCGAATAAGATCGAACTGGCGATAAAAAGCATACAGGCAAAAGAGCCCAGAAAACGACCCCAGAAATACCCTGCTTTGGTAATCGGGTAGGTTAGGTAATAGTCTTTGGTATTGTATTCAATATCCCGGTAAAGCGCAACACCCATAATGGAGGAGCTGATCAGCATCATCATCATCGTCATCCCTGCACACCACATGGCAATCAGAAAGGGAGCATTGATATGTTCCTTTTCGCCCAGCGGCAATGATCCTGTAGCAAAACTGCCAATTGTGAAAACCAGTACTGCTGCAAAATAGAGATAGATGACAGGTCTCCTGATCCGGCTTTGGATCTCGAAAGAAAAAATCTTCCAGAACATATTTTTTGATTTAGACAGTCTTAAATGGTGGTTACATCTACGCGGGTTGCGATATTGCTGAAATAAACGTCCTCGAGGTTAGGGGTGCTGAGAGAAAACCCATTACCGGGATCGATCTCTTGTAATACCCTGATGTGAAGCCTGCCAGATTTCAATTGCGTGGAAATTACATTGTAGTTGATTTGATACACTCCCAATTCCTCTTTATTTATGGCCTTGCTGAATATTTTCCCTTCCATTTCAGCGACTGCTGTGTCCGGCTCACCGGCATATAACACTTCGCCCTGGCAAATGATCGCAAAACTGGAACATAGTGTACTGACATCCTCTACGATATGGGTTGATAGAATTACGATGGTATTTTCACCCAGCTGGCTTAAGAGATTATAAAAACGATTTCGCTCCGCAGGATCGAGGCCGGCTGTGGGTTCGTCTACGATAATAAGTTTTGGATCACCGATCAATGACTGGGCGATGCCAAACCGTTGCTTCATCCCACCCGAATAAGTACCAAGGTGCTTATTCCGATCCTTGGATAAATTCACATTCTCCAAAAGCGAACCGACCAGTTCTCGTCGCTCACCGGCATTTGCAATGCCTTTCAATTGCGCGATATGATCCAACATTCGCTCCGCAGATATCTTTGGATAAACGCCAAATTCCTGGGGGAGGTAGCCAAGCAGCTGCCTTACCCTGGTCTTATTTTTTAAAACATCCAGGTCATCCAAAAAAATAGTGCCGTGATCTGCTTCCTGCAAAGTCGCAATGGTGCGCATCAGAGATGACTTACCAGCACCATTGGGACCCAAAAGTCCGAACATACCATTGTTCAGGGTAAGCGAAACATTCTTCAGCGCATGAACGCCGTTTGCGTAGGTCTTAGAGAGAGAATTGATCGTCAGTTTCATTGACCCTGATTTTTAGAATTTTCAATTAAGTTTTTTGCTTTGCCAATAATGGCGAGTTGAGCATCGTCGCCCAACTGGTAGTTAAGTTGATTGATGACAGCGTTCTCTAAAAACATCTTACTTCTTTGTCTGATATCAAAAAATGTTCTTTCGAAATGATTAGTTCCTTTAATGATTAGATTTGATCCGCTACGGGAACTTTGTCCAAGAATGGCGTGGATGGATCGAATTTGACTGCTATCAACTATAACGGTGCTTCCGTAATCCTGTACAATGCTTAAGCTATCTTGTTTGAACCCTTCAATCAGCACCTGCTTCATTTTCCAATCTTCGCGAACAATACTATCGGTAAATTTTCTGCCATTGGTAAAATATGTTGCACCCGTATTAATTTGTACGATGCTTGGACAGGATATGATCATCGTATAGGGCTCAGGATTGCTTAGATAATCAGCCTCAAATGCAGCATCAATTTTCAAAACACGGCCTTCTTGTTTAAGCCTAACATAATTCATCGCATTTTCTTCGATCCGAACACTAAATGGACCTTGCACGAATTTTACATTGACCGCTGTTGATGACGGAAGATCCAGGATATCAAAATCCTTGAATGGCATTGACCGAAAATCCTGATAAGGAATCTTATATCGGCCGGAATCATATTCTTGCTTGAGTCGTATATCATAAGCAATCATCGACAACAATGTGATGCCCACGCCTGCCATGATAAATGCATTACTTCTTTTCATCGTTTCTCTTTGATGTTGACTCGTAATTTTTCATTTTAAACTGCTCATACCGTAATAGTATCTCCTGCTGACTGATTTCAAGTAAATAGATATTATCAAAAAAAACCGGCAGATCCTGTTCAATAAACCGTTCTTTCCGGTTTTGCTTTACTTTTTCATACCCATCTGATGCAACATAAAAACCCAATCCCCTTTTGTTATAGATCACACCCAGGTTTTCCAGGTATTCATATGATCTCATCACAGTATTCAGATTTACCTGCAGCTCAATAGCCAGATCACGAACTGAAGGTATTTTTTGGTCGGCCGACCATTTGTTCAGCAGAATTTGTTGACCCACGTACGTCACGATCTGAAGATATATTGGTTCGTTGTCTCTGAATTCCATGTTTTGATTTGATCGTTATATCTGCTTCTCTTTAAGCCGATAATAGGTAGCTACCCAAAAAATCAATGCGAGGGCAGAAACCAGGAAAACCATATAATCATTCCGAATACTTTGAAATATATAAACCTCCGTAATAGTATTATTATCCGAGAAGCGAAGGATTCCGAAGGGCGGGCTGGCTTCCACTGCTCTGCCAAACATACCTTCCTGAATCACTTTATTCATGAGAATCAAAACAGCAATAACGATAAAAAAAACAAACCCTGTTTTAATAAAATTCATTTTTTCATAATAGATCGCACCGTAAAGCGCCATTGAATGTAAACTGGCATACACCACATACATCTCGAGTATGCGCTTGTCAAAAACATTAATGACTGTATCAGAACTATTGGGAAAATACCTCAGATTCATTAGCAACAAAACCGACAGGAAGAAGGTAATTGTATACACGATGATAAATACCAGGTATGAATAAACCCAGGCAACCAAATATTTTTCAAAATGAGAAGCTGGTAAAGTAAGCCATGCTGCGGCCCTTTTTTTATCTCCGAGATCAGCAAAAACAGTACTTGTAAAAATGGTACCCGCGAGCACCATGATGATCAAAAAAAAGGCCGATTGCATACCTCTGTCGATTGGAACATTAATCATATACACGATGAAGCCGCCGCCCAAAACCAAAACACCAATCAGTACAGCGAGCGACATCAAATAACCCTTGTAATGTTCAATGGTGTATTTAAAAAATAACCTGGTAAAGCGGTTGAAATTAAATTCGGTTTTCATTTCAGGAAGCATTTAATATTTCCAAAATGACTTTGTTACCCTTGGTCACTGCGTTGAAAAAAGTCTCCAGGTCCACTTTACTAAATTCCCCTCTGTTATTTTCCAGAATGGAATTCTTTCCCCGAACGCTTTCTTCTTCATACAAAACAGTCATCTCCGAAGTATCAGCAAAGGTTCCAAACTGAAGTTTCTCGCCAACTTCATCCAGGGTCTTATTAACGACTATTTCTTTTTCGTGAAGGATAAGCAACGTATCGATAAGGCTATCAAGATCTCTTACCTGGTGCGTAGAAATAATAATGCACCTCGTTTCCGTTTGCACAGAAGCAATCAATTTGCGGAATTGAACCTTGGAGGGAATATCCAAACCATTGGTCGGCTCATCCATGACCAATAAACTGGTATTACTTGCCAGTCCAAATGCAATCATCACCTTTTTTTGCTGCCCATAGGATTGTTTAGTCATCACCCCTGCTTCATCTACATCGAGCAGTTCGAGATAATGATAAAAATCCGTCTCATTAAACTTTGGATAAAAACTAGCTGTGCTGGCTACAAATTGCACCGGGGTAATAGCCGGAACAAAAACCTCTTCGGCGATAAAAAAAATCTCTTCCAATACTTGCACTGACCGTCTGGAAACATTCATTCCATTAAAAAGGCAGGAGCCCTTCGTGGGAAAAGCTAACCCGGTCATATTTCTCAGGAGCGTTGTCTTTCCTGCACCATTTTTTCCGAGTAAACCATAGATATGTCCATCCTTAAGGTCGAGGTTCAAATTCTTAAAAAGAACCGTCTTTGCAGTGTAGCCAAAACTTAAATCATTGATATTTAGCATCTAAATAAGTGTCATAGTATAATATGACACTATAAAAATAGAGATTCTTTTGACTCCTCCAAAATAAAAATGAAAAATCTTAAGATGAACGTATGGTCAGCACCTTTCTTCTGAAAGAAATGAGTCATTCGGTAAGATGGGATATGTAGTAAATCGAATAAATCGAAAAAAATGAATAAGTTAGAGATCATTCCTCAAAATCTCCAGCGGTGGTTTATTCAGAATCGAAATACTGTTCACCAGTCCTATTAACATCGTAAGCAGGGTGACCGCCATAAATATCCACAGCACCGGCAGCCAGGAAAATGAAAAACTCATTTCAAAGCTAAATTTTGCCAATGCCCAGGTTCCAATGAGTGAAAGAAAAATTCCGGTTGCGGCGGCAAGAGAACCAAGAAACAAATATTCAAGCAGCGCTATCGAAAGAAGTTGTTTACGACTGGCTCCCAGTGTTCGCAAGAGGACCATTTCCTGGATGCGTTGATATTTACTTATTAAAACAGAGGAAAGCAGAACGATAAAGCCGGTCAGTATGCAGAATCCGGCCATGAAACGGATGACAAATCCTACTTTGTCCAATACATCCTCTAACACTTTCAACACCAGGCCGAGATCAATGATCGAAACATTTGGATAGGCCCGAACAACAGCTTGTTGAAAAGTAGCGGATTGCTTTTGACTTGACAGCCTCAGCGTTATTACGTGAAATTGGGGCGCCTTCTCCAAAACACCCAATGGAAAAATAATCCGGAAGTTCGTTTGCATTCTTTGCCAGTCAATCGCGCGCAAACTTCCAACAATGGTTGAAAGCATCATGCCCTGCACATTGAACACCATCTTATCTCCTATCTTAAGATGGGCTCTTTTTGCATATTCCTCATCCAGTGAAATATAGACATCCTCGCCTGCCCTGACAATTCCAGACCTCCATTTTCCCGCAGTGATTTTTTCATATGCATCGAGAGAATCCCGGTAACTAACTCTCAGATCGCCATCGAATCCCCGCCTTCTCTCACCGCGGGTGCTGTCTGCTTCCGAACTATCGTTCCTGAATTCAGTTGGCGTTTTACCATTTATCTGTTCAACTCGCATCGCAACTACCGGTATCTCCTGCAATATGGCTATTTTATGATCGGATGCTAAATTCGTCAGTGCCTGAACCTGGTTGGTCTGCACATCAAACAATACCATATTGGGTTGATTTTCTCCTGCCGAAAATGTTACCCTGGCAAGCAACATGCTATGAACGAAATAAAGGACTCCAATAAAAGCTGTTCCCAATCCAACAGTAGTTAATAGCACCAAAGTCTGATTGTTTGGCCGGTAAAGATTTGCAAATCCCTGCCTCCACAAGTAATTCCATGATGCAGGAAAGAAATGCCGTACTGACCAACGTAAAAACCATGCTACGGCAGTAAGAAAAATAAAAGCAGCCAGTATGCTTAACGTAAAGACAATCCCCTGGGTCCAGCTTTGCATTTGCGATTTCGCGAACAGGCTTATAAAAAAGAAAATGACGACGTATACTAACATCTTCAATGGATCCCGTCGTGTAGTAATTTCCAGCACAGGAAATCTCAAAGCACCCAGGGCAGAAATTTTTCGAATATTAATCAGTGGCAACAATGCAAAAAGCAGTGAAATGACCACACCGAGACCGATTCCTTTTCCAATAGATGACCATGAGATAGCAGTTTTTAATTCAATCGGCAGAAAATCCTTTATAACGGCGGGTAAAATACTTTGCACAAATGTTCCCAGGAATGCTCCTACCATCGAACCCAACAATCCAATGCAGGCGACCTGGATAAGATAAATCAGGAAAGCCTGCAAGCCACTTACTCCTAAACAGCGAAGGATTGCAATAGAATGTATTTTACCGCGGATATATATATGGATGGAACTTGCCACACCAATGCAACCTAACAAGAGTGCGATAAAACCAATCAATGTTAAGAACCGGTTGAAGTCAGCAAATACCCTTCCTGTCCTTCTTTTGCGGGATTCAACGGTTTCATATCGCAGCCCATCTTTTTCAAATCTTTGTCCAAAATCTTTCTCGACTTTGTCCATATCGGTACCCTGCGCAAAACGGTAATAATAATTATAAGATATCCTGCTTCCCCTTTGCTCCAGCCCGGTTTGGCTCAGATAGCCCAGGGGTATGAAAACCGGCGGCGCGACGGTCGTAGACAAACCCGTACTTCCAGGTGCCTTGGTGAGAATCCCGGCAATAGCAAAATTAACAGACCCGATTTTTATGGTATCTCCAACACTTGCATTGAACTGCAACATCAGCGTTTGATCAACCAGCGCTTGTTGGCCACTAAGAAAATTTCTGCCAGCGGCAGCGGGTGTCGTTTCCAGGTTACCATAAAAAGGAAAATTTCCCTCTAGTGCCCGCACCTGTACAAGTCTTGAACCCTGGTTTTTTGGAAAATAAATCATCGACGCGAAATTTCGTTCACTTGCTTTTTCAGTACCAAGCGAATCGAGTAATGATTGCGTTGATGCCTCGGGTTTTCTTCCTGTCTCAATTGCCAGGTCTGCACCAACAAGGGTCTTCGCCTGTTCATCTATATCCTTTCGGGCATTTTCAGAAAGAGAAAACACCGCTACGAGCGCGGCTATCCCTAAGACGATGGAGGAAATAAAAAGGAATAGACGCGGGAGATTGCGCCGGCTATCCCGCCATGCCATGTTGAGCAGCCAGGGCCAGTTCAACCCATTTGTTAATTTATTTGGCTGCGGGTCCATTTGCTTCTTATTTTTTTCGGTCATCTGCCACGAGCAGACCGCCTTTTAATCTGATAATACGATCTGTTCTTGCAGCAAGGTCCAGGTTATGGGTGACGATGATAAGCGTTGTACCCGCCAATCTATTTAATTCGAAAAGGAGGTCAATTACATTTCCGCTGGTCTCTGCATCGAGGTTTCCGGTTGGTTCATCTGCAAAAAGGACGCGGGGATTGTTTGAAAAAGCACGCGCAAGGGATACACGTTGTTGTTCCCCGCCGGAAAGCTGAACAGGATAGTGATCCATACGATCCTTCAGTCCAACTTTTTCCAGCAATTGTTTTGAAACAGCCCTGCTGCCTTTATCTCCCCGAAGCTCCAGGGGGACCATTACATTTTCAAGTGCTGTGAGCGTCGGCAGCAATTGAAAGTTTTGAAATATAAAGCCAATATAACGGTTACGGACAGCTGCTCTTTGATTTTCGGACATTTGATCAAGCCGCATACTGGCCAATTCGATTTCGCCCGTGCTCGACTGGTCAAGCCCGGCGCATAAGCCCAATAGCGTTGTCTTTCCACTTCCCGATGGTCCCAGGATAGACACCGTCGATCCAGCCTCGACATCAAAATTGATTTGATCAAGTACAGTAAGACCATGACCTGCGCTCTGATAGGTTTTGCTAACGTTCCGGATGGATAAAATAGATTCTGCCAATGAATTTTAGATAAGATGTATGAAACTCATGTAATTTAAAGGATAATTGAACAAATGAAATCAGCGAAATTAATTGGTTGGATGTGTTTATTTTTCGCATCCTCATGTGGTAACAAAAATGGCAATGCCGAATCAGGAAAAAAAACAGACGCCAATGTCGCAGTAAAATCTGTGGAAACACTGAAGAAAAATATTATTTTTTTTGGTAACAGTCTTACTGCTGGTTATGGGCTCGAACAATCAGAAGCATTTCCTGCACTTATCGGAGCAAGAATCGATTCATTGCGTTTACCCTACCGCGTGATCAACGCAGGCATTAGCGGTGAAACGTCGGCGGATGGTGTTAGCCGGATTGATTGGATCCTTCAGCAACCGGTTTCTGTATTTATTCTTGAACTCGGCGCCAACGATGGATTGCGCGGACTCCCGCCTGCGGAATCCATCAGAAACCTGGATACCATTATTGTAAGAGTTAAACGAAAATACCCGGCATCAAAGATTATTTTAGCAGGGATTCAAATTCCCCCAAGTATGGGAGAAAAATATTCCCGTGAATTCAGGGAAATGTTTCCAACGCTCGCCAGAAAAAATGATATACTTCTATTACCCTTTATCTTGGAAGGTGTTGGGGGAATAGATAGCCTGAATCAGAAAGACGGTATTCATCCAACGGCCCAGGGAGACCGTATAGTTGCTGAAAATGTTTGGACTCTTTTGAAGACCATACTCTAGTGAAAATTTATACCTCAAATAAACAGGTTTGGCGGGCGCAAAAAGGCATTTTGTCTCAAACTTTGCCAATAGGACCTCATATTCAGGATTTCCACAACATTGCAGGATAGGTTTGCTTTTATTATTTATGTCGTTATGAGATATTCTGCCATTCTAATTTGCCTTTTGTTCTTATTCACCAGCGTTCAATCGCAGGTACCTGAAAAATTAAAGGGCGGGATCATTTCGGGGAAGGTTATTGATTCAACCTCCAAATCAATGATCGAGTACGCGACGATTTCGCTGTTTGTTGAGGGAAACAAAAAACCAATCAATGGTGCAACCACAAATAACAAGGGCGAATTTTCAGTAACCGGCGTTAAACCTGGCACCTACAAATTATTGGTTGAATCCATTGGATACAAGGCGAAGTCTTTTGAACAGGTAACCATGCTAAAACAGGAGAACCATGACCTTAAAACTATTTTCCTATCTACCAGCCGAACAACCCTGGAATCTGTAACGGTAAATGCGCCAAGAGGCCTGGTGGAAAATAAAATTGACAAGTTGGTATTCAACGCAGAAAAAGACCTTACCTCCCAGGGTGGCGTTGCCACTGACATATTGAAGAAAGTCCCACAGGTATCTGTTGACATAGATGGCAACGTAGAACTCGCTGGCTCCACCAGTATTCGTTTCTTAATAAATGGCAAACCCTCTTCAGCATTTGGCAGTAACATCACCGACGTACTGCAGTCCATTCCTGCGAGCCAAATAAAGAGTATTGAAGTGATCACAAACCCGGGAGCCAAATACGATGCCGAAGGACTTGGGGGAATCATTAATATTATTCTTAAAAGTACAAAGGTCAATGGCATCAATGGCAGTGTATCTCTTACAACAAGCACCCGAAATGAAAACGGGTCATTCAATATTAATGCGCGCCACGGTAATTTCGGTATAAATGCCTTTGTCAGCGGCAACGTTCGGTTGCTGGCCTCAACTCCCAGTACTTCCGAAAGACTTTCATTCGATTCAACGGGAAAAAATGACAGCAGATTACACCAGGACGGTACCTACGAGTTTAAAAGACAAGGATATCAAACCGGACTTGGCTTCGACTGGACCATTAAGAAAAGAAATACGATCTCGGGTTCGGTGAATTATAACAGTTTTGGAAACGATGCGACCGGAGTCATTGACCAATCCCTGCAAAACTATCAACCTTCAGGTTCAGGAAATATTGCTTCGGAAATCATAAGTCTGAATCATACTGCAAATAGTTTTCGTTTCAATAGTGTCGATGTAAGCCTTGGTTATAAAAGAACTTTTGCCAAAGAGGATCAGGAACTGGAGATTTCTGCCAATTCAAGCTTTGGAAACAATCATATCACCGGAAGTAGCTACCAATTATTGCAACCCAAGGATTCTGTATTTTATGGTAACAACAGTATCAACCCTGGAATGGAGAATGAAACGGAAATCAAAATTGACTATACCCAACCGCTCAAAAAAGACATAAAGCTTGGATTTGGTGCGAAGTTAAGCGCCAGGGATATCGCCAGTTCATCAACCGTACTGTCCTACCAGCCGGGATCCGGAGACTACTTGTATGATAGTACATTGTCAAACAGTTTGAGTTATCATCAAAAAGTATATGCAGTTTATGCGGAATTTAGTATGCCTGTTGGTAAACTTTTCGAAACGAAATTAGGTGGCAGGTATGAACGCACCGAAATCAATTCTTTTTATTCCAATGCGCAACAACAGGTGCCGACTCCTGGATACAATACATTCGTTCCGTCGATATTCTTTCTTAGAAAACTTGGAGAAAACCAAACCATCAAACTGAGCTATTCTAAACGCATTGAGCGACCCGACTATCGCGACCTCAATCCATTCATCAATACCATCGATCCCAAGAACGTCACCGCGGGAAATCCTTATCTCCAACCTGAAATTGGCAACCGTATTGAATTAGGTTATAGCAGGGAATTTACAAAAATCGGGTCCATGACAGTTACTGCCTTCTACCGAGAAAATGATCATGATATACAACCCTATATTGTCTATTATCCCACGCTGACTGTTGGTGATACTACGTATACTAATATTTCTGTTACTACGAATCAGAATATCGGAATGGAGAAAAATATGGGATTTAGCTTTTTCTCAGATCTACATCCAACCCCCAAATTCGGCATCAGGACAAATCTATTTGCCTTCTACAGACATACTATCAATGCGATTGACACCGGTTTAAATTCCAATAGCTTCAACTACCGTATAAATATTAATCTCACTTATCAATTCAAAAATGACTTTGCTGCAGAGTTTTTCGGAAACTTTAATTCACCCAGGAATGAAGCGCAGGGAAAATATCCATCTTTCACAAACTATAGTTTTGCGGTGCGCAAACAAATCTGGAATAAAAAGGGAAGCATAGCGCTTACAGCGACAAATCCTTTCAGTGAATATATAGATCAAAGAACCGAACTTTTCGGAAAGAATTTCTCAACAAACTCATTGCGCAGGGTGCCATTCCGGTCCATCGGTATAAATTTTACCTGGAAATTTGGCAAACTCCAATTCAAAAAAGAAAGAGAGCAGGGCGGTGATAATTCCGGAGCAGCTCCGGAAGGATAGTGATGTTATTGGACTGACGGTTTACCGGCACACAATTTTTTCAAATAAATGTCCGGCAATAGGATCGAATTTTGATTGTTGCTTTATTTAATAAGTAATTTATTATTCAGGAGTAAATTCCCAAAAATCCATATTGTAAGCACTGCCTGGGGGAGCCCAAACCAGTTCCATAATATGCTTTGTTGCCAATGGAGAAAACAGATCCGCCAAACCTTGGAATAAAAATGGCTTTTTGTGTCCAACTGTCAATGTCATCTCTATATTGGCAGTTTTCTGGCCCCATTAAATATCCCTGGTTGTTAATGACAACGCCTTTAACTGAGTAAATTCCCAGGGCCCATTTGCCTTTTTAGTCCAGGTATCACTTTCAGGGTCATATTGCCCCCATTCATTGATAACGGGATTCAGTGAAGCTGTATCTCCCATGTAAATTTTATTATTCAATACAAAACCATTTCCTGGATTAGGAATGAAGGAACCTGGAAAATCTGCTCTGCGGATCCAGCTATCGGTAGATGGATCATATTGCCATCATTCTTTGTAAAAACTTGTTTCATTCACTACAAATCCCGCATAGCCTTTATCGCTCACACCATAGGCAGATGCTCCTTTTCTGACGTTTGGAAAATCTGCTTTTACTGTCTACTGATCTCTTGTGAGATCATATTCAAAAAACTGCCTGGTATTACTACTATTTCCACCGTATCCTGTTCCCACATATGCTTTTCCATTGACCACCATACAAAATGCCTGATCAACCTTAATCGGCATCAGGCTACTTGGGGTCCATTTATCAAACACAGGATCATAAACAAATAAATCATTAAAGGATGTCAAATCATTTGTCCCTAATCCAATATAACCAGTATTTCCAATGGCAAATCCAATACCGTTGGCCAGGCCGTTTGGAAAAGATATATCCGGAAAATCTACTTTACAAATCCAATTTCCTGTCAATACCCTAAAGCTGCTTGAACTGGTTGCAATAATGCCGTTTACAGTAACAGTTATTTTGCCCGGTGTTACAATTTGCGGGACAACAACAACCAATAAACTATCACCTTGAACTTTAAAAATAGTTGCTGGCAGCCCATTAAATCTTACCAAATTTTTCGCGACCGCAGTATCAAAATGAGTTCCGTAAAATAGTGATATAGTAGAATGCTGCAAGATTTTCTGGATCAAAGCAGAGAACTGTTTGTGGGCTAATCGTTTGGGGGGTTCAGCAATCGTTAATGGCTATGATCACTGCAATAAGGCAGAGTGCTTCTAGCTTAATCATGGAATAGGTTTAATCGTCATATACAGGTTACAAAAAAAAGTCCAGGATGAATAGTGTTATAAACTGTTGATATCAATACTATCGTCAACCCATAACTGATACAGAATGTTAGCCTTGATATTACATGAAATTGTATAAGTGGATTTTTATGCAGTGGAGAGATTCTTCACAGCCTGTTAATGGGTAACGGATTGGTAACAACTTTTTAAAAGATTCACACATTCGCTATCAAGATTTAGAACAATCACCAACCTGGCTCAATTTTATGTTCTTTCGTCGGCACAGTGATCATTTTAACCATTAAGTATACACCTGAATTGATCCAGACTACCATTCCCTTTTAAAAACAACCATTCCCTAAC
>Ga0075026_100000221_pt1 | contig 21967 bp, 19 predicted proteins | sample Str012_2_FD_71392 | JGI IMG/M metagenome (GOLD analysis project Ga0075026, IMG submission 71392) | Freshwater sediment microbial communities in response to fracking from Pennsylvania, USA - Straight Creek_MetaG_SC_2012 | ecosystem: Environmental > Aquatic > Freshwater > Creek > Sediment... | reverse complement strand
TGCCGCGCTGCTCGATCGATAGAACTCGCGTCCCTCGGCCGAGGCCATCCGGGCCATCGGGTCGCCGACCGACTTGTCGCCGAGGTGGAGCGACAAGTCAATACCGTATCTAGGAGGGACCGCGTGGAGGCTCAGGACCCCTTCTTCAGGAGCCCCGTCGCCGCATACAGCCACGTCACTCCGTAGAGGCTCCTGACCGTCCGTCCGTTCACGGTCGAGATCCGTGACCAGCCGGCCCCCGACCTGGCGCTCGGGCACGCGACCGCCCAGTGCCCGCCGGTCACGCTCCCCACGACCGTGACGCGAGCCGAGGTACCGAGGCGGACCTTGACCCCGCTCGAGGTGGACGGCGCGGTCCGAAGGCTCACGCCTGCGCAGGCCGGAGCCATCGTCGTTGTCGGCGACGTCGGCGTCGTCGCAGGGGTCGTGGTGGACTCGGTCGAGCCACCGTCGGCGAAGAGGCAGGCGAAGTAGGTCTTCGACGTCCCGGGCACCGTGGCCGAGCCGCAGCCGAACCGCTGGTAGCTGTTGAGTTCCGCGGCGCGGTGCGGCGCCGAGCTCATGAAGCTGCGTTGGGCCAGGGTCACCGTGAACGGGGCTGACGTCGCGCCGCCGCGGCACGCCTGGCCATGGATGTCGCAGCCGAGGTGATAGGTCGTCGTCGCCGTGCCGTACGAGTTCCAGTGGAGGATCTCACTCCGTGCGCCGGCGTAGCCAAAGACCTTTCGGACGATCTCGATCGAGCGGAATGGCGTGCTGCCCGACGAGAAGCAGCCGGGAACCGTGTGCGAGAAGTAGCTCCGGTCGGCCATGTCGCGCGCCCGGCCGTTGAACGACTCCTTCGGGTTCGTGGGGCAGGTGAAGCGTGCGTTTCGCGCGATGTCGGCCAGCCGCGCATCGATCAGGTACGGGGCCTTGCCGAGCGCCTTCCGGTCGAGGTTGATGAGACGCATCAGGTCTGCGGCGAACGGATCGGCGGTCGAGGGCGCGCCGCTCGGCGGCGCGGTGAGGACGCCTGTCGCCGCGTACAGGACGGCCACGCCATAGATGGCCTTCACGGTCCTGCCGTCGATCGCCGTGACGCGATACCACGTCGATCCCTTCCTGGCCATGGGGCAAGCCGCGGTCCAGTCCCCGCCCGATACCGTTGCCGTGACGGTCAACCTCGCGCTCGCAGCGAGGGTCGCCATCACCGCTGCCCCGGTCGAGGTGCCGGTCCGAACGTTGATCTTGCTGCAGGCGGGGACCATGGTCGTCGCAGTCGAGGACGCCGTCGTGGCGGCAGTCGGCCCGGCGAACGACAGGACCACGAAGACGGCGACGAGGGTCGCCATCGCGAATGAGGTGCGGGTGCGCTGCCTACCGGCACCGCGCCGCTGGGGCGTGCGGTCGTGCATCAGGGACAACCTTGGTCCGATCGTCACTGCGAGGCAATCGCCCGAAGGGGCCAGTCGTCCGCTCGGATGGACGGGACCATCGCTCCACCCGCCCTCAGGGGATCGCCTGGTACCTCAGGAAGACAACGCCGGACCCGAACGTGCGGCTTTGGACGAGGCGGGTGGCGATCGGTCGGTCGAGAGTCGGGAAGAAGGCGAGCCCGGTGCCGAGGACGACCGGGTTCACGAACGACCGGAACTCGTCGATGAGGCCGGCCCGCAAGAGCGATCCCGCCAGCGTGGGGCCGCCGACGCCCATGTCGAAACCGGGCTTGGCCCTGAGCCGGGCGACCTCCCGAATGGTGCCCTCACGAACCAGCCGACTGTTCCAGGCCACCTCGCCGAGCGTGCCCGAGAAGACGATCTTGGGCGTGGTTGCCCAGAGGCGCGCGAACTCGCGCATGACCGGGGTGGCCGACGGGTCTGACTCCGCCGTCGGCCAGTAGCCGGCCATCAGCTCGTACATCCGTCGACCGTAGAGGAATGTGCTCATGTCGTGTGCGTCGTCGTTGAACTGAGCATGCAGCTCGTCGTCGACCTGGACCCAGTCGAGGGACCCGTCTGCCGCCGCGGCGAATCCATCGAGCGACACCGACATTGAATAGACGAGCCTGCCCATCTGACCCACTCATCACGGTGTGACGTCCCTATGCTCTCGCGCCTGGACACCGAACAGCGCGAAACGAGCCCGGATACCTGGATCAGTATCGACGTGGAGACGTCCGGGCTGTCGCCGAGCCTCGTCGGCCACCCGGACCAGGCCTTCCACGTCGGACTGCAGCCTGCCCCGGGATGGCCTCGACGCGCGACCGGTCTCCGACGGCTTCAACGCCCCGTTCGACTGGATGCCGTATCGAGGCACGACACCCCGGCATCACGGGCCGGCCCCTGACGCACAGCGCGCTTGACGACGCGCGTCGGCAGGTTGAGCTGATCGAGCGTCTCTTCGGGCTCACCCGCGCTGGGGCGACCGGCTACGTGTAAGGTAAGGCGCGACCGCCGTTTCGACCAGGGAGACCATCAGCGTGACGGTCTCGACGTCCGAGAGACCCTGGCCGCGGCGCAGCGACAGCCAGGTCGTGAACGCCATGGCGTGATCGATCGCCGCGTCGATGAGCGACCGACCGCCTCCCCCATCCGACCAGCCCGCCGCCAGAGTCCGATGCATCGCCTCGAAGTCGGCGGTCACCGGCGCCAGCGCCTCGGCGACTGCCGGGTCGGCGAACTGGTCCACCGCGGAGTTCGTGAGCATCGCCTCGTTGTCGCCGTACCACGCGTACAGGTCGGCGAGCCCGCGACGAAGGCGCGCTGGCGCCGGCTCGATGGCGGCCCAGCCCGACGGATCTGGCGGTGGATGGATCTCGATGAATCGGGTCATACACGCCTTCGCGAGAGCGGCCTCGTCGGGGAAGTGCCGGTAGACCGTCAGCCTCGACACGTCAGCCCGCGCGGCGACCGCGGTCAGGGTCCGATCGCGGCGGCCGCTCCGGACCTCGATGGCGGCGTCGACGATCCGGCGCCGCGTGGCGTCGTGCGCCTTGGCTCGCTGCTGCATGACATATCGACGGGGCATCGGTCACGACATCCAGGAAACGATGTGTAGCGCGATCGTGACACGTCGGTCAGATCGGTGACCAGCCCAGGGCGCGGCGTGCCTTCGCGTTCGAGACCGGGCCCCCGTCGTTGACGATCTGGTAGATCCCGGGCTCCCCGCGGTCGACCACAAGCAGGGCGGCGCGGGCCGCGGCCTCGACATGGACGGTCGGCGGCTCATCCGGGTCGGCCCCCCAGGTCCCTGGACCGTACAGCCGGCCGTATCGGAGGACGACGCCGTCGAAGCGCGGGTCGGTCGTCGTCAGCCGCTCGAGGTCGATGACGGCCTGACGCGTCAGCGGGGCGACGGCCGGAGGCGGGGGCACGATCGACTCGTCCTCAGTGTGCGGTTCCGGCCCGGGCAGGTACAACCACGCGATGCTCTGAGCGATGAGCCGCCGCGCGCCGGCCGCGGCTGTCGCCTCGACGACGTTCCGCATGCCGACCTGGCGGACGTGCGCGTTGCCTTCCAGCCGTTCGTCGGTGAGCTCCTCGCCCGGTTCGAGCCGGAGGTCCGTCACCTGATAGATGACGACATCCGGTCGGACCCGGGTCATCGCGTCCGTCAGCGCGTCCGCGACGAGGACGTCGACGATCGCGCCCGTCGCCCCGGCGGCGAGGATGGTCGCCGCGCCGGCCTCGGTGCGGGACGTGCCGGTCACCTCGTGCCCAGCTGCCACGAGCATCGACGTCAGCGGTCGACCGATCGCGCCGCTGGCTCCCGCGAGCAGGATCCTGGCCACTCGGTCCGTCCGGACCGATCAGGTCGCGGGGGCCATCTCCGGGTCGGGGTCGGGGTCGGGCTCGACCTCGAGGACGTCGGGTCTGGCGGTTCCGATGGTCCCCGCGACAGCGTCGGTCGCCTTCTTTGTCGCGTCGTCGATGGCGTGCCGGGCGGTCGTCACGCCCTCGTAGAACTTGGCGCTGCCCTCGTCGAGCTCGGACTGGACGGCGAACCCGCCGGCGATGACCGTGCCCTCGATGGTGAGCGTCGGCGAACCTTCGGCATAGCCCTTGGCTTCGCGCACGTCCTGGACGCCGCCGAGGCCCTGGACGTTCGCGACGACCCGCCAGTCGGCGGGCACGAGGACCTGGCCGCCACCGAACACGACCTTCACGGACAGCGTCGCGCCTTCAGGTGCCAGCGTCGCATCGCGCAGGTCGAGGACGCCGCCGCCGTACCAGAGCTCGAGGGTCCCTCCGCGCAGGTTCGACGCCGTGCTGTGGTAGTCGAGCGGCCCGAAGATCGCGCTCGCGGCGATCTCGTCCGCATCTTCGAACGAGTTGGGCCCGATGCGTTGCCTGGCCCGCAGGGCGGCGATGGCACCGACGACCATGCTGACGATCCAGCCGACGACGATCAGCCGGATGATTCGCTTGAACATCACGTCCTCCTCTGGGTCCCCCCAACGACCGCCTGGGACCTGTCAGCGTACTCCTTCGAGGCCCTTCAGGGTCAGCCCTCGCGCTTCTGCCAGCCGTCCACGAAGAGCTGGAGCCGCGGCCCCGTGCGCGGGTGTCGAGCGCAGGCGTCGTGGTCGAGCCGGAGCCCGAGCCCGGGCCGATCGGGGAGGGCGAAGCAGCCGTCGACCGGATCGACCCACGGCGCGACGTCCACGATCTCGCTCAGCCACGGGTCCGCGAAGTCGTTGAAGTGCTCGACGATGTCGACGTTGCGCGTGGCCGCGGCGAAGTGGATGTTCGCCGCGGTCGCGACCGGCCCGCCGACGTTGTGCGGAGCGAGAGTCAGGTAGTGCGCCTCGGTCCAGCCGGCCAGCCGGCGCATCCCGGTGAACCCGCCGAAGTGGGTCAGATCGGCCTGCAGGATGTCCACGTCGCCGCCCTCGATGAACGGGGACGCGTCCCAGATCGAGTGGATCCTCTCGCCGGTCGCGATGGACAGGTTCGTCGCGCCGCTGACGCGACGGAGCGCGGCCGCATTCTCCGGCGGGACGGGTTCCTCGATCCAGCGCGGCGCGAACGGTTCGAGCGCGACCGCGAGTTGCGCGGCGGTGTCGGGCGCGAACCGACCATGCATCTCGATCATCAGGTCGACATCCGGTCCGATCGCGTCGCGGACCGCGGCCACGATGGCGAGCGCGTGCCGAGTTGCGGCCGGGGACAGTCGAACGGCGGCGGCCCCGAACGGGTCGAGCTTCATCGCCTGGTAGCCGCGCGCGACGACGGTCCGCGCGAGCTCGGCGATCTGCGCCGGTTCCAGGTCGGCCTGATACCAGCCGTTGGCGTAGGCCGGTACGCGATCGCGGAACATCCCGCCGAGCAACTTCCAGATGGGCACACCGAGGGTCTGGCCGATGAGATCCCACGACGCGACGTCGAAGGCGGCGAGCGCCGATTGGCCGTGCTCGCTCGGCCGGCCGTACTCCAGCCGTTCGATCGCCCAGGCCAGCCGCTCCGTATCGAACGGATCGGTCCCGACGACGTAGCGACCTGCCAGCTCCTCGACGACCGCGATGAACGAATCGGTCTTGTTGACGGGCCGGACCTCACCGACGCCGACCAGGCCGGTATCGGTCTCGAGCTCGACGAAGACGAGGTCGCGCCACGGCGTCCCGACGATGGTGGTCCGGACGTTCGTGACCAGCACGGGGTCTCCTCGTGGTCGAGCACCGTGGCCGGTCGATCGCCCACGCGCCGGGTCAGGATAGCAAGGCGCCCCGGCCTAGAATGGCGCATGGCCATCACCCACCCGGTCGGCGGGCTGGCGCTCGGGACCGGTCGGTTTCGCATGGATGCACTCGATGTCGAGCTCGACGTCCTCGACGCCTGGCGCGACGCTGGCGGCCGGCTCATCGACACCGCCTCGGTCTACGGGCGCGGCGAGAGCGAGCAGGCGATCGGTACCTGGCTGCGGAGTCGAGGGACGCGCGACGAGGTCGTGCTGCTGACGAAGGGCGCTCATCCGGACGAGGGCGACTGGTCGAGCCGGGTCACGCCCGAGATCATCCACTCCGACCTGACCGGCAGTCTGGAGCGGCTCGGCGTGCCGGCGGTGGACATCTACCTGGTCCACCGCGATCGCCCGGCGGTGCCGGTCGGCGAGATCCTGGATGCGCTGGCGGCGGAGGTCGCGGCCGGTCGTGCGCGCTCGTTCGGCGTCTCGAACTGGACGATCGGGCGACTCGACGAGGGGAACGCCTATGCCGCCGCACGTGGCTGGCCGCCGATCGCCTGGAGCAGCCCGTCACTCGCGCTCGCTCGGCCCGCCGGTGAACCCTGGCCGGGGACGGTCGATGCCGGCGACGACGCATCGCGCGCCTGGTACGCGAGCAATCAGACGCGCATGGCAGTGTGGTCTCCGACCGCGAACGGCTATTTCGCGGCCGACGCCGACCTGGCCGACCCCCTCTTCGACGCCTATCGCACGCCGGCCAACGAGACGCGCCGAGCCCGGGCGGCGGCATTCGGCGCGGCGCGGGGCCTGACCGCCAGCCAAGTGGCGCTCGCCTGGGTCGTCAACCAGCCGGTCCGGCCCGTTGCGGTCATCGGCACGCGGTCGGTCGCACACCTGCGCGAGGCGATGGCGGCCGCAGCCGTCTCGCTCAGTGGGGCGGACATCGCCTGGCTCGAGCGTGGTGGCGCCACGACCGATACGCCCCGCCAGCGTCAGGCCGCCACATGGTCCTGATCGGCCCGAGCGGCGCGATCGGGCGGTCCATCCCGCGCATCGACGGCGAGGCCAAGGTCACCGGTGCCGCCCGCTTCGCCGGGGATCACCGCGCTGTCGGGCTGCTCCACGGCCGCCCAGTGCTCGCCCTGCCGGCGCACGCCCGGATCGTGCGGATCGACCTCGACGAGGCGCTGGCGGCGCCGGGGGTGGTCCGGATCCTGACCGCGGCTGACCTGCCGATCGCCAGCGATGGCCGGGATCGCATCCACGAACCGCTCGCCCGGGAGGAGATCCTGTGGGCCGGACATCCGGTCGCGCTCGTCGTGGCGACGACACCAGAGGCCGCGGCGGACGCGGCGGCGCTCGTGACAGTCGAGACGACCCCGCTCGACCCCGTCGTGGACCTCGACCGAGCGATGCAGCCCGGCGCCCCGCTCGCCAGGGTCGACTGGCAGATCGACCATGCCGACGCGACCGCCGAATCGCAACATGCGGCCGTCGGCGGCGGCTCGGAATCGTTCGCAGCCGACGAGGCGGTCTCGCCCAACGTCACCCGTCGGACGGGGTTCAGGCGCGGCGATGTCGATGCTGCCCTTGCCGCCAGCGATGTGGTCGTCGACGGCCGCTTCACGACCAGCTGGGTCCACCAGGGCTACATCGAGCCCCAGGTGGCCACCGCGGAACTCGACCGTGACGGCGTGCTCCACCTGACCAGCGCGACGCAGGGCACATTCTGGACCCGCTCCGAGCTGTCGCGCCTGTTCGGGCTGCCGATCGCGCGCGTCCGCGTCACCGGCGCAACGCTCGGTGGCGGGTTCGGCGGAAAGCTGCTCATCGTAGACCCGCTCGCGGCCTCAGCGGCACTGATCCTCCGTCGCCCTGTGCGGGTGGAGCTGACCCGCCACGAGGACTTCCGGATGAGCAACCCGGCCCCCGCCGGCGTCCTCGAGTTGACGGCCGGGGCGACGACCGATGGGCGACTGCTCGGGCTCCGTGCCCGCGTGCGCTTCGAGACAGGCGCGTTCTCGGAGGGCAGCGTCGAGGGCATCGCGGCCATCCTGACCGTCGGTCCATACCGCTGGGAGGCACATGAGGTCATCGCCTATGGCGTGGAGACCAACCGTGTCGGGACGGGCCCGTACCGCGCGCCTGGTGCTCCGCAAGCCACGTTCGCGCTCGAACAGATCATCGATGAGCTCGCAGGGCGGCTCGGCATCGACCCGATCGAGCTCCGACGCCGCAACATCGTGGCGGCCGACGACGAGATGGCCGACGGGACTGCCTGGGGCGGGATCGGCCTCGACGAGTGCCTCGTCCGGCTCGCGGCGCATCAGACCTGGCGCGATCGTGTCTCACTGCCGGCCGGAGAAGGCGTGGGGCTCGCGGTCGGTGCGTGGCCCGGCAGCCGCCAGCCGGCGTCGGCGATCTGCCGCCTCGAAGCGGACGGCCGGATCACCCTGGTCACCGGTGTCGTCGACATCTCCGGATCGACGACCGGTTTCGCGACGCTCGTCGCCGAGGGCCTCGGCCTGACCGCGGACGACGTGTCGGTGATGACCGCCGACACCGCGTCCGCGCCGCGATCGCCGTTGAGTGGCGGGAGCGTCATCACCTACTCGGCCGGTCGGGCGATCGTGCGTGCGACCGCCCAGCTCCGCGAGAAGATCCTGGCATTCGCCTCGCACGCGCTCGAGATCGACGTCGCGGACCTGGAGATCGCCGAGGGGGCCGTCCGCCCGCGTGGCACCCCCGACCGCGAGATGACCCTGGCCGAGATCGGCCTACGCCTCGACGGCTTCGCCGGAGAGTTCGAGCCGCTGGAGGGCCACGCCGGCTCCGTCCCGCCAAACCTCGCACCGCTGACGTCCGCCCATCTCGTCCATGTCCGGGTCGACGCCGAGACGGGTGAGGTCGCGGTCATCGGCTATGTCATCGCCCAGGACGTCGGCCGGGCCATCAACCCGGCGATCGTCGAAGGCCAGCTGCAGGGCGGAGCGACCCAGGGGCTCGGCTGGGCGCTGCGTGAGGCGATGGTCTACGACGAGGCCGGCCAGCTCCTCACCGGGACATTCCTCGACTACGCGCTCGCACTCGCCACCGACGTTCCCTCCTTCGAGACCATCATCGTCGAGGTCCCGTCGGCCGACGGCCCGTACGGCGCTCGCGGCATCGGCGAAGGACCGGTCTGCGGCGCAGCGGCCGCCGTGGCGAACGCGATCCATGCCGCGACTGGCGTCAGGTTCCGGACCCTGCCGATGACGGCGCCTCGGGTCTGGAAGGGGATCCAGACCGGCGATGGTGGCTGACCTCGAGCGGTCCGCCTGGCGGCGGCGTTCGAGGGCTCGAACGTGGCCAAGGCTGTCCACGTCGAGGCCGACGATCGCCGCATTCGGCGTCGAGCGCTGCATGTTCGGGACGAACTGGCCGGTCGATTCGCTGTACGGGTCGTATCGCCGACAGGTCGACGCCTACCGGACGATCGTCGCGGAGGCCGGGTTCTCGACGAGTGAACAGCGCGCGCTGCTCGGCGGGAATGCCGAGCGTCTCTAGCGGATCCAGGGGCCGTTCCGATCCGTCACGCTCGGAGCTGGCGCGGAGCTTCGCGGCTGACGCCGGGCCGCAGGATCAGGCGGGCAGGCCGGGACGCGTGCGACCGAACCCTGGGACACCTTCCGGCTACTGACCAACCAGGGTGACCCCGGTGACCCGGGAGTAGTTGGAATAGTAGGTCACGCGGTGGAGGATCTTGCCGTTCGCGTCGCGGACGGTCACGGTGCGCCAAACCTGCATGCCGTCGACAGGGGATTCGATCCGCTGCCTCACGCCGGGCGCCAGTGTCGATGTGTACTGGATCGTGTCGGTGGCCGGCCGGACGTTCCTGACGACGGGACTGCCGATCGTCACCTTGCGACCATTCGGAACGCTGTACAACTCGAATCGGACGTAGCCTTTGTTGCCGTTCCGGATCTTGTACCCGCGGATCAGAACCGGGTAGTCGGTGTCATTGGTCCACGACACAGTCTGCGTCGAACCCGACGCGCTGATGAAGACGGTGGCGTCGAGCCCGAGCGGATATCTGTCGATTTGGTAGTAGTGGTTCCGACGTGCCCCCATCTGGTAGCCGGCGCGGAGTGCCGCGTTGAACAGCGTGGTGGAGCAGGAGCAGATCCCGCCGGCGAGCGCGCCCTGGGGTTCGGTCTTGCCGTTGATGATCGCTCCACCGAGCCCGTAGCCCTTCGAGATACTGACCGACCCGACCGCCTTCCAGAAGTCGAACGTCTCGTGCGGCCCGACGACATACCCATCGATGGTCAGCGCAGGGATCCAGATGTTCGCCCCGAAGTTGTTCCTCTCCCAGATCGGGAAGTAGGTCGTCCAGCTCGATATCTTCTTCATCTTCGGGGCCGCGGCCTTGGCCTCGGCGGTCGTGAGGGCCGGTTCGGTGACCGCCAGCGCGGGCCGGATCTCCGTGGACGCGGTCCCGGCCGCCCGCGCGGCGAGCAGCGCCTCGAGCTGCTTCGCGGTCGCGGCCTCGTCGAGCGTGTAACCCGTCTTGCTGTCGACGATGGCCCTGACCTTGGTCCCGACCATCCTGAAGTCGGCGTTGACCGCCTTCCTGTTGATCTTGGCGGCCACTCCCTGGAGCAGGGTCGGGATCTGGGTCGTGTCGACGACCGGCTGGTAGCCGCCGTCGGCCGTGCTCGTGAAGGTGATCCACGGACGGATCCGGGTGGTGTCGATCGGGTACCTCTTGCTGTCAACGACGAGCGTGATATCGGAGGCGATCCGCCGGGCGGCCGCGTGGGCGGCGGCCGCCTCCTCGGTGGTGACGGTCGGCTCCAGCGTCTCGACCGGCAGCGTGGCGGTCACCTCGGCCGGAGCGTCGAGCGCCGCGACCTGGGTCGTCACCGCCTGGGTCACGCCAGTCGGATCGACCTTGCGACCCGCGTGTCCGGCGGCGACGACGAAACCGAGCTTCGGGTCCGCACTTGCAGTGACGGTGGCATCGACGGGTTCGATCCCGAGGCCGTCGGCGACGGCGGCGATCCGTTCGGCAAGCTTCTGGGCATCGAATGAGATGCGCGGTGCGATCGCCACGCCGCGCACTGCGGTCCGCGCGTTGGCGACGGCGCGGTCGACCGCCGTCCCGTCACGCCCGACGGCCATCGCCTCATCGACCAGCGCGTCGGCGGCGAGGTGACGGTCGATCTCCGCGTAGGGGATCACGGCCGCCCCGTCTGGACCATCGAGGACGATCCGACCATCCGAATAGCCGTGATACGCGGAATCCAGCGCGGCCCGGGCCTCATCCCGGGTCATTCCCGACAGGGGGACCGATCCGACGCTCACGCCCGGCAGGATCCGGCCGCTGTAGTGCTGGTCGTAGGCGTACATGGCGCCCGCGCCCATGCCCATCGTGACGACCAGGCCGACAAGGAAGGCGACCGCGAAGCGGAACCTGGCAGACGGCCGATTGCGCGCACCGGCCTCCGCACCTGCGGGAGCCTGCGCGGGCTCAAGCATCTCGGGAGCGGGGTCGAACGTCGGAGTGCTCAAGGGCGATCGGACGTGCTGGCAGGGCGACCTCGGACGGCCTTCATCGTGTGGCCGTTGGACGCTCGCACGCGGACTCGTGTTACTGGCGGATCACCCAGGGCCGCGCGGCACGAGCACGACCCGACGATTCGGTTCCTCGCCGATCGACTGGGTCGCGACGCCCGGATGGTCTCGGAGCGAGAGGTGGATCCAGCGCCGTTCCAGCGCGGACATCGGCTCGAGCTGGAGCATCTTGCCGGTTTCCACGACGCGGGCCGCGGCACGATCAGCGAGCTCGCGCAGCTGGCGCTCACGCCGGCCGCGGTAATCCTCGACGTCGACGAGGACGCGTGTCCACGAACCCATCTCCTTGGACAGCATCAGGTTGACGAGATGCTGAAGGGCGGACAGGCGCTCACCTTTGCGGCCGATGAGCGCGCCGAGCGCTTCCTTCTCGTCGCCGTCGGCGACCACGTTCAGCCGGCTCGTCTCGCCCGTCTCGACCTCGACGCGAACGTCGAACCCGAGGTGGCTCATCAGGTGTTCGAGGATGTCCTTGCCGGCGGCGAGCGCTTCGGGCGACGCCTCGGCCGCTTCGAGGTCGGCGCGTTCGGCGGCCAGCGAGCCGCGCGCGGCCGCGACTTCGGCGGCCTCGGACGCAGAGAGATCAGCCGAACCGCCACGGCCCGGGGCACGTTCACGGTCGTCTCGGCGGGGTCGGTCGTCGCGGCGGGGTCGGTCGTCGCGGCGTGGCGGCCGATCGTCACGCCTGGGTCGATCGTCGGGGCGTGGGCGGTCGTCACGCGGGCGGTCGTCGCGGCGTGGCGGCCGATCGTCACGCGGGCGGTCGTCACGCGGGCGCGCCGGCGGCGTTGGCAGCGGCTGGGCGGCGGCGGCTTCTCGCTTGGGCGCGGCGCCACCGAGCGCGGCACGGGGGGCCGCGACGATCCGGGCGGGCTCCGCCCCCATCCCGAGAACGCCCCGGCTGCCAGGGGTCAGGATCTCGAAGTCCAGATCGTTGAGCTCGGCCCCGAACGCTTCGCGGGCCAGCTTGAGGGCCTCCTCGACGGATTTGCCGGTGAATTCCTGGTACTCGCTCATGTCAGCGTCGTCTCCCTCGTCGGCCCTGACGGCCCCGCTCGCGGGGGCGGATCGTCGAAGCGGCCGTGGTCTTCTTTTCGGCGTCGGTCAGGATCGCCGCGCGTTTGCCTGGCTCGGGTGGCGGGGGCATCGAGACCGGGAATCGGGGAGTGTGGTCGACCGCGAATCCCGGCGTCCACCCGAATAACGGGAACATCCCGCCCCAACCGACGATGAGATATTGCTGGGCGATCGAGAAGATCGTCGCCGTGATCCAGTAGATGAACAGGCCTGCCGGCAGGAACCCGCCGTACACGATCGAGATGAGCGGCAGGAACAGCATCGTCTGGCGCTGGATCTTGGTATTCGGATCGTCGTCCGCGGGATTGGTCCGCGGCAGCATCATCCGGGATTGGACGAGCTGCAGACCGGCCGAGAAGATCGCCAGGATGCTGATGCCGAGGACGAACCCGCCAAGCGCGACCGAGAAGATCGTGGACGGCAGGCCGACATTGATCGACGTGTTGAGGAACGGGATGATCGTGTTGATGCATGGCCCGAGCGCGGCGTCCGGTTGGCCGGTGGCGGGATTGATGTTGTTGCAGGTCAGCGGGACGACCTGGACCCCGAACACCTCCAGCATCGCGGATGGGTTCACGTTGGTCAGCCCGTCACGGATGACCTGGTACATCATGAACAAAAGCGGCATCTGGAGCAGCAACGGGAGACACCCGGCGAGCGGGCTGACACCCCGTTCCTTCATCAGCTCCTGCTGAGCCACTCGCCCCTTGACCGAATCCCCCTTGTAGCGCCGATTGATCTCCTTGATCTCCGGCTGGAGCATCTGCATCCGGCGCTGCGACACGAGTTGCCGCCGATAAAGCGGGATGACGATGATCCGGACGACCAGGGTCAGCGCGACGATCGCCCAACCGATGGCGGCAGGCACTCCGATCGCGGTGAGCACGTCGTAGACCGCCACAAGGACGATGAACATCGCTTTGAACAGCGGTGTGAAGATCCAGGCCAGGAAACTGATCGGGTCGGCACCGGGACTAGCCGGGACGAGCGGGGGCGCAGGCGTCGGCGTCGGGTGAGGCGATCCCGATGCCCCGGGCGCGACCGTGCTCGGCGCGGCACAGGCGACGACGACGAGGACGACCAAGATGAGCAGTGCGAGGAAGGCGATCCGGTCCCACGGGAGCCGACGGAATGTCACAGGCTTGGCGCCTCGCTAGCGAACCGGGTCATAGCCGCTCCCGCCCCACGGATGACAGCGAGCGATCCGCCGGGCACCCATCCAACTCCCCTTCAGGAGACCGTATTTGTCGATGGCCTGCTCCGTGTAGCGCGAGCAGGTCGGTTCAAAGCGGCAGCTCGACGGCATCCACGCGAACACGACTCGATAGAGCCTGATGAACCCGATCCCGATCCGCTTCACCGCGTGGAACCTCCGAGGACGCCGCCCTTGACGAGGGTTCGGCGCAGAGCCCCGACCAGCGACTCTTGGTCGGCCTCGACGATCGCGGGCCGGGCGATGATGAGGACGTCCCAGCCGGGCTGGAACGATGGCGCCATCACCCTGAGCGCCTCGCGGAGTCGGCGACGGACGCGATTTCGGACCACCGCCCCGCCGAGCGCTCGGCCGGTCGACAGCCCGAATCGGGTCGTCTCGAGATCGGTCCGCCGGAACCGGGCGGTAAGGAGTGGATGGGACCGACTGATCCCGCCTCCCTGGAACGCCGCGAAGTCCTGCGGTCGGGTGAGCATCACGAGCCGCGGCATGTTCGAGCCGCGTCCGACGGTCAGGCTGTCAGCCGCTTTCGACCGCGAGCTCGGCGGGACGCCAGGATGCGCCGGCCGCCGGCCGACCTCATCCGGGCACGGAAGCCGTGCTCCTTGGCGCGGTGGCGCTTCTTCGGCTGAAAGGTCTGCTTCATCAGGACTGTCCGGGATCCTCTCCATCCGGCCTCGGGGACGGTCTGTCACTACCCCCTGAAGGCACGCAAACGCGCCTGGCGCCCGAAAGCGCGCGGCGCGTCGTCGTCCGGCGGATGATAGGCCCCGCCCGAGAGGGGTGTCAAACATGATCCCGCGCGCGGCGAGCGTCGTCCGCGACCGACGGAGTGTTGATACTCCCTGGGGGTATGCCAGAATCGCCTTGCAGCCCTTATCCGGCCGGTGCTATCCTCTCCGAGCCCTCGACGCCGGAGACGTACGCGGGAGCCCCCGAAGCCCCGAACCGGTTCCTCGGGAACACCGTGAAGCGGTGCCGCGAACGGCACCTTCCGAGCAGCGCGCGACCCCAGCGCAGAGCCCGTCCGTGGCCGACGCTACCCATCAACCGACGATCTCGACATCACAGGATCCCATCGACGAATGGACGCAAAGCAAGTCTGGCGGGCCGCCCTGGGAGAGCTCCAGGTCTCGCTCTCGCCGGCGAATTTCGAGACGTGGCTGCGCGACACCCAGCTGGTGGACGTCGATGAGCAGCGCTTCCGGATCGCCGTTCCCAACGGCTTCGCCAAGGACTGGCTCGAATCGCGCTATCGCTCGTTGATCAGCCAGACGCTGGCGCGGATCGTCGGCTACAGCGTCCAGGTCGAATTCGTCATCAGCCCGTCCGCCGAATCCACCGGCGAGGCCGACGCATCGGCACCGGCGACCTTGACGGCCACGTCCTCGGGTGGCGCGACGAGCGGGGAGCGCCAGCAGGTGCGGCTCGAACCGACGCGTGTCGGCGGCGAGGGCGGGACGACCTTCATCAATCCGCGCTACACCTTTTCGAACTTCATCGTCGGGTCGGCCAATCGCCTGGCTCACGCCGCCAGCCTGTCCGTCGCCGAGCGACCGGGCCATGCCTACAACCCGCTCTTCCTGTATGGCGGCGTGGGCCTGGGCAAGACCCACCTGATGCACGCCATCGGCAACCAGGTCATCGCCAAGTTCCCGCGCAAGCGGGTCGTCTATGCGACCAGCGAGAAGTTCACCAACGAGTTCATCGCCTCGATCCAGCAGGGCAAGATCGATGAGTTCCGCGCACGCTATCGCCGGATCGACCTCCTCCTCATCGATGACATCCAGTTCATCGCGGACAAGGAGCGGACGCAGGAGGAGTTCTTCCACACGTTCAACGCGATCCACGAGGACGGCAAGCAGATCGTGCTGTCATCCGACCGGCCGCCCAAGGCGATCCTGACTCTCGAGGAGCGGCTCCGCAGCCGCTTCGAGTGGGGCCTCATCGCCGACCTCACGGCGCCCGATCTCGAGACCCGCATCGCCATCCTGCGCGCCAAGGCGGAGGAAGGTGCGGTGCCGATCACCTCGGACGTCATCGAGTTCATCGCCCGCAAGGTCGTCAGCAACATCCGCGAACTCGAGGGTGCCCTCAACCGGATCGTGGCGTACGCGAGCATGGGCGCCATGCCCATCGGCATCGAACTCGCCCAGGCCGTCCTGTCGAACGTCCTCTACAACCCGAAGAAGCGGCAGGTCACCCCGGAGCGCATCGCCAAGGTCGTGTCCGAGTACTACAGCGTCCCGATGGATGCCCTCCAGGGCCAGAAGCGCGACAAGGCGATCGTGGTGCCGCGCCAGATCGCGATGTTCCTGATGCGCGAAGAGACGGACGTGTCGCTCCTCCGGATCGGTGCCGAACTGGGCGGGCGCGATCACTCCACCGTTCTGCACGCCTGCGACAAGATCAACCGCGAGGTCGCCGTCAACGATGAGCTCCGGCGCGAGATCGCCGCCGTCAGAGAGCTGATCTACGCCGACTGACCGGCACCCGGCCACGGCCGGCCGAGGACCCACGTGGGGTCCGGCGGCCAGTCCGGAACGACCTGACCTGTGGATAACCGCGCGGAATCTGTGGAGAACGATACCCGCTTGTGGACATCCGATGCTGTTCGGGCCTGCCCGTGTGAATCGATCCGTGGACCGTTCGCGTCATCTGGAGCGTCGTGATCGGGCGACCCGGTCCGTCGTCCACGGTCCGTCCGCGGCGTCCCACCGACGGCGTCGCGTCCCATCCACGGACGGACGACGGTCGTCCACCGCCGGTCCATGCGGCGGTGAGCGTGTCCGTCCACCGTCTCCACACGGTTACTACGGTGATGACGGGGTGAGATGATAGAGAGAAGATACCCACTACCGACCAGGCTCGATCCCGCCACGACCGGAGCGCCTTGGCGGATCCCGGACCGGCGACCGCATAGCTCGCGGACCCGTCGCGCCGATCAGCCCCAGCAACGTGGAGTGAACCCAACGTGAAACTCTCGGTCATGCAGGAGAACCTGGCGCGCGGCCTATCGGTCGTCAGTCGTGCCGTGTCCAACCGGAGCACGCTGCCGGTCCTCGCCAACGTCCTGCTCAAGACGGAAGACGCCGGCCTCAAGCTGACCGCCACCAATCTCGAGATCGGGATCACCTACTGGGTACCCGGCAAGATCGAGAACGACGGCGCGACGACCGTCCCGGCCAAGCTCCTGACCGACCTCGTCAATTCGCTCCCGGCGGGCGAGCGGGTGGACCTCGAGCTCCTGCCCGTCGACGTCCTGCATCTCACGAGCGGACGGTTCGAGACCCATGTCAAGGGGATCGACGCTGACGAGTTTCCGGCCATCGGTGCCGCTGGTGAGCGGCCGACGACGCGGATCGCCCAGAACGTCCTCCGTCGCGCGCTGGCAGAGACGGCCTTCGCGGCTGCCAGCGACGAAGCCCGTCCGATCCTGACCGGGGTCCTGGCGCGGTTCGAGGGTGACCAGCTGACGCTCGCCGCCGCCGACAACTACCGGATCGCGGTCAAGACCATCCCCATCCTCGACGCCGTCCCCGAGACGAGCGTGGTCGTCCCCGCCCGCGCCCTCAACGAACTCGCCCGGATCCTGGCCGACGTGGACGAACCGGTCGAGGTCGTCCTGGCCGGCGGGCGCAACCAGATCATGTTCCATCTCGACGGGATCGACCTCGTCAGTCGGCTCATCGACGGCCAGTTCCCGAACTATCAGCAGGTCGTCCCGACGGCCCACACGACGCGGGCCGTGCTCGACCGCGAGGAACTCCTTCGGGCGGTCCGGCCAGCGGCACTCATCGCTCATGAATCGGCCAATATCGTCAAACTCCAGGTCAGTTCCGACGGCGAGCCGGGGATCACGGTCAGCGCCAATGCCGAGGTCGGCGACCACGTCGGCCAGGTCGAGGCTGCGGTCGAGGGCGATGGAACGACCATCGCCTTCAACGCCCGCTACCTCGCCGACGTCCTGACCAACGTCACCGCCGACCAGTTCGCCCTCGAGCTCAACGGTCCGCTCTCACCGGGCGTCTTCAAGCCGATCGGCGACGACCACTACATCCACGTGGTCATGCCCGTCCGGACCACTTCCTAACCGCGCTATCCGGAGGCCGGCCGGGCGCGAACCCGGGCCGGACGACCCTGCTCGAGACGATCAGACTCCTCGACCTCCGGGGCTATGCGACGCTCGATGCGACGTTCGGCCCGGGGCCCCACCTCGTCTGGGGACCGAACGCCGCCGGGAAGACGAGCCTCCTCGAGGCGATGGTCCTCCTGGCGTGGGGCCGCTCGCACCGGACGAGCGCCGACGGCGAGCTGATCCGATGGGGGACCGACCTCGCCCGGATCGAGGGCATCGTCGGGTCGGACACCGTCGAGGTCGCGATCGTCCGGGCCGGGGCTGGCGGGACCGCCGGCCGCAAGCGGATCCGGGTCAACGGCCTGGGACGTCGCGCAGCCGGGCTGGCGGGGATCCTGCGGGTCGTCGTCTTCGCCCCCGAGGAGATGTTGCTGGTCGCCGGGTCGCCGTCGCTCCGCCGAGCGGTGCTCGATCAGCTCGCGACGGCCGGGTCGCCGGCCTATGCCGATGCGCTGACGACGTATGGGCGGACGCTCCAGCAGCGAAACAGCCTGCTCCGGGCGATCCGCGAGGACGGCGCGTCACGCGACGAGCTCCGGTTCTGGGATGGATCGTTCCTCGACGCTGGCGGAGCGATCGTCGAGGAACGGCGACGCCTGCTCGCAACGCTGGCCGAGCCACTCGCCGACGCGCACGCCGAGATCGCCCCGGATGAGGCCGCCGACGAGCGCCTGACGCTGCGCTACGCGACCAACGCCCCGCCACTCCCCGGGGAGTCGGTACGGGCTGCGCTTGCCCGCCGACTGATCGAGACCGCAGACAAGGAAGTCTGGAACGGATCCACGCTCGTCGGCCCGCATCGCGACGACCTCGCGTTCGAGCTCTCGGGCCGTGACCTGGCGACGTTCGCCTCGCGCGGGCAGCAGCGGACGGCGATCCTCGCTCTCAAGTTGGCCGAGCTCGACGTGATGACCGCGATCGATGGTCGACCGCCACTCCTCCTGCTCGACGACGTCTTCTCCGAGCTCGATCCGGAGCGCCGCTCGCACCTCGTCCGGCGCATCGCCGCACTGCCCCAGGCGTTCGTCACGACGACGACGCTCGATGACCTCGACCCGGAGCTGCGCGCGATCGCGACCGCCTGGGAGGTCCGGGCCGACGCGGATGGCGCCCGACTCGTGCCGACTCCCACCGGGGCGCGGCCGTGAGGACGCCGCGCCGGCGCCCGATGGTTCGTCTCGGCGACCTCATCCCCGATGCGGCCCGCGCGCTCGGTCTCGGGGACGAGTTGCGGCTGTCGCGCGCGATGGCCACCTTCGAGGCGATCGTCGCCGAGCGCGTCCCGGCCGCTGCCGGGTCAAGCCGGGTGATCCGCCTCGAGGGGTTCACGCTCGACATCGAGGCCGATGCGCCGATCGTCGCGCAGGAACTCCGGCTCCGCGGCACCGAACTCCTGGCGGCCTTCGCCGCGGCGCCCGGCGGGGTCGGCGTTCGGGAAATCCGGGTCCACGTCCGTCGCGGGGGTCCCCGGCTATAATCCCGATCACCTGCCAGCCACCTCCTTGAGGCCACGAGCCTGGACCGCTCCTGAACGATCAGGCGACGTCCGCGCATCGGACCTCGTTCCGTCAGTCCCCGCGATCCCAGAACCGTGGGGATCCGCCAGATCACGAGAGGCCCGGATGGCCGTACGACTCCATATGAAGCTCGGCGTCGTCGCCGAAGACGACCGACTCGCCGACTCGCCCGACACGCTCATCGTCGTCGAACCGAGCGTCGGCTCGGTCGCGCGCTCGAAGGGCCACCTCTATCTGCTGGTGACCTCGCGGATCTCATCGCGCCACGCGCTCGAGGCCACCCGCCTCGCCGCCGAGACGATCCGCAACGAGTACTACTATGACGAGTCGGCCGGGATCCGGGTCTGCCTCCAGAAGGCCATCGCCACCGCCAACAAGCGCCTCGCCCACCAGGCCGACCGGCTGGGGCTCAAGAGCTCCGATGGCAACGGGCCGATCGGCGTCGGCGTGGCCGTGGTCCGCGGCAGCGAGATGTATGTCGCGACGGTCGGCCCGGCGGAGGCGTATCTCATCCGACAGGCGCGTCTGTCGACGCTGCCCGACCCTCATCGCGCGCGCGGTCTCCCGTCGGGCGAGCTCGAGCCGGACGTCTGGCGGGGCGAGATCTCGGTCGGCGATTCGCTCGTGCTGGTGTCGCCCAACGTCATCGCCAAGCTTGGCGCGGACGGGCTCAAGGACGCGATGCTGACGCTCCACCCGCAGTCGGCGATGGAGCACCTCCACCAGCAGTTCGTGGCGGCGGACGGTTCCGGCAGCGACGGAGCGATCGCGTTCGAGGCGACTGAGGTGTCGTCCACGAGTCGGGCGCGGACGCTCGTCCCGGTCCGGCCGGCAGAGCCGCTTGCTGGCGCGCCGGACCGCTCGCCCATCCCGCTCGCGGATAACGTCCAGGCGGCCGGTTCCGCGGTCACCGCGGCGGCCGGAAGCGCTCGCCTCGCCGCGGGTGGCGCATTCGAGCGGCTGATCACCCGCGTCCAGGACCTCATGCCGCACCGGAGGCCGGCCTATCGGCGGGTGACGCCACTCGCGTCGCGGCGCGAGACGCAACGACGAGCGGCCCTCGCCATCCTCGCCCTGGTCATCGTCGTCGGCGGCCTTGGCCTTGCGGTCTACGCGCTCGGCGGGAGTACGACACAGCAGGCCATCTCGTCGGTCAATAGCGGCCAGAAGGCGCTCGACCAGGCGAAGGCCGACCTCGCGAAGGTCAGCGGGTCCGGCATCGATCTCGTGACCGACGATCCCCAACAGGCGCTCCAGCTGCTGACCCATGCGCACGATCAGTTGGCCGTCGCACAGGCCGCCAAGGTCAGCCCTGCGGTCATCGCGCCACTGATGGCCCAGGCGGTGGCCGGTCTCGACCGGCTGTACGGTGTCGTGCCCGTCGCAAGCACCGACCTGTACACGTTCAAGCCCGCCACGAGCGCTGCGCCGATCGACCTGGCCGCGATGGTGCGCGGACCGGACGGCGCGCCGTATGTCGTCGACCGCTCCACCAAAACGGTCTACCGGATCAACCTCAAGACCGGGGCCGCGACGGTCGTGGTCAAGAACGGGACGAAGAACAAGAGCGGCACGGTCGCGAACCCGCGCTATCTTGCGGTCGGCGGACAGGACCTGCTCATCCTCGACGCGAAGAACGTCCTGTGGCGCTGGCGACCGGCCGACGCCAACGGCAATGGAACACTGACCAAGGTCACCCTCCAGGGCAACGCCTCGCTCGGCAACGACGTCCTTGGGATCAACACGTTCCTTCGACCCGGGACGCGTGGGCTGTACAACCTGTACATCGTCGATCCGTCAGAGCAGCAGATCCGGGCTTACCCACCGGCCGCCGACGGCAGCGGCTTCCCGAACAAGCCGGCGGCCTGGCTGGCGACCGCCCGCGACGTCTCGAACATCACGTCGACGTACGTCGACGGCGACATGTACATGGCTGACGGCGGCCAGATGCTGCGCTTCGTCGGCGGCAAGGCCGAGGGCTGGGGCGCGAAAGACCCAATGGACACGTCGCTCCGCCCCGCGCCGGTCTATAGCATCGTGGCATCGGGGACCGACCGTCGCGTGGGCAACATCTTCGGGTTCGACTTGCCGAACGCCCGGATCATCGCGCTGTCCAAGGTCGACGGCTCCTACAAGGGCCAGTACCGTCTTGCCGGCGGCAAGACAGATTGGTCCGACCTCCGGGCGATGTACGTGATCGACGGCGGCGAGGGCCAACCGTCGACCCTCGTGTGGATGTCGCACGACGGCGTCCATCAGGCCGTCCTTGTCGCGGTGCCGGACGGCGCGCCATCCGCGAGTCCCTACCAGTCCGCATCCCCGAGCCAGTCGGCGGCCCCGACCAAGGCGACTCCGCAGCCCACCAAGAAGCCCTGACCGGGCGGTCCCATGATCCCCCTGCGGGATGCCAATCCGACGCGGAAGACGCCGTTCGTCACGCTTTCGCTGATCATCGCCTGCTTCGTGGTGTTCGCCTGGGAGCTCGGCCTGCTCGCCAGCGGCGGTGATCCGGCCCTGGAGACGTTCATCACCCACTGGGGGGTCGTGCCCGCGGACATCAGCGCGGCCTGGGCGCGCGGGGACTACGTGTCGCAGCAGACCGCGACGCTGGTGACCAGCCAGTTCCTTCACGGTGGCTGGTTCCACCTGCTCGGGAACATGCTCTATCTCTGGATCTTCGGAAATAACGTCGAGGACCGCTTCGGGCGCGCCGGGTTCCTTGGCTTCTACCTGCTGGGGGGA
>Ga0075026_100000220_pt1 | contig 21977 bp, 17 predicted proteins | sample Str012_2_FD_71392 | JGI IMG/M metagenome (GOLD analysis project Ga0075026, IMG submission 71392) | Freshwater sediment microbial communities in response to fracking from Pennsylvania, USA - Straight Creek_MetaG_SC_2012 | ecosystem: Environmental > Aquatic > Freshwater > Creek > Sediment... | reverse complement strand
GTCACCACCATCGGCCACTGCCCCGTCGTCGGGTTCACCTACGGCACCGGCTTCGGTCCGCTACCGAGCGGCGGATACCACTACGGCGTCGACATGGGCGCGCCGCAAGGTACGCCGGTGTACGCGGTGCGCAGCGGAACGCTGTGGTACTGGAGCACCGGCGACGTCGGCGGCTACTCGCTCTACCTCAACGCCGACGACGGCAACACCTACTACTACACCCACCTCACCGCGTACGCGCCGACGTTTGAGAACACGACCCGACCGGTGAAGGTGGGCGACGTGATCGAGTCGGTGAACCACACCGGCAACGCGAACGGGTTCAACCACCTGCACTTCGAGATCCGCAAAGGTGGACCCAACGGGACGAAAGTGGATCCGCGGCCGACGCTCGACGCCGCGAGCTGCAAGTAACCGCCGACTGCGCTACATCCCCTCGACGGCCCGCTCGTCGGGTGAGGCACCCGGCTCGGCACGCGCGCCGGCGCGCTCGAGGAGGCGGAGCGCGATCGCCGGGAACAACAGCACCGACAACATGCCCGCGGCCACGAGCGACGCGGCGTTGATGGGCTTGAGCTCGTGCACGGTCACGCCGATCTGCGCGGCCACGACGATGAACGACAGCGACGTCGCCTGCAGCAATGCCGACGGCATGAGCTCACTCCGGCTGAGGTCGCGTCGCATGACGAGCACCGGCAGACCGCGTGCGGCAAGCAGCATGGCCAGGAAGAGCGGCACCCGGACCGCCGTCGACCAGTCGGAGAAGAGTTGGTTCACCGGGAACGCAAGCCCGGTGGCCACGAAGAAGATCGGCACGAAGAAGCCGAACCCGATGCCCTCGAGCTTGTGGCGAACGTGCCCCAGCTCCTCGTCCTTGGCCGGGTCGGTCACCGCCGCCAACAGCGCGCCAGCGAGGAACGACCCGAGGATGGCGTCGAACTTCAGCGACTCACTCACCACGAGGAGCGCGATCATCAGCAACATCGCGACGCGGACGCGCAATTGCGCGCTGCTGTCTTGGAGCCGGAACAGCACTTCGTCGACCCGGCGACGCCATGGGCCCTTCCGCGACGCGAGGAAGGCGACCGCGGCGACGACCAGCGCGAGCAACGCGAGCTTGAGGACCGTGACGCCCGGGTCGACAGAACCGGTCGGCGAGAAGAACATCGAGAGCACCACGATCGATCCGAACTCGGCGACCGAACACGCGGCCACGACCAGGGTGCCTGCGCGCGAGTCGAGCACACCCGTGTCTTTCAGGACGGGGACCACGATGCCGAGTGACGTCGACGACAGCACGATCGCCACGAAGAGCGGATCGATGACGACATCGAGCGCGCCGAGCGGAAGCGCGAGTCCGAGCCCGACGAGGAGCGACACGGTGAAGCTGATCAACCCGAGCCGCAGTGGACGCCCCCGCAACTTGGCGAAGTCGAGCTCGAGGCCGGCGAGGAACAGGAGGAGCGCGACGCCCAACTTGGCGAACACGTTGATCACGGAGTCGTCGCTGACCCAGTTCAGGACGGCGGGCCCGATGAGGATGCCGGCCGCGATCTCGAGGACCGAGGACGGGATGGGCACCTTGGGCACGAGTCCGAGCAACAGCGGGACGGCAACGGCGACCACCATGACGAGGAGGAGGTCGTCGAAGTTGATCTCGCTCAGACTCATCCGCCTCGAACGTACCCCGACCCCGGCCGCGTACGATTGATGCCATGGCCGTCGACTTCCCCGATCCACCGCGCTGGCAAGGCATCAACCATCTGGCGCTCGTCACCCCCGACATGGATGCGACCGTGCGCTTCTACGTCGGCGTGCTGGGCATGCGCCTCGCCGCCACGACGATGGCCGGCCCGATGCGGCACTACTTCTTCGAGATGGGCCGCGGCAACACGGTCGCGTTCTTCGAAGTCGCCGGGGCCGAGACGTTCTCGAAGCCCGCGGGCGGGCCCAGCGACCGCGCCATCCAGCTCGATCACATCTCGTTCGACGTGCCCGACGAGCACGCGCTCGAGATGCTGCGCAAGCGTCTGCTTGCCACCGGCTCCGAGGTCACGACCGTCGTCGACCACGGCTTCATCCGTTCGGTGTACTTCACCGATCCGAACGGCATCGCGCTCGAGGCGTCGTGGTGGGTGGTCGACGGTACCGGTCGGCCGACCGACTACAACGACCCCGCGCTCTTCGGCGACCCCGATCCCGTCGCCGCCATCGCTGAACTGCGCGACGGCGGCCTCATCGACGTTCCGCGCACGCGGCTCACGTGATCCCGGCGGGGATCGTCTCCCCGTCGACACCGAGCACGATCTCGCTGGCTCGAGGGTTCGCCGGAAGTGCGGCGACGTCGCGTCGGCGGGCGCGCATGAACGCCGTCCCGAACACGAGCACCGCGCCGATGGTGGCGATGCCGCCGATGGCCAGGCCCCAGCGGGGCCCGTACTCCTGGCTCACCCAACCGACGATGGGACCGCCGATCGGGGTACTGCCGAGCAGGGTGATCATGTAGACCGACATCACCCGCCCGCGCATGGCGGGGTCGGACGTGAGTTGGATCAGCGAGTTGCACGTGGTGAGGAACGACATCTGCCCGATTCCCACCAGCACCAGGAGCCCGATGAACATGCCGAGCGTCGGCGCCAGCGACGCCGCGCAGAGGGCAACGCCGAAGCCGAGGCCGGTCAGGAACAGCTGGTTGCCGCGGGCCTGCGCCCGAGTGGCCACGAAGAGCGCACCGATCAGCGCGCCGGTGCCCATGGCGACGGTCATCCAGCTGTAGACCGCGGCGTTGCCGCCGAAGGTGATCTTGGCCAGCAGCGGCAGCACCACGGGCGTGTTGATGGCGAACGTTCCGACGATCAACGTGAGCAACAGCGTCGACCGGAGTTCGGGCGTGCGCCACACGTAGTGCAAACCGTCGCGGATCTGACCGCGGTGTCGGGGCACCGGCGCGTCGCGGTGCAGCTCGCTCGGTCGCATTCGCATCAGCGCGGCGACGATGAACGCGAACGACACCGCATTGAGCGCGAAGCAGGCGCCGGTGCCGACCGCCACGATCAGCACGCCGCCGATTGCGGGGCCGACGATGCGGGCGGACTGGAAGATGGCACTGCTCAGACCGATCGCGTTGGGGAGTTCGGGTGCCGTCACCATCTCGGGGACGAACGACTGCCGCGTCGGGTTGTCGACCGCGAGCGCGAGACCGAACACGAACACGATGACGTAGATCATCCAGAGTTCGACCACGCCCGAGATGTCGAGCACAGCGAGCAACGCCGCCACCGCAGCCATCGCGATCTGGGTGCAGATGAGCACGCGGCGCTTGTCGAAGCGGTCGGCGATCACACCACCCCACACCCCGAGAAAGAGCGTCGGGATGAACTGGAGCGCGATCAGCCAACCGATCGCGAACCCGCTGTTGTGGGACAGGTGCAGGACCAACCATCCGAGCGCGATGGTCTGCATCCAGGTACCGCACTGCGACACCATCTGGCCGATGAAGAACAGCCGGAAGTTGCGGACGTGGAGCGACCGGAACGTTGCGCTCATGGCGCGTCGTCCTGGAGCCGTTCGAGCAGCGGGAGCGCGCGCGCGAGCAGATCTCGTTCGGACGCGCTGAGCTCGGCGACGCGCTGGGCGAGGAACGCTTCCTTACGGGTGCGGCTCCGGGCGAGCAGCTCGCGGCCGGCGTCGGTGATCGCGGCCCGCGCGACGCGGCGGTCGGCGGGATCGACGACCCGGGTGACGTAGCCCCACTCCTCGAGCCGGGCCACGATTCGCGTCATGCTCGGCGGCTGCACCTGCTCGACCGCAGCGAGCTCGCCCAGCGCGATCGGGCCGAGGCGCTCGATGGTGGCGAGCGCGGCCTGGCTGGAGGCGGTGAGCTCCTCACCGGTGATCGCCGCCTGCTGGCGCACCCGCCGGTTGAGCCGGGCGATGGTCAGGCGCAGGTGCGACGCCAGCTCGGCGATCTCCGCCGTCTCGGCCATCTCCGCGGGAGCGGAGGCGGCGGCGGGGGCGGTACGCGGGCTCATGAGTTAAGCTTAGCACCGCTAATTAGCTACGCTAAAGAACTCCCCCGGCAGCTCAGCCCTTCTTGGCCTTCACGCCGACGGTGATGGTGACGGTGGAGCCCTCGGACGCCCGCCCGCCTACGGGTTCCTGCGCCAGCACCGCGTCGATCTGGTCGCCCGACGCCGCCGCGGTCTTGACCACCACGGCGAACCCCCGGTCTTCGAGCTCGCCCACCGCGTCGTCACGATTCCATCCGACGATGGCGGGCACCGCGATCTGCTTCGGGCCCGACGACACTGTGAGGGTCACCGTGTCACCGCGCACTGCGGTGTCGCCGTCGCTCGGGTCCGATTTCAACACCCGACCCGCGGGCGCGCTCTTGCTCGACGAGGTCTGCACCGCGACGTCGAGCCCGAGGTCGTGCAGGCTCGCGGTGGCGGTGGCCTGATCGAGGCCCACGACGTTGGGCATCTTCACGTGCGGATCTGCCGCCACCACCACCTCGAGCGCATCGCGCTTGGTGGCCTCCACGTAGGCACCCGGCTTCGTGCTCATGACCGTGCCGGGATCGACATCGTCGCGGTAGTCGAGCGTGATCAGCAAGTTGCTCAGACCGCGTCGACCGAGCGCGACCTTGGCGGCCTCGATGTTCATGGTGACGACGTCGGGCACCGTCGCGGTCGCGCGCGCCACCGTGATGTAGACGGTCGATCCTTCTTCGAGCTGCTGGCCGTTCGCGGGGTCTTGGGCCAGGACCGTGCCGACCGGCCGCGGGCTGTCGGTGGCCTTCACCTTCCACTCGAAACCCGCGTTCTTCAGCGCACCGAAGGCCGAGAACACGTCGTGATCGACCACATCGGGAACGGCGACACTCGGCGCTCGCTCGGTGAGCTTGGCGTATGCCAACACCCCGCCCACGATCACGAGCAGCGGCGCGGCCAGGATCACGGCCCAATGCCGCGCGTGCCAGGTGCGAACCGCGCTCGCGCCCCGCTTCGGCTTCAGCGGCTTGAGCGCCTTCGCCGGCTTCGGCGACTTAAGAGATTTCGGTGGCTTCGGAACCCGAGCCACCTTGGGGTAGGTCCTCTTGGCGCGTCGGAAGCGGCGCCCCTTGGGCTTCGACACCGGGTCGGGTGCAGCTCGCGCTGGCGGAGTGACCATCACGACCGCCGCAGCCGGCATCAGGGCGGCCGGCATCAGGGATGTGGGCGCGGCACCCGTCGCCCGCGCGGTGGCGTCGGTGTCGACCACGACGGCGGCCACCGCGGCGTCCGTTGCGGTGTCGGCCGCGCGCAGCGCGTCGCGCAGGTCGGTGGCCGTCGCGAAGCGCGCGGCCGGATCGGCATCGCGCGCGCGCGCGATCACGCGCTCGAGGTCGGTCGACGGGGGCACGGCGCCCAGTGGCCGCTCACCGGTCAGCAACTCGGTCAGCACGACACCGAGCGAGTAGACGTCGCTGCGCGCGTCGACCGGGAGCCCGGCAACCTGTTCCGGAGACAGGTAGCCGATCGTGCCGAGCACGACGCCCGACTCGGTGAGTGCTTCACCGATCGTCGACTGTGCGATACCGAAGTCGGTCACCTTCACCGCGCCGTCGGGAGTGAGCACCACGTTGCTGGGCTTGACGTCGCGGTGCACGACGCCGTGCGCGTGGGCGTGCGCCAAGGCGTCGGCGATCTGCGCGCCCACCGCGACGACCGTCGCCGGCGGGAGCGGCCCCCGATCGCGCAGCTCGGCCCGCAAGCTGCGGCCCTGCACATACTCCATCACGATGAACGGCGTCGCGCCGTCGCCCCAGTCGTAGACGCTCACTATGTTCGGGTGGTTGAGGCGCGCCGCCGCCTGCGCTTCGCGCTTGAAGCGTTCCGCCGACGCCGGGGTGAGCGTGCTCGACGGCACCTTCACGGCGACGGTGCGGTCAAGGCGGCGGTCGCGAGCGCGGTAGACGTCGCCCATGCCGCCCGAACCCAGCCGGACCCCGAGCTCGTAGCGGTCGGCGAGAGGTTCCGCGACCGGCGCCACGTCGCCAACCCTACCGAGGACCCCGCCCGGTTTTCCGTCGGCCCCCTCCGCCGGGTCCAAAAACCGAGTTGATCGGTCAGGATTGTTGCTCTAGCGTCGGTTGCGGCCACGACCAGAGGAGCGCGCCATGTCCGAGAACTGGGGATTCGAGACCAAGCAGGTGCACGCGGGCACGTCGCCCGACCCAACGACGGGAGCGCGGGCCGTCCCGATCTACCAGACCACGAGCTTCGTGTTCCGCGACACCGCCCACGCCGCGGCACTGTTCGGGCTCGAGGAGCTCGGCAACATCTACACCCGGATCATGAACCCGACGCAGGCGGTGTTCGAAGACCGCGTCGCCGCCCTGGAAGGGGGCGTGGGTGCGCTGGCCACTGCGAGCGGCCAGGCGGCTCAGTTCGTCGCGCTCGCCAACCTGGCCGAGAACGGCGGGCACATCGTGTCGTCGGCATCGCTGTACGGGGGCACCTACAACCAGTTGCACTACACGTTCCCGAAGTTGGGGATGCAGGTCAGCTTCATCGACGACCCCGACGACCTCGACGCGTGGCGAGCCGCCGTCCGCCCGAACACCAAGGCGTTCTACGGGGAGAGCATCGGCAACCCCAAGGGCGACGTATTCGACTTCGAAGGCGTCGCGGCCGTCGCGCACGAGAACCAGATCCCGTTGGTGATCGACAACACGCTCGCCTCGCCGTACCTGTGCCGGCCGCTCGAGCACGGCGTTGACATCGTGGTGCACTCGGCCACGAAGTTCATCGGCGGTCACGGAACTTCGATCGGCGGCATCATCGTCGACGGCGGGAAGTTCGACTACGCGGGGAGCGGTCGCTTCCCCAATTTCACCGAGCCCGACCCGAGCTACCACGGCGCGATCTTCTCGCAGCTGCCCGAGCCACTGCGGCCCGCGCAGTACGTGTTGAAGGCCCGCCTCCAGTACCAGCGCGACATCGGTCCCGCGATCTCGCCGTTCAACGCCTTCCTGTTCATCCAGGGGCTCGAGACGCTGTCGCTGCGGATGGAACGTCACTCGCAGAACGGTTTGGCGGTCGCGCAGTGGCTGGAAGCACGCGACGAGGTGGAGTGGGTGAAGTACCCCGGACTCGCGTCGAGCCCGTGGCACGCACGCGCGCAGAAGTACCTACCGCTCGGCCAGGGCGCGATCGTTGCGTTCGGGATCAAAGGTGGTCTCGAGGCCGGTCAGAAGTTCGTCGACTCACTCGAGTTGCTCAGCCATCTCGCCAACGTGGGCGACGCGCGCAGCCTGGCCATCCACCCGGCCACCACCACGCACCAGCAACTCGTCGCCGACGAGCAGGCAACCACGGGCGTCACGCCCGACCTCGTGCGCCTGTCGGTCGGCATCGAGTCGATCGACGACATCCTCGCCGACCTCGACGCCGGGTTCCGCGCGGCAAAGTCGTAAGGCTCGCGTGGATCACCAGCTGTTCCCCGTCACGGGGGCGTGGCGGCCGGGTGACGACCCTGGGCACCGGCAGTTCGCGACGTTCGCCGACGGCCTGAAGCTGGAAGCAGGCGGGGCGCTCGCGTCGGTGACGGTGGCGTACGAGACCTGGGGTGAGCTCGCGCCCGACGCCTCGAACGCGGTGCTGGTGCTGCACGCGCTCACGGGCGACAGCCACGCGGCCGGTCCTGCAGGGCCGGGACACGGCGACGTCGGCTGGTGGGACGGCACCATCGGGCCGGGTTGTCCGATCGACACCGACCGGTTCTTCGTGGTGTGCCCCAATGTGCTGGGTGGCTGCCAGGGCACGACCGGACCCTCGTCAAACGTTCCGGGCGGCGACACGCGCTACGGCTCGCGCTTCCCCGTGACCACGATCCGCGACCAGGTGGCGCTCGAGGTCGCGCTCGCCGACGCGCTCGGGATCTCCCGCTGGTACGCGGTGGTCGGCGGGTCGATGGGTGGGATGCGGGTACTGGAGTGGGCCGTCGGCCAGCGCGATCGAGTGGCGCGGGCGGTCGTGATCTCGGTGGGCGCGCAGGCCACCGCCGAGGAGATCGCGCTGTGCCACGTGCAGATGCGGGCCATCCGCGCCGATCCCAAGTGGCGCGGCGGCGACTACTACGACGCGTCACCCGGCGATGGTCCACACGAGGGCTTGGCGATCGCACGGGCGATCGGTCACATCAGCTACCGCACCGAGCTCGAGCTCGCGGCGCGCTTCGGGCGCGACCACCAGCCCGGCGAGGAGCCGTTCGTCGGTGGTCGCTATGCCGTCGAGTCCTACCTCGACTACCACGGCGACAAGCTCGTGCGACGCTTCGACGCCAACAGCTACCTCGTGTTGTCCGAAGCGATGAACCACCACGACGTCGGCCGCGACCGAGGAGGGATCGCCGCCGCGCTGGCGACCGTCACCGCCACCGTGACGATCGCGGGGATGTCATCGGACTGGCTCTATCCGGTGCGCCTCCAGCAGGAGCTGGGCGAGCTCATCCCGACGTCGTCGGCCGTCGAGATCGTGCAGACCATCTCCGGCCACGACGGCTTCCTCGTGGAGTCGGAGCCCCTCGGTCGCATCATCCGCCGCGCACTCGAGTAACCGTTCCCCGAACATCCGTCAGGAGTGCGTCGTATACGGGGGTGTACTGACGGATGTTCGCTACTGGGCGACGACCGAATCGAGCGCGTGGCGGAGGTCGGCCACGAGATCGTCGGTGGTCTCGATGCCGACCGAGAGCCGGATGAGCGCGGGGTCGACGGCGAGGGGTGAATCGACGGCAGAGGCGTGGGTCATCCGCGCCGGGTGCTCGATCAACGACTCCACGCCGCCGAGCGACTCCGCCAACGTGAACAGGCGGGTGCGGGCGACGATCTGGAGCGCGGCAACCTCTCCGCCCGCAGCGACGAAGCTCACCATGCCCCCGAAGTCGCGCATCTGCCGACGCGCCACTGCGTGACCGGGATGGCTGGTCAGCGCGGGGTAGAGCACCCGCGACACCGCGGGGTGCTTCACGAGCATGCTGACGATCGCGCTCGCGTTCTGGCAGTGCCGTTCCATGCGCAGGGCCAGGGTCTTCACCCCGCGCAACACGAGGTAGCAGTCGAACGGGCTCGGCACCGCGCCGACCGCGTTCTGGAGGAAGCCGACGCGCTCGGCGATCTCGGGGTCGTTGGTGACGACCAGCCCGCCGACGACGTCGGAGTGACCGCCGAGATACTTGGTGGCCGAATGCACGACGACATCGGCACCGAGCGCGAGCGGCCGCTGCAGGAACGGGGTGGCGAAGGTGTTGTCGACGACGACGCGCGCGCCGCGTGCGTGCGCGAGCGCGCAGACCGCCTCGATGTCGACAATCGTGAGTGCAGGGTTGGTCGGCGTCTCCACCCACACCAAGGCAGTGGCGTCGGGCCAGTTGCGCGCCAGCGCGTCGAGATCGGTGAGGTCGGCGACGGTCCACTTGATCCCGGCCGGCGCCAGCACCTTCGACACGAGCCGGTAGGTACCGCCGTAGGCGTCGTCGGGGATCACGACGCGCTGACCGGGCGCGAGCAGGCGCAGCACGGCATCTTCGGCGGCCATCCCGCTCGCGAACGCGAAGCCGTTCGCCGCGCCCTCGAGCGACGCCAGGCAGTCCTCGTAGGCACGTCGGGTGGGGTTGCCGCTGCGTGCGTACTCGTATCCGGCGTGCTTGCCGACCTCCTCCTGCACGAACGTCGACGACAAGGTGATCGGCGGGATCACCGCACCCGAGGCGGGGTCGGGGGGCTGACCGTCGTGAATCGCGCGAGTTTCGAATCCCATTCTCCGTTCAGGCACGGACCCGGCTCCGGCTTCTGCCCCGGTCACACTGCGGACCGGGCAGCAAGGAACGTGAGCACGTCGGAGCGGGTGAGCATGCCGACGGGGTGGCCGCCGTCGAGCACCAGCACCGCCGCGCACGAGTCGAGGCGGTCGACGACGTCGGTGACCGTCTCCCCGATACCGAGCATCGGCGGCGCCGGTTCCATGAGCTCACCCACCGGGCGGTCGAGCAACGCGGGATCGCGGAACGCCTTGTCCATGAGCGGAAGCTCCGACACCGCGCCCGACACCTCTTTGGCCGCCAGCGGCTGCTCGGTCGTCGTCGCCACCACGAGCTGCGACACACCGAGCGCGCGCATCCGGGCGAACGCGTCGCGCGCTGGAGTGTCGGCGGTGATCACCACGAGGTCGGGAATGGAGCCGTCCTTCGCTGCGAGCACATCGCCGGCGGTGGGGCCTTCACTGCGGAGGAAACCGAACCGCGTCATCCAACCGTCGTCGAAGATCTTGGAGAGGTAGTTGCGCCCCGAATCGGGGAGCAGCACGACGACGACTGCTTCCGGTCCGAGGTCGCGTCCGACGACGAGCGCGGCGTGCACCGCGGTACCGCACGAGCCGCCGATGAGCAGACCTTCCTCGGCGGTGACGCGACGCGCCGCCGCGAACGACTCGGCGTCGCTCACCATCACGGTGCGGTCGACGGTCGACGGGTCGAACGTGGTGGGCCAGAAGTCTTCGCCCACACCTTCGACGAGATACGGACGGCCGGTGCCGCCGGAGTAGACCGAACCCTCGGGATCGGCGGCGATCACCTGCACCGCGGGGTTGCGCGCTTTGAGGGCACGAGCGACACCGGTGATGGTGCCGCCGGTGCCGACGCCGGCAACGAAGTGCGTGATCCGGCCGTCGGTCTGCCGCCAGATCTCCGGACCGGTCGAGCGCTCGTGTTCAGCCGGGTTCGCCGGGTTGGAGTACTGATCGGGACGGAACGCGCCGGGTGTCTCGCGCGTGAGGCGATCGGCGACCGAGTAGTAGGAGTCGGGGTGCTCGGGCGGCACCGCGGTGGGGCACACCACGACGTCGGCGCCGTAGGCGCGCAACAGCGACACCTTCTCCTCGCTCATCTTGTCGGACATCACGAAGATGCACCGGTAGCCGCGCTGGGCGGCGACGATGGCGAGACCGGCACCGGTGTTGCCCGACGTCGGCTCGACGATGGTGCCGCCGGGTTGCAGCAACCCATCGCGCTCGGCGGCGTCGATCATCGCGACGGCGGGTCGATCCTTCACGCTCCCGCCGGGGTTGAACATCTCGACCTTGGCCAGCAGGTCGCACTCGAGCTCGCGGCCGACGCGACCGAGACGAACCAGAGGGGTGTTCCCCACCAGATCGAGGAGCGAGTCGGCCACGTCCATCGCCATGCGCCCGCGACGTTAGTTTCCCGGGGTCAGGAGTTGAGCAGACCGGCGATCACGCTGACCGTCGTGGCCAGGATGACCGCGCCGAACAGGAACGAGATCAGCGCGTGGGAGAGCACGTGGCGGCGCATCGCCCGCGTGGTGATGTCGGTGTCGGAGACCTGGAAGGTCATCCCCACGGTGAACGCGGTGTACGCGAAGTCGAGGTAGTCGGGATCCTCAGCACCCTGCGTCTTGAAGTCGATGCCCCCGATCGGCTTCGTGTAGTAGACGTGCGCGTAGCGGAGCGCGAACACCGTGTGCACGAGCACCCACGAGCACGCGATGGTGAACACACCGAACGCCTCCAGCAACACCTCGTTGTGATGGGTGCCCTGATTCGCCTTCAGAAAAGCGAGCACCACGCCGACCAGACTCACCAGCGCCGCGCTCAGCAGCAACAATTGCGTGCCGGCGCGTGTGTCGTCCTCCTGGAGCGCGAATTCCTCCGTCTGGGCCGGGGTGAAACGCCCGACCGCGGCCCAGACCGACACGATGAGCGTGAGCGCCATGGCGTCCCAGCCCACGAGCACCGTGAGCTGCCAGGGCACGAACCACGCCACCACGAACGCCGTGACGGCCCCGACGCCCGCCGCCACCAGGGCTCGCATACGCCCGGATTGTGCCTGGAGGAACCACGACGCCATCGCCACGCCGGGAGTCTCGCGCCGCGAGGCGCCGAGGCGGGTGGCAGACTTCTGGGATGGCACTCGTGGTCACGCTCTCCGCCTCGTTCGGAACCGGCGGCAGCGTGATCGGGCCGCGGGTTGCGGAACGGCTCGACCTCCCCTTCCTCGACCGGGCCATCCCGGTTGCCGTCGCCGAGGCACTCGCAGTGCCCATGACCGACGCGATGGCGCACGACGAGCGACGCACACCCGGCTTCGGCCGCCTGCTCGCCACCCTCGCCCGCGCCGCGGCCGCGCCCGACACTGCGTTCGGCAGCGCGCCCACTGCCGCGCGCGCCTCACTCGGTGACCAGCCCGAGCAGGTGTTCCGCGATCAGACCGAGCGGGTGCTGCGTCAGGTCGCCGACGAGCAGGGCGGTGTGATCCTCGGACGCGCCGCCGCGATCGTGCTGCGCGATCGCCCGTCGGCACTGCATGTGCGCCTCGACGGCCCGGTCGAAGCGCGCGTCGAACGGGCCACGGCCCACGAGGGGATCGACGAAGCCCAGGCCCGCAAGCTCCTCGTCGAGACCGACCGCGCGCGCGAGGGCTACGTCAAGCACTTCTACCGGTGCGACGCACGCGACGCATGTCACTACCACCTCGTGCTCGATTCGACTGCGCTCGGTATCGACACGAGCGTCGATCTCATCGTGGTTGCGGCGCGTACCCGCGCCGTCGAGCTCGCGTAAGCAAGCCAGCTCGACACCCCCGATCGCTGTCGCACCCCGGTCGTACGATCGGTGGTGATGACGATCACGCTCACCACGGCGCGCTACGGACCGGGCGCGGCGCGGGCGCTGCACCAGGCGGTGGCCACCGCCAAAGCCGGCGACCCACTCGCGCCGGTCACCGTGGTCGTCCCCGGCAACTACCTCGGCGTCGCCGCCCGGCGGTTGCTCGGCAGTGACGCGCTCGGCGCGGTCACCGATCGCGGTGTCGGGGTCGCGGGCGTCACGTTCCTGACCACGTACCGGCTGGCGGAGCTCCTCGGGGCACCTCGCCTCGCCGGCCGTCAACGCCGGCCGGTGTCCACGCCCGTGCTCGCGACCGCAGTGCGCGCCGCGCTCGCAGCCGCGCCCGGTGTGTTCGCGGGCGTTGCCGACCATCCCGCGACCGAAGCCGCGCTCGTCGACGCGTACCGCGAGCTGTCGACCTGCGATACACCTCACCTCGACGCGCTGGCCCGCACCGGTCGCCGAGCGGCCGACATCGTGCGCGTCGTCGGTGCGGTGCGCGCCGCGTTGGCGCCGGCGTGGTACGACGAGCGCGATCTCATGGACGCCGCGGTCGACGCGATCGGCGACAACGCGCCTCTGACCAGCGATCTCGGCACAGTTGTCGTGTACCTCCCCCAAGAGCTGTCGTCGCCCGCATCGAGACTCCTGTTCGCGCTGTCGGAGCGTGCACCCGTCGTCGTCATCGCCGGGACCACCGGACGGCCGGCGGCCGACGCGTCAGTGCGCGTGGCTCTCGATCGGCTCCGATTGCACGCGCCACCATTCGAACCGGCGACGTCGCCGGTCGGCAACCTCAGCGTCGACGTCGATGTCGACGTCGTGTCGGCCTCGGATCCCGACGACGAAGTGCGCGCCGCGATCCGTCTCGTCGTCGACGCGTTGCGTGACGACATCCCACTCGAGCGCATGGCCATCTTCTACGGCACCGCCGAGCCCTACGCGCGCCTCGTGCACGAGCAGCTCGAAGCCGCCGGCATCGCGCACAACGGCACCGCCGTCCGCACGTTGGCCGAGAGCGTGCTCGGCCGTTCGTTGCTCGGGCTCCTCGCCCTCCCCGACCGCGACTTCCACCGCCACGATCTGATGGCCCTGCTCGCCGGTGCTCCGGTGTTCCGGGCGGGTCGGCCAGTGCCGGCGGCGCGCTGGGAACGCATCAGCCGGGTCGCGGGAGTCGTGCGCGGTCCGCAACAGTGGCACGAACGCTTGGAACGCCACGCACGCACCTTGGCGCGCGCTGCGGCGGAGGAGCGTGCGGTTCCGGACCGCGACGTCCACCCCGAGCACTACGAGCGCGAGGAGGCGGCCACACGTGACCTGCAGGCGTTCGTCGCCACGCTCATCGCCGACCTCGCCGACGGTGAGGGCCGGGGCTGGGGCGAGCTGGCGACCTGGGCGAGCGCGCTCATCGACGACCATCTGGCCTCCGCCCCTCGCCGCCGCGACTGGCCCGAAGCCGAGCAGCGCGCCGCCGAAAAGATCGAGGCCGCCCTCGAGCGTTTGGCCGGCCTCGATGCGATGGAGGCATCACCGGGGATCGAAGTCTTCCGCCGCACGCTCGAGCTCGAGCTCGAGGCCGACCTCGGTCGGGTGGGTCGGTTCGGCGACGGGCTGCTCATCGGCCCCGTCGCGCTCGGCCTCGGTCTCGACCTCGACCGCGTGTTCGTGTGTGGCCTCGCCGAGGGCCTCTTTCCCAACCGTGTGCGCGACGACTCGTTGCTCCCCGACATCGAACGCGCGGCGACCAATGGCGCGCTGCCTCTTCGCGCCGCGCGCGTCGACGACGACCACCGACGATTCCTTGCGGCGATCGCGGCCGCGTCGGATCGGTGCGTGCTGTTGTTTCCCCGCGGCGATCTGCGCCGCACGACCGAGCGCACACCGTCGCGTTTCCTTCTCGAAGTTGCCGGCTCCGCGCCGTACAAAGTGATCCCCTCGTTCGCGGCCGGTATCGCCCGCACCGAGTTTCCTGCCACCGAACAGGAGCATCGCTTGCGCGCGCTGCTCGACCACACACGCGCGGGCAACGCGATCGCGACCCACGAGCTGTGCGCGCTCGACGTCGCCCTCGGACGCGGCGTCGGCGCAACCGTCGCGCGTGCAAGCAGCGAGTTCACGCGCTTCGACGGCAACCTCTCCGGCTGCGACACCAGCTGCCCGACCGACCCCGGCGTGATCGTCTCGCCGACCCGCCTCCAGACCTACGCGGCCAATCCGTTCGAGTACCTCCTGGGTCATGTGTTGCGGGTCGACATCCCCGAGCTCCCCGAGGAGCGCTACGAGCTCTCACCGCTCGATCGCGGCAACCTGGTGCACGAGACCCTCGATCACTTTCTGCACGAGGTGCTCGAGCGACCCGGCGGCGCGCCCGCGCCCGATGCCGAGTGGACCGCCGACGACCGCGGTCGTCTCCGCGCGCTCGGCGAGACCTCTTGCGCGGCGTACGAGGCGCAAGGCCTCACCGGTCGCCGCTTGTTCTGGCACCGCGACCGCGCCCGCATCCTCGCCGATCTCGACCGCTTTCTCACCGAGGATTCCACCACCCGACGCGAGTACGAGCTCCGCCCGGTGGCGACCGAGCTGCGCTTCGGTTTCCGCGAGGGCGCGCCGCCGGTCGAACTCGCGCTGACCGACGGCCGGGTGCTGCGCTTCCGCGGCGCGGCCGACCGGGTCGATCGCACGAAGGGCGGTGCGCTGTGGGTGATCGACTACAAGACCGGTTGGCCGCGTGGTCTGGATCCCGACGATCCCAGCGCGCGCGGCACGATGCTGCAGTTGCCCGTGTACGCGCACGCGGCGCGCGCGGCACTCGGTGCCGACGACACGCCTGTCGGGGCGTCGTACTGGTACGTGAGCACGAAAGGTGGATTCCGCTGGGCCGAGCTCGTGCTCACCGACCTCGTGGATGCGCGCGTCGACGAAGTGCTCCGCGCCATCGCCGACGGCATCGCCGCGGGCCTGTTCCCGTGTCGGGTCGATCCGCCCACCACGTGGACTCGCCGGCAACGATCGTTCACCGATCCCGACGCGCGCGGCACGCGTGACCGCTACCGCGAGTGGCAACGCAAGCGCGGCGCGCCCGCGCTTCGTGCCTACGTCGCCCTCGCCGAACCCGAGGTGCACGCGGATGACGGCTGACCTCGTGCAGCCGAGCCTGCTCGACGTCGACGCCCCCGCCGACGACGACACCGCGACGCGCGCCGCGATTGTCGGCGCGCTCGACGACACCCTGTTCGTGGAAGCCGGGGCGGGTTCGGGCAAGACCCAGGCACTCGTGGATCGCGTGGTGGCCCTGGTCGTCGACCGCGGAGTGCCGATGCGCGAGATCGCGGCGGTGACCTTCACCGACAAGGCCGCGGGCGAGCTGCGCGATCGGATTCGCCGCGGGTTCGAGACCATCGTGGGTGGGGCAGCTTCCGACCCCGGTACTGCGGCGCGTGTCTCCACCGCGCTCGCAGAGCTCGACGGCGCCGCGGTGTCCACCCTGCACGCATTCGCACAACGGCTTCTCACCGAGCATCCGATCGAAGCCGGACTCCCGCCCCGCATCGAAGTGTTGGACGACATCGCGTCGCAGCTTGCATTTGACGAGCGGTGGACGCGTTTCGTCGACGAGATGCTCGACGACCCGCGGCTCGAGCGACCACTGCTCCTCGCGCTCAACGCCGACACCACGCTGTCAGTCCTGCGCACCCTGGCGCTGGCGTGCAACGCCAACTGGGATCTCGTCGCCGAGCGCATGGGTCCCGAGCCCGATCCACCGCCGCTCGGCCCGGAGCTGGCGCCGGTGCTCGACGCACTCGTCGAGTTGCGCGCGCTCGCGCCCCACTGCCTCGATCCCGATGACAAGCTCCTGGTCCAAGTCGTCGACCTCGGTCGATGGCGCGAAACACTCACCGGCGCACCCGACGAGTACGAGCAGCTGCGCCTGATCACCGTCGGGCCGCCGAAGGGGAACGTCCGCCACGGACGCAAGGAGAACTGGCCGCCCGAGTGCCCTGCCGACAACGTACGGGAGCAGATCAAGGAAGTCCGCGCGCTCGTCACCACCATCGCCGCTCGCCACTCGGAGCTCGTGATCCGGCGTTTGGCGTGGGAGCTCGCGCAGTTCACCCTGCGCGACGCCGATGATCGCCGACGGCGCGGGCAGCTCGAGTTCCACGATCTTCTCGTGCTGGCGCGTGCCGTGCTGCGCGATCCTGATCACGGATGGGACGTCCGTCGGCGCCTACGCACCCGCTACACGCACCTCCTCCTCGACGAGTTCCAAGACACCGATCCCATCCAGTGCGATCTGGCCGCGCTCCTCGCCTCAGGTGATCCCGACGCGCGCGCACACCGCTGGGATGACCTCGTGGCCGATCCCGGGCGGTTGTTCGTCGTCGGCGACCCGAAGCAATCGATCTACCGCTTCCGCCGGGCCGACATTGCCGCATTCCTCCGGGCCCGCGGCGCATTCGGCACCGCGCCGCGTCGGCTCACCCGCAACTTCCGCACCGCGCGACCCGTCATCGAGTTCGTGAACGCGGTGTTCCACGAGCTCATCGTCGCCGAACCCGAGTCACAGCCGGAGTACGTCGCGCTCGAGCCGGTGCGCGACGCCGCGCCGGTTGGTCCGGCGGTCGTGCTCCTCGGGGCGAAGGCCGAGATGGAGAAACCTTCGGCCGACGAGCTACGCGCGCGCGAGGCCGCCGACGTCGCCGCAACGATCCTGCTCGCTCGGCGTGACGGCTGGCAGGTGTCGCGCCGGAACGCAGACGCCGGCGAGTCGTTCGAACCGTGCCGGCTGGGTGACATCTGCGTGTTGCTCCCGGCCCGTACGTCGCTCGGTCAGCTCGAAGACGCCCTCGACGCCGCCGGCATCCCCTACCGGGCCGAGACGTCGTCACTCGTCTACAGCACCCGCGAGATCCGCGACCTGCTCACCGTGCTGCAGGCGGTCGACGACCCCACCGACGAGTTGGCGCTGGTGAGCGCGCTCCGGTCGCCGGTGCTGGGATGCGGTGACGACGACCTGTTCGACTTCCGCGTGCACCACGACGGTCGCTGGGACCATCAGGCGGAGCTCCCGAAATTGTTGCCCGACGCCCATCCCGTCGCCGATGCCATGCACGCGTTGGCACGCTGGCACGACGCACGGTTCTGGCTCACACCCAGCGAACTCCTCGAACAGATCGTGCGCGAGCGACGCGTCCTCGAGCTCGGCTACGCGCACGGCCGACCCCGCGACCTGTGGCGACGCGTGCGCTTCGTCGTCGAGCAGGCGCGCGCCTTCTCAGAGGCCGAAGGCGGCAGCGTGCGCGATTTCTTGCACTGGGCCGACCTCCAGGGAAGCGAAGGCGCACGGGTGGTTGAGACCGTCCTCCCCGAAACCGACGACGACGCGGTGCGCATCCTCACCATCCACGGCGCCAAGGGTCTCGAGTTCCCGATCACGATCATGTCGGGTATGACTACCCAGGCTCGATCGCGGACCGCGGGCGTGCAACTGCGCTTCCCGCACGATCGCGACACGTACGCGTTGCGGATCTCCTCACGCGTCACCAGCGAGGAGTTCGAGCGCTACGAACCCATCGACGAGCAGATGGACTTCCACGAGAAGTTGCGCCTGCTCTACGTAGCCGCGACGCGAGCGCGCGACCACCTCGTCGTGTCGGTCCACCGCCCCGATCGCGCGCCCAAGGGGGATCCGACCACCTGGACGCACGCGCAGCTCTTGTGGCAAGCGGCCGAGCGCGCGCCCAACTGGTCGGAGTTGGCCGAGGCCGGCGGCGCGCCGTCAGAGTCAGAACCGATCGCGTCCGGCACGCCCGACCCTCCCCCACTCCTGCCGTTGGTCGAGTGGTGCGCCGCACGCGACGACGCGCTGGCCCGCGGCGCCCGCCGGCAAGTGTGGTCGGCGACCGCGATCGCCCGCGACGCCGCGGAGCACGCGTCGCCGCGGGATCCCGGTCTGGCCAAGGGCGCCCGCGATCTCGAGCTGCCGCCCTGGAACAAGGGCCGCTACGGCACCGCGATCGGTCGCGCCGTGCACGCCGTCCTCCAGACCATCGACCTCGCCACCGGGCGCGGGCTCGACGACGCCGTCGCGGCGCAGGCCGCGGCCGAGGGGATCATCGGTCGGGAGCACATGATCGGGGCCCGTGTGCGCGCTGCGCTCACGACCCGAACGGTGCGCGAGGCCGTCGAGCGCGGGTACTACCGGGAGATGTACGTCGCTACGCCCATCGGCGGAACGACCCTCGAAGGCTACGTCGACCTCGTGTACCGGCGCGCCGATGGCCTCGTGATCGTCGACTACAAGACCGACGCGTGGCGCGACGACGGCGACCTCGACACCACCGTCGCGCGCTACCGGCTCCAGGGCGCCTCGTACGCGCTCGCACTCGAGCAAACGACCGGCGAGACGGTCGCGGAGTGCGTGTTCCTGTTCCTGGGCGACGACGCGCGCGAGCGGGTGGTCAGCGATCTGGTTGCGGCGATGGCCGAGGTACGAGCAGCGCTCGTGGCGTTCGGTGCAGCCGCCACCACACGAGCACCCCACCGATCGGCCCGGTGAGGATCACCAACGCGGTGTAGCCCCACGTCCATCCGATGTCGGGGCGGATGATGAGCGTCATGGCGACGAACGCCATCCACACGAGACCGTGGAAGAACCCGACGACTGCCTTCATCGCGTCGTTCGGCGCAATGAGCCAGAAGTACGCGAGCAGGAGGTACGTGAGCGTCTCGAAAAGCGCCACGAACTTCAGCGCCCGCGCCTTGCGTTCGAGCTCGCTGCTCGTGTCGTCGGCGAAGTCGGGCACGGCAGCAGGGTAGCGGCGACGGTCGAGGAGATACGCTGCTCGGGTGACCGAGACCACCACTGCGCCCGTGATCGCACCGGTCCAGGCTCCGGTCGAGACACCGACCGAGCGGCCGGTGCCGATCGACACCGACGGTGGCGACCACGACCGCTTCGCGCACTACGCCCGGAAGGACGACGTCACGCGCGCGTACGTCACCGGCGAGGCCATCACCGCGCTCTGCGGTAAGCAGTGGGTGCCGACGCGCGATCCGACGCGCTACCCGATCTGTCCGACCTGCGTCGAACGTAAAGCTGCGGGCTGGACGCTCTGAACGATCGCGCCCGCTACGAGCTGAGGCGGAATCGACCGTCAGCTAGCGCAGGGGCTCCAACGCGGTCGCGAGCTCATCGAGCACGTCGGGCGTGTGCGGCGGCTGCAGGTACACGATGCCGAGGTCGAGGCCGGCGTCGGCGTAGCGCTTCGCCTGATCCACGACCTCAGCGGGCGAGCCCCGCAGGTGCGTCGACACCGTGATCTCGTTCGGGTCACGTCCGAGGTCGGCGCAATGCGCGCGCAAGACGTCGAGCTTGGCCGCGAACTGCTCCACCGGACCGCCCGGGTAATTCCAGTGCTGCGCGAATCGCGCCACCGACCGGAGCGTGCGCCGCTCGCCCTGGCCACCGATGCAGATGGGCGGATGCGGTCGTTGCACCGGCTTCGGGTTGCAGTACGCGTCCTCGAGCTGCACGTACCGACCCGAGAACGTCGTCGTCTCGTTGGTGAGCAGCCCGATGATCGCTTCGCACGCTTCGTCGAACGCGTCGAAGCGCTCGGTGAGCGTCGGGTGCAGGTTGATGCCGTACGCCTTCGCCTCCACCTCGTTCCAGCCCGCGCCGATCCCCAGCTCGAGCCGACCACCCGACACGATGTCGAGCGCGGCGGCCATGTTGGCCAGGAGCGCCGGATGACGGTACGGCATGCCGGTCACGAGCACACCGACGCGGATCCGACGGGTCGCCTGCGCGAGAGCGGTGGTCGTCACCCACCCCTCCAGGCATGGGCCCGAGATGTCGTCGGTGAAGATCGGGTAGAAGTGGTCGAAGGTCCAGGCCGATTCGAACAGCTCGATCTCGTCGGCGGCCTGCCAGACCGCGAGCATGTCGGGCCACGTGGTGTGTTGCGGCGCGGTTTTCAGTCCGAAGCGCATCCCCGGAGTCTCGCGCGGCTGCGGAAGCTTCGCGGCCACGGCTCGGTACCATGCTCTGATGCCGTCGCAACCGGAGTGGATGTCGCCGCGCGGGCGTCGAGCCGCCGACCGGTCGCGGGTCTACCGCCGCAACGTCGCCACGCTGGTCGTGATCGCGGGGCTCCTCGCTCCGCTGGCGATCGCGTCGTTCTGGGTGCTCAGCCACGTCGCCACCTCGACCGCGGGCAACGCCGACGTGGCGGTCGAGATCACGCAGGGATGGACGCCGGTCGAGGTCGGCGACGCTCTGCAACGCGCCGGGGTGATCGCGTCGTCGTCCGACTTCCAGGCGGTCGCCGCGAGCGCGGGTTACACGACCTACGCCGCCGGCCGCTACGACTTCGTCGCCAACAGCACCGCACGGGAGGCGCTCGACACGTTGCGCGGCGGTCCGCGGCGGATCGTCCCCGACCTCAAGCTGCTGTTGCCTCCGGGGCTGACCATCGCCCAGATCGCGGCGCGCGTCGGCAAGCTCGAGGGAAAGAGCGCCCAGCGATTCCTCGACGCGGTGAAGACCAACGCGGTCCGATCGCGCTACCAGCCCGAGGGCGTGAACTCGCTCGAGGGACTGACGTGGCCCGACACCTACTTCGTCGGTGCCAACGAGAACGAGACGCAGATCCTGCAGAGAATCGTGTCGCAGTTCGACGCCAAGGCCGACGCGCTCGGCCTCGCCGGCGCGGGTCCGACCAATGGAGGCCAGTCGGCTTACCAGACCCTGGTGAGCGCGTCGCTCATCGAGGCCGAGGCGGGGAGCAAGAACGATGCACCGCTGATCTCGGCGGTGATCGTCAACCGGCTCAAGGACGGCGCGCCCCTACAGATCGACGCGACCCTCTGTTACGCCAAGGGGGGGTGCCCTCCGGTCCCGACCGACGCCGACCGGAAGATCGACTCGCCCTACAACACCTACAAGATCACGGGACTCCCCCCCACCCCGATCAAGACCGTGAGCGAGATCGCGCTGACCGCCGCGCTGCACCCGGCGCCGGTGTCGTACAAGTACTACGTGTCCGATTCGAAGGGGAAGACGTACTACGCGACGACGCTGGCGGAACACGAACGCAACGTCGCCAAGGCTCGTAATGTCGGCTAACGCGGCGCACCCGTCGCCGACGACCACGCTCGGTCCCCGGTTCACACGCGCACTTGAGTGGGCGAGCGAGCTTCACCGCGATCAGACCCGCAAGGGCAGCAGCGTCCCCTACGTGTCGCACCTGCTCGAGGTGGCGGCGCTGGTGCTGCAAGACGGTGGTCGCGAGTACGAGGCGATCGCGG
>Ga0075026_100000219_pt1 | contig 22000 bp, 19 predicted proteins | sample Str012_2_FD_71392 | JGI IMG/M metagenome (GOLD analysis project Ga0075026, IMG submission 71392) | Freshwater sediment microbial communities in response to fracking from Pennsylvania, USA - Straight Creek_MetaG_SC_2012 | ecosystem: Environmental > Aquatic > Freshwater > Creek > Sediment... | reverse complement strand
ACGCTGAAATTCAAGAACGCGGCAATCGCTGGCGCGTTTACTTGTTTTTCCACGCGGCCGCTGGCAAAGATGCTACGCGCCTGTGATCCGAAGACGACCTGGGACTTATCGGCGAAGTAGGTGAGCGGTCGTATGGCAAAGCGGTCCACAGCCAGGAGCAAAGCGTCCGAACGGGCGTCCCATATTGCCAGTGAAAAAGCTCCGCGGAGTTGGGAGAAGAACTCCAACCCGTGTTCGCGATACAGCTTGCCAATGATTGCGGCGGCTGATGAGTTGTCTGGCCCATTGTTCGCTTGAGGAACATTGTTAGTGCCGACCAGGCTGGCGTCGCAAGCGACGATCAAATCGTCAGAAGACCATACGGACGTTGTGCCAGTGTCAGAAGCCGCGCCTAGCTGGGCGTTCGTCTTCGCGCTGAATGCAGAACGCGAGTTGCTGCCCTGGCCCACTGGCGGCAGCATGGCGACGATTTGTTCCGTCTGCAGCGGCTTGGAATTCCTTGCGATGATGATTCCTGTGATGGCCATGAATTCCTTTTAAGCTCTCCTCAATCCTGTCTCTGCCGGACGTTTATGAAAAGTGCAGACGGTATAAAGACGCGAATAGTCTTCCAACATGCGATCCAAGCTAAAGCTCGATGCCGCTTTCTGGCGGGCGCGGGCGCCAAAGTCAGATCGTAGCGAGGAATTGGAAACCAACATCAGAACACGACTGGCAAGCGCGTTTACATCGCGCGGATTGACGACGAAACCGGTATGTCCATGTTCCACGAGATCAGCATTAGCGCCCACGGCAGTGACAACCGAAGGAAGACCGGTGGCCATTGCTTCCAGAATCGTGTTGGACATGCCTTCAGAAAGTGAAGGCAACGCAAACACGTCCAGCGCGTTGAGCCATTCTTCCGGCTTGCCGGATTCGCCGGCGAGAATCGCCGAAGAGCGAAGCGCCAGGCTGCTCTCGATTTGTGATTGAAGTTTCTGCCGCTCTGAACCGTTTCCGACAATCACTACTTTCAAAGAGACGCCAGCGTTGAGGATCTGCTCAGCGGCAAGAAGTAGCATTGTGTGATCTTTCACCGGATCGAGCCGGCCTATAGTGCCCAGAACGATATGTTGGTCGGTTGCGCTGAGAAAAGCCCGCATGCGAGCGCGAGCTGCGGCATCAGGGCGGAATCTGGCTACGTCCACTCCGTTGGAGATCACGTTGATGCGAGTTGGGACTACACCTGTTTGCTTAGCGTAGTGTTCGCGCAGCTCGTTGGAAACGGCGAACACTTCGTCCGCCAAGCCGTAGCAGAAGCGGCGAAACACGCGACGCCGCAACGGGTCGCCATGCATGGTGTGAATGTCGCGTCCGTGTTCGCTATGGATGATGCGAGGCACTCGAGCCAGTCTTGCAGCCAGCACTGCTTCAACAGCTCCCCAGTTTCTGGAGTGGACGATGTCCGGACGCTCGCGAAGGAATATCCGCGACAAATCTGAGACAAGTGAACCAGTTTTCTTGCCATCGCGTTGCAAGCTGATGAAGCGGACGTCACCGGTCATTTCGGCTTCGGGTAACGGGGCGATGGTGCAGATGATGTGCTCAAAACGGTCAGGATCGAGACCGGCAACAATCTTGCGCAGGGCCAATTCGGTTCCACCAGCACCCATCCGGTGCAACACATGAACGATGCGTGTGCGTTTCATTGAGCCACCGCCTGCAGTTGCGATAGCTCAAAACTGCTTTCGGTTTCGGAAGCGACAGCCGCACTTAACGCCCGTCTTACCACCACATTCATACCCGCGCTGACTCCAACCAGGTGATACATAAGATCGAAGTCCTGGCGGTTGATAAAAAAGTTAGGCACCAGGTACACGAGCAGCGTGACGTGGACGATCAAGCAGCAAGTGGACAGGACGCGATGTTCCGGGCTGTGGCGCAGCCGTCGCCAATTGAGCCAGCAAGTGCCACTCGCGCCAAGGACAAGAGCGGCAAAAAGCAGGCAAGAAGGAATGCCGGACTCCGCCATGAGCGCGACGAAAGCGTTGTGCGGAGCGCGCGGCTCAAAGCTGGAATAGTTAGGGAACGTGACTTCAAAGTTGCGCAAGCCAACGCCGAAGACGGGATGCGCTTTCACCATTTCCATCGCGGTTTCCCAGGCCTCGATTCGTCCGATCGCGGAGGCGTCAGTCTGCGTAGCGGTGGGGATGGATTTGTAGCGCTCCATGGATGCGTCCGGAGCGAAGGTCAGGAACAGCACGACAACGGTGGCCAGTCCAATGGAAGCCAGCACCTTGCGCCGTGAGTGCACGGCGATCAGCAAACAGACGGTGATCAATCCGAGAAAGCCGGAGCGTGAACGCGTAAAGATCACGCTCACAGCGCAGGCCACGGCCGCCAGCTGATAAAGCCTCCGCGCCCAACGTCGGTCTTCGAGTGTTCCGAGCCAGTAGAGAATCGGGACAGCCATGTTCATGCCCAGCGCGTATTCGTTTTCTTCAGCCATCAAGCCGCCCGGGCCTTGTACGCGGTATTGACCGGCGGTGACAATCACGCCGGCAAAACTCTTCATGCCGAGAAAGCCCAGAGAACCGGCGATCACCACCAGGATCTTGCGGATGCGATTTTCTGAACTGGCCATGGCAGCGATGAGGAACGCGATCACAAACATCTTGCTGAAGCGGGACAGCATGTCGAACGCCGGCTGGCGATCGTATGCCAGGATGGCGGCTGCGGCCAACCAAGCCCAGAACGCAAGCAACAACACCATGCCGCGCAAACGCGGAGGCGACTTGCGCAACTCAAACAAGAAATATCCCAGCAACAGAGCGGGCGCGAGCAGTAGCCCGTAGTTGAAGATGTAGCCCGGCCACACAAAGTCCGCGGGATGGCCGTGAGCAAAAAACAAATACAGCAGCAACCCGTAGAACGGCTCAAAGATGGAGAGGGGCACTCCGACTGCGACCATCGCGTAAAATATGAGAGCTCTCAACATGGGGTACCTGGGGCTAGTCTCCGTGAACTCCTACTGGATTTGGTTGCGGTGAAACGCTGTGTGAACTTTTCTTGATCGTTTTGTGCGACGCCACTGCGCACGCCTGGCGCAGAAATTCTTCCAACTGGTTCTTCAGGCTGCTGTCTCCGTAGACTTGCCGCAATGATTCGCGAATGCAGGCCACCGGAGGTTGCGGACCGTTCTGAATGGTGTCCACCAATTGCTCGGCTAATGCCGCGGCGTCGTCTTCGACCAAAATCAAGTCGGCCACGGCCCGCGGAAACGCGACGGCAGCCTTGGACGAAGCGGCGACCGGCAGTCCCATGGACATGGATTCCAGAATCTTGTTCTGGACGCCCCGCGCCAACTGCATGGGCGCCACAGCAACCGCGGCAGCGCGCAAATAAGGGCGAACATCCGGCACCGAGCCCGTCACCAGGACGGCTGGGTTTTTGTCTAGCTCCATGACTTCTTTCGCGGGATTGCGGCCGGCAATTACGAATTTGAGTTCGGGCATCCGGCGGCGCATGAGCGGCAAAGCGTTGTTGTAAAACCACCGAACGGCTTCAACGTTGGGGGCGTAGTCCATGGAACCGGAAAACACCACGTAGGGCTGCCACCTGGCCAGATCAGCAGGCACCGCGACTTTGGCGGGATCGAAATAGTCTGAGTCCACCATGTGGCGCAATACGCTCACGGGCGCCTGCGGAGCGGAGCGCTGTAGCACGGCAGCCTCAGCGTCAGTACAGAGCAGCGTTTGCGAAAAGCTGTTCGCGATTTGGCACTCGTACGCGGAGAGAAGGCGGCCTTCTTGTTTCCAAAGCCAACGCACTAAAGGCGACGCGCTGCTGGCGTAGTCGGACCACTTGGCGGAATCAACGTCCACCATATCGAGCACGCGCGGCAGTTTGGTTTCTGCTTCCACGTACTGCGCCATGGACGAGCTGAAGACCAGCACCACGTCATAATTGCGAGTGGCGATGGCCTGTTGGATTCGGCGGGCCATGCGGCGCGAATAAAAATACGCCGTGCTAAAAGGCTTTCTGGTCGCGGCGGCAACCAGCGCACGCCAACGGCTGCCCAGCCAGGAAAGCGGCTCGGCGTAGCAGTCATTGCAGTAAGAACGGAGATCGTCAATGGAGTGGCGATCTTCTTTGTGGTCGTAAAAGCAGAACAGGTCAATCTCATGGTCCCGAGCGAGCGACTTGAGTTCCCAAAGCGCACGGATTTTGTCACCTTTATTAGGTGGGTAGGGAACTCGATGGACTAGAAACAGGATTCTCATTTGACTCGTTTGTTCTGCGACCTTTGGGTTTCTGCGAAATCTCTTCTCTTGCGAACTGCAATCAATCTCTCTACGGGAACAACTTCACCAAGGTTGGTCCAATCAGTTTTGTCAGCGGGAAGGGCATGCGCTTCCATAGCTCAATGGCCCGTTGAAACTTGGGGTTGGCCGGAGAAAAGTTCGGCATGTCGCGGCGTTTCACCAAGTGGAACTGATAAGGCAGCGGGCGTTCCCGCATGCCCCACTGGGACTTAAACGCGTGCGCACCGGTGCCGAGCTTGCTCCGTCCAAAATCGAAAAACTTGATGCCGCGTTGCCGCGCGTCGTCCAGAAGCTCCCAGTACATGAAGTTATTGGCGGAGTATTGCCGGGCTGCCAACGTGGACCCGCCGTAGTAAGGAAGGATCCAATCGCGAAAGCGGAAGCTCATCACGCCGGCAACCGCTTGCTGGTCTTTCCACACCATCATGATTTCCGCGGCGTCGTTAAACTCTTGCAGCAGGATGTTGAAGAACCTGCGCGAGAATACCGGCGTTCCCAAATTGCGGACGCTTTGCGCGTAAATCTCGTAAAACTCGTTGATCTGCTGATTGCCTTTGGTGGTACGCAAACCGGATTTCTGCGATTTGCGGATCATGTAGCGCGTGTCTTTGGGAAGCCCTTTCATCAGACGGTCTGGATCGGGATCGATGGGGCAATCAAACGTGACGTAAAGATCTTTGGTCTGGAATCCTGCGTCAGAACTGGGTTCCGGTGTGCGCAGTTCCAGATATTCCACATTCTTCTTTTCGGCAAGGGAAGTGGCTGCTTCCAACAAAGCAACTCGTGCTTCTTCACTCGTGGTGCAGACGCCGCCGTATACGGCAAACGGAGTGGAGATGAGAGTCTTTCCCGTCAAAGGATTGGAAGTGAGGAACAAAGGAAGCACGCCAACGATTTGGCCATCCTGTTCGGCTGCCAGGTAATGCGGCGCATAGCCAAACGCGCGCTTGATGGCCCGGAGCCATGCCGTGGTATGAAACAGCGTGCCTTGCGGTTGCCCGAGCACAAACTCGTCCCAGCACGGCTGCATTTCGTTCTTGTAGCCAACTACTCTCATTTTTACTCACGGCCTAGTCTTTGAAGCTGTTTGTCTGCGCTGTGGTTGTTGCCAGCTGCATTCGTCTTGTCAGGCTTCCTTGTCGCCGGCGTTGACTCCACCTGGAACAGCCAGGCTTCGTTCTTGTCGAAATATTGCGCCAGCAGAGCACGCAGCCGGGGCGAAGGCTGGCGATATCCGTTGATCACCTTGCTGAGCACGGTTTCGTCCAGGCTCAGTTCGCGGGCCAGGCGGTTTTGCCTGACGCCGGAAAGCCAGATTTCCATTTTTAAGTTTGGGTACACGGCAAAGTTCCTTCGTGCGCAAAAGTTAATTTCAATTGACCGGCCTGTACTCGTCAGGCCGGAGGAATGAGAGTGATCATGGCGTACGCAAAAGCGAACACCAGGCAAGCGGCGGCAGTCATCCAGTTACCGGCCCGCATTCTGTGTTGGTCCTGGCGGGTGACCAGCGCCGGGATTTCCGACAACACGTTCACACCCAGCAGTTCGTTCACTTCGCGCGCGGTCTTGACGCTGGGGTCCAGCATTTCGCGGCCCAGAACCAGAATGAGCCCAATTCCCAGTCCCAGCGCCAGGCTGGCAGCATTCAACAATTGACGGTTCGGGCTATAAGGTTTGGCCGGAGCCTGCGCGGCATCCAGGACGATGAAACGGTCACCCTTCTGGAAGTGTTCCAGGCTGGTGGACATGTCCGCGGAAAACTTGCGGTCCATCAGAAGCTTGTAATGGTCGCGCGCGTTTTCGTAATCGCGGTTGATGGAAGCCAATTGCTGTTCCAGCACCGGAATACGTTCCAGCTTGGATTGGTGATAAGCAATCTGCGTCTGGGTGTCGGCCTGGTGCTTGGTGCGGTTCTTAATGTCTTCATCAATCGCCGCGATCTGGCTTTCCAATACTGGATTGCCCGACTTGACGTTGTTACGGGCAGCGCGGCGGTCGGCGCCATCATCTTTAATTTCGTGAATGCGGCGCTGCAGGTCGGCGACTTCAGAGGTTTTCTTCATCACGTCCGGATGGTCCGGCCCGTAGCGCGTTTTCAGGCTGTCCAATTGCGATTGCGCTTTGGCCAGTTCGATTTGCAATGGCACTGTGCCGGAGGCGTTGCCGGTGCGGTCCAGGTCTACTACCGGAGGCGCCGAAAGCAACTGACTTTGGTAGAAAATCTTCTGCTGTTGCGCGCGAGAGATGGCGTCACTTTCGTTGCGCAGGTCCATTTGAAGGGAATTCAACGCCTGCACGTGGAGCGTCTGCGATTCCGGGAGGTCGGCAATGTAGCGGCTCTTGATTTCGCGGATCTTGTCTTCTTTTTGTTGCAGGTCTTTCTTGGCGTCTTCCAGTTCGCGATCAATGAACTGGGCAGCGCCAGTAACTTCTTTTTCCCGGGCCAGGACGTTGTCAGTAATAAAGCGAGCTGCCAGACGGTTGGCCACCAGCGCCGCTTCGTTGGCGCTGCCGCTCTGGAACGAGACGCGGAAAGTGCCTTCGCCGCGTTCCGTGGGCTGAGCAACAATGATCTCTATATTCTTGGTCATCAGTTGCACCAGCTCTTCTTGCGACCTGTGGTCACGCAGCGTGGAATAGAGCTTCATCTCGTCCATGACTTCACTGAGATTGGTGGTGGAAAGGACCTGCTGTTTCAAAGTCGCCAATCGGTCAGCGACGCTGGCTGAAACGGTGGGCGCAACAAAGTTGTCAGGCACTTTGTGGGGCTCCACCATGATGACCGTGGTCGCCCGATAGGCGTTGGGAAGAAAACGGGCCACGCCGGCCCCAAGAATGCCAATCAGGAGTGTGGTGAGAATGATCTGCCATTTCCTGCGCAGCAAAAGCTGCAGGTAGTCCTTGGGGGTGAAGTGTTCCAGTCCAGGCAGGCCTAATCCGGTGCTGAATTCTGTTTTCGTCGACATGGTTCCTTCCAACAATTTGTTGCCAGCGGTTTCTTGGAATAAGGCGAGGCGGCTTGCTCCTCGCCCTGGAAAACTCAAGCTCAGACCCTTGAAACGGTGGTGGCGCACAGGTCTTCCGCTAGCCACCTTGGTAAAGGCAAGCTGGATGCCATCTGCGGGGTGGTGGAAGAGGCTTCCGGAAGGTCTAAGCTATTGAAAATAAAGCAAGTTTCTAGAGAGATGCTTGAGTTACTAGAGGGGCGAGACTCGCCAGACGACGCGATGTGCAAACTGTTTCACACGAGAGCAAGTTTTGGGGGGACGCGCTTGGTGATCGGGAAAAATTCGCTTCCACCTAATCCCGCGGAACCAAGGATGCAAATCGCCATTCTTAGATCGAAATTGATTGCCAGGAAACGGGGGCGCATACGTTTTCGCAATTTGCGAGCGAGTGCGCCTTTTTGTTTTCCCGCGAAGGCCTGGACAACTCGCTCCAAAACGATTTAGCCGAACCATTCGCTCTTGTAGGCGATCCACCAGCACAGCGCGATCAACGGTATGGTCAGGGAGATGCTCCAAACCAGCGGCAACAGAAAATCCATGAGTAGTCCGAGAGTCAAGAACAACAGCCAGAAGATCTTTCTTTCCATGGGGGACCTCGGTTAAGAACGGCTTAAGAGATTGTCGCATTTTGGCCGCACCAAAGAGGTTGCCAATTTGGGTTATTGACCTTCCGTCACCTGTGCACGCGGGGTTGCAGGGCCGATTATCGCCTCAGAACATTAAGTGTTTTAATCCGTGTCCAATAAAGACGTAATGAACCGGGAATAGAAAAGACACTAGATTCAGCTGGGGCAAAGCGGAAGGAAGACTCGGCAGAGCTGAAAATCCAGACGGATTGCGCAATAGTACGGCGGGTACTAGCAAAAAGCTTCTGAGTAGAGTTTTCACGGTTGAATCAGTTTTGGAGTCCTATTCCGGAGGAATCCACTGATGGCTCAGTGTTATTTGGCAAGCATTAGCACGTTAAAAGAGATCCTGCAGTCACAAGCAACCCAGCACGCACGTTACCGGGTGGTGGCTGGCCAGGACATGGTCACCGTTATCCACTATGGCCCTTCAGGCCTGCTTCACCAGGTCGCCTTTCCCGTGGCGTACGTGATTCCAGATGTGCCGGAAGACGAAGGTACACTCATTCTCATGGTTCCGACAGAACGCAGCCGAGAATGGGAAAATTTCTGGGTCCCGGTTGAAAAACACCTGGTCAGCGCTTCAACGAACCCCGTGGCTTAGCGCCGAATCGGCGGAGAGTCTTTCCGGCTTCGCGCCAGCGGTTTTCCGCGCGCGATCTCACGCTAGACGAACTCTGTGCAAGTTGGCGCGCCGCACTTGCACGGCATCTGGCCTTCATGCATGGACGGACGGTAGTCGCAGGTCAATTCTTCATGGGCCTTGATGTTGCGTAGCGCATAAAACTCCATACGTCCGTACGCCGTCCGGGTGAAGGTGTTGGGCTGGCAAGAGTGATTGATAAAACGAAACGGTCCGCCGTTCACGTCTCCATCCAGGGCCACCCGGTTGCTCACTTCCACAATGGCGATGCGGCGCTTGCCTTTGGCGCGGCGTCTACCTTCCGCCACTGAGATTCGTTCGCCGGTGTACTCGCCAATCTTTTGCCTCGCGCGGATGGGGCGGTCACTAAATAGACCTACTCCCTGGATGCGGCTCTTTTTTGTCACCAGCATTTGGTCACCAAACATTTTGATCACCAGCATATCGTCACAGTAAAGCCTGTGGGCTTCTTGCCGGCGCAAAATGGCGCGAGCGAAATATGGGACTACTGTCCTAACGCGCGGACGTCGGTAATAAAGTATTCCGTTTCGCCAAAGCAATTGGAAGGCACGAAGCGATGCTGTTCATAGACGAGTGCAACGCGCTGCCCGGCCGCGTCCATGACTTTGCGGGCGGTGCCGTCATCGCGGATGGAAAAAGCGAAGATCTGCGGCGCAGTACCCGGCATGCTGACCATGGCCAACTCGCCTTCCCAGCTCTTGCACGTCCAGCCTTTTTTCGAGATCTTCTGGACGTAGCCGACACGTTCACCGCTGGAGTAAGTAACGTGAAGAGTGATCCACGCCCAAAGAGCTGAACCAAGGGCCGGCAGGATGATGATCACCAGGAACACGACGAGCGGCCAGCGGCGACGTCGCCGCGCTGGTTCGGGCAATGATGCGGGAGCAGCAGGAGTTATGTCGGCCAAGGGTGAGAATCCTCCGGCGACATTATATATAGCGAGTCACTCCTTCGGGCATTCGCATTCTTTCCAAAGGGCGTTTTCAAAAGCTCGTTCTACGGGGCAGTCACCAACGGCAATTCTATGAAGCTGGCCCGTCCGGGTACGTGGGAATGAAAGATCCGCTGCGTGGCCTTGCGATAGTCTCCCGGCTTGGCGAAGAAGATGTTTGGCACAAAAGTCTGTGGGTTCCGGTCATACAACGGGAACCAGCTGGACTGCACCTGCACCATGATGCGGTGACCGGGCAGGAAGACGTGGTTCGCCGTAGGTAGCTCAAAGCGGTAAAGCAAAGGCTGGTCAGCGACGATGGCTTTGGGCGTTTCCAGGTTTTCACGATAGCGTCCCCGGAAAATATCCATGGCGATCGCCAACTGGTAGCCGCCCATCTCCGGCTGACCAGCAACTTCGTCGGGATAAACGTCAATCAGTTTTACAATCCAGTCGGAATCCGTGCCGCTGGTGGATGCGACAAGATTCGCCACGGGCTGACCGCTGATCTTCATCGGCGAGGTCAACACGTCTGAGACAAAAACGGCGACATCGGGTCGGCCGGAAGCTTCGCGTTGATCGTCAACCAGCCAGTACGGCCACGTAAGGCCTTTATCAATGTCATAACCAACGGGCCGAACAGGGCGCGCGCGGAAGGGAACCGGCTTGGCTGGGTCAGAGACGTATTCGTCATAAGCCGAAACAACATTTTCGTTGGGAGTAGTAAAGCTGAGCTTGAGTCCCGCGGAAAGATAGAGCGGCGTAGGTTTTACAGTACATCCGCTTGCGCATCCGGATGGCCATGCCTGAAGACGCCGCCAGGTGTTGGTTCCAGTTTCAAAGGCAGATACCGGAGGCACGTCGGCTTTCGGCGCGCCTTCCTTTAAATACTGATCAAGAAATGGACGAAGGATTTCGCGACGGAAGTAGAGGCCGGTATCGCTGTTGAAACGCAACGCGCCCAGGCGGCTGCCGTCACCAATTTCCTGGCCGTGATGCCAAGGGCCAATCACCAGGAACAATTTGTCATTGTCCTTGTCTTTTGGCTTTACCGCTTTGTAGACGGCCATGGCACCGTAAATATCTTCCTGGTCCCAGAGACTGTCTACCAGCATGGTGGGGACAGTAAGCGGCTGTGCGGCCAGAATCTTGTCCATTGCCTGGTCACGCCAGAAAGCGTCGTAGCTGGGATGCTCCAGGACCTTGCGCCAGAAGCCGAGTTGCTCGAGCCCGTGGCGGCGACCAAGCTCGCCGGCCGAGCCGGCCTGCAGGTAAACGTCGTAGTCATCAAAATGATCGGTCCACCACTTGGCGTCGTTCTTGGTCGTGGCCACTTGCTCGTAAATGTACGGCATGTTCTGCGCGCGGAAAGCACCGTTATGAAACCAGTCGTCGCCGCGCCATCCGTCCACCATGGGATTCATGGGGACGGCGACCTTCAATGCCGGGTGTGGATTCACCAGCGCCATGAGAGGCAGAAAACCATCATAGGAAATTCCCAGGATGCCCACGCGTCCATTGCACTCCGGAACATTTTTTACCAGCCAATCGATCGTGTCATAGGTGTCAGTGGAGTGGTCCACGGGCGTTGGGTTCTGCGGCCCATGCAGCGGACGATTCATCACGTAGTCGCCCTCTGATTCGTACTTGCCACGCACGTCCTGCACTACACGGATGTATCCGCCTTCCACGATTACTTCGGTCGCGTTGTCATAGCCATAGAGGATCGGTCCCAGGTGCGAGCTGTGCGCGTGGCCGGTGAGTTCGTCCGCGTTGTAGGGCGTGCGCGTGAGCAGAATGGGTGCGGTCTTCGACTTTGTTGCGTTGCGCGGCATCAGGATAATTGTGCGCAGACGTACGCCGTCACGCATGGGAATCATTACTTCACGCCGCTCATAGTCAAAACTGTCGGTTGCCGGCTTTAAGTCGCTCGGGGTTTCGCTGGGGTAATTCGGATACTTTGGCGCGGAACTCTGTGCGGGCGCGGTTTGCGCTTGCGACGAGAACGTAGTGAGCAAGGCGGCCAGCGCGAGGGCCGGCAAACTCGAATAACGGAAGCAAGTGACTGGTTTCATGGCGACCGCGATTATAGGCTTCATGCAGCCCTGTGGGCTACCTCGGCGTTTCGCGGCGCGTCTGGTCCGCGCGAAAGCGGGTTGGGTCGGCTATATAATCCTGGACCATGCGTATTTCAGTCTTGATCGTGCTTGCTGGATTATCTCTTAACGCCGCGGCCCGGGCGCAAAACGCAAACGTGAACCTTGATGACGTTGCCCAAAAAGTGATCACTCGTGAACGAGTGGCCGGCGCCTCAGTGCTTGTGGCGCGGGACGGCAAAGTAATCCTTCACAAAGGATACGGTTTTGCCGATCTGGGTTTGGACGCGCCAGCAAAAGACGAGACCGTCTATCACGTAGTGGGGCCTATGCTGCCTTTCACCGGTATTGCAGTGCTGCAACTGGTGGAGCGGGGCAAGTTATCGCTGGACGACGACATTTCCAAATACATTCCGGAATTTCCCATGCAAGGCCATCGTGTGAGCATTCGTCAATTGCTCAACCACACTTCAGGAATTGTTGATTACCACTACCTCGGCGATCCCATTGAAGCTACCAGCCGCCAACCCAAGGCCCTGGACGAGGTGATGGCACTCTACGCCGGAAAGAACTGGGTCAATGAGCCCGGCAAGAAGTGGGATTGGTCCATCTCTGGCTTTCAGCTTCTCGTGACGATCGTCGAGCGCGTGAGCGGACAAAGGTTTCCGGAGTACGCACAGCAAAACATCTTCACACCATCTGGCGTGAAATCCACGACATATTGCGACGATTTCAATCTGACGCGTGGACTCGCCCATGCCTATCGAAAATTTGGTAACAGTTATGTACCGGCCAATGAAAACGGGATGGCGTACAACTCCGATCTACGTTTCTGCAGTACCGTGGGCGATCTATATCAACTGTGGCGAGCGATCCAGGAAAAGAACCTGGTTCGGCCCGAGACTTTCAAACTGATGACTACCGCGGAAGGAGCTGCTGTCCACATGAGCGCTCAAGACCCGAAAGCACAATACGGTTTTGCCATGATTCTGAACCATGAAGAAGAACATCGCCGGATTGGCCAACACGGGTCGTTGCTGGGGTACAGTGGCAGTCTCTATGATTTTCCCGATGACCACCTGACGATCATCGTTCTCACCAATACTGAAGACCAGAATGCTTACGCCACCACCCGGGCCCTGGCGCGTGCGGCGCTTGGCTTGCCGGAACTCCCAGCGGCCGCACCCGAAGCTGCGCGTAAGCTCTCGGATCAAACCATCTCAGCGGCTGAGCGCAAACAACTTTCGGGGACATTCGTGTTGAAACTCGACAGCGTCTCATCGAACTTGCATGATTCGTTTGCGCAATATCGCCGGACGTACCGCGTCTTTGATGAGAATGGAAGGCTCATGATCCAAGCGCTGGGCGAAGGTCCGGAGCGCCTTCTGAAACAGGAAGATGGCAGCTTTGCCATGCGATCGTCGCCGGCGGCACATATCTCGTTTGTGGTGAAAGAGAACCGCGCAGCAGCGCTGAAAATCGAAACGCAAGGATTTCCGCTTGCCGGAGATCGCGTTGGTGAGGGCAATCCGCAAATATTTCACAGCCAACTGCACTAGTCTGAATTGATCAAGGTAACTGGTGCAGCTTGAAAAATTCCACCAAGGCTCCGCTGGCCCACAAAGGATAGAGGTGTCCGCCGTTATGAATTCGCGTGACGACCGGAGTTTGGCTGGTTGAGGGGTATAGCGTGCAGATTTGTCCACACGCCTGACCGGCGCCGGTGGCGTTGTCCACGTGGCGCGCAACTTCGATCGCTTGTTGTTGCAGCGCGAACGGCAAGATCGGATCGGCGGTGCCGCCAATTACGGTGACGGCCCGCGGCAGGGACAGCGTTTCTGAAGAGTCGAGTCTCCCGGCACAGATTCCAAAAGCCGCGAATGTTTTGCCGCGTTCACCCCAGAGCGTGTAACTGAAGATGGCGCCATTCGAAAAGCCCGTGGCATAGATGCGTTGATCATCAATCGTAAATTTCTGGCGCAAGGATTCCAGCATGGCGTCAAAGAATTTCACGTCGCGATTGGTCGGTCCAGCCTGGACTTCCCATCCCGGAAAGTTGCCCTGAGGATCAATGCGGCTCTTTGTTTTCAAGCCTTGCGGATACACGATGATGGCGTCTGGCCAGAGCGTTTGGAAATGCATTCCCTGAGAGGCGCTCTGCATCGTGCCGCCGTGTCCGTGAAACGCAAACACCAGCGGATGCTTTACCGCGGAAGTGGCAGGCGGCGGCGCAAAGACCAGCGCGGTACGTTGAACGCCGTCTACCGTCCACGTCATCACGGTTCCTTGGGCAGGGGCAGCGCACACGGATGCGGCAAAGATCGCCAGCAATAACAAATTCTTCAGAGTACGGTGCATTAGGTCTTTCTCCCTTTTGGCTGGACAAAGTTTTTTCACCAGATAAAAGCGTAGGGCAAAAACTTTACCACGGTATACTCTTGGCTTGCAGCGCGCGTCTTGAAGAAAATAATGACCCACATCGCTTCCACCCAGCCAGATCAAACTGCTCCGGAATCCACCAACGTGCGCGCCATGGCCATGGTGACCACGCTGTTCTTTATGTGGGGATTTCTGACTTGCCTGAATGACATTCTGGTTCCGCATTTGAAGGCAATTTTCGACCTTTCCTACGCTGAGGTCATGCTGATCCAATTCAGCTTCTTCTCAGCCTATTTCGTTTTCTCCTTGCCCGCTGGAAAGCTGATTGCATGGATCGGCTACAAGCGGACCATGGTCACCGGCCTCCTAGTCATGGGTTTGGGAGCGCTGCTATTTATCCCAGCCGCCAGCGCACCGTCATTTCCTTTGTTTCTTGCGGCGCTGATCATTCTTGCGTCCGGGATTACCGCGCTACAGGTTGCCGCGAATCCATACGTGGCCGTCCTGGGTCCGGCTCGAACTGCTTCCAGCCGGCTGAATCTCACTCAGGCTTTCAATTCCTTTGGGACCACCATCGCTCCCTACCTCGGTGGATTGTTCATCTTGAGCGCGGCTCCTCGGACGATGGACGAGATCAGAAAGCTATCACCGGTTGACCTTCAGGCCTACCGATTACACGAGGCAGCTTCCGTCAAATTGCCCTACCTGGCGATTGCCGTGGCGCTGATCGCGCTTGGAATCGTGATTGCCATGTTCAAGTTGCCGGTACTTCAGGTGGAAAAGCAACGAAGCAATGCGGGCGATTCCGTTTGGACGCACTCCAACCTGGTCCTTGGCGTTGTGGGCATCTTTGTTTATGTTGGTGCGGAAGTCTCCATCGGCAGTTTTTTGGTGAACTACCTGAGCCAGCCGGACGTCGGAAACTTGTCTGTCCAGGTTGCCGCCAAATACGTTTCACTCTATTGGCTCGGGGCCATGATCGGCAGGTTCATCGGCTCGGCCTTGCTGCGAAAACTTTCACCGGGAAAACTACTCGGCGGCTTCGCCATGGCCGCCGCCGCGCTGGTGCTCACCAGCATGCTGGGCGCGGGGCATCTGGCGATGTGGAGCATCATTCTGGTGGGCCTGTTCAACTCCATCATGTTCCCCAACATTTTCACTCTGGCTATAGACGGGCTTGGCCCGCTCGTTGGAAAGGGCTCCGGCCTGCTCGTCGCCGCTATCGTGGGCGGCGCGATTGTTCCGGAAATCCAGGGAATTGTGGCCGATCATATTGGAATCAAGCACGCGTTCTTTCTGCCCGTGATTTGTTATTTGTACATTGTGTTTTACGGGTTTGTGGGATCGCGGCGAAAGAATACTTTTATCTCGGCAGCTTCGCCGCAAACACATTAGCTACAGTCGCAGAGCCTGAGATCACACCATCCCGCGTTTTGATTTTGCCTGTGCGGTTTCTGCTTGGCGTCAATCATGCGCCACGCTTCTGTGAGATGCGCGCCGAGTTCATCGTCGCTGACGTTGGCCAATTCAATGCCGATCCATCCACCCGCGCCTACGTAAGGCGGGCGGAAATATTTTTTCGGTTCTTCGCGAATCAGCGTTGCTTGCAACCCCGGCACGGCGGCAATCCAAACGGCAATATGACCATCATGGTGGTGATTGTTGGCAAACATGCAGAAGACACGCTTCTTGACGAAGAACGTCGGCTCGCCGTGGGAAACTTTTTCTGAAGTCTCCGGCAGTGACAAGCAGATTCGCCGCACACGGTGAAGGTGTTCTGCGGCGTCCGGTAACGCCGGCGCTTTGGCGGGCAGTTTTCTCGTGGCCATGTCCAGGCTTTCTCCGTGCCTTCGTGGTGCTTTGGTTTATTGCCTACAGTTTTGCCGCCGGCACCGCTAAGAATTTCCCAATCGTCTCATTCAAGAACTTGCTGTCCGCCGCGTTCGGGGCCGCGCCGGCGGTGTGTCCCCAAAGAGATGGAATCGGCGCGAGCGTGACGGTGGACATGAAGTCCACTTCATAGCGCGCGTCTCCGACGGGGAAATACAGATCAGTTTCTCCCGGCATATAAAGGAACGGAGCTTTGATGGACTTCAGGGCTTTCCTAACATCGACGTCAAACCCCGGGGTCGTTCCGATGTCGTGCTTCTCCCATGTGCGCATTTGCAGAATCAGATTGTTGGCGTCCGCGCCGGGGATGAAGTTGGTGCGGAACTCATGCAGCGTCTGTTCAAACGTTGTTCCGGGCGGAGAAATTTCGCGCCACAGTTCCTTGCGCCACCATTCCTGCGAGAAGAGCCATGCCGTCCACACGGTGGCAAAGGCCTCCAGGCCTTTCGTCGGGGGAGCAGTGTAGTCGCCGTTGGCGAAAGCAGCGTCTGCGGTGAGCGCGGCTATCTGGCCTTCCAGGCGAACGTATCCGTGTGGATAAGTTTTCGCCGTGCCACAAGTAGCGACGATGCGATCGGCAAACGTTGGATAACTTACCGCCCATTGGAATGCCTGTTGCGCGCCCATGGAAAATCCAACAACGGCCCGCAGGTGCGTGATCTTGAGTTCTTCGGTCAACAGACGATGGACGGCTTCCACGTTGTCGCGAATTGTGGTGACGGGAAATCGCGGACCGTGGAACGGTTCCGGCGTGTTGCTGGGCGAAGAGGAATGTCCGTTGCCGAATAGTTCCGTGGCGACGATGAACAGCTTAGAAGGATCGAGCGCCTTGTCCGGCCCGATCAGCCATTCGTAGCCGTGAAAATCCGCCATGTAGTGCGACGGCACCAGAACGGCGTTGTCCCGCGCCGCATTGAGCTTGCCGTAAGTTCCATAGACAACGCGCGCCTGCGGCAACGTGACGCCGCTTTCCGTCTTAAAGTTGGCGATGACAAATTCATGACGTTCACCCTGTTCCGGCTTGGAGTTAGCCGAAGGCTGAGTGTCTTTGTTTTGCGGCGAACCGTTCTTAGGCGGCTCGTTGTTCGCGGCGTTTTGCGCGGCGAGTGTTGGAGCAATCGAGAAGAATGAGATAACAAAGAGAACAAGACCGAGTTTCTTCATTTGAATGGGCGTCCTTGGCGATGAACTGAGCGCGATGGGGAACGGCAAACATGCTATCACGGGATATTTCCGGATTGTTGGAGTGAGAGGTTCCTCTCGGCTCCCTGCGGCCCTCAAAGTGCTATAGTCACCAGCGAGCAACTGGCTCCGGACACAAAATTCGGCGGAAACTCAACCCTGTTATCCATTTATCTGTTTATCCATGAACAAAGAACAACTGTTGCAACTGAGTGCATCACCCAGGGCGTTGACGCTCGTGTTGCTGGCGCCGCTCGTGCTCGCTGCCGCGTTTCAGATTGTCAAAGCCGGCCAGTCGTTGTTTTTCCATGGCGACAATACTTTCCCAGAGAGCGCCGCGGTCCAGACGGCGGAGTGGAGCCGGCAAACAGGCCGCATCTATCCCTCGCTGGACGCGTCTCCTTATACGCCGGCGCCGTATGGACCTTTGTTCTATATGGGCCTTTCCGCCATGGCGCGCTTGACAGGCGCAAACTTTGATCAGCTCATGATCGCCGGACGAGTGTTGGTGCTGATCTGTTTCCTGATGTTGCCGGTGATTGCGTACCGTTGGGTGCGCCGCCAAGGGGCGTCCGCGACTGTTGCCTGGATCGCGGCGGCCATTGTGTTGGCGCAAATTGATTTTCTTGATTGGAACGTGACGGTCCGGCCGGACTTGGTGGCGTTAGTATTTACTTTCGCCGCGTTCTATTTGATTACCGCCAAAGAATTGTCTTGGCGCACGCTCTTCATTGCAGGTGTGCTCTGTGGTGTGGCGGCATTGGTCAAGCAATCGTTCATCACGTTGCCATTTGTGACGGTGATATGGTTCCTTTCCATGCGGCGTTTCCGCAACGCTACGCTGTTTGCCGGCGGCGCCATTGCGACGGCGATTGTGGTGCTGGGATATTTGGGTTTGCGGTATGAACCTTTTCTGCAAGAGGTTTTGCTGGCGCGTTATTCTCCCGTGAGCGCATTGGCCGGTATGCAGCTGCTCAAGGCCGATCTCTTGCACTATCCGTGGCAGATTGTTTTCGGAATGCTTGCATGTCTGGGCGCGATATGGATTCCGCGGAAAAACCCGCTGCGCCGGCTCTTGTTTCTGTACATGGTCTTTGCGTGGCTGGCTGGTTTCTATACGGCGATGGCGCCGGGCGCCAACGTAAATGCGTTTCTTGAGGCGTGGGTTCTCAGTGCAGTGCTGGCCGCGCTGGCGTTGTCCCATGTGATGGAAGGCTGGGCGGCAGCCGCTTTGTCGTGGCGCGCATTGGCATTGGTCCTGTGGATCATTGCAAGCCTGTTCAGTCTTAACGCATGGTACATACCCATCATGTCTCGTTCCACCACAATGTACAGCGAACTGGCAAAACTGGCGCGCGGACATCGCGTACTCTCTGACTTTCCTTACGTCACGGCGCACGGCGTGCAGCCGGAACTGCTGGATCCTTCTGTAAACCACTATCTTGAACTGGCGAAACACTGGTCGCCGCAGCCATTGTTGGAGGAAATAAAAATGCGCCAATTTGATTTTGTAATTGTCGGCTTGAGTGACGGACGCCCCCGGCAGTGGCGCGGCCTCACTCTGTTCAGCGATTCGATTCTGCACGAGATTTCCGCCGACTATCATCTCGCGTGTGTGTCTCCGCGTTTTGCTGTGTATGTGCCGGACAACCGCGTGGTCCTGGACTCAATGGATGAAGGCCGCCTGCAAGCTCTGGGCTGCAACGCGGCCTCCAAGAATTTAACTTCGCACTAAGCAGCGACCGAACGCATTTCCCGTTCGCGACTCTATTTCAAACGAGCTTACCTGCCGAACCCCTCGTTGCGTCCCGCATCCCACGACCAGCGAATGCCCGACGTGACCAGGTGCCGGGGTCCGTACAGAGTTGGACCGCCGCCTTGCGTTAGATAACTATAGGTCGTGTAAAACGACCATGACGGGCTCAAGCGGTAGTCAATTTCCGTCCAACCGGTTTTGCCCAGCAGGTGCGCGCCGGACAAATAATTCTGGCGAACGTACGCTCCACCCACCACCAGATCCAGACGGCGGAAAAAACGTTCTGAGTAGGTGGCGCCAAAGCGGTCGTTCAGGCCGTCACTCACTTGTCCGGTGAAATCATTGCTACGCGAGTAAGACAACGTGAATCCGGCGCGGTGGAAAGTTTTGAACAACGCGGCTGATCCCTGATAAGTCTGGCGGATGTCCGGGGCTTGTATCGCTCCCGGCGCTTTGTCCGGAACCATGAGAGTTGGGCCGCCGTTCACCTGCAGCACCAGCGTTGACGTGAGCCGGCGAGAGAAGCCGAAGAGTACGCTGTGAAACTGCGCGCTGCTGGTGAAGTCCTGAAAGAATTCACGATCGTATGCGTAGTGAATGCCGAGCGAGTTGTTGCGGCTCCATTGATAGCTCCATCCCAACTGGCCGCCAATAATCTGTTGCGTGTTTTCCGTGGCCACCGGATCGGGAACTGTTGAGCCAATGGGTAGCGCGGAAAGCGAAATGTATTGGTGCCGCGCGGAAAATTCCAGCGAGTTGTGCGCCGTGAAGTTGTGTGCCACGGAAAAGTCCGCAATGTTGGAGATTAACCGGCGTCCGCCAACCAGGAACGGATTCTGGTTGGTGTTGTTGCTGGCGTAGTCAGAAGTGAGACCAATCTGATCGAGATTGCCGCGGTCCGCTGCCCATTGATAGCGGTCACTGAAGTTGACGGACCACTGCGGTGAAATCCGCCGCGAAGCGTGCATGTCGAGCAGGTGGCTGGCGTAGTCAAACTGCGTGGATTCGCTGGATACCCAAATCTGCGGCCGGTATTGCAGGCTAAAGTTCATGCGTCCGGTCTTGATTGCGTAGACGATCAGGCCTTGCACTGCGCCGGCTTGCGCGGAAAGCGGATTATCTTTGCGGAACAGAAAATTGCTGTCATAAACTTCTACCGCGTTGAAGGAGAGAACGGAGAAATGTCCCCAGCGCAGCGGCGAGCTGGTGACTTTCAAGAGTTGTCCGGTGGCCAGATTGATGGGCGCTTTGTCATAACTCTGGTCGTCAGCGGGAAGCTGCTCCTGCGTCTGCGCCGGAATCTGGTCTTTTTGTAGCGTCAGGTCGGGCCGGGCCTGTTGTTCGTCCGGGACGGGCGTGGGCGAAGGCGTTTCATCCTGCGCGGCCGCGTTCGTCCATGGGAAGATCACTGCCAACAGGCAGACTGCCAGCAACATGCGGAACATCTGATTCCTTGCTCGATTCATTGGGAGTCCTTTCCTGTTTCGCCGTTTACGGCACAACCACGGTGTCGCCCGGGCGCAGTTGAATGTTGTCGTCTTTACCGCGGATCACTTTGTCGTAATTGAAACTCAACCTGGTCTGCGAGCCGTTTTGCTGGCGCAGCACGTAGATCCCTTTGCGATTGGCAAAATCACGCAGGCCGCCGGCCTCAGCAATCACTTGCAGTACGGACGTGTTGCTGTTGATGCGGTACGAACCTTCGTGCGCCACCTGGCCAATCACAAAAACTTTGCGGCTGTTGATCTCGCGGACGGAAACCGTAACCTGGGGAATGTTCACAAACGGACGAAGCTTTTCCGTCAGCATGATTTTCAGCTCGTCCGTGGTCAGGCCGGAAGCGATTACGTCATTCACCAGCGGCAGCGTGATCTTGCCGTCCGGACGGACCATGACCGTGGCGGAAAGTTCCGACTCACGCCAAACGGTAATCACCAGCACGTCCTGTTCGCCGATCCGGTATTGCTGCAAGGGATCTTTACTTTGACCAGCGGCGCTTTGACTAGCAGAAATTGCTGCCGCGTCCGACGTGGCGCCCTTGTCTTTGTCCGAAGAACTCGTGCCTGCTGCGCCAGCGGGTTTCAAAGCAGCTATTTTGTTTTTGTCGACTTTTTTATCTTCTGCGTTCTGTGCCCAGCCGCTGATGCACACCGCCAACGTGATTGCCAGGCAAACCGCTTTGTACGTGCGCTGTAACATGTAAAATCCCTCGCTTTTTTATTAGGCCATGCGGAAGACAACAATCTCCCTTGCCCGATAGTGCAATTGGCCTACCAAAAGAGATTTGCTCCTACGCGGCGCACGAAGGCGCAAACTTGTGCGGATTTGATAGGAGATACAAGCTTTCAGCCGGACTCGCACAAACCTGTGTTTCTAACGGGACCAGAAATAAAGGAACCCGGCTTCCGCACAGGTGCAAATGTTTGCAGTTTGAGGTCAAAATCTAAGTTGATCGTTTGACCGCCTGAGGCGGGAGATCGGCTTGGAGCTAAGAGCGAACACTCGGCGGACGTAATATATCGGCAGGATTTCGGCTCACCAACCTTAGGCTCCTGATTTTCTCTCGATTGCCAAACTAAACTAATTATTTTCATATATTTACATTGATATCGCAGGCGCGTTACTAGGGTTTTTGTCTGCCAGTTTTCGCTCTTGAGTACATGTCCTGATTCCTGCATATTATGGTCCAGTAGTCCATGTTTTCGGTCGCTGCAAAATGGTTACCTGCTGAGGGTGCCGTGGCATCGGGCATGCACTATCAAAGGACGTCATGATTGCCATCACTGCAGGTTTGCTTATCCTTCTCGCCACTCCAGGGCCCGCCAACTCGGGACTTCCCGGCGGCGAGAGCGCGGCTATCCCTACGCCCAGCTTTACGGTGTTGGCCGAATCATCGCCCGACCGGAATACGCTGGCGGCCTTGACCCAGTTTCCGGCCATGCGTCCGGTACTGTTTGAAGCCGCGCCTGCGGAAGCAAAGACTTCAGAAGTAAAGCCTTCAGAAGTAAAGCCGCCGGAAGGCAAAACCGCCGAAGTGAAATCTACTGATATGACGGCCTCGGTTCCGTCAGCGCCGGTACCGGCGCCTGGCCTTGCCCTGGAGAACGGCGCCGCGCCAGCTGCCGACCCGGCTTATATTCCCGTGAAGCCGTACACGCCGGTTA
>Ga0075026_100000218_pt1 | contig 22007 bp, 19 predicted proteins | sample Str012_2_FD_71392 | JGI IMG/M metagenome (GOLD analysis project Ga0075026, IMG submission 71392) | Freshwater sediment microbial communities in response to fracking from Pennsylvania, USA - Straight Creek_MetaG_SC_2012 | ecosystem: Environmental > Aquatic > Freshwater > Creek > Sediment... | reverse complement strand
GTGTATCGCCACGGCGCCCCCGTGACGACGGTGGCCGATCGGCGAGCCGCCATCCAGGGTTGGGTGTACTCGCCGTTCCGACTGGCCGATCTCATGGACAGCGTGCTGCGGAGTTGGACCGCGAGTGTCGGCGGGTCGCTCGACGTCCACCTCTACGACGCAGCCGTGCCCACCAACGAGGAGCTGTTGTACGACATCGACGGCAAGGCCGAGCCCTTCACCTCGTCACCGTTCCAACAGCGCAGCATCGTGACCTTCTATGGTCACGAGTGGCTCCTGGTGGTCGACCGAGCCGAGGGCGCTCCACTCATCCCCTACGCCCGCATGTGGTGGGCGCTGATTGCCATGATCGCCGTGAGCTTCCTCCTGTTCGCCGTACTCGTGTCGGTGCGCACCACCCGCCGCCGCGCCGGGCGGATCGCGCAGGGGCTCACGACCGACCTGCTCGCTCGCCAACGCGCTCTGGAGGACAGCGAGTCGCGTTGGAAATTCGCACTGGAAGGGGCCGGTGACGGGTTGTGGGACTGGGACCTCGCCCACGGGTCGGTCTACTACTCGCCTCGGTGGAAGTCGATGCTGGGGTACGACGACGACGACATCGGTTCCCGTGGCGCCGACTGGGAGCTGCGAATCCACCCGGACGATGCAGCCGCGGCCAGGGCCCTCGTCGACGAGGTGTTGGAGGGCCGGGTGTCGCATGTGTCGGCCGAGTTCCGCATGCGCTGCAAGGACGGCTCCTACAAGTGGATCCTCACACGCGGGATGGTGGTCGAACGCGCTGCCGACGGCACGCCGCGACGGCTCATCGGCACCCAGAAGGACATCAGCGACCAACGCGCCGCCCTCGAGCGCATCGCGCATCTCACCGACCTCTACCGGGCCCTGACCGACTGCAACGCGGCGATGGCACACGCGACGGACACCACATCGTTGTTCGCACGGATCTGCGACATCGTGGTCGAGACCGCCGGGCTCAGGTTGGCCTGGGTGGGTCTGGTCGACGAAGCGAGCGGCCGATTGACTCCGGTCGCCGCGGCCGGCCCCGACACCTCGTACGTCGACGGCATCGAGATCTCCGTGCGCGACGATCGACTCGGACGCGGTCCCGCCGGCACGGCAGTGCGTGACGACCATCCCGTCTGGGTCCAGGACTTCCAACACGACCCGCGTGTCGCTCCCTGGCTGGATCGAGCAGCACCGTACGGCTGGGCGTCCTCGGCAGCGTTGCCGCTGCACCGCGACGGGGTCGCCATCGGCTCCCTCACGCTCTATTCCACGACGAAGGAGTGGTTCGACGACGAGACCAAGGCACTGCTCGTCAACATGGCCGACGACATCAGCTTCGCGCTGGAGGCGATCCACGCCGCCTCGACGTTGGCCGAGTCCGAACATCGCTTCCGTTCGCTGGTCGAGCAGTCGATCGCTGGGGTGTACATCCTCGACGACGGAGTGCTCACCTACACGAACCCGCGCTTCAACGAGATCCTCGGGCATCCGGCCGACGAGGTCGTCGGCCGGACCCTGTTGTCGTTCGTGTCGCCCGACGATCGGCCGCACACGGCGCGGCTGCTCGACGCAGCGTGGGCCACTGACGGTCGCACCGAGACCACCTTCAAGAGTGCCCGCAACGACGGCACCACCGCCCTCATCGGCATCACCACCTCGCGGGCCACGTACCAGGGCCGCAACGTGATGATGGGCCTCGCGCAGGACGTGAGCGACCGAAAGGTCGCCGAGGCGCACATTCAACGCTACGCCACGCAACTCGAGCACACCTTCATCCAGACCGTGGCGCTCGCCACCACGCTCAGCGAGATGCGCGATCCCTACACCGCCGGCCACGAGGAGCGAGTGGCGGCACTCGCCGTTGCGATCGGCGTCGAGTTGGGCCTGCCCGACGACCAGCTGGAAGGTCTGCGGGTCAGCGGGTTCCTCCACGACGTCGGCAAGATCTCGGTGCCGACCGAGATCCTCACCAAGCCGGTGCGGCTCAATTCGATCGAACGACGTCTGGTGGAGCAACACGCCCAGGCCGGTCACGACGTGCTCGCCACCGTCGACTTCCCCTGGCCGGTGGCCACGGTCGCACTGCAGCACCACGAGCGACTCGACGGCAGCGGGTACCCGAGAGGCCTGCGCGGCGACGAGATCATCCTCGAGGCCCGCATCGTGTCGGTCGCCGACGTCGTGGAGTCGATGTCGTCGCACCGCCCGTATCGAGCGGCCCTCGGCATCGACGCGGCACTCGCCGAGATCGAGCAGGGTGCCGGGAAGAAGTACGACCCTTCGGTGGTGGAGGCGTGTCGCCGCCTCTACCGCGAGAAGGGGTACGGCCGAACGGTCAGTTGACCTTGCGGTCGTGACCTTCCCAGTAGGGCGCGCGGAGGTCTTTCTTCAGCACCTTCATCGCACCCGACAGCGGCAACGGCTCGGCGCGGAACTCGACGCTCTTGGGCACCTTGTAGCCCGCGATCCACTCACGGGCGTGGTCGATGAGTTCCTGCTCGGTGACGCTGGCCTCGGGCTTCAGCACGACGATGGCGTGCACCGCCTCGCCCCACTTCTCGCTGGGGATGCCGATGACGGCGACCTGGGCGACCGCGGGGTGACTGGCCACTGCGTTCTCGACCTCGGTGGAGTACACGTTCTCGCCGCCGGTGACGATCATGTCCTTCACCCGATCGACCAGGTACAGGTACCCGTCGGCGTCGACGTAACCCGCATCGCCCGTGTGGTACCAGCCACCGCGGAACACATCGGCCGTGGCCTCGGGCTTGTTCCAGTACTCGATCATGTAGTTGCCGGCCTTCACGCACACCTCGCCCGGCTCGCCGATGGGCATTTCGTGGCCCTCGTCGTCCTGGATGCTGAGCACCACGCCGGGGAACGGCGACCCGGCCGATCGCAGGTACGCGCCTCCCTGGCGGTGTTCGTCGGGGCCGAGCATGCAGATGACACTGCTGCTCTCGGTCATGCCGTAGCCCTGCCAGATGTTCATGTCGGGGTAGAGCGAGATGACCTTCTCGAGCAGCGACTGCGGCATCGGCGACGCGCCGTACACCAGGTCGGTGAAGCTGCCCAGGCCCGACGGGCGGAAGTCGGGGTGCGCCATCGTGAGGCCGATCATCGTGGGCACCATCACCGTCACCGTGGGCTGGTACTGCTCGACGGTGTTCATCACCGCGACCGGCTCGAACATCGGCTGCACCACCGAGTGCGCGCCCACGGCCGGTCCACCCAACACGCTGAACATCGACGCCGCGTGGAACAGCGGCGTCTGCAGCAGGTTCACCGTGTGCCGCCCCATCGGCAGGCGCATCATCACGTGGTACGCGTTGAGCATCTCGGCGCGCTGATCCAACAGCACACCCTTGGGCAGGCCTGTGGTGCCGCCGGTGTACATCAGCACCACCGGATCCGATTCGTCGCCCTCGTCGGGAATCAGGTGCGCACACGATGCGAGCAGATCCTCGTAGCCCACCGTGTGCGGCACGTCGCCGCCACCCACCAGCACCACGTGCTCGAGGCCGGCCTCCTCCTTCACCTTGTCGATGAGCCCGGCGAAGAAACCGTCGACGAAGCACACCTTGGTGCCCGAGTCGCGCAGCACGTACGCGAGCTCCTTGGGCGCGAATCGCAGGTTGAGCGGGTTCACCACTCCCCCGCCCAGGAACGCCGCATGGTACATCTCGAGGTATTCGGGCGAGTTGAGGGTCATGATCGCGAAGCGGTCGCCACGCTCCACACCGAGCGATCGCAACCCGCCCACCAGACGGCCCACACGGTCGAAGTGCTCGGCGTAGGTGGTGGACGCGCCGGTGGACGCATTGGTGGCGAACGGCCGGTCGGCGTTCTTCGCGACGGCGGGCAGCAGCAGGCGGTGGTAGATCAGCTCCTTCATGTCGGCACACCCTACGCGCGAGGCTGACACCATGTCCTCCGCTGCATCGGTCCCCCCGCGCGCCCGCGTCGTCGTCATCGGCGGCGGGGTCATCGGCACGTCCATCGCGTACCACCTGGGCCACATGGGGTGGACCGACGTGGTGTTGGTGGAGCGAGATCAACTCACCTCGGGCACCACGTGGCATGCCGCGGGGCTGATGGTGACGTTCGGCAGCACGTCGTCGACCTCCACCGAACTGCGGCAGTACACCGCCGACCTCTACGCACGGCTCGAGGCCGAGACCGGTCTCGCCACCGGGTTCAAGCCGGTGGGGTTCATCGAGCTCGCCGCCGACCGCGACCGGCTCGAGGAGTACCGCCGGGTGAGCGCCTTCAACCGCCACTGCGGCGTCGATGTGCAGGAGCTGTCGGCGCACGAGGTGGCCGACATGTTCCCGCTCGCCCGCACCGACGACGTGCTCGCCGGCTTCTACGTGGCGGCCGACGGACGCGTGAACCCGGTCGACGTCACGATGTCGATGGCGAAGGGCGCTCGCCAGCAGGGCGTCACCATCGCGCAGGGGGTGTCGGTCGTCGACGTGGTCACCCACAACGGCGCCGTCCACTCGGTGGTCACCGACCACGGCACCATCGAGTGCGAGTACGTCGTGAACTGCGCCGGTATGTGGGCACGCCAACTGGGAGCGAGGTCGGGGGTCAACATCCCGCTCCAGGCGGCCGAGCACTACTACCTCATCACCGAGCAGATGGAGGGCATCGACCCCAACTGGCCGGTCATCGAGGATCCGGGCAACTTCGGCTACTACCGCGAGGAGGTCGGCGGCCTGATGATCGGGCTGTTCGAGACCCGGTGCGCGCCGTGGCACGTCGACCGCATCCCCGACGACTCGTCGTTCACCAGCATCCAGCCCGACTGGGATCGCATGGGCCCCTACGTCGAGGCGGCGATGAGCCGCGTACCCAAGAGCCTCGACACCGGCATTCGCACGTTCTTCTGCGGCCCGGAGAGCTTCACCCCCGACCTGCGACCGATCGTGGGCGAGGCGCCCGAGGTGAAGAACTACTTCATCGCCGCCGGCCTCAACTCCATCGGCATCCTCACGGGTGGTGGACTCGGCCGGATGATCGCGCACTGGATCGTGAACGGCAGCCCCGACATGGACGTGACCGGCATGGACCCGGCGCGCCTGCACCCCTACCAGTCGAACCCCGACTACCGCCGCACTCGCACCGTCGAGTCGCTGGGCATGGTGTACCAGTGCCACTACCCCAACAAGTCGATGGCGACCGCACGCGACGCGAAACGCTCGCCGCTGCACGATCGCCTCGCCGCGCAGGGCGCGTACTTCAAGGACGTCAGCGGCTGGGAGAGCCCCGGCTGGTACGCCGGCGCGGGTGTCACGCCCGAGCCCGGTCCGCTCACGTTCGGGCGGCCGTCGTGGTGGGCCAACTGGGAGGCCGAACACGGTGCATGTCGCGAGGGCGTGGTGCTCATCGACATGAGCTTCATGTCGAAGTTCCGCGTGCAGGGTCGCGACGCTGGCCGTGTGCTCGACCACCTCTCCACCAACGCCGTCGACGGCCCCGCCGGCACCATCACCTACACGCAATGGCTCAACTCGCAGGGCACGGTCGAGGCCGATCTCACCATCACCAAGCGTGCCGCCGACGACTTCCTCGTGGTGGCCACCGACACCGCGCACCGACATGTCGAGATGCTGTTGCAGCGAGGTGTGGGTGACGCCCACGCCTTCGTCACCGACGTCACGGGCGCGCTCGCCCAGATCAACGTGCAGGGCCCTCGTGCACGAGACGTGCTGCAGGCCGTCACCGACACCGACATGTCGAACGACGCGTTCCCGTTCCGGGCTGCCCGCGAGATCGCCATCGGATTTGCACGGGTGCTGTGTGTGCGCATCACCTACGTCGGCGAGCTGGGTTACGAGCTGTTCGTGCCCACCGAGCAGGCCGTCCACGTGTACGACCGACTGGTCGACGCCGGTGCAGCGTTCGGTTTGCGGCATGCCGGACTGTCGGCGCTGGGCAGCCTGCGACTGGAGAAGGCGTACCGCGACTACGGACACGACATCGACAACACCGACACGCCGCTCGAGGCAGGCTTTGGATTCTCGACGGTGATCGACAAGCCTGGCGGCTTCGTCGGGCGAGATGCCGTCGTGGCGGCGAAGGCAGCGGGCGCACCGTCGCGCCGACTCGTGCAGGTGCTCGTGCTCGCCCCCGAGCCCCTGATGTACCACGCCGAGATCATCCGCCGCGACGGCGTCGACGTCGGGTACGTGCGCGCCGCGTCGTACGGCCACACCCTGGGTGGCGCCGTGGGCCTGGCGATGGTGGAGCGCGCCGACGGCCCCGTGACCGCGCAATGGCTCGCCGAGGGCGAGTGGACGGTGGAGATCGTCGACCGCCGCCACCCGTGCACCGTGTCGCTCCGCCCCCTCCACGACCCCACCAACGACCGCATCAAGGCATGAGCCTCACGTGCGTCCGCACGCCACCACGCGATGGACAACATCGTTCCGAGCGACCACGTGACGAAGCCCATGAGCACACCGACGCAGGGGCACCACGAGTGATCACATGGCTCCGACGAGGTGAGCGCCATCGTGATTCCTTCACGCACCAAGAATGTGTCGCACCGCGCGTCTCGGTCCAGCGCCCTCTCGACAGTTCGGCGTGGGTCACGTCGTGGTGAACGACGCGCACCCGGCCGCGTCGGTCAGCGTGCCCTTCGGGGCCCCCGACCGCTTGACCCACCACGCGATCGGCTGACCGGGATGGAGCGCAACCCCAGAACTCACGAGGAGGCAGTAGCCGTCTCCGGTCGACGCTCCACGAAGCGTGCTCCACAGCGTTCCGGACCAGAACGACATGGAGACGTCCATCTCGTGCCCGTCCAACGTCGTCCATGACGTCTGTCCCGTGCTCGCATTCCAGGCATACCAGGGCTGGAGGACGTTCTGTGAGCTTGCCAGCCTTGCAGCGAGGCCATTCCGGTCGAGTTGGGTTCCGAGTTCGGTTGCGAGCCGTTTGGCGGCATCTTCGGGCTTCGTCAACCGTTGCGGAGCAGTGGAACAGCCCACCCCGCAGAGCGACAACGCTGCAGTGCACGCTCCCACCACCGCCCGTCGCAGCACTGCCGTCACCAGCGCAGAATGCACGAAACGGCAGCGGTTGTCCAGCGCCCGAAACGCCTCACAACGGGTTGGTGGCGTCGAGCGCGGCGGTGTCGCGGCGCCAGCGTGCTCGGAGTGTCGAGTCGTCGGGGTCGTGGAGGGCTTGCCAGCGCAGACGGCAACGGAGCGCGTCGAGGCGATCGATGGGTCGTTCGGGGAGTTCGACCGGGTCGTCGTGCAGATGCGGGATCCGATTGTGGCCCTTGCATTCGACGCCACCGTTGAACTGACTCGTGGGCCCGCCCCGGGCCGCGGGTGTTCGATGATCCACATCACACTCACTGGCCGGCGTGGAACAGCCGGCCTCGTGCTGACAACGGCGATCACGCACCAGGATCGCCTTGCGCAACGCTCCGCGGAACACACGCTGATGCGACTTCGCGATGATCACCGACGGCCCGTCGAACAGGAACGTCTCCATCACCGCATCATCGATGTGACGGTCCAGGTCGTCGGGGTGCACCACATGGCCCGACGCCAACTCGCACAACCTGCGGGCAGTGAGATCACCCACGATCACCTGCAGCAACGGCCTGGCGGACATCCCGGTGGCGTTGACCGACCGCGAGGCCATGCGCACCATCGCCGCGGCACGCAACTGCGCCGCCGTACGGGTGACACCGGCCTTCATGTCGTCGAGGCGGAGGTCCTTCGCCAACCGTGACAACTCCGCGAGCACGATCTCGGAATCGACGGCATTGAAATGACCGTCCCAGAACGACTCGCCCGTCACCCCATGCCGCGACGCATACAACCGCGACGCCGCTGGACGTTGGTGCAGCACACCGATCTCGTCATCAGCGCGGTACTCCCACGCCCGCATCAACCCACGCACATCCGCGAACACCTTGGCCGCCTCGATCTGCGCCAACACCTCGGCCTCGTGGGCGATGAACCACTCCAACCGCTGCTCGGTGGCCGCACGCACGAACAGATCGACCTGATCCATCGACACCCGACCCGCAGCCAACGCAGCACGGGTGAGCGGCAGGCGTTGCAGCACCATGGCTCGGCGTAGTTCGAACCCGGCGTGACGCTCGCACGACCGGGTGGCCTGACTCAAGCCGACACTCGCGCGCAGGTGCCGGTCGGCTCGCCAGACATCCCGCTGCTTCCACTCGTGCAACACATCCGCAGCCGCCAACGCCAACCGTGATCGCTGCAGTTGCACCGACACGACCAGCGCCTGCAACTCGTCGTTGTCGAGACCGGACGTGTCGACCGAAGCGACATCGAGGCGTGCGAGCCGATCGAGCACCTCGCGGAGTTCGTGGAGCACGCACACGCTTCCCATACCCCATATCGTACACACGTTCGATCGTCACATCAACCATCACACCCATGTTTCGCACAGGCTTCGACGATCAGCGCTTCTGGATGACCAGACTGCCGATGCTGTAGCCGGCGCCGAAGCTGCACAGCACGCCCGTGTCGCCCGAGACGAGGTCGGCGCGGTGGAGATGGAAGGCGATGATGCAGCCGGCCGACGAGGTGTTGGCGTAGGTGTCGAGGATGACGGGCGCTTCGTCCTCGCTCGGGACGCGACCCAACACGTGTTTGGCGATGAGCTGGTTCATCTTCAAGTTGGCCTGGTGCAGCCAGAACCGGCGCACCTCGGCTGCCGACAGCGACACCGCCCCGAGCTGCGCGTTGATGTGATCGACCACCATCGGCACGACGTCCTTGAAGACACGCTGACCCTGCTGGCGGAACACGAGCTCGAACGGATCGCGTGGCTCGTCCTCGCACGGGTTGAGGAAGCCGAAGTCGTTGCGGATGGCGTTGGAGAACTTCGTCGACAGCTTCAGCCCCAACACGCTCCACTGTTCGGCGGCCACTGCGTCGTCGGCGCGTTCGAGCACGACGGCGGTGCAGGCGTCGCCGAAGATGAAGTGGTGGTCACGCAACGCGAAGTTGTTGTGGCCCGAGGTGATCTCGGGGTGCACCACCACCACGCAGTTGGCGGAACCGTTCTTCAGGGCGTCGACACCGGCCTGCATGCTGAAGGTGGCCGACGAGCAGGCGACGTTCATGTCGTAGCCCCATCCCCCGGCGCCGAGGGCGGCCTGCAGTTCGATGGCCACCGCCGGATACGCGCGCTGGATGTTGGAGCAGCCGACGATGACGCAGTCGACCTCGTCGGGTCGGCGGCCCGCCTGTGCGAGGGCCTCGTACACCGCGGGCAGCGACATCTCCACCTGCAGGCTCGGTTCGTCCTCGGTGCGGGTGGGCAGGTGCGGCCGCAGGCGATCCGGGTCGAGCACACCCTCGCGCTCCATCACGTAGCGGCTCTTGATGCCCGACGCCTTCTCGATGAAGTCGGCATCGGGCAGCGTGCGGGCGGTGAGCACCCCCGCCTCGATGTCGGCCGCGTTGGCGGCGTTCCACGCCTCCACGGCCACGGTGAGCGACGCGGCGAGTTCGGCGTTGCTGATGGAGTGCGGCGGCGTGAACAGCCCCGTACCGGTGATGACGACCTCGTTGGAACTCACTGCGCCTCCTGTGGGACACGGCGACACTACTGATCGAGCGCGTCGCGCCTGCACACGTCACACACGGAGGGCTTGCGCACGCCGTATCGTGGGGAGACCGCAATACGGAAGCAGGATCATGGAGCAACACACCGATCTCGACGGCGTCACGACGCCGGACGACACGGCAACCACCGACGATGGCGGATTCGCCGCGCTCGGCCTGCGACCCGAACTGCTGAAGGCCCTCGACGACCTCGGCTACGAAGAGCCCACGCCCATCCAGCGCGAAACCATCCCCCACCTGCTGGCCGGCAAGGACCTCCTCGGTCAGGCTGCCACCGGCACGGGCAAGACCGCCGCGTTCGCACTGCCCGCGCTGGAGCTCATCCAGGGTGCCAGCGCGGCGAAGGCCGTCGCCCTCGTGCTCGTGCCCACCCGCGAACTCGCCATGCAGGTGAGCGAAGCGTTCTTCCGTTACGGCAAGGACCTCGGCGCCAAGTGCGTGCCGGTCTACGGCGGCCAGCCGATCTACCGCCAGCTCCAGGCGCTCGACCGCGGCGTGCACGTCGTCGTCGGCACCCCGGGCCGTGTCATCGACCACATCGGTCGCGGCTCGCTGTCGCTCGACGCCATCCGCATGGTGGTACTCGACGAGGCCGACGAAATGCTCGACATGGGCTTCGCCGACGACATCGAGAGCATCCTCGAGGCCATCCCGCACGCTCACCAGACCGTGCTGTTCTCGGCCACGATGCCGCCGCGCATCAACAGCATCGCCAAGCGCTACCAGACCGATCCCATCAAGATCAACGTCGTGCGCGGCGACACGAAGGCCAGCCTCGGTCGCATCCGCCAGAGCACCTACATCGTGCCCCGCCAGCACAAGCCTGCAGCGCTGGGACGCATCCTCGACATCGAGTCGCCGGGTGCCGCACTGGTGTTCTGCCGCACCCGCACCGAGGTGGATCAGCTCACCGAAACCATGAACGCCCGTGGCTACCGCGCCGAGGCGCTGCACGGCGGCATGGACCAGGCCCAACGAGACCGCGTGATGAGCCGCCTGCGCGACGGCACCGCCGAACTGTTGGTGGCAACCGACGTCGCCGCTCGCGGTCTCGACGTCGACACGCTCACCCACGTCGTCAACTACGACGTTCCCTCGGCGCCCGAGAGCTACGTGCACCGCATCGGTCGCGTGGGTCGCGCCGGCCGCGAGGGTGTGGCCATCACGCTGGCCGAGCCGCGCGAGCAGCGTCTGCTCGCCAACATCGAGCGCCTCACCCGTCAGCCCATCGCCGTCGAGAAGGTGCCGTCGATCGCCGACCTGCGCGCCGCTCAGCTCGAACAGACTGTCGGAGCCATCCGCGAGTCGCTCGCGGCCGACGACCTCGAGGAGTACTACCCGGTGCTGCACGCGCTGCGTGGCGAGGCCGATCCGCGCACCATCGCACTCGCCGTCGTGCGCCTCTATCACGAGGCAGCCGGCAACACGGTCGACGAGACCGAGATCCCCGAGTTCACCCAGCGCGAGCGCCCGGCCTACGACCGCGACTCGTTCAAGGGCAAGGGCAAGGGCGCCGACAAGGGCGCGCCGCGTGGCAACAGCAAGGGCGAGAAGTCGGCGTTCATCTTCATCGGCCTCGGCCGTGCCGCCGGCATCCGCCCCGGCGATCTGGTGGGGTGCATCGCCAACGAGACCGACCTGGTCGGCCGCGAGATCGGGCCCATCAAGATCACCGAGAAGTTCTCGGTGGTGGGCGTGCCCGAGCGCAGCATCGACAAGGTCATCACCGCGTTGAAGCACACCACCATCAAGGGCAAGAAGCCCAACGTGCGTCCCTACACCGACTGACCCGAGCCCTGCCACACGTGCACGAGGCGAAGCTCGGTCTGCTCGGGTTCGGGTGGTAGTGCGTCGCCGAACACGGCCGAGAGCAGTTCGTGCACCACCGGGTGCAATCGGCCGTCGACGAACCGCTGCCAGTGCGCCTCCGACTCCCACACGTCGACGTACCGCAGACCGCCCTCCGGTCGTTCGAAGGCGAGGTGCACCACCAGCCCGTCGGGCGGCGTCTCGCCGACCCCCGACGCGATCTGCGCATAGATCACCGCATCGATCGGGACGTCTTGCGTGAACGCGTAGGCCATCGGGCCACCTCGACTTCCGTAGCGGGCATCAATTCGATCCGATGCCACATCGGATTAAAGTAGACCACGTGAGCACTCCCGTCAATCGCCGGTCGTACGACAACGCCGAGCGAACGAGACGGTCGCTGGCGACCCGTCGGTGCATTCTCGACGCGGCCCGCGCGTCGCTGCTGGCCAAGGGATACCGCGCCACCACCATCGCATCGATCGCACGCGACGCGGGCGTGCACGTCGACACCGTCTACGAACTCGTCGGACGCAAGCCGATCATCGTGCGCACGCTGGTGGAGACTGCGATCTCGGGCACCGACGAGGCCGTCGAGGCCGAGGAACGCGACGACGTGCGCCGTATTCGCTCGCTCACCGACCCTCGCCAGAAGTTGGCGATCTACGCCGCTGCCGTACGCAGCGTGATGGCGAGAATGGCCCCGCTGTTCGTCGCGCTCCGCGACGCGTCGACCACCGAACCCGAGGCAGCGGCCATCTGGACCGAGATCAGCGAGCGACGCGCCACCAACATGCGCACGTTCGCCGCCGACCTCGCCGCGGTCGACGGGTTGCGAGCCGACCTCCCCATCGCCGACGCGGGCGACATCGTGTGGGCACTCAACAGTCCCGAGATGTACCTGCTGCTCACACGCGATCGCGGATGGTCGCCCGAGCAGTACGAGCGATGGCTCTACGACACATGGTGCCGATTGCTGCTGCCCACGTGACGGTCAGCGCGCCAGTTCGGGCCGACCGCTGGCCACCAGCGTGAGGCGACCCTCCACGAACAGATCGATGCCGTCGACGTGCACGGTCTGCGATTGCCAGTCGTCGCGCACCTCGAACACGGGTGCACCGGCGGCCACCATGTCGGCTTCGAGGCCGGCGAGCAGATGCGCGTGTGCGTGCGAGCGAGCCGCGTCGAGGTCGACGAACATCGCCGGCGCTTCACCTGCGTGCACCACGAACTGACCGGCCGACGGCGCGCTGACCACGCACTCGCGTGCCAGCCTTACTCGGCCCACGACGGCGCCCACTGCGTTGGCCACATCGGCGTGCGCGGGGATGCGCGACTCGGCGCCCAGCACCGCTGCGACACGCGGGTAATAGGTGGGGGCCGAGGCGCCCAGACCCACCAACGGCGTCGCGAGGCCGAGCGACAGGTGCACAGAGTGCAGCCGACGGTCGAGCACGGCCTGCACCACCGGGCTGTGCACCGCCTCTGCGGCGAGTCCGTCGTGCACGAATGCCGCGGCGAGCACCGCTTCGGCGCTGCGCCGCACGAGCGTATCGATGGTGATGGTGGCGATGGTGTCGGCGTCGGGAGCGATGGCGCGACCCATGCGATCGCGTGACCGGGCGAACAGTGTCGCCGCCTTGCGCGCCGCCGACGCGTCGTAGGTGGACTGGATGCCCAACACGTGGCTGGCGTCGGTGGGCGTGAACGCTGCGATCTGCAGCACGCCGCGCTGCACCAACCGCTCCATCACCCGCTTCGTCTGCATGGTGGGCAACGCCTTCGAGGCGACCGCCACACGCCCACCCATGCCGTCGAGCACCTGACGCTCCACACCCTCGAGCGCGGCACGACGCTCGTCGTAGCGTTCGGCGATGAGCACCACACCGTCGAGTTCGCCGGGCATCGTGTTGGTGAGTTGCTGGTCGAGCATGCCGTGCACCAGTTCGGGCTCGTCGACCGCCAGTTGACACAGTGGCACCACCTTGCGGGGGCCGATGTGCAGCTGCGCGCCCACACCGCGCTCGTCGTGTCGAACTCGGCTGTCGCCACCGAGACCGTGCGTGCGCATCGCCACCGCGGACACCATCGTCTGATGACCGCCCACGGTCGCGCCGTCGGGGCTGACGGTGGGGATGCCACCGCGCAACACGGCGATGTCGGTGGTGGTGCCGCCGATGTCGCTGATGATGGCGTCGTCGAGTCCGGTGAGATGTGCAGCGCCCACCAGGCTGGCGGCAGGACCCGAGAGAATGGTTTCGATCGGCCGCTCGCGCACGAACGCCGCCGACACCAGCGAACCGTCGCCGCGCACCACCATGAGCGGCGCGCGCACCCCTCGCTGATCGAGCGCGACCTGCGTGGTGTGCACCAGGCCGTCGATGATGGAGATGAGCCGGGCGTTGAGCACCGCGGTGACCGCACGCTTGGGTCCGTTGAGCCGCGCCGACAGGTGATGGCTGAGCGTGACGGGTTTGCCGCTCACCTGGCGGATCACCGAGGCGGCGGCCAGTTCGTGCTCGGGGTTGCGCACACTGAACTGCGCGGTGACGGCGTAGGCCTCGACCCGATGGTCGATCTCGGCCACCTGGACGGCGAGCGCCTCGAGATCGAGCGGGGCCGCCTGCGAGCCATGCGGGTCGTGGCCGCCGTCGAGGATGATGGCGGGGTCGTTGCCGAGCGCCTCGCCCAGGCCGGCACGCTCCACCACGTCGCCGTCGAAGCCGATGATGACCGCCGCCACCGGTCGGCCCTTGCCCTCCACGAGCGCGTTGGTGGCGAGCGTGGTCGACAGCGACACCAGCTCGATGTCGCGCGGGTCGATGTCGGCAGCGGCGAGCACCGCGTCGATGGCACCGCAGATGCCGATGGCGAGGTCGTGGTGGGTGGTGGGCGACTTGGCCTTCACCACCACCGTGCGGCGCGTGTCGTCGTAGAGCACGGCGTCGGTGTAGGTGCCACCGGTGTCGATGCCGAGGAGCATCGGGCCACGCTACAGAATCAGGCGGCGAACCAGCCCTGGTAGAGCGTGTCGAGCTCGGCGCTGTAGGGGGCGGTCATGCCGCAGCCGGCGACCTGTCCATCGGTGGCCGCGACGAGGTAGTCGCCACCCTGTTGGAAGGTGGCCGACAGTTCCGGATCGACGGTGCCGTCGGCCGTGCCGGTGGTGACCACCACCTGGTCGGCCGTTCCGTTGGCGTACCACTTGGTGACGTCGAGGGTGACGGCGTTGCCGACGATCGACACGACGGTGCCGCGGAACGCCACGGTGCCGGGCGCGGGTTGCATGGCATCGAGCCGGATGCAGCTCGACCCGATGGGCGATCGCGCCGCGAACGACAGCGAGATGGACGTAGGTGCCTTCGCGTCGTTGCCACGCAGCGCCACGAACCCGACCACTGCGGCAGCGGCGAGCGCGAGCCCACCGAAGGCGAGCACGAACGGCCGACGGCGGCGACCTGGCGAGGCGACGACGGGGGCGGGGGCGAGGTCGGTGGACATGATGTGCTCCATGAGTGCAGCGGCGCGAGGGCCGGAAACGGGGTGGACGGGCACACGGGCCGCAGGGTCGATGCGGGCGAGCCGGTCGAGCAATTCGTCGTCGTTCACATCGCCTCCTTGTCGAACGCTGCAGTGGTGGTGCCGACCTGCTCGTGTCCGGCACCGAGGCGCTTCTTTCCGACGAGTGCCGTCGTCAGACGCGACTTCGCCCGATGCACCCGGATGGCCGCCGCGTTGGCGCTGATGCCCAACACCACCGCGATCTCGCGCGGCGGCAGCTGCTCCCACGCCCACAGACGAACGATCTCGCGGTCGTCGGCATCGAGCGACGCGAGCGCCTCGTGCAGCACAGGGTCGGCCTCGGTGGGCGCGGATGGACGCTCGCCCATCAGCCGGTCGACCAGCTGCGTCTGGCGGTCGACGCCCCGTCGCCGGTTGGCCAGGCATCGACGAGCCACGCCGTAGCACCACGGCAGCGCCGCGCCGTCGGGCACCTCGTCGAGTCGGCGCCACAGCACCAACAGCGCATCGGCGACCACATCGTCGGCGGTGGCAGGATCGGTGCGCCGACGGGCATAGCGCTGCAACGGTTCGTAGACCTCCCCGAAGAGGTCCTCGAATCGGCGTCGACGGTCGCTCACGCCTGGTCCATGTCCGTCACCGTGGACTTCCTTTCAGGAAACTGCCGTCGAATCGCGCGGCGTCCTTGCCACACTGTGTGAGTGACTACGACGACCGCAGCGCCCACCAGGTTCCGGTGGGATCGCCTCACGGTGTCGTCGGCCCTCGGCTACTGCATGCTCGTCGCCGGCCTCAGCGTCGGCGTCGTGCTGGGCGAACTGCGCGACCAGTTCCACATCAGCGGGGTCATCGCCGCGCTGCACGGCAGCACGTTCGGCATCGGCCTGCTGGTGTCGGGCATCTGGGGAGTTCGTCTCGTCGACCGCGTGGGGCGACGCACAGCCCTCGGCGGCGCCGTGGCGGCCATCGCCGTGGGTGTCACGCTGCTCTGCCTCGGCCCCGCCTGGCCGGTCACCCTGTTCGGCACCGCACTCACGGGTGGAGGTGGCGCCATGGTGGTGATGGTGATGCCCGGGCTCATCAGCGATCACCACGGCGCGCACCGCGCCACCGCGTTCGCCGCGGTGAACGGGGTGCCAGGTCTGGCCGGGTTGGCGTTCAGCCTCATCATCGGCGCGTTCTTGTCGGCCGGCCGATCGTGGCGACCGCCCTACATGGCCATCACGGCAGGGTTCCTCGTGGCATTGGCCATCGTCGCCTGGCCGGTGGAGGTACCCAAGGGCGACCGACAGGGCACGTTCTCACTCGCGCCGTTCCGCGAGAAGGCGGTGCTGGTGCCGTGGTTGCACATCGTCAACGCGGTGCTCGCCGAGTTCACCGTGGGCATCTGGGCCGTCACCTACCTGCACGAGGTGGGCCACGCCGGCGCGGGTGCCGCCGCGGTGCTGGCCAGCGTGTTCGGTGTGATGATGTTCCTGGCCCGCATCGCGTTGCCGCGCCTGCTCGCCCGCTTCGGCGCCGCCACGCTCAGCCTGTCGTTCCTGGCATTGGGCACCGGAGCGCTCATCATGTGCGTCGTGCCCGGTCTACCCGCGAAGGTGCTCGGCCTCACCATCGTCGGCTTCGGCGGCGGACCGCTCTATCCGCTCACCGTCGATGCCTTCTACGCGAAGGCCGGCGATCGACTCGACTCGGTCAGCATGGGTGCCTTCTGTGCGCTCGCCTCAGGCGCTGCTGTCACCGTCGGCCCGCTCGCCCTGGGGATCACCGCCGACTCGGTGGGCCTGCGCTGGGCGCTGCTCGTGGTGCCCGCGCTGGCCCTGCTGGGTGCCATCACGCAGCGTCCACGACACTGAACGGGTTGTTCACACGCTCGTTATTGATGCCATCAATAGTCATGGTACGGTCGTGCCGAGAGAGCGACTCGAAGGGACACGAATGAAGGTTGGAGCATTTTTCTTCGGCGGGGTCGAGATGGCCGATGCCGGAGCCGGTCTGCCGAACCCGATGGATCGGCGCTACAGCAACGAGCACTGCTGGGACGCGACGCTGAAGTACATCGATGCCGCGGTCGCGGCCGACGAACTCGGCTACGACAGTTTCTGGACCACCGAGCACCACTTCCAGTACGAGGGCTACGAGGTGATCCCCAACGGTCTGCTCATCAGCACATGGATCGCCGCCCGCACCAAGAACGTGCGCTTCGGCGCCATGTTCAACGTGGTGCCGCAGTGGAATGCGCTCCGACTGGCCGAAGACTTCGCCACGCTCCACAACCTCAGCGGCGGCCGCGGCATCCTGGGCGTCGGCCGTGGCACGGTGCCCCGCGAAATCCTGCACCTCAACGACTTCCACGTGTCGATCGGCTCGCAGGACAACCCCGACCAGTTGGCCGACGATGCCAAGAACCGCGAGTACTTCGAGGAGCAGATGGAGATCATGCATCTCGCCCTCAATCAGGAGTCGTTCAGCTTCAAGGGCAAGTACTTCGAACTGCCCGTACCCGGCATCCCCGACCGCGGCACCACCGTGCAGGAACTCAGCCTCGTGCCGCGCCCGCTGTACCCGTTCGAGACCTGGCAGGCAGCCACCAGCCCGCCCACGGTGGAGTACTGCCCGCGCGTCAACCACGGTGCCGTGTTCTGGAACCAGAACCCGCACTTCATCAAGCGCATGTGGGACCGCTACGGCGAAGTGCACGAACAGCACCACGGCGCCGGTCTGCCCGTGTCGGCACAGCGCATGCTCGTGGTGAGCGTGCGCATCGAAGACACCCACGAAGCAGCCATGCGCACGGCCCGTCCCGGCCACGACGAGTTCTGGAAGTTCCTCGGGCCCTATGGCTGGAGCCGCGGCTACATGGGTGCCGACGGCAAGCCGGTGGGTCCCGGTCTGATCCCCACCCTCGAGGAGTCGATGGCGCAGCGCACCATCCTCGTCGGCACCGCCGAAGAGGTCGCTGCGCAGGTCCAAGACCTCAAGGACCTGTTGGGCTTCGAGTACCTCACGCTGTTCCCGCACCTCGTGGGCGACCCCTACGACAAGGCCGTCGAGCAGATGGGCCGCTTCATGACCGAAGTGGTCCCGCTCGTTCGCTGACCGCCACCCGTATGAGCCTCGGCACCGTCATCCGCGAGCGTCGGCTGGCGGCCAACCTCACCCTGGTGGCGCTGGCCGAACGCTCGGGGCTGTCGCAGCCGTTCCTCTCGCAGGTCGAGAACGAACGCGCCGCACCCTCGATGGAGTCGCTGTATCGCATCGCCACTGCGCTGGGCACCACACCGCAGGGTCTGTTCGGCACCACCGGTTCTGCCGAGGCGGAGCCCACGGTGGCGCGCGTGGCCGACGGTGCCGTGCCCTCGATCGACACCGCCGGCGAGTCGCTGCGGCGACTGTTGTTGCCCGGCGACGTACCGTTCCACGTCGTGGAACTCGTCGGGCTGGCGAACGAGTTCCTCGACAGCTGGCAACACGATGGGTTCGAAGCCATCTACGTGTTGGCCGGTCCCGTCGACATCGACGTCGACGGCACCGTCACCACCCTGGCCACCGGCGACTTCATGTCGTACCCGTCGAACCTGCCCCACCGGTATCGCTCACCGCTGGGTCCGATGGCGCGCGCGCTGCTCATCGAGACCCAGCTGCGGGCGCCGCAACAAGGAGCCCATTCCGCATGAGCAACCAGCCCTCGTCCGAGGTACCGGTCGTACGGCTCGAGCCCTGGACCGGCCCCTGGCCCGACGACGACAAGGACGCCAACCTGAAGGCCGATGTGGCGCTCTACGCAAAGGTCGACCCGCTGCGCACGGTGCGCGGTCTGGCGTCGAGCACCGACATCCCCGAGGGCGCCATCGTGCGATGGGTGCTGGCGCGCTGGGCGAGCGAGGGCGCCTCGGGGCTGTTGGAGTTGGGCCCGACGATGACCCGTCGCCTGCACCGGGTGTGCACCGACGCCGAAGCCGCCGACTCCGACGAGGCACGCCTGGCGGCGTATCACCAACTGCGCCAGATGTTGTCGTGGCTGCACCACCCGCTCGAGCACCCTGACGTGTACGACCTCGACTGACTCGAACTGTGCTTGACTGGCGAGATGCGACCGGGACGGTGGGTCGTCGCGATGGTGTTGATCGTGGCCGGGTGCACGAGTGATCCGCGCGCCTCGCTCGCATCGGGCGCGCCGTCGCAGGCCGGTGCCACGACGACGAACCCGAGCGACCAGGCGCTCGCACTGTGGCGCGGACGCGTGGGTGCGCACGTCGTGACGTACCTCGCCACCATCGAGTGCACCCGGTGCGAGGCGAAGGGCACCTACCACATCACCGAACAGCAGGGCACGGTCACCGACGCCGTCCCGGTGGGCGACACTCCTCCACTGCCCGACCCTGATCAGTGGTCGTTCACCACGGTGCTCACCATCGCCGCCAACGCGAAAGGGCCAGTCGTGGTGTTCGCCGGCTCCACACAGGGGCGAGTGACCGTGCGCGTCGACGTCGATCCGAAGCGCACCGACGACGAGTTCACCTACACCGTGTCCGACATCGTGGTGAAGTGATCGGTCAGTGCGTGGTCCAGGTGAACCTGGGCGCACGCTTCTCGACGAACGCGGCGACACCCTCCGCCTGATCCGGTGCGGCGGCCACTTCGCGGGCCCATTGGTCGGCGAGGTCGGCCGGCACGGAGCCGTGCGCCAACACCGACGCCACCATCGCCTTGGTGCCGGCCTGGGTGAGCAGCGACCGTTGGCACAGCGTGTCGCACAGCGCGGCCAATCGTTCGTCGATGGCGTCGGCCGACCACAGTTCGTCGACGAGGCCGATGCGGTGGGCCTCGGTGGCGTCGATGAGATCACCGGTGTACAGCAGTCGCTTCGCGGCGGGCCCCAAGAGGTGCACGGCTCGTTCGAGCGACGCCGCCGGATAGACGATGCCCAACTTCGCCGGCGTGATGCCGAAGCGAGCCCCGTCGACCGCCAGTCGAATGTCGCAGTCGATCGCGAGCGCACATCCTCCGCCGATGCAATCGCCCTGCACCACCGCAACCGTGGGCTTGGGCAACGTGGCGAGCGCATGTTCGGCGGCCATGTTGACGTCCATGAACGACGGCGTGCCGTGCGGCCGCTCGGCCAGGAGTTCGGTGATGTCGGCGCCCGCGCAGAACTGCGCACCCTCGCCACGCACCACCACCACCCGCACGGCGGGATCGACCGCGAGCCGGTGGCACGCCTCGCCGAGTGCCACCCACATCTCGTACGTGACGGCGTTGCGCTTGGCGGCACGATCGAGGGTGACGGTGCCCACTGCTGCGTCGATCGACACCCTGATGCCGGGGGGCGAGGTCATGCGGGGAGCGTCGCCTCGAACGCGGCGACTCGTTGCAGGAATCGCTGGGGGTCTACCAGGTGCGGGTAGTGGCCCATGTCGGCCCACACCTCGACCGTGGCGGTATGGATGCGAGCCCGCAGCCATTCGGCGTAGCCCGGGCCGGGATCGATGCCGTGGATCGCCAGATACGGGACGGTGACCGCCGCTGCCAGCGCGTCGACCGTGGCGTCGAGCTCCTCGATCGACGAGTGCAGCACTGCGTCCCACGTGCCCAGCACGACCTGCTGATTCGGCCGCCGCAACGCCCCCACGCGATCGACTTCATGTTGTGGGAGCGCCCCACGCATGCCGTCGAACACCAGGCCGATGGCGGTCTGGAACGATGCTTCGTCGCCGGTGAGCATCGGTTCGAGCTGCATCAGCCCTTCCTTGAACGCCGACAGCTGCAGCGGCTGGTCGACGTTGATCACACCGCGACACGGCGCCTGCGCCGCGTAGGCGGTGGCGACGATGCCACCGAGCGAGTGACCGATGACGAGTGGCCCTTGCACACCCAGCGCACTGACGGTGTCGACCACGTCGGCGGCATAACTCGTCGGGTCGTAGGGATCCTCGAAGTCGCTCTGGCCGTGTCCGCGCAGATCGACCGCGAGCACGAGATGGTCGTTCGCCAACTCGTGCAGCAACGAGCCCCACGACTGATGACACTCGGTGATCCCGTGGATGACGACGACGGGCGACGCATCGTGACGACCGATGAGTTCATGAGCGAGTTGCATGGGTGAACGTTACGACAAGGACCCTGCACTAGCGTGATCTCCACGCGGACTGCAAGGAGACCCCCATGAAGCGCGTCATCGTCATTCTCGCCTCGGTCGCACTGTCCGGAGCTGCCGTGAGCGCTTGCTCGAGTGGGGGCAGCACGCTGTCCACCAAGGACTACTGCCAGAAGATCAAGGACTACAAGGCCGAGGCCTCGAAGTTCGACAGTGTCTTCACGTCCAACACCCCCGACCCGGCCAAGACCAAGATCGCGTTCGACACGATGAGCTCGATGCTCAAGGATCTGTCGGCCACCGCGCCCGCCGAGATCAAGGCCGACACTGCGAAGGTCGTCGAGGCCACCGACAAGATCATCGCCCTGCTGGCCAAGAACGGCTACGACATGCAGAAGGTGTCGGCCAACGCCGCCGACGTGAAGGAACTCCAGACCGTGATGGCCGACACCAGCGTGTCGGATGCCAGCAAGCGTCTCGACACCTACGGGCAATCGAAGTGCGGGATCTCGCCCGACACCACCGCTCCGGCCGCCGTCACCGCCACCACCTGATCGAGCCGCCGCGATGATCACCACACATCGCCGTGGCGCGGTCGCCGCCAGCGCGGTGGCGGCGCTCACGTTCGTCGTCGGCTGCTCGAGCAGTGGCACGACGACCGCGACGACCACCACTGCCGTTGCCGCCACCACCACCACCGTGAAGGCGCCCGGCGTCGGCACCCCCTTCTGTGCCGTCAACGCGGAGGTGAACGGCGCACAGAGCGGCATCGACGTCACCACCGCAACGCCGGCCCAGATCCAGCACTTCTACCAGGTCACCGTGCCCGAGAGCCTCGCCAAGTTGAAGGCGGCGGCACCCCCCGAACTGCAGGAGGCCGTGGCGCTCCTCGCCGAAGGGCTCGGCAAGTTCGCCACCGAGTTCGAACGCCTCGGCTGGGACGC
>Ga0075026_100000217_pt1 | contig 22051 bp, 21 predicted proteins | sample Str012_2_FD_71392 | JGI IMG/M metagenome (GOLD analysis project Ga0075026, IMG submission 71392) | Freshwater sediment microbial communities in response to fracking from Pennsylvania, USA - Straight Creek_MetaG_SC_2012 | ecosystem: Environmental > Aquatic > Freshwater > Creek > Sediment... | reverse complement strand
GGAAGGTATGCCTCGCAGGAGTATACTTCTCTTACCGATATCATTGTACAATTTACCGGCACCGAATGGCCCACCCGCATTTGCATGGCTGTAGCAGGCCCTGTTACCGATGGCAAAGTGCAGCTCACCAATCTTTCCTGGCAACTGGACAGCCAGGCCATGAGCACCGCCTTAAAAACCCCGGTTACCTTCATTAATGATTTGGAAGCAAATGCTTACGGACTGGCAGGCTTGCAAAGCACCGATTTAGCGGCTATCCATACCAGTAATACAAAACCTGCCGGCAATATTGCCATTGTGGCGCCGGGCACCGGCCTGGGAGAAGCCGGCCTTTATTTCGACGGAAAAAAATACCATCCATTTGCTACTGAAGGAGGGCACAGCGATTTTTCGCCCAGAACAGAACAGGACATTGATCTCTTCCGTTTTTTACAACAGCACCATGGCCATGTAAGCTGGGAGCGGGTGCTCTCGGGCCCCGGCATACACGCCATTTTTAATTTTCTTACTACTGTGGAAAGAAAGCAAATACCGGAATGGCTGACCGAACAATTGCAAACCGGCGATCCTACCCCGGTTATCAGCAATGCCGCATTGCACCGGCAAGAACCCGTTTGCCTTGAAGCCATGCAGCTTTTTGTACGCTACCTTGCCATGGAAGCCGCAAGCCTTTGTTTAAAATTAAAATCTACCGGCGGCTGCTATCTCGGCGGTGGCATTCCCCCCAAAATTTTACCGCTGCTGCAAACCGGCGAATGGTACAAACATTTTCTTGACATGGGCCGTATGAAAAACCTGCTGGAAGAAATGCCTGTATACGTGGTGCTGAACGATAAGACCGCATTACTGGGCGCTGCTTACTATGGCGCTTACAACATGTAGCGGTATAATTTTTTGTTGCACAGCATCACCGTTTGTGCGATGCTATCCATTGCTTTGCCAGTAAAATATAATTGGAGAAGGGCAGGCTTTCAATATCATCTTTGGAGAATGATTCCCGGGTAAGCCGCCGGTTGGTTTGCGCAATAAATTCATTAAACGCTTCCCAGATGAGTGCAGGCCCCGGCTGGTGATTGTTTAAAACGGCTGTAAACCAGTTGCGCACTTTTCTTATCAGTACTTCCGGATTGTTATCGTGGTATTCTATGTCCTGTCCGCCAATATCGGAGATCACTTTAAGGTAATGGTATTTTGTTTTTTCCAGCACCAGGCATTTCTTAAAAGCCAGTTTGCCTTTTCCATAGGTCTGGCAACCCAGATCCAGCCCCATTTCAAAAGGCATATTAAGACGCGGCAATTCATTTTCTTTTATGCCCTCGCTCCGGGAGATATCATGAATGGAATACTTTGATTTGTAAATGAGTTTTTTAATTTGTTCCACCCTTACTTGCCCGGAAGATCGGGTTTCAGAAATCAGCGGATTTAAATCGAGGTAAAGTACCGTAAACAAAAGTGGCTGTAAAAGAGGAACGTATTGCTTGTCGAAAGGGCAGTTGATAAAAACATTGGAGTCGAAAGACATTACACAATTTTTTGAGCCACCCTTCCAAAAAGATCGTGTACAACCGCTTCTTCTGTTTTACCGGATCGTACGCGGGCCGTTGCAATTTCTATGGCTTTGCCAATGGTTGGATAAATACCGAAAACCCTTTTAGCACCCTCTTTTTTTACCACCCATTTGCCATTGCGCGAAATAACATGCAGGCGGTTTTGCGGATTCCGGGCGGATTCCGCGATGCTTAAAATCATTTCTTTGGTTAATTTTTTACCAGCCATGCCCTAAAGATAAATAAAGTTCATGAAACGGGGAAAGGCCAGCGCCTGAATCTGCCGGAAACACCGTATTGAAAGCACCTGCCCGCTAATTTACCCACCGCCCGCATATAACCCATATCGTTTTCGGCCTAGTTTTTAAAACTGGCTTTGAACTCTTTTTTGAATGCCTGGAATTCAGGTATGGAAACATTGCGCACATAGCCGTTATCCGGATTGTGGTAAATGTATTCCTGGTGATAATCTTCTGCCTGGTAAAAATGGGTAATCGGTACTACCTGCGTTACAATCTTGCTGCTGTATTTTTTAGCGCCTGTCAGCTGCTGTATAGTTTTTTCAATGATCTGCTTTTCGGTGTCGTTGCTGTAAAACGCAATGGAACGGTATTCGGTGCCTTCATCGTTGCCCTGCCTGTTAAGGGTTGTAGGGTCCTGGCTGGCAAAAAAAGCAGCCACCAGTGTTTCATAAGAAATTTTTGAAGGATCGTAAAACACCTCCACCGTTTCCGCATGACCGGTTTCGCCCGAGCTTACTGATTCATAACTGGGGTGCGTATCCTTTCCACCTGCATAACCGGATACGGCATCCCTTACACCCGACAGGCTTTGAAAAACGATTTCTGCATGCCAGAAACAACCTTCTGCAAAATAGGCCACGGCCTCATTGCCCGCAGGCTTTTTTGGATTGCCCAGTGGAATGGCGCCCGGCCCCTGCTGCTTTTGCGCACAGGCCAGCAGGGAAAGTGAAAACAAAAAAACTAAGATGAATGGTTTCATGGAAAAAGTTTTAAGTGCTAAGTATTTAGTATTTAGTATCCAGACCTCTTACCAACATCGTTTGGTTGTCTTCTTGTGTACAGAATATTGTTCCGGATCTCCCGCTCGTCAGTATACTACGATCTAAGTACGAAGAATCAAGACCTGTTACCAGCATAGCCTTTCCCGTCTATGTACTATATACAGTATACTATTACTATCTATTTTTCTTTCGCACTCAAAGGCGGTTGTCCGCCTTCGGGTACAAAAATCAATGCGGCAGAATTGAGGCAATAGCGTTTACCCGTTGGCGTTGGACCATCATCAAACACATGTCCCAGGTGCGAGCCGCTTTTGCTGTCCACTACTTCCCAGCGTTCCATGCCATCGCTGTCGTCTTTTACCAGTTTTACCGCATCGGGCGTAATGGGGGCAAAAAAACTGGGCCAGCCGGTGCCGGAATCAAATTTGGCAGCTGAGCTGAATACAGGCTGCAGTGTGGCAGCAGAATAATAAGTGCCTTTTTTATAGAAATGATCATACTTGCCGGTACCGGCCCTTTCTGTACCCTCCTGCCGCAGAATATAATATTGATCGGCTGTCAGTCTTGCTTTCCATTCATCGTCTTTCAATTGCATGGGGTACACTGTGCCTTTTTTTGCAATGGGCGGATCAGGATATTTTTTACCCTGCGAAAAACCACAGCTGGCGGCCAGCATGCCCGTTACCAGGGCCAGTATAAAAAGAGAATGCTTCATAATAAATCGGTTTAAGTATACAACAAGTACGAAGTGCAGCTTGTTTGGGTTTTCTTTACTTTGTAAAATTATTATAACAAGCGCCGCTGAAATGACGGTTGCCAGACAGTTGGAGAGGGTTAACAAATCATTCACAGCTAAGGGAGCGGGAGGGTTGCTTCTCACAGCACGATATGCGCAAATCAGCGGGCAAGCCAATTCATTCCAAAATTTGATTTTTTGCGGGCAAACAAACTTAAAAAGACGCCGGAAAACCAATAGAACAAGTACCCGGGCCAAGAACCCGCACAGACGACACAATACAGCAACGGGCTACAAGAAGGCGAACAGATAAACCCCGCATGCTGTTTATTTAAAACGGCTAACAGAAACCATCCAAAAGCTTTTGCGCTTATTGCTCCGTGCTAAAATATAGTTCCTTTTCTTTTTGTGCTATTAGCCTAATGACTTTCCCGGTAATGCTGTAGTAAAATATCGCCACCAAAATCATTTGTCAAATCGCGGATAACGGTATGGATATGGTTGGCATTGTTTTGCGAATTATCGTACTCAATAATAATGGTAGGGCCCTGTATGCGATAGTAATAAGGGTGGCCCAACTCGTGTTCTGTATAACCGGCCCAGGTAAACCACAGGTTGTCGAGCCCCGCCGCCTGTACCTGTTTCAGCATATTGTCTGCAAACAGTTTTGTATAGCGGTGAATATAGAGGTTCAGCAATTGCAGCATCAGCTGTTGGTTGGCGGGTGATAGTTCGCTGTATTTAATGCCCGCCGGATGGGCAATCATGGCGGTTCTGCTGGCGGCGGTCAGTATTTCTCCCGGCGCTGCTGTATCAATCACGGCTTTCTTAAGTTCATCAGGGTTTAGTGCATGCAAGAGCGCAAATCCCCGGTCGGTTTCATCTTTTAAAACATTCTCGTCTTTTTGCGGACCTGCCAGTACAATACCAGGGTTTGAACCCAGGAAGGAAGGCGTACCGGCTACCAGTTCTTTTTTATCGGCCGAAAAATGAAAGGCAATATGATGTCCTTCAAAACGCCAGCCCCAGATGGTTTTGGCCGAAGGAATGCCAAAGATGGTCAGGAAATATTTTCCCGGATCCCGGAAATGATCTTCGGGTTTGCGGTGTTCCAGTTCTTTCAGCACATTGTCTAAAAGCATAATGGCTTTTATCTTTTTGATGGTTTCATCGGCCAGGCTGGTTTTTAGCAGGGTAAATACTGCTTCCCGCTGCGCATCATTCAGTTCATTCATAGAAATGCCCTTGCGGTCTTCCAGCGGCACATACATAAAACGGAAACGTTCTGCGGTATCAAATGGATAAAGTGCTTTTGCTTTTTGGGTGTCGTTCAGCAAGGCAATAACGGCATTGGCTTTGTCGGGCAGGTTTTGCGCAGCCAGCAGGCTACTAAAAGCGCAGGCAGTAACAAACAATAAGAAACGGTTCATATGGCGGTTGTGTATAGGTTGGGTTAAAGATAGTGATAAGTCTGAATCAGGATTTATAGGATTTGCAGGATGAACGACTTGGCCATTGAAACCATGAGTAATCCCGGGTGTTTAAAGTGATTACCAATGTGACAAATGCAGTTCACCACAGTAGTACCAAAGCTGTATCGAAGCAACCGACCCCACGACCGTAACCAGTCTAAAAAAATTGCGGGGAAGCACTCTTGTCCACCTTGGCAGAAAAGAGACGGCGATGAGGGGATGAGCTGTTGGGGTTTAATTTCCCCAATCGGCCACATTCCAGTTTTACTAAGCCCGCTATTATCAGCGCTATAGCAATCCGGCATCATTTTAATACCGATGGGCCACAAACCCCATTTGATCACTAAACAACAACAACATGAAAAAAATAACTGTTTTATTAATGTCAGTCTTATTTTACGCCGCCGCCATGGCTCAGGCCACCCCGCACGAAAAAGAAACACTAAAGAACGATCTGGTAAGAGAAAGGGCCAAAAGACATGAAGTAGCACACGATATATTAACCGGTCAGCCAGAAAAAGCAAGGGCCGATCACAATGCGGCTGTAGTCTACCACAAAAGAATACACCGCGACCTGCACCAGATACACGAGCACGATGTGCGCAGGGCCCGGTACCATCCGCACCACCCACCACATGTTTATGTGCGGCATCATTACAAACATCGCAGACACTACAGGCACCACGACCGTGTAATTGTAACGGTGCGCCATTAAAAATCCAGAACCATAGAACCACGGAGCCCAGCGACATGGAATAAGACAGGGTCTTTCATTGGATTCAATTACTCAGTGAACACACTGCGTCTCTGTGGTTACCTGTGGTTCAAAAAGATAGCCGTACATTTAGACATGGAAACAAAAAGAGACCTGCGCCTTGCGGTGCTCATTGATGCTGACAACATTCCCTACAGCAATGTAAAGGGCATGATGGAAGAGATAGCCAAATACGGTACGCCTACTTTTAAACGCATATACGGCGACTGGACCAAGCCCACCCTCAGTGGCTGGAAGACCGTGTTATTGGAAAATGCGATTACGCCCATACAGCAATACAGTTATACCAGCGGTAAAAACAGTTCCGACTCGGCCATGATCATTGATGCCATGGATATTTTATACAGTGGCCGTGCCGATGGCTTTTGCATTGTAAGCAGCGACAGCGATTTTACCCGCCTGGCCACCCGCCTGCGAGAAGCCGGCATGATGGTGATTGGCATTGGACAAAAGAAAACGCCGCATCCCTTTATTGTAGCCTGCGATAAATTTATCTACCTGGAAATCATTGCTTCTTTTGCGGCCGAAACTGTATCGGTAAACAAAGAAACCGCCAAGCCCGCAAAGGCGCCGCCCCCACCCAAAGAAGACAAGGAAGTAATACAACTGATTGCAGCCACCATTGCCGACCTGGCCGATGACAACGGCTGGGCCTTTCTGGGCGAAGTAGGCGCCCTGCTCTTAAAGAAAAAACCCGACTTCGATCCCCGCAATTATGGATTTGTAAAACTAACGCCCCTCATCAAATCCCTCGGCCGCTTCGATATTGACGAACGTGAAACCGATAAAAAAAGCATCAAGTTGATTTATATAAGGGAGAAGCAGTAGGAAATTTTTATGGGCCAGAGGGCAGGAACACTATTGGGCGGCCGTTGCGTTGCACTCTTGTACGGAGAGAATGCTATTCAGCTTACCCTTGCTTATTAAGGACCTCGTAAACAAAATTATTAAGAGTTAGAATTTTCCCTTGAAACTCTTCAGGAAAACTTTTTAAATATGGTTTTGGAACAACTAAACAGACATTGTATTTATACATTTCTGTTAACTGATTTTTTGATATTCCTTGTTGTAAAGTAAAAAGGTGCTTAGTTTTAACTCTGTCAGCTTCGTTTAATATTTGCCTCCAGCGGTCTTTACAAGTAGTCTTTGAAGCAAGAACAAATATTTTCTTTTCGTCAAATTTTTTATTTAAATAGGCCGCCATATTAGGGAATAGAAAGTCCGGCTTTTTATTATCTTCAGTTATTGATTGTGATTCAAACGTCAGTTTAAATGTTTTGAAGATTTCACTCAAATGATGTTCAAGAGATTTACCTGCTCTACTTTTCCTCCTATTTAAAATTGTATTGGCAACTACTATAAGTTCTTCAACAGTTTTAAATGGCATTTGTATTCTTTGGGAGTAACGATCGTTTTCAATTGTTTTAAACAATTGAAATTCTGCATCCAGCCAATTTAGAATCTCCTTATCTGGATTTGCTCGAATGATTTTTTCTGTGATTGAAAAAGCGTTATTGTAACAATTACGTGCATTTGTAGAAAGTTCGACTGTAGTAGGAAAGTCAACCTTTAAAAGGTTAAGGAATTTTAAAAAACAATCATATAGACTACTCTCTGCTGTTTTTTCAAATTGTTTTGGTATGATTTGATTTGTATTGGTGGAAGAAATATTTAGCTCAGCGAAAAAGATTTCAATATCATCATCTTTTTGCAATACAAATGCTTCGTAATAGGTGCTAGATTTTTTACAAATAATTAAAAGATCGCCAACATTATCATCTTGGAGAAAGGGGAAATTTTTTCCAAATCTTGTTAAGCGATATTCATTTCTAGTTTTTACGCCGTAATAGATAAAACGACTTGAAGTTTCAAAATCGTCTTGCCATTTTATAGTTATTAATTTATCCTTATTGATTCCTTTCGTGCCTTCTTCATCGAAAAAAAGATGCCAAGCATTTTTAGGGATATGGAATCCTGCTTGGTGAGCACCTGTCGTACCAGTATCATTTGGCTTTATAAACTTAGAGAAAGATAATTCTGATTCTTGGACAGACTTAATTGCTTTTCCTACGATTGACATTTGATTATTTTCTTTTGGCTTCTAACGCATCGATAATGTTCTCTCCAATAGCTTTTATTAAGGGCATTACTACTGAATTACCAAATTGCTTATACCCCTGATTCATAGAAACAACATCAACAATAAATTTATCTGGATACCCCTGCAATCTTGCTGCTTCTCTAACAGAAAGTCTTCTTGGGTTCTTTTTATTTTGAGGGATTAGTATCTCAGAACCATCTTTATAATATCTGGCACTCATCGTTCTTGTTGTTCCATTCAAATCAACAAGACCAAAACCAAAACCATTTCCTTTCTCTTTATGTTTTTTTGAGTAGTCCTGAAGATATTGCCACAAATGATCCGTTAATGTATATTTTGGGTCTACTTTGTTTTCCAGGATGTCTTTTATTTTTACGCTTGGCTCAGGTAATTCAGGGAAAGAAAATTTTTCTTTGTAATTAAATACGTTGGAATCAAATCCAACCATAAATGTTCTTTCACGATTTTGAGGGACAAAACTCTTTCCGTTTAAAACCTTGAAATGAAAAGAATAACCTAACTGAAGAAGGCTTTCTTTAATGACTTTGAAAGTATTGCCCTTATCATGTGAAACAAGATTTTTTACATTCTCCAAAAAAAATGCTTTAGGTCTATGCTTCCCAATAATCTCTACAACATCGAAAAAAAGGTTTCCTTGCTTTTCATCTTCAAAGCCGTGCTTTCTGCCCAAGCTATTTTTTTTGCTAACTCCTGCAATGGAAAATGGCTGACAGGGGAATCCACCGCAAAGGAGATCAAATTTTTTTGGTATAAAACTTTTTACTTCTGGCTTGGTAATATCTCCAAATGGAATCTCGCCAAAATTTGCTTTATAGGTTTGTTGAGCGAACTTATCATATTCGGAACTGAAGACGCATTTACCTCCTAAACTTTGAAGTGCCATTCTAAATCCACCAATACCAGCAAATAAATCGATAAAGGTAAAATCTGCTTCTTCTACATCTGGTCCAGGAAATGGAACATGTTCTTTTAAGTCAAATAAATATTGTTGTATCGCATCTTCAAGCATTAATCCTTTGAAGCCATTATGTTCATGAAATGATTTCTTGAAAAATGCCTTTGCTATTTTTTTTGCTTCATTCGGTAAAGTATCATAATGACTTAATGCAGTTTCATCAATAGTAAATCCATTATTCTTTTTTGTCTTGGCTTTTGCCCCAAACGACTTAATATCCACTTTCACTCCAATCATGCTTTTTTCTTTTTTCCAGTTATGAAAATTTCTGCATCAAAAAAATCTTTAAACGAAACTTCGAGTGCTGCAAAAATTCTTTCCAGTGTTCCTACCGAAATGTTTTTTCTGCCTTTTTCGATGTGCGTTAGATAACTTCTTTCTACGTCTGCTTCGTAAGCAAATTTTTGCTGCGAAAGCTTTTTTTCTTTGCGCAATTGAGTAATGCGCTTTCCAATTCGTTCCTGAATTGTCATGGCTCAAACTTATTAGTATGTGTATGATAAAGCTGTATGTTTTAGGACACAATGTGTATATGTTAGCAATCTTGCTTTTAGATAGAATATCTTTCTATGTGTGCCTAAGATTTGATTTTGTAAACGCCCATGCAACGCCCACCACTTCTTCCTTGTCAGCTTCAAAAAATCACTATGCAACGCTTACTGCTTTTGTTGGTGCTGGCAATTGCCCTGGGCGCCATGGCCTGTTCGCGCAGCAATGAGCCGGGTGAGGCCGGTTTCTACGGCCTATGGGTAAAGGGCAAACTGGCGGGTGATACGCTTGTTTTTAAAAACCAGGATGCTGCAAATCTGTTGCAGTACAATGCATCCTTTAACCCGGCGCTGCCGGTAAGCAATACCATTGCCTACCGCTACCGGAGCGGTAAACTACAGGTGGCACTGTATGGACCGGAGATGGTGGAGATCAGCAGTTTTGTGTGGATAGTACCCGGCCAGCAGTTTCAGCTGCAGGGCTTCCAATTGTTTCCCTTTATGTCTTCTACGGGTACAAAGTTTACTTATACAAAGGTTCAATAGCTTATAAGTCTAAGGGGCTAAAGTTTTGCAGCCATCCACCGCAGGGGCAGTGTAAACTTTTTTAATTGGTCACCGGTGCGTTGTCAGTACTGTTTTCCTTTTCTTCTTTTTTAAACTCCAGCTTGCCAAACTTGTAGCTAAAGCTGATGCCAAAAGAGCGGAAGGGCAGCTGGCGAAGGCTGTTCAGCACAAAGCCCTGCCCGTTTACTTCGGTGGCCTGGTTTACGTATTTGTTAAACGGGTTGGTAGTGGTAAAACCAATGCTGCCTTTTTTATTCCAGATCAGTTTGCGCAGCGCCAGGTTGTAGGTGGTAAAGGAGGGGTACTTGCCCTGCACCTCATTGCGCGGAGAATTGAAGCTGCCAAAGAATTCGGCTACCAGGGTTTTGCTGGCCTGGTAACTGGCATTCATGTTTACGCGGTAGTTAAAACTGCTGGTGGCGGCATCGCTCACAAAACGGTTGATGATGTATTTATCAAAGAAAGAAAGATTGCTGCGCAGCGTAAACTTATCGCCCACCGGTAAAGAACCAAAAAGGCTGAGGCCAAACATGTGTTCGGTACCAATGTTTTCAAACGTGTTTACCGATACATTGTGGTATACGGAATCGCCCATCATAAAATCGGGATAGTAAACAATATAGGGTTGTATATCGTGGCGGCTGCCGCGGTAAAATAAATTTACATTCAGCGAAGCGCCTTTTTCAAAATTGCGGCTATAGCCCAGCTCGGCATTGTCGCCCAGTTCTGGTTGCAGATCGGGATTGCCGCGGCTGATGTTTTTGGGATCCAGCGCGTTGACAAAAGGATTTAAAAACTGGTAACCGGGCCTTTGGATGCGGCGGGTATAGCTCAGCTTTAGGGTTTGGTTGTCGCCAAAATGATGTGCAAACAACAGCGATGGCGCAAAAGTATTGTAGCCGGGCACATTGGCGGGCCCCGTCTTCGAAAAATCGGGTTGTGTAGCGGTGCGCTCGTAACGCAGGCCTGTCTTTACTTCCAGCCATTTGCCCAGCGGAAAAGTAACGGATGCATACAACGCATACACCTGCCGCCGGTAATGCAGTGCACTGGATTGTGTGCTATCAAATTTGTAAGCGGCAGTGGCCGTTGTTTGCGTAAATACGTCGGAGTTGCTGCGGATATCGCGGAAGCCAATTTTGCCACCGGTCTCCAGTTTTACACCGGGTGCCAGGGGCTGGGCATAATCAACCACAAATTCGCCGGTATGCTCGCGGCCGGGGTTGCTGGTTTGCAAAGCACTAAAAAGCGTATCGCCCGCCGCATTAAATTGTTGTTGGGTATACTGCTGACCCGATATGGCATAGCTGGTATTGTATTGGGCCGTTAGCTCCTGCCCTTCTTTTACAAAAGTCTTGCGGTAATTAAGGCTGTAATCGTAAGAGCTTACATGAAAATGATTGTTGGGTACAAAACTGTTTTTTACATCCGACAAAATAGTACCGGGCAGGGGCAGGCTTTCTGTAAGCAGTTGCTGCTGGTTGATGCCCATGCCCTGATTGCTGAAATTATCGTAGCCAAAATTGCCGGACAGGCTGTTTCTTTTGTTGATCTCCCATTCAAAACCAAGGCCGGCATTCATACCGCTGCGGTGAAATTTGCTATAGCCATCCTGCAACAAACTGCTGTGTGTTTGCCGGGCCGTGTCATAAGAACTGCGGTTGAGGGTTTTTAGCGTGGTAGAATTCAGCTGGCCGTTGCCGCTCAGGTAACCGTTCAATCCAAAATGGCCCCTGCGTGCATGCAGGTTCAGCGATCCGTTTTCCAACCGGGAGCCGAGGGACAGGTTAACATTGCCGTTAATGCCGCGCACCCGGCTGTCTTTTAAAATAATATTAATGATACCGCCGGTTCCTTCTGCATCGTATTTGGCGCCGGGGCTGGTAATTACTTCAATGCTTTTGATCTGGCTGGCGGGTATAGACTGCAATGCTTCGGTAAGCGAGTTGCCAAAAATGCTGCTGGGTTTGCCATTGATCAAAAAACGGATATTGGCATTGCCCTGCAGTTCCACATTGCCATCTGCGTCTACAGATACCTGTGGTATTTTCTTCAGCAGGTCGGTGGCCACGCCGCCCTGGGCCGTTACATCACGCTCTGCATTGTACACCAATTTATCAATCTTGTTTTCCAGGAGTGGCTTTTGCGCCAGCACCACCACACCCTGCAGTGTTTGCGATTTTTTTGCCAGCAGGATGTCTTCCAGCTTTATCGCCATTTGTTTGCTGCCAAGGCGGGCATTCAGTGTATCGGCCTGGTAACCGATAAAATCTATTACAATACGGTAGCTGCCGGTATCAAGACCTGTAACAGTGAAGTTGCCCCTGGTATCGGTAGTGGCGCCGTTGATGGGTTTCTTGTTTTCATGGGCATATACCGCAATGCTGGCATATTCAACCGCCGTTTTAGAAACCATGTCCATTACTTTACCCGAAATGAGGCCTTTTTTCTCAGCCGGGCTTTTGGTTTGCGCAAAACTTACAATGGCGGTACTGAGCACCAAACAAAGTGCTGTGGCATATTTGGAAATAAAAAGTTTCTGCATGTGGCGCAAAAATGCGGCAGAATTCTGAATAAATACTGAAGAAGGGACAAACGGCAGGATGAAAGTGTGGGCGAGCCTCCACAAACGAAAGCAAGGAAGGAATGATACTGGCTGTTAGTTTTTTAGCGATGGAGAATGCATTGCCGGCGGCGCATAAAAAAGGGACCGAGGATAAAAATCCAGTCCCGCTTATTAATCCAATATCCTATGAAAAACCAATGCGTTAATTTCAAAACACATGCCAGTTATGCCAGGTTTTTGCTGCAAAGTGCTGGGTGGTATCATTTATAACGGAGAGGCACAGATTAAAAAGCATTAAATTTTAAAAAATCCGTATTACTACTTAAGGCCCCTGCAATTTTGTACTGGGGCATTAATCCATTTCATCTTTTCTTCTGAAGCCAATTTTAGGTCTTGGCTTCTCGGGTGTTGTCAGCAATTGTTTAAGGTAGTCGAAGATGACCACGATGTCATTGTCGTGTGCAGCCAGCTTGTGTTCCATTTTTTCCAATTGCAGTAAAATGTCTTTGTGGGTGAGCAGGAGTGCCCGCATTTTGGTGAAGATTCTTATGATACGGATGTTTACCCTGATGGCTGTTTCGCTGTTGAGTACACTGGATAACATGGCCACGCCCTGTTCGGTAAATGCAAGCGGCAAATACCTTACACCACCCCTTCCGGTCTTTGAGATCACAATTTGTGATCTCAAAGAATCCCATTCTTTCCTTGTTAACCGAAACATAAAGTCTTTTGGAAATCTTTCAGCATTTCTTTTAACAGCCTGGTTAAATGCTCTTGTTTCCACGCAATACAATTCAGCCAGCTCGCTATCCAGCATTACTTTCTGCCCCCTGATGAGATAAATTTTATTCATCAGCAATTCTTCGGGCAACATTACCGGTTTTTCCTTTTTTGCCATATCGTAAGGTTTTATTTTGGGCCCATCCCGCAACAGGCTGCGCGATAAACTCAAAATAAAAATACTGGTTTTGCAATTGCCATTGGCAATAGCAAGCACATAATATTTCTTTTAATAGGATTAGAAAGAGAAAAATGGTAGTACAACTATTCCAGCAGAATCATTTACTGGAGCGGATTCCGGCTCCCCATTGGCATTCCGATACATACCGGAAGCGGCAAGGCCATGCAATTAGTCTTATACCAATGGGTATTCTTTGAGATCACAAATTGTGATCTCAAAGAATACCTTACTACAACAACCTGCGTTTCATTTTCATTAAGAGCAAAGCAAGCGTCTTCTCTAATTTGGCGGGTTTGAGATCGCATTCCCAGATGGTAATTATTTTCCAGCCTGCCCGCTTCAATGCCTTTGCTGCTTTTTCATCGTTGGCTTTGTTGGTATTTATTTTATGCAGCCACCAGTTGGTTCTTGTTTTGGGCACCACATAATATTTACAGTTACGGTGTCCGTGCCAGAAACAACCATGTACAAAAACAATGGTTTTGTATTTGGGCAAAACAATATCCGGTTTGCCCGGTAGTTTTTTATTGTGCAGCGTGTAGCGGTATCCCTGTGCATGCAAAAATTTTCGCACCAGCATTTCTGGCTTGGTATGCGCACTTCTAATGCGGCTCATATTGTAACTGCGTATTTTTTTTGTGTGCACGTCCATATGGCAAATATACCAGGCATGAGCAGGCAATTACGGATTGGTTAATATGATTTTGCTATTCAAAAATACTTTGCTTTCTGCGGCTGCAAGGGCACCGGCAATACGTCCATTAAAGCAGCAAGTATACAATAATCAGTTTTCCTTCAAATGCTCAATTCCTGCCTGCAGGCGCAACTTTTTTGAAACAAGCCTGTTATACAAACACCATGCAATTACAATTAAGCGTACTCGATCAAACACCCATACGCCGTGGCAGCAATGCGGTGGCTGCTTTGCAGGAATCAATAGCACTGGTGCAACTGGCCGACAAACTGGGTTATACCCGTTACTGGCTGAGCGAACACCACAATACATTAAGCCTGGCCGGTGCTGCACCTGAAATATTAATTGCCAGGCTGGCGGCAGAAAGCAAGCACATCCGGGTGGGCTCGGGCGGTATTATGCTGCCCAATCACAGTGCATTAAAAGTGGCGGAGAATTTTCGTTTGCTGGAAGCACTCTATCCCAACCGCATTGACTTGGGCATTGGCCGTGCGCCGGGTGGCGATCGTTTAACATCGCGATTGCTCAATCCTTCCAATGAATTTGATCCGCAGGCCTATATACAGCAGATTGCCGATCTGCAGCTTTTTTTAACCGATACCGCCGGCGAGGGCAATGCGGGCGGAAAAATAAGGGCCATCCCGCGTATTGATACTGTACCTGCTTTGTGGATGCTGACCAGCAGTGGCGAAAGCGCTTTTCTGGCGGCGCATACCGGCATGGCCCTGGGCTTTGCGCAGTTCATTAACCCCATTGGCGGGGCAGCAGCCATTGCTGCTTACCGCAGCCGCTTCCGGCCTTCTGCACAGCTGGCTGCACCAGTTGCCAATGTGGGTGTTTTTATTTTTTGTTCGGAGAGCGAAGAAACGGTGGCACGTACTCAGGCGGTGATGGACTACCGCTTTCTTGGTTTTGAAAAAGGCCGGTTTGATGAAATGCCGGATTATGAAACTGCTAAAAGTTATGACTATACGCCGGCAGAATGGCAACGCGTTTTGTACAACCGCCAGCGCACCATCATGGGCACACCCGATGTGGTGAAAGAAAAAATAACAGCACTTGCAAAAGAAATGGATGTGCAGGAAGTAATGGCATCTACGTTTGCGGAAAGCCGTGAGGACCGGTTCAGGAGTTATGAATTACTGGCAGATATGTTTTTGAAGCCTTCAAAAAAGACGGTGATGGACCGCCAGTTGTTATGATAAAAATTTAGCTCTCATAACGCTGCTTAAAGAAACAAGCATGAGCGTAAACCATAATAACCTGTGTTTCATAAAAAAGGGCCAGCACTTGTGTTTCAAAGTGCGTGGCCCAGGGATTGGGGGTTCTCAAACTGTACGAAAAAAAAACGCTCTTTATGGTACGATGATCATTTGTTTTGCAAGCAGGCTGCTGCCGTCTGTTACACTTACGATGTAAGAACCTTTTTTTACCAGGCCATTCAATGGTAAAGACTGGCGGCCCTGCACATTCTCAAGCGTCTGCTCTGTAATTTTTTTGCCATTCATATCAAAAACAATGGCTTTGGAATGACTGATGGCTTTGCCCGATTCTATGTACACGTTGTTGTTTTCTACCAGTGTGGGATAAATTTTTATTCCGGCAGCAGCGGCATTTTGTACACTTACCACTTTTGAATAGGCAATAGCGCCGTCAATATCTGTCATAACAAGCCTGTAATAAAGAACACTGCCTGTAGCTTGTAAATCGGTATAAGTATATGATTGCTGCAGGCTGCTGTTGCTGTTTTGTGCAGCAATTGTTTGCAGGTTGCTGAAGTTGATGCCATCGGTACTGCGCTGTACAGTAAAGTTTTTAAAATTGGCGGCGTCTGTAATGCTCCAGTTCAGTTGTGCCTGTTGCGGGGCGGTAATGGCCGCTGCAAAGCTGGTAAGTGTTACAGGCAGCAAAGAAGCCACACTCATATCAAAGCTCACGCGTGAGTAACCGCCGTTCTGGTAATACTCCAGTACAAAATTATAGGTGCCGCTTAATGTTGCTGTGTAGGTAGTAATGTTGTAAGACTGGTCGCCCCATTTATTGATGGCCCAGGTAGCACCGCCGTCTGTACTGAAGCGGTATCCATCATCACCACCAATGGTAATTAAATATTTACCGGCAGCCAGTGTTTTCTGCAGGCGGTAGCGTGCACTGAAAGCCTGTGTCTGAATAGAACAGTTGCTGGTATTTACGGTTACCGCAGTACTTCCACCACCAAAATTATCATCAAAGTTGGGATTGCTGCTGGTGCCTTTGCTGATATAGCCTTTGTATAAATCAAAATTCATTCCCTGGTACATATAACCAATCCATACGTTACTGGTGCCGTATACAGACGGATTACCATTGCCGGTGCACACTACAACACTGTTGAATGAAACCCTGTTATCGCCATAATTCTCATAATATTCAAGCACCATATTGTAAGAACCGTTCAGGTAAACGTTGTAAGCAGTGGTAGCATATGAGTGGTCGCCCCAGTTGTTGATAACCCAGGTAGCACCGCCATCCAGGCTTAAACGGTAGCCATCATCGCCACCTACTGTAAGCGTATAATTGGCAGCTGCAAATGTTTTTGTAAGCCTGTAGCGAACACTAAAGGTATCGGTATAAACAGGGCAGCCATTGGTTGCAAAATTGGTTTGTGCTGCCGTAAAGTTCTCATCAAAATTGGCGCTGCTGTTGCCTTCATTGATATATCCTTTATAAGTATTGAAATTTTTTCCCTGGTAGATGTATCCAATCCAGCTATTGCCGGTACCATATGTTGCAGGATTGCCTTGCGGTGTGCAGGATTGTGCATTGCTGTTGTTTACCGCAAACAGCATTATTGCTGTTGCCATCAGTAACGGTAAGAAGTAAGTGTAAAGTTTTTTCATAAAGTACGATTTTTGAACCCGGCTAAGTGTTTTCAAGCAGCATACCAAACTACAGGCATTTGAGAAGCAGCGCTTTAGCACAAAAGGAGCTTCCCGTTTATTCCCAGGCCGGGAAAAAAAATTGCTTTTTTGGAAAAAACTACGGGTTTCTGCTGCGTTTTTTTAGGGTAGCACTGCAGGCTATTGCCCGTGTAAAACCGTAGTTGTAGTAAGCTGCCGCAGGATGTTTGTGGATGCTGCTTGTGGTTTTATGGTAGCTTTTGGCAGTCATTTACTTTTTTTGTTTAGCAGAAAAGTCCCCCCTTCAACAGGCACAAGTATATTATATTACTTAGCGCTGGCCAGTACAGAATGGTCTTACCGCAACAAAAAACCCCGCATGGCGGGGCTTTGCAAATTTATTTGATGGTCTTTTATCAGGCGGTCTTTTTCACATTGCCGGTATGCTCTTTACACAACTTGCGTGTCATTTGTGTAGTAGCAGCTTTGCACATAGGGCAGTTGCCGGGTTTATCGCCGGTGGCTTTTACACAGTGCTGGCAATAATAAGTACCCAGTTGAATTTTAGCGGACTTATCATCTGCGCACTGGCCGCCTTCTTTTGTAATTTTATAACAGGCCGGGCAAGCCCATGCGGCCGGGTTCTGCACCTGTTTGTGCAGTGCAGTTTTTGCAGAATCGGTACCTGCTTTTTGCTGGGCAAAGCTCATCAGAGCGGCAAATAAAACAGCAAGCAATAAAGTAATTTTTTTCATAAAAAATCTTGTTTTACCAAAGATAGCAGGTTGGCTTTTGATAACCACACCATTAACAAGTTGCTTGCAAACAGCTTTGATTATATTTACACAAAACCGGTAAGCGATGCGATTTTTTTTTACAGTACAGCCTTACAAAAAACGGTGTGCGTTGTTTTTGCTGTGTTGCATGGCAGTGGCCTGCGCCAGCAATCCGTATAAAAGCAGCAACAAAATATACCGGCAGCAGGCAAAAGATTTTGCAAAGCAGTTGCGCAGTTTACCCGCGCCCGATTCGGTGCAGGCACCTGCCTGGGCAGTGGGTACTACCAATTTCAACCTGCGCAAGCCAAATTTTGTGGTGATACACCATACCGCACAAAACAGTTGCGAACAAACGCTGAAAACTTTTACCACTCCGCAAACACAGGTAAGTGCACATTATGTGATTTGTAAAAATGGCACCATCCACCATATGCTCAATGATTACCTGCGGGCATGGCATGGCGGTGCTGCCAAATGGGGCAGCAGTACCGATATCAACAGCAATAGCATAGGAATTGAAATAGACAATAACGGCTACGAAACTTTTACAGATGCGCAGGTAAGCAGCCTGCTGCGTTTGCTGGCATCACTCAAAAAACAATATAATATTCCCGCTGCCAATTTTATAGGGCATGCAGACATTGCACCCGGCAGAAAAGTAGACCCCAACAGAAATTTTCCCTGGCAGCAGCTGGCCATAAACGGGTTTGGTATATGGTACGATACCACGGGTACGCAGGTGCCTGCCAACTTCAATCCCATGCTGGCATTGCGCATCATTGGCTACAATATACAGGACAGCGCATCTGCCGTTTACGCTTTTAAACTCCATTTCATACAATCCGATTCTTCCAGGATGATTACTGAAGCCGATAAAAAGATACTCTTCGACTTAATGAACAGGTATCAGTAAGCGATCTATGCTCCTTATTAATTAAATTCGCATTTTATTAATTTCTATAAGGGATATTTATTGCCCTTTTATAAACAACAGGAACAAAAGATTGGCAAGTACAGCAGTGTTTTGAAAGATCAATCGCTGCCGTCTTATAATTGGTTCTTTTAGGCAATAGTGCTATATTCAATTATTGCAGATAGCCAACCGCTTGCCCGCCTTTTGCGACATTGTTTGTATTAAATCAACAGCATGACAGCAGAACACCAGCGCCTTGCAGTTAACGCAACACGTGACATACCCCTTGTGCAATGGGGACCCTATCTCAGCGAACGCCAGTGGGGCACGGTACGCGAAGATTATAGTTCGAACGGAGATGCCTGGCATTATTTCCCCTTTGATCATGCGCACAGCCGCGTTTACCGCTGGGGAGAAGACGGCCTGGCCGGCATATCTGATTATTTTCAAAATCTTTGTTTTGCCATCGGCCTCTGGAATGGCAAGGACCCCATTTTAAAAGAACGCCTTTTTGGGCTGGGCAACAGCCAGGGCAACCACGGAGAAGATGTAAAGGAACTGTATTATTACCTCGACAATATTCCCACACACTCCTACATGGAGTTTTTATACAAATACCCCCAACAGGCATTTCCGTACGATAAATTAAAAGATGAAAACCGCAATCGCGGCAAAAACGATCCCGAATACGAATTGCTGGATACCGGCGTATTTGACAACAACCAGTATTTTGACATGCACGTTACCTATGCCAAACAGGGCGTGCAGGATATCTTTATCAAAATAAACATTACCAACCGTTATACAAAAGCGGCCGAGGTAACGGTGTTGCCTACCCTATGGTTTTACAACCGCTGGAACTATGGCGGTGTTGATAAAAAACCGGTGCTGACTGCAGTTGGCAAGACATGCGTAAGAGCAGAGCACGAAAGACTGGAAAACTATTTCTTTTATTTTCAGCCACCCAGTGATCGCTTTTTTACGGAGAATGAAACCAATACTGAAAAAATTACCAATACGCCCAATGAAAGCATTTTTGTAAAAGATGCTTTTCACGATGCGGTTATTAAAGGGGAGAATATAGCTGCGCTCCGCAACAAAAAAACGGGGACAAAATTTGCGGCCGTATATAAAATGAAGATAGCGGCCGGCGATACCAAAACCATTTATTGCCGCCTTAGCAACAAAGACATGGACAATGCCTTTGTAAGCGGGTTTGAAAAAATCTTTGCCACCCGTAAGGAAGAAGCCAATGATTATTATGCCGCCATCCTGCCCAAGGGCATGAGCGCCGATATGGCCAATATTCAACGGCAGGCGCTGGCTGGTTTGCTGTGGAGCAAACAATATTATCATTTTGATGTGGAGCGCTGGTTATCGACCGATGATGGCATTTCGCAAGTGAGTGTAGGCAAACAAACAGGCCGCAATAACGACTGGAAGCACCTGAAAAACCAGGACATTATCTCAATGCCCGATAAATGGGAATACCCCTGGTATGCTGCATGGGACCTGGCTTTTCAATGCATCTCCATGGCCGTAGCCGATCCCACTTTTGCAAAACACCAGTTGCTGCTGGTAATGCGTGAGTGGTACATGAAACCCGATGGACAATTGCCTGCTTATGAATGGAATTTCAGCGATGTAAACCCACCGGTACAGGCGTGGGCAGCCATGCAGGTATACAATATTGAGAAAAAACAAAAAGGCGGCGTGGGCGATATTGTTTTCCTGAAAAAAATATTTCAGAAACTGCTGATCAATTTTACCTGGTGGATCAACCGCAAAGACGTAAACGGCAACAATATCTTTGAAGGCGGTTTCCTTGGGCTGGATAATATTGGCGTATTCAACCGCAGCTTTCATTTCTCCGGCGAAATGCAGCTGGAACAGGCCGATGGCACCAGCTGGATGGGCACATATGCACTGGACATGATGGACATTGCGCTGGAAATTGCCATGCACGACGAAGCCTTTGAAGATACCGCTACCAAATTCTTTGAACATTTTGTACTGGTAGCAGAAGCTTTGAATGAACACGGCCTCTGGAACAATGAAGACAGGTTCTTTTATGATGTATTGTGCATTACCGGGGCCGATCCCATTTCACTGCGCATACAATCCATTGTTGGGCTTACTTCTTTGTATGCCGTTTCTACCATCAGCAAAAAAACGCTGAGCAAACTGCAGGACTTTAAAAAACGTATTACCTGGTTTGAACAATACCGCAAGAAAAATAAAAAATTCTGGCCCAATGAAGAAAGGGGCGACGGGGAAGAACTGCTTTTATCGCTGGTGCCCAAAGACAGGCTGGAAGCGCTGCTGGTAAGAATACTGGACGAAAAAGGATTTCTTTCCGATGGCGGCATCCGTGCATTGTCGAAATACCACGAAGAACATCCTTATTCGGTAACGGTAGAAGGCATTGTGTACAGTATTCATTACGACCCCGGTGATTCTACTTCCGACATGTTTGGCGGCAACAGCAACTGGCGCGGGCCGGTATGGATACCCATCAACTTCTTAATCATTCAATCTATTCGCAAATACGGTGAGTTTTATGGCGATAATTTACTGGTAGAATACCCTACCGGCTCGGGCGTTAAAATGAACCTGGATGCCGTGGCGGACGAACTGACCCGCCGCGTTATTTCTTTGTTTGAAAAGGATGAACAGGGTAAACGCAGGCTGTACGGAGAATACAACTGGTTTTACCAGCAGCCGGGCAATGAACACCTGGTTTTGTTTTACGAATACTTTCACGGAGACAGCGGCAAGGGCCTTGGCGCCAATCACCAAACGGGGTGGACGGCCCTGGTGGCAGAACTGATCAGCGAATACGGTAACAAAAAAAATTCTGAAGAAGAAAGGTTGAAAAAAGATCCACCGATGATTGCAGGAACGGTTAAGTAGAGCGGTTAAGGCCTTTCCTTAAAAAATCTTAGCCGGAAAAATCTGCATCAAAAGAAACATTAATCCTGCAACTCTTCACAAAAATAGCCTGCCCCTTGCAGGCTTTTTTCTATTGTAGCGGGGGAAATGCTGGCGCATTCAACCCGCAATACATTGTCAACATCGTGCAGATCCACGTTCCATTTTATAACACCTTCTATCTTTTTGAGGTGCGGTGCCAGTGCGGTGACCCGCTTCCTGCTGCCCACATCGGTTTTAAAAACAAGAATCTCCATTACCAAAGGTTTTAATTGTTAGTTAATCCGGTAGCAACCGGTTTTTGGCAGGGGCATCGTGTACAAAAAATGGTTGCTGCAATAGCATGCAGCAACCATTCAAAACTTATTCAGCGGTATTGGTTTCACCCGCGCCAGTTCTTCTCCATCCGCCACAGCGGCTCTTCCACTCATGTTTAAACTTCTCCCTTTCTTCCGGTGTCATGTTCATCCATTTTTCTTTCATTCCGCCTTCCATACGCTCTTTCCACCTGTTATGGCCACCGCCCCATCTGCCACGCGGACCAGGAAACCCGCCGAATAATATTTTAGCCAGGCCAAAAATGCCCATGGCCTGCCAGAAATTAATAACGCTCACATGCAATACGCCTACCAGTATATTGTT